>Ga0209061_1000065_pt1 | contig 360859 bp, 307 predicted proteins | sample Coa_R1_10_FD_187157 | JGI IMG/M metagenome (GOLD analysis project Ga0209061, IMG submission 187157) | Surface soil microbial communities from Centralia Pennsylvania, which are recovering from an underground coalmine fire - Coalmine... | ecosystem: Environmental > Terrestrial > Soil >...
GGGCAGCGGCGAGGGGGCGAGGCAGCCCTGCTCGCGAGCAGGGCTGCCTCGCCCCCTCGCCGCTGGGTAACATTTTCAAATGAGTGAACCATCATCCTTCGGTAACATTTTTATTTGAGTTGACACGTAGCCGAATTCCTCAAACAGCGCGTTTGCTACGAAATGTAATGGCGATCTGAGTGCCGGGGAAAGAGTACAGGCCATCGCGTACTGTAGTTCCTGAGGCCTGTGCCTGGACACTACCCACCTCTGAACGGATATGGAGACTGCCTTCGCTGTCAGTCACAATGCGCCGAATAGCCCCCAGTCCCTGGCCACCTCGTTTACCAGGTCGCGCACTCAACCCAGCTAGCGCCTGTTCGATATAACCGGCGCAGGTATCGGACACTACTCCATGGACGGCCATGAGTGAGTGACGGATGCCCTGACCTAAATCGCAGATGGCCAGATCGACATCTATACAGTGTCTGCGATCATACTTCTGGATAGTGACAATGCCTGTATCGCCACTATGATCAACGATATTGCTGCATGCCTCCGAGAGCAGAATCACGATATTATCAAGGTCATAGCTGGTACTACCAAGCCAATATGAAAGTATATGGCGGGCTCTTGCAGCTACCTCATAGACATCTTCATGGACACGGATCTGCCACTTCCACAAATTACTTGACAGACTCTTACCATAACAGTTTCGGCTATTAGTAAGGCAGTGCATAGATCACCCAGCTGCTTGAAATACTACCCGAAAATTTGCTTCATTTGTGAGCAAATAGTAAAAGGGCTTCTCGACACTCTAGGAAAGACCCTGGAAGGCCCGCTGATTTTCCTTCAGCCCTGATAAGTCATGCGGCAGCCTGTTCTAAACTACTGTTGTTTTTGGCAGATAGGTGGACTGCCCCTTCTTCACAAAGGTACTCCCTCACATAGAGACCGGTTTTACAGAAGAGAGACGTGCTACCAGAACATCGATCGCTTACTTTTTTCGGAGTTACAATGGAATCTCATTTCATTTCGGAGTTACGCTGGAATTCTCATTCTCATAGCGGAGATAAAATAAAGGACAGAGGCGTATGGGAGTCGAACCCACCAGGGACCGCGCCGAGCGACCCCCCAGCCGTTTTGAAGACGGTGAGACCCACCGGGGCCCCTACACCTCCACGTTGCCGTATCTTGTACTATGTGTACTGTGATGTAGCTGTATTGTGCCACTACTGAGGATCGCTGTCAAGCAAGGTCGCGGACTTTCTCGACGGTGACTTCTGTGAGCGATTTGACCATCAGATCGGCTTTGCGCAGCCCGGGCAGGTCGCGGTTTCCGGCGACGGCTATGCAGCGCATGCCAGCTGCATGGGCCGCTTCGACACCGGCTACGGCATCCTCGATGACAACACAATATGGCGGGGCAAAGCCTAGTTCCTGTGCTGCCTTCAGAAAGATATCCGGTGCAGGCTTGCCAAGTGGGACGGTCTCGCCGGAGACAAGCTTTGTCAGATAGCGCTTGAGTCCTAGCACCTCGCTGATTAATGCGATGTTTGCTATAGGAGCTGAGGAAGCGAGTGCCTGGGAGAATCCTGCCTCGTGCAAGGCGCGCATCAATTCGATTGAGCCGGGCAACGGAGCGGCAGTGGCGCGGATGAGTTGGCGAAAGTATGTCTCCTTGCGGTTCGCCATTTCCTGCCTCTTCTCAGGCGAGGTGATACCCCATTGTGTCGCCAGAATATCATCGTTGCGTTGGCCAAAAGTGGCCCAGAAATCGGCATCGCTGAATTGTATGCCCTCCGCGCGGGCCAGTCGTTGCCATGCCTCTTTGTGCTGCTGCGCGCTATCGATGATGACGCCGTCCAGATCCCAGATGACCGCCTGTATTGTATTTGACATAAGAATAAGTTACTCCTGAAAGTTGATTCTTCTCTATCATACCATAATCCTGCGCGGCTTCTTGTTGGGCCGATCGCGTGTTATCTGACGGGCAGCTCTGCATAGAGCACACCTTCTGACCAATTCTCCGTAGAAAAGAGACAGGTGCCGTCTGGGGCGAAGACATAGCCTCCGCCGGGGAAATCTTCATCGATGGTTCTTCCCGCCTGAGTAGCAACCGCGATAAAGATGCCGTTTTCGCGTGCGTAGCGGCCCAGCTTCTGATGGCACTCGCTTTGCCACCACTCGTAGCCAGAGCGCCAGTTCCGCGTTTCTTGTGATCCATAGAGGCCGGGTGCGGCTGCCTCGAAAACGATGTGCGCACCCAATCTCGCAAGCTCCGTGAATATTTCCGGGGTATTGATATCGGCGCAGATGGAGATGCCAAAGGGAACTTTTGGATGCTGAACTGGCTGTATTATCGACCCCGGCGCAAACCTGTTGGTTTCCTCATCGATTATGGTTTTCTTGCGATAGACGCCCTGTAGTTTTCCCCCGCGCGCAACGATTTGCGTAATAAAGGGCTTCTCCTCTGGATTTGCTTCGATCAGGCCTGCGATAGCTGTTACGGGGATATCCTTCGTCATTACCACAAAGCGAGCAACTTCCGGCCCGTTAAGATGCAGTATCGTCCAGGGATTTGTTTGGGGATTGGCGTAACCGGTAATACTCATTTCGGGAAAGCACATAATATCAATATTCCGGCTTGCCCCAGCTTGAAGATAGGATTGGATGGCTGCTAAGTTGTCGTCAATCGCCCCCTTTTCACAGCGCATCTGGACAAGGCCAATACGAAGTGTATTCATATACTGTCCTTTCTGTCATCACGAACGTAGTTATGTAGCTTGTGCTGATGGGACACACAGAGTAGTATACTTCCATCCGTACGCATCTGGTGAATCAATGTAAAACGTTTAGCGGCTATGATAGAATGGAGGCCGTCATATTCCTTGTTGGGATGCGAACGGGTATGGGATTTTTTGAGACTTAGAAGGAAGTTGTGCTATGAGTAATTGTAAGTATTTTAACGAAGAGATAGAGACGATGCCCAGAGAGCAACTGAAAGCGTTGCAGTTGCAGCGTCTCCAGGCTATTGTTGAGCGCGCCTACAATCAGAACCAGTTTTATCGCAATTTGTATAATGAGGCTGGCGTAAAGCCTTCGGATATCAAGTCACTGGAGGACATTCGGAAGCTTCCATTCCTGGAAAAGAAGACGGTGCGGGTGGCTTACCCCTATGGTATGGCTCTGAAGGGGATTGGCGGAGAAGGCGGATCTGTCGAGATTCACGCCACGAGCGGAACAACGGGGAAGAGCGTGCCGGTTTTTGCGACGAAGAGGGATATTGACTACTGGGCTGACCTGAATGCGCGCGAACTCTGGATGACCGGCATGCGGCCCGGTGACATTCTGATGAACTGCTACGGCTACGGGCTGGCAACGGGCGGCTTTGGCTTCCACTACGGGGCGATGGCGATGAATGCGGTGGCGATTCCTGTGGGATCGGATGCGCGCCAGTATGACCGTATGATCGATTTCATCCTCGATTTCGGCGTGACAGCCATGTGTATGACGCCTTCTGTGGGCCTCTACGTTGGCAACAAGGCTCGCGAGCGCGGTGTCGATTTCACGGACTCGAAGCTCAAGATCGGGCTGTTCGGCGCGGAGCCGTGGCCGTGGGAGACGCGCCTGAAGCTGGAAGAACTCTTCAACATTACCGCCTATGACGAATTTGGCATGACCGAGTTTCTTGGTCCCGGCATGACCTGTGAATGCGAGGAGCGCAACGGCATGCACGCCTGGGCCGATGCCTTCCTGGTGGAATGTATCGACCCTGAGACGGGCGAACCGGTGCCAGAAGGCCAGGATGGCGAGCTGGTCTGGACGTGGCTAACGGCAGATGGCACGGCCATGATTCGCTATCGTAGCCGCGACCTCTCGCGCACATGGTGGGATGAATGCTCCTGTGGGCGCACCCACCCCAAGATCGCCGCCATTAAGGGCCGCAGCGACGATGCCATTTCTATTCGCGGTCTCATCGTCTTCCCCAGCCAGATTGAGGCCGCCCTGGTGAAGTTCCCTGAAACGGGTGCGAATTTCCGTATTATCGTTGATAAAGTGGATGGTCTGGATACCTTTGATCTCAAAGTTGAGGTAAAGGACCCCTCGATCATGGCCGATGCGGCTTGCAGTCGGACTCTGAGTCGGCAGATGGCCGAGGCCGTTAAGGGTGTGACGGGCAATTCGCCAAAGGTGGAACTGGTGGCACCCGATAGCCTGCCTCGTGCCAGTGGGGGCGAGTCGAAAACTGCCAGTGCGCGCGTGGAGGACCGCCGCAAGAAGTAGCATCTATAAAGACTCATGCGAGGCTGTCATGCTGGGTAGTCGCTCAGCATGACAGCCTCGCATGAGTCTTTATAGTAAGTGCGCTAATGCAGCACTCCATTCATGTAGAGCACAACTGCTATGGCGGCGATGGCGTTGTTAAGCGCGTGCAGCATCATGCCGGGCCAGATGGAGTTTGTGCGCCAGCGCAGGAAGGCCAGCGCCAGCCCGATAATAACGAGTACGGCAAAGGAGCCTGGATCTGCATGCGCGACTCCAAAGACCAGTGCGCTGAAGATAATGGCCCAGATCAATGGCATGGCGCGTGTGAAACCCATGAAGACGAAGCTTCGAAAGTAGGTCTCCTCGCAGAACGGCGCGACAAAAACCGCTACCAGCAACGTAGCATAGATGGTGAGTGGTTCCAGCTTGCTACGTGCCAGCAGCACCTGATCGTTGGTTTGCAGGTGCAGGTGCAGAACGTCAATGATGTATTGATAGAGGTTGTCCACCGCCAGAATTGCCACAATAAGCACCACTATCCACATCAGGGCACGCTCTATCCGAAAGCCGCGATAGCCAAGTGCTTCAAATGCCTTACTCCATTTGTGGGGGGATGAACGATATGCGCGTACTGCAAAATACAATGGAGCAATGAGAAACGCACCCTCAATGAGAGAGGAGAGAATAAATGTGATGATGGCATTTATCAGGTCGACCTGTGGTGGAAATGGTTTGCTGCTGCTGACAGCGCTCCCGGTAAAGAGATCAAGTAGCAGCGCCAGCGCAATCCAGGGAACGAGTGTGAGAGCTATGCCGAGAAACGTTTGTTGAATCGTCCACGGCACTTCATCGAATTTTTGCTCAACCAATGATGCCTCCGTTTTTCGCCTTCTATTATACCATTACCTGCGGCTTCCTGTCAGTAGTTTCGCTCATATAACTTCCCGCAAGATGTGGTATACTACCAGCAACAAAACTTTCTGTGTGATGCGCTCTATTGTTTCTTATTAGGAAGGGATAGGTTTTTGTCAGGCAACGGTAAAGGTGGTATTGAGACAAATCCAGCCGAAAGCGTTAGCTGGCGTAAGCATAAGAACGCTTGCCCATTTTATCGTGAGCGGTGGTTTCCTGGCAACGATGTCTATGCTGGTGAGCCATTGTACCAGGTTTTCTGTCTCAAGAATACGCCACCGGTTACAGCGGAAGAGCAGGAGAAGTGCTTTAATAGCAGGACCTGCTGCTGGCGTCTCGCGACACCGGAAAAGCGCAAGTCGAAGAAGACCTCTCAACGCGAAGAGACTCCATTGCATACAGCATGAGAGAAGGAAAACCAGTAGCATGAAGAGCTACCGGAGTGAACCCCTTTTGCCGGGTGCAGTCCAGAGCTTTCCTAAGTTGACCTTGTTGTTTGCGATACTCTGCATATTGGTGAGAAATCTTAAGGTGACCCAGATTGTCAGGTTCTCCCGCACTTTGCGTGAAGGAAGTGGTATAGAGGAAGGCATTACGCTGGTTGTGCGCTGCACGACGGCAAACAGAAGCTGTCCTACTTGCTATATCCGTTCTTCACGAATCCACAGTCACTATCAACGGACGTTGAAGGTCTGCCTGCCAGCGGCCTGGCCGCCCAGTGGAAGCTGAACGTACGACGCTTTTTCTGCGAGAATCCCGTCTGTTCGCACAAGACCTTCGCCGAAGCGATTCCCGAGGTAGCAGCGCGCTCTGCCCGCAAGACGGTGCGCTTGACCGAACTCCTCAAACAACCTGGCTTCGCTCTGGACGGCGAAGCAGGCGCTCCCATTGCCACGGTGCTGAATATCGCCTGTAGCGCCGATACCTTTCTGCGACTGATGCGGAAGACCCTTCTGGCGAGTCATCCTACCCCCACTCATGTGGGCGTGGATGACTGGGCCTTTCGTCGCAATGTCTCCTACGGGACGATTCTGGTTGATCTGCGAGACCACCAGGTGGTCGTCTGCTTGCTGCCTGATCGCTCCGCGACAAGCTCTTCCAGACAACTGAGACAAAGCGGGACGCTGGCGTAGGAGAAGCTCGATCGTTTTCTGTGATATCATAAAGGGAGAGAGATTTTCTCTATCTTGCTGCACTTCCGAACAACGGCTCACCTCCTTGCAGGGTACAGCAAGAACAGTTGAATATTGTTTTTCGTGTATTGTGTATGTTGAATTTAAAAGAAACCGCAGTCAGCCCTCGCTCAAGACGGCTATTCCCATGGCTGCATTCGAGTGCTCTTGCAGTGAGCGCAGGTGTCGCACTCTGGCAGAGCTATCGAGTTCACCGCAGCATTCAAGAAACCTATCCTCCTGAAGAGGCTCCTTTGCCTGTGCCAGCCCCACAAGTTTCGATCATCCTCCCTGTACGTAATGAGGAGGCGAATATCGATGCCTGCCTTGCCTCGCTACTGGCGCAGGATTACCCAAACTTCACCGTTACCGTGATTGATGATGGTTCAACCGATGCAACGCCGTGCCTGCTGGAGCAGTGGAAAGCCAGCGACCAGCGCGTGACGGTCTACCGGGTTGACAAACTACCGGAGGGATGGGCTGGCAAGACCCACGCGCTGCACAGCGGTGTAATGCAAACTTGCGGCGAGTGGCTTCTCTTTACGGACGCGGATACGCGCCACGTCCCCCACACCCTGAGTGTGATGATGGGCCACGCGCTGCGCCAGCAGGTAGACCTGCTCACCATGCGAACCTATGCCATGACGCTTTCCGGTCCGGCCACTCCTCTCCTCATGCCTATGAGCGAAATTATTCTCGCTCAACTGGTGACTCCCTCGCAGATACGAGACGCGGCGTTTCCCCATGCTTTTGCCTTCGGACAGTATATCCTTGTGCGCCGCAGTGCGTATATCGAGAGTGGTGGTTATAATGCTCCCACGATGCGCAGAACCTCTGTTGATGATGTAGCTCTGTCAGAACATATCAAATGGCACGGCGGACAGATTGACGTGGTAAACGGGCGCGGCCTGGTGGCAAACCGGCAATGGACAACGTGGAAAAGCGCCTTGCAGGGATGGCGCAAAAGCACGTATGGTGAGATTGCCCGCTCCCACTCCCCGCTCACCGGCGTTCTGGGCGGATTTGCCTTACTCATCTATGGCCTGGGGCCACTTATCACACTTTTCCACGCCCTGCGCGCAAAAAAGCTGCGGCAACTCCCGCCATTGTTGGCCGGAGCGACACTTATAGCGCAGATCGAGGCAAAACATAGCTTTGATCGTGAGTACGAACTGGCCTTTCCCTGGGCGCTTACAGCACCGGCTGGCTGGGCCATCTTCGGCGTACTGGTCATCGACGTCACGCTGCATATCCTGTTCGGGCGAAGCATCGATTGGAAAGGGCGCCGACTTCCAGAGCAGAAAAGGGTCTTCCCGTGGCAATTAAAAGATCGTTGACCCGATAAAGCTGAACACCGCTCTATTCTCGGAGGTATACATTCTATGAAAGCTATCACCCTCCTTGTCACCTACCGCCTCGCCCAGGCATATTGCATCGGCATTATCTTGACTTTCGCTCCGTCGAGAGAGAAACAGAAGCTGCGGGGCCGCCTAAACCGGGCAGGCGCCAGAGGAACATGGCTGGTAATGCGCGCAGTCAGCCGACTGATCAGCAGGCGCAAGATCGTCATGTGCGCCGAGGGGCTGGAATATGTTCCCAGTTCCGGGCCGGTACTGATCGCCGCCCGCCACTTCCACTTTTTCTATGATGGCTATGTCCTCCTGCGTGCCATTCGCCGCCCGCTTCATATCATCGTCGCGCTCGACTGGATGCACAACAGATTGCTGCGCCTGCTGGTAGAGTTCGCCTGCGCGCTGGTGGACTGGCCTGTCGTCTTGCGCAGCGAACAGTTCCAGGAGCATGCGAGTGATAAGCAATGGGCTTACAAGTCTAGCGAAGCCAGGCGCTACCTGCGGCAGGTCGCAAAGGCGAGCGTGCGCATCCTTCGCAGTGAACATCTCCTTGTCATCTTCGCGGAAGGTTATCCCAATATCGATCCTCATCCTACGCCCAAAGCTGATCTGGACGCTTTCCTCCCATTCAAGCCGGGCTTCATCAAACTGGCGGAGATGGCAGAGAGAGACGGAGAGACACAGGTAGCTATTGTTCCGGCAGGATTCGTCTACAGGAAAGTGGGCAAACGCTGGTATACCACCGTCCGCTTCGGCCCGCCGCTTTTCCAGCGCGACTTTGCCAACAACACGCTACTTCTCCATTCTGTCGAGAAAAGCGTGCATACACTCTCACAAAGCTGATCTAGCTCTGCAAGAGCTTGCGCAAGCTGAGGTACGCGGCATGAGACCAGATGAGCGGGCGCGCTACAGGCCCCCAGCGTGTTTGCCACAGCTCAACATACGCAGGGAAAAGAGGCGCGCTCGTATCTTGCTCCGCTAGATAGCCCTGCTCATCAGCGTGCGCCTCGACATATGCCAGGCAGCGCCGGGCGGCGGCAGCATTCCCAAGAGCGGCATAATATTCACCAAGCAAGGCCGTGAGGAGTATCCATTCGCCGCCGCCATAAAAGGTATCGGCGCTATAACGATGGACGCCGCCCGAGCGTCCGAGCAAATCGCGTTCAATCCGCGCTACAGTCGCTTGCATCATCGGTTCTGTGGCTTGCAGCAACCCGTGTTCCCGAAATGGCACACAGGCCCAGAGCAGGCTCGCGTCAACAACATCCTCTCCATCGATTTGCTTAATAAGATGCCCGCCATACGTACCCGCGCTGAGCACGCACGCCTTGATGCGATCGGCTGTGCTTGTAGAGAGGAGCGTACTGTGTCCACCAACCTCGAAGGCAGCAGAGATCGCATGCAGGCCTGCATAGAGCGCTGCAAGCGTCGAGACGGCAATGCGATCAGGGAACTCTTCCCAGCAATCGTAATTTGGCTGCTGCCAGAGCGCAGCAAGGTAGCGCACCAGTAAATCTGCCGCACTGGCCCAGACGGGCGGCAGGATTTTTAAACCTGCGAGCTGCACATGACGCTGAAATCCCCAGAGCAACGTACCAAAACCGTCCAGTTGAAAATTTGGCCACTCCTCATTCCCCTGGTATCCGTCGAGTGTGTAGCGTGTGTGCAAGAGATCAGCTGGATTGAGTGGACATCCCTGCACGACGTTTTCCAGGCAACGTTCAATCGCGTCTGCGCGTGCGACAACTACCTGCGCAGCCCAGTCATAAAAGCGCCGCGCGCTGGCGTGCTCCTGCCAGAGATCCAGGGCATAAGCCGTAAAAGTCCCATCGCGGAACCAGCAATAGTTGTAAGTTGGATAGAAAGGGCAGGCAACGTACGCTCCATTCGCCGCCTGCGCGGCTTCGATAATGGCAAGACTGTGAGTGACGAGGGTGGTAGACATACATTTTCCTTTTCAAACAGATTGATTGGTCGTTTTGATGATAAGCATGCTCCAGTACTCCAGAGCAGGTAGAGTGGTATGAAGCCAGGTTGCTCCATCTCGCCGAACCAGCCGGTAGGCCAACTGACATGGCCTTCCCTCATCGCTTTCGGGGCTGGCCCCGTACACCCCTGTCACCTCTCCATCCACCCGCATCGCGACTGGCAAATTCTGAAAAAGTCGAGGGGGCGGTTTTGGCGCGTTCCAGGCTATATCTGGAGCCGTACTCAGATTGATCAGGCTCACGGTGGAGAACTGTGGCATTTGCCTTCTGATCGCCCATACTTTCCCTGCCTCCCCGAACGCGGAGACCTCAACCCCGTCTATGTGGATACTGCGCTGTGTCTCATCAGTTGCTAATGTTGTCAAACGCAGATCGCTCAGCACATTCTCATAGCGCACCACGAAGTCGTAGTAGTTGCGCATGACACGAGCAAAGCCAGGACGCAGCACGGCATAGGCAGGATAATAGGGATCGCAGAGGGCCGCATCCTGTTCGCCCATGAGCAGGTGAAAGCCGCCGCAGGCCCAGATCGCCGCGCTTGCCAGGCGTGTCGCAGCTTCGGCCAGCAGTAAATCTTCTCCCTGAGCACCCTTCAATGGCGACAGGTAAGCGGCGAGGATCACCTGTTTATGAGGTGCCAGGCGCTGCGCTTCCAGAATAAGCTTTTGCAAATCAGAGTAGCTGGTATAAGGGGGCCAGACTTCAATATAGGTCGCGTCCTGGCTCGTGGGAGCAACCGACTCTATCGGCCAGTTTTCGACAGCGTTAAAAATAACCCGGCTGCCCGGCTGTGCCTGCCTGATTACGCGCCGTGCCTCGTCAATGAAGACGGGAAAATCTCGGGCCAGATCGTAAGCAACACGCTCAGGAGGCGGCCCAAAGACCTCTTTTTTAGGAAAGCCGTATTGATCGAGATGCAGGCCATCAAATGGCACCTCGCGCACTGCCCGCGCCATCTCCACCAGAATCTGCGCACGCCAGGGATTATCCTCGTGGATGTTCATAATATAGAATAGCTTTTCCAGGCTATACGGCTCGCCCGCCGCGTTGTAGAGCATCTCAGCAGGGTGTTCCAGCGCGTACTCCGGCTCCGCTCCATAGACGGCGGCGTAGCCGAGGGCAGCCATCCCCTGCCTGTGGCAGGCATCCACTTTTTCACGCACGCTGCATAGAGAAAGGCGCCGACCAAGCGCATCGTCAAAGTCATTTTCCGGCGGCATCAAGACGTAGTGCCGCCACATCCAATCATAAAACTGCACGAGATTCACATGATAGCGCGCCAGACGGGCGCAAACGGCCTCTGCGTTGTGATCCCCCGGCGCGAAGTCGGAAAGAAAACCATAGCGAGGGGCCTGCGTCCAGTTTTCCAGAACGTCCAGAGCTGTGCTTTTCCGCACGCCCGGAGAACCTGATGCATGATACAACGTCAGGTCAACGCCATAACCACGGAAGCTCTCAACCGGTAGTTCGAGTGGCAGCGCAACCTGCTGGTCGCCTGGTTGTACCTCGATATGCCAGTCGCGCATCCATATTTGCTCAGCTAACCAGTAGAGAGAGACGTGCAATTGAACTGGTACCGCCCCTTCTCCCAGGTTCTCCAAAAGGAGTAACAGGTTGGCAACTTCTCCTGGTTGATACACAGCCCGATCCGCCCATATGTCTTTAAGAGAAACGCCCCCCCTGGAGACTAGATTGTCCATATATTACCCCCTTACTCCTCCGGCTCGTATGCCGCTGATAAAGTGGCGCTGGAAAATCAGAAAAACCAGCACCTCCGGTAACATTGCCAGCACAGAACCGGCAAAAATGACGCCCCAGGCGGGGCCGTGGGCGCTGTAATACTGTTGAATAGCCACGGGAAGCGTGTAGAGCGAGGAGTCGTTCGTCGACACAATAGCCCAGGTGAACTCTTCCCAGTTGGCCGCGAAGGAGAAAATAATTACGGCGGCCAGCGCCGGTCGAGCCAGAGGAAGCGCGATAGACCAGAAGGTGCGAAAAATGCCGCTGCCGTCGATCGCAGCCGCGTCAAAGAGTTCCTGAGGAATCTCCTCAAAGAAGCCGCGCAGCATATAGACGCCGAACGCCATGCCCGCGGCATAGACCAGAATCAGGCCCAGACGATTGTTTACCAGGCCCAGGCGGCTGGCCAGGACAAACTGGGGGATGATCAGCACAATGCCTGGCACCGTCATTGTTGCCAGCATGCCATAAAACAATATATTGCGCCCAGGAAAGTCATAGCGGGCAAAGGCGAACGCGAGTGAGGCAGAGAGCAGAACGGTCAGGGCAGTAGCACTGCACGCGACAATGACGCTGTTGAAAAAAGCCTGACCAAAATTAGCATCAGTCCACGCGCTGATATAATTATTCAAAGTGGGATGAGCAGGAATAACGTCCCCGGGTGAAGGTAGCGTATAGCCATTGGGATTGAAAGACATGCTCAGCATATAGGCAAAAGGCGAAAGCATGATGAGCGCCCCGGCCATAAGAACAAGGTAAAGCAGAACGCGCCCGACAATCATCCAGGGACTAAGCCCCTGTTTGCTGCGCGCCTTTGCCGTTTCCAGCGTTGCGTACATATATCCCTCTCTTCCTCTTGTGAATCGGCTCAGCTAATACTCGATTTTTCTGCGCATTAAACGGATCTGGATCAGCGCAAGTAGAAAGACAACAAAAGCAAAGATGTAGGTGATGGCGGCGGCATAGCCAAAATCAAACGAACTGAAGGCATTGCTAAAGGCATAGGTGAGCAGCGTCTCCGTCGAGTGCAGCGGGCCGCCCTGGGTCAGAACGAACATGGGAATAAAGGACCCGAACCCTCCCATAGTCAGAATCACCACCGCGAACGTGATCGTTGGACGCAAGAGGGGCAGAGTAATCGCGTGGAAGAGCGTCCAGCGATTCGCGCCATCCACACGCGCCGCCTCATACAGTTCGTTGGGAATGCTCTGCAAGCCTGCCAGAAAGATCACCATGTTCCAGCCAATCCCTTTCCAGATTCCCAGAATCATTAACGTCGGCAAGGCCAGGGTTGTGCTTCCCAACCAGGATTGGGTATCTGGAATCAGGTGCAGCACATCTCCAAGGAACCAGTCGACTGGCCCGTCGGAACTACTGAAGAGAAAGGCAAAGACCAGAGAAACCACCACCCAGGAAGTGACTACCGGCAAATAATAGAGAACGCGGAAAAAGCCCAGGGCAAAAAGCTTGCGATTCAGCAACAGTGCTACCGCCAGCCCCAGAATAATCTGGCCAGCAACGGTCACGGCGGTATAGAAAACCACATTGCGAAACGCCTGCCAGAAAACAGGGTCTGAGAACGCTTCCAGGTAGTTTTGCAGGCCTACAAAAGGACTTTGAGCAACTGGATTGGGATTCCAGTTGAAGAAACTCATGACAAATGCGTCGAGCAGCGGGTAGAGCGTCCAGAGTCCAAACAGGGCCATGCCAGGCAGGATGAAGAGATAGACAGGCAGGTAGCGGCGAAAAGCTCGCACTTTCTGCCCGTAACGACGCTCGATCCTCGTTCCGGCATGCGAGCGATCTAGAGAAGATATCTCCATCGGCGTTCCTTTCTGTGGAAAGAAGGCCAGTCTCCGGGTAGAAGGCCAGGCCTTCTTTTATCTGTCTCTATGAATAACGGATAGCCGCGCTTACGCCGAGAGCAGGGGGTCAATCTGCTGTGCGGCGCTGTTCAGAGCTGCCTGGGCCGATGCCTGACCGCGGAAAGCGAGATTGAACGCATTCGTGAGAATAGTGTCAATCTTCGTGTAGTTTGGCGTGACTGGACGGGGCTTCGCCGTTTGGAGTTGCTGCGCAAACGCCGAAAAATAGGCGGGCATGCGCGAGTCATTCGTCAGGCTCGTCAGTACAGGCATCTGACCGACCTCACCTAGCGGAACCTGCGCGGCCTCGGAGGTCATGAACTGCATAAACGTCGTAGCCGCGTCGATGTTTTTGCTCGAACTCATCACAGCAATATCCTCTCCCCCCACAACCGAAATGGAACTTCCTCCAGGTCCGGCTGGCACCAGCGCCATAGCATATTGCAGTGAGGAATATGTCTGCTGCAAGGTTGGGGGTTCCCACGGCCCTTCCAGAATAAACCCGACATGACCCTTGCCAAACTCATCATCCGGGCTATAACTGCTACCGCCCAACAGGTTGGGGGCCAGCGCGCGCGTCTTGTAGAGATTCACCAGGTATTCCAGCGCGGCGACGCTCTGCGGGCTATTGATATAGCCGGTGGCGGCTGTATAGTCGTCATTGGTCACCGCGCCGCCAAAGCTCCAGATCCAGGGCAAGATATTCCAGGCATCCAGTCCGCCCTCGGCATAGCCGTAGAAATTCTTGTTGAGCGCGGAAATTTTCGCTGACAGCGCTTGAAATTCCTCGGTTGTCGTGGGAGGCTGGCTGGCACCCACCTCGGATAAAAGCTTTTTGCCGTAGAACATCACCCTTGTGTTGGTGTCCAGAGGCAGACCATAATATTTCCCTTTGTAGGCACAGGTGGCAAGGGGGCCAGGGTAAAACTCGCTTTTGCGCTGCGCCACAATATCATCCGTCGGAACCAGGGCACCAATCTTTGCCAGTTGCGGCATCCAGATGATGTCTGAACGCACGACATCCGGGCCAGCGCCGCCCGCGACGGTGGCGATCAATTTCTGCAAAAGCGAATTGTAAGGGATGTTCTGGCTCTTCACAACGATATTCGGGTACTTCTGTTGGAAAGCCGGAATGACCTTGGTAAGCAACGTCTGATTTTCAGGATCGGTGACGTTATAGGCATTCCAGAAAGTGATGGTTGTCTTCGTCGAACTGCTGCTGGTCGTTGTGTTGCCGCAAGCTGCGAGGAAACTTCCAGCCGCGCTCCCTGCTAGAGCAAGCTGAGCGCTCCGCTCCAAAAAACGTCGTCGTGAGATGGGGGTTTGCATGATCGAACTCCTGTCTGATATGCAGTGAAGACGGTACAGTCGCAAAAAAATATGAAAAAAAGTGCGCTCATCCCTCCTTTCTACAAAGCTAGCTGCCAGCGCCCGCCTGAGCCAGCAGGTTGTCGATCACCAGCACTTCGGAACTTTCGTAGATCGGCGACCTGAACACCTCGCGCAAGAGCAAACTGGCGGCGCCCCGCGCCCAGTTTGCGTCATCCACCGGACGGTGGACGATCTCGATGTTTTTGTATGCTGCTCCAAAGAGATGGAGTGGCAAGGTCGCACGCATCGGCGCGAGCAGCAGTTCTCCTGCCTGCAAGCCCGAACCGCTGATGATTATCTGTGCAGGATCAAAGATATTGCTCAGATTGGCAAGCGCAATACCCAGGGCGTTGCCTGCATGCGTGAAGATTGCCCGGATTTCCTCATCCCCGGCGTTCGCCCGCTCAATCAAGCCCCCAATCGCATCTTCCACGTGATGCCCTGGATCGCTTCCCGTGGCAGCGCGCAGAATACCGTAATCGGATGCGATTGCTTCCAGGCATCCCCGTTTTCCACAGTTACAGAGAGGGGCATTTGGGGATGTGTCAATAGTCATATGACCGGCCTCACCGGCCCCTCCGGTTGAGCCGCAATACAGCTCACCACCAACCACGATTCCCAGGCCAATGCCTCGCCCCAGCGTTACCAGGAGAAAATTCGCGGCCTCACGTCCCGCGCCAAAATAACGCTCGGCCACTGCTAGCGTGTTGACGTCATTATCGATACGCACGGGCAAATGTAGCTCAGACTCCAGGGCGGCACCCAGTTCGACATCGTGCCAGCCGAGAATGGCCGAGTAGCGACAAATGCCGCGCGCTGAATCGATCAAGCCTGACAGACCAACCCCTATGCCAAGCACTTTGTTCATAGGAATGTGCGCCTCGCTTAGACACCGTTTGACTGCTCCTACCATTGTCTCGACGACATGATGAGGAATCGCCTCGCCAACAATATCCTCCTCAAGCGTGAAGATGATCGCGCAGTTCAGGTCACAGACGGCCACCGTCATACTATCTTCGCGCAACTTAATGCCCACGACATAACCCGCAGCGGGATTGAGACTTAAGAGAACAGGTCGGCGTCCCCCGCTCGATTCCTCGGTCGACCCCTCGGAAATCAGGCCAGCCGTGAGAAATTCGCCTACAATACGGGTAATGGTAGCCGCAGGCAACTTACTGCGCCTGGCCAGATCGGTACGCGAAATAGATCCATGCTCCATGATCAGGTTAAAAACGATGCTCCGATTGAGATCGCGTAACAATCGTTTGTGGCCTGAGCGTGTGCTTTCCATACACTTCCTCCGCAGAAGGTAGTCCGGTAGAAGCTTACTTATTTCAGTGAAATAAGTATATACATATGTTACCATGCAGCCGAGATTTTTGTCAAGAGGAGAAATTATGAGAGGGGAATCGCGCTGATTTGACAGTGGTTCTCCCATATGGTACATGTGCTGGAAGAGGAGGTCGAAAAACGATGGCAATGTCAAAACGGTGTATTCCCTATACACCACGGACTCGCGAACCGGGACAAAGCGTATTCGCGCTGGTCAGTACGGCGGGAGTCCACCTGCGGGAGCAGGAGCCATACAATATTGAGGGAGACAATACCTGGCGCGTGCTGCCGGGAGATGTGCAGGTGAACCAGTTGATGGTGACACACGACCATTACGATACCCATGATGCCAACGAAGATATCAACTGTGTATTTCCGATTGACCGGCTGCGCGAACTGGCCGCCGGGGGCATTATCGGCGGCATCGCCAACAGACATCTGGGCTTCATGGGTTATAGCCAGAGGCTGCGCGAGATCTATGAGCAGGTCGCGCCGGAGATGGCGAAGCTCGTGTTGCGTTCCAACGCCGATGCCGTGCTGATAACCGCGGGCTGACCCCTCTGCCACCGGGTTGCAGTTGCGATCCAGCGTGAAATCGAGATGGTCGGTATTCCCACCGTCATGATTACGGTGTTTCCAGAGGAGACACGGCAGGCCGGGCCACCACGCGCCTTCCATCCAATGGGCTTTAAGCCTGGCAACAGTCTGGGCGGGCCGCATCAAGTGGACTTGCAGCGCAAGGTGTTGCGAGACGCGCTACGCCGCTGGGAGGCCAGAGAGGAGCCGGGTCGTATCTGGGAACAGGAATATCCCGAATACAGGAGCGATGATAGCTGGCGCAAGGCATATAGCGAGGAATAAACAACTCCAGGCAAACGAAAAAGCTCAGACTGCGTCTGGTCTGAGCCTTTTCGTCTGGTTGGTAAAGAGCAAGGCTTAGAGTTTGCGCAAAGCCTCGAAGAGGTCTTCGTTGTCGGGCATGTCGCCGGGGCTATTCATCACTTCGATGTAACGAATGACGCCCTCTTTGTCGATGACGATCAGGGCGCGTTCCGGCATACCCGCCGGATTGCGCACACCGTAGAGGTCAACGACCTGACCCTGCGGGTAGAAGTCCGAGAGCAGGGGAAACGAGGTATTCATCGCTTTGGCCCAGGCGTTGAGCGCATGCTGGCTGTCCATACTGATGCTGACAATTTCCGTGTCGGCATCTTTGAAACGCTCTAATTCCGCTTCATATGAAGGGAGCTGGGCTGAGCAGACGCGGCTAAAGGCAAACGGCACGAAGGCAAGGACAACGTTTTTCTTGCCACGGAGATCCGCCAGGTGCCAGTCCTGTCTATCTGCGGTCTTGAGGGTGAAGTCGGGAGCCTTATCCCCGACCTTCAGCGTCTTCGTCTCCGAACGACTGTCATTGCTCATGGTGTATTCCTTCCGAGATTCTTTACCTGCTCTCATGGAGAGACGCACGAGGCTAAGGTGACTGGCAGAATTTGCCAATCGTCTTAAAAGGTGCGCGAGAGCGTATGAAAAAAATAACTGGTACCCTTGCGGTAATACGCACGAGGGTACTTCGTTGAGATTGTAGCACTCGCGCAGAGATCAAGTCAACGAGAGCGGAGGCGAAAAATATCTTTGTTGCAAGAACAGATTTCGGAGCAGTATAAGGCTCCCTCTATCTGGGAAGCGTTGCTGGCACAGAGCGGCATCATTGCGTATATACCTATCATCATCGTCACTATCTTAATGTTCAGCGGGGCATCCTGGCAAATGCTCTGGCTGAGCACGGATGCCGCCCGCTACCAGTGCTATGCTCTTACCTTCTGGCTCGGCAGTTGGGCGACACACCTGCTGCCAGCATCGCAGTGCCAGTTTCTGGGCATCACGTCGGCTCAGCCTCCCTTTCACATGCTGCCAACGGAATACCCACCATTGACGCTGCTGCCGTTCTCCCTGGCGCTGCTGGCTCCGATCCAGGATTATCAGCTTGTCTTTGCCATCTGGATGGCGCTTGTCGCCGTGTTGATCTACTGGCTGCTCCTGCGTTACGGGCCACGAGGCGGAGCGCTGGCCTTCGCGATCTATGCACTGCTGGGAGCGTGGGCAACAGCGGAAGGACGCTATGATCTTCTTCCCGCTGCCTGTACGCTTATCTGTATCATCGCCGCCGAGCGGAAACGCTGGACACTGGCATACATCGCACTGGCTTTTGGTGTCCTGCTCAAGCTCTATCCAGTCCTGCTTTTGCCCGCGCTCTTCCTCGCCGAGCAATACGATGCCCACACACTTTCCGCCCCACCAGGCATCTTATCTGTCCGAGACATTCCTCAAACACTCTGGCAAACGCTGCGCGGGCTGCGACAGTGGAAATGGAAGAACAGCCTGGTCTTCTCCGCTATCGTCCTGGGCATTACTACTTTCTTTGCGCTCTTGAATTTCCAGGGAGCGGTGCTGAGCCAGTTGAGCTACTTCTTGCATCGCCCCGTACAGGTAGAGTCAACTGGCAGCATCTTCCTCTGGCTGGCAACCTCCTACGGCTTTCCCGTACAGATTGTCTCAAGCTACGGTTCGCTCAACATCGTCAGTGCACTCAACGGCCTTGTATCGGCAGCTGGCGATGTGGCGCTTGTCCTCGGCTATGCTTTCATTCTCTTCCTGCAATGGCGCGAGAAGTTTGACCTGACGCAGGCCAGCATCGCCATCCTGCTCGTCTTTATCGCTACCGGCAAAGTGTTCAGTCCGCAATACCTGATCTGGGTCATACCCCTGCTCGCCTACAAGGGGGCGCTGGACGGCTTCTGGATGATTTGCTGGGGGACACTCTCATTCCTGACTACCTACATCTACGCATATCTCTACACACGAGCTTCCAGCGTCTTGCTCATTCCATACGTCCCCGGCTTCGTGCAAACGGTAGCCCTGCGCGACGCCTGCTTCGTGCTGGTCACCCTGGCCTTCCTCTTCAACTGGTTTCACGTCCGCAAACGCAAACCACTCCCTCCTGCGGAGGGAGTGATCCGACAATTTTCCTTGCTGTAGCCAGTACTCCCGCTCACGCTCTAAAAACCTGCAACAGGTCATCGAGCCACAGCTTGACAGAGAAACCGCCCGCCACATCGGCCACGAAAGGAATGCGCATGTACCGAATTTCATCGTGATCGATGCATTGAAGCCCTGAGACACTCTCCAGCTATTTCCAGGTTGCATTGCTGGAAATCCTATCTTGCAAATCCTGCCGTATCTCATAGGACTTTTCGGCCTCGGCGAGGATGGCGGTGTCGACCTGCTGGATGAACATGGCCTCGCGGTTGTGGTCGAGCAGGGTGAGCGCGCCTTTGAAGGGAACGGTGACTTGCGAGCGGCCAATCAGGTGTTCCTCGACTCCCTCGTAGCTGCTGGACCCGGCGGCGTTGGCGTAGACGAGAACAATCTCATTTTCAAATGCTCGCGTGACGCAGAGCGCGTTTACCAGCTTGACCTCGGCGTTGGGGTCGTGCCTGCGCCCCTCACCCGCGTCCTCGAAGCACCAGTAGCTGGGACAGATGACCATCTCAACACCTTGCTTGAGCAAGGTCCTGAACGTTTCGGGAAACATGAGGTCCCAGCAGATAATCAGGCCAACGCGGCCATAGTCGGTGTCAAAGGCGGCAAGTTCGCTGCCGGGGGTGATGTAGCCGCGTTCGGGGAGCCAGAGGTTCACCTTGCGATAGCGCCCGCGAATATCGCCTGCGTGGTCGATATAGTAGGTAGTGTTGAACAGGCCAGTGGCCTCACCCTCGATGAAGGAGCCGGGAACAATATCAATGGTATACCTGGCAGCGAGACGCCGGAAGTGGCGGAGATAGGAGCCTTCATAGTCGGCGTACTCAGCACGACCTGAGAGGGGACCCGTAACAAAATCTTCGGGGAAGACGATGATCTGAGCCTGTCCAGCCGCCTCCTGAATGAAACGCTCAGCCCGTTTAAGGTTCTCCCGCGGACTCAATTGCTCAATAGCAAACTGCACCACGGCGATATTCACCTGCATAGCGTCCTCCCTGATGCGATGATAACCTTACTTCTTGACCTGAACGGCTTCGCGCTCCTGCGGCTGGGACGAGAGCATGCCTTGCTTTGCTTCAAGATACCAGCGCACGCCTTCATCGAGGCCGCGCTGGATATCGTATTCAGGTTCGTAGCCAAGCTCGCGCCGCGCCCGCTCGATGGAGAATTGCTGGTCTCCACCTAGTAAAGTTATACCATACGTTGTCACGGGCGGGGGGGCGGACTTGCGACGGCCCATTGCCGCCCAGAGCACCTCTGCGACGCGACCGGCTGCATAGAGGGCGCTGTAGGGATAGTGACGCGAGAGGTGCGGGACGTGCAGCTTGTCGGCAATGGTGTTCAAGTATTCGGCCTGCGTCACCCTCCTGTCGTCGGCAATGGTGTAGGCGCGACCAATAACCTCGTCGCCCGCGTCGCCTGCTCTTATAAGACCCTGCGCCACGTCACGCACATAGACGACAGGCACGATATTGTCGCCGGAGCCGATAATAAAGCCCTTGCCGGTGTCGACGAGCGCAACAAAGCGGCCAAAGCTGGCGGTATCACGCGGGCCATAAATCCAGCCCGGACGCACGATGACGACGGGCGCGGCCTGATCTTTGACAAGGTTGGCAATCAATTTCTCGCCCGCGATCTTGGTGCGGCTATAGGGATTATCCTCAGCATGATAGGGATGATCCTCGGTCACAATACCATGCAGGTGATGCCCGTACACAGTGATCGAGCTGGTATGCACGATGCGACGCACGCCAGCATCCATTGAGGCATGTATCAGGTTCGCCACACCCTGTACATTAATCGCCCGGTAGACCTCTTCCAGCCCCCATGGCCCCGTTTTGGCCGCGACATTATAGACGCGCTCAACTCCCTGCACCGCCCGTTTGAGCGATTCCGCGTCGGTCAAATCGCCATGGACAACCTCGACGCCGGGCAGTGCGCGCAGGCGAGTCGCATCCTCAGTGGGCAGAGTCATTGCCCGCACCTCATCGCCACGTTCTACCAGCATATCAACAAGGTGACCGCCCAGAAACCCGGCAGCCCCGGTTACCAGCACTTTTCCCATTAATAAAAAAACTCCTTTACGCTAATCCGAATTACCTGAGATGAGTATAACAAGCCCGGCAAACGTTTGGCAACAGGATAAGACTATTGGCGGAGTGGGGAGGCAGAGTGAGGAAAAATGATGAGCAAATGTTTGTAATCATGCTTTGTTTCGGATAAAATAGCTACTGTCGAAGAAAGCTTTGTATCATAGCGCCGGAGGTATGATCGATGTCCATTGCTACCCAGAGTGGTTCTCCTCAGTTTCCCTCGTTTCGCGAGAGCATGCCGCCATCCAGCCAGCAGGAGATGGACGCGGCGGTAGAGGCACTCCAGCAGCAGAAAGATGCCTGGGTGGCGCTGACTCCTGCTGAACGCGTTGCTCTGTTAGATCGCTTGATTCGTGACTTCGCGGCTATCACGCCGCGCTGGGTAGCAGCCTGCCAGGAGGCAAAAGGCATTGCCGCCGCTTCCCCGCTTGCCGGTGAGGAGTGGGCGCTTGGCCCGTGGCCGGTGTTGAAGAACATGCGCCAGCTACACCAGTCGCTGCTCGATATTGAGGCAATCGGGTATCCGCGCATTCCGGGACCGGTGAAAACACGCCCGAATGGTCAGGTAGTTGCACGGGTCTTCCCACAGAACATCTATGATCGCCTCTTTTTTACCGGCATCACAGCGGAAATCTGGATGGAGCCAGGGGTAACGGTCGAGAACCTGGCGGAGACACAGGCCGTTGCCTATCGTGATAAGCAGCACAAAGGCAGGGTTGCGCTGGTGCTTGGCGCGGGCAACGTTTCGAGCATCGGCCCGATGGATATACTCTACAAAATGTTTGTCGAAGACCAGGTAGTCGTGCTCAAACTCAATCCGGTCAACGAGTATCTGGGGCCGCTCATCAAGGAAAGTTTCCAGGCGCTTATCGAGCCGGGCTACGTGCGGCTGGTTTATGGCGGCGCGGCAGAAGGAGCCTACCTCTGCAATCATCCAGGTGTGGATGAGATTCACATTACCGGATCTGATAAAACCTTTGATGCCATCGTGTTCGGGCCGGGACCCGAAGGGGCGAAACGCAAGGCGCGACGGCTGCGATTGCTGACAAAGCGCGTGACGGGCGAGCTGGGCAACGTCAGCCCCGTCATCATAGTACCCGGCCAATGGAGCGAGGCTGATCTGGCTTACCACGCCGAACACGTCGTCTCAATGCTCACCAACAACGCCGGCTTCAATTGTAACGCCACAAGAGTCATCATCACACACGCGGGCTGGCCGCAGCGCGAAGCCTTCCTGCAACAGATGCGAGAAATCATGAGCAAGCTACCGCCGCGTATCGCCTACTATCCCGGTGCGCAGGAGCGCCAGCGCATATTCCTCGACGCCCATCCAGAGGCCGAGCAGTACGGAACAGCCAGCGAGGGAAAGCTGCCCTGGACTTTGATTGCAGGCGTTAATCCAGGGCAAGCCGACGATCTCTGTTTCACCACCGAAGCCTTCTGTAGCCTCTTCTCCGAAACAGCGCTAGAGGCAGGCAGTGTCACCAACTACATCGAACGTGCCGTCGCCTTCGCCAACGACCAGCTCTGGGGAACGCTCAACGCCACACTGATCGTCCACACGACCTCGCTCAAAGACCCGGCCATCGCAGCAGCCATCGAACGAGCCGTTGCCGACCTGCGTTACGGCACGATAGGCGTCAACTACTGGGCAGGGACGGGCTTCCCACTGGCCGTAACAACGTGGGGCGCGTTCCCCGGCCACGACATCTACGATATTCAGTCCGGCACAGGTGTCGTCCACAACACGCTGATGTTCTCACAGCCACAAAAGAGTGTGCTGCGCGCCCCCTTCCGCGCTGTTCTCACTCCACCCTGGTTCGCCACTCGCGGCACCATAGCCAGCAAGCTCTTCCCGAAACTGACGGAGATGGAAGCTGCGCCTTCACCGTGGAAAGTAGCGGGTATTGTAATGGCGGCGGTGAAGTAACCTGAACGATGACAGGCATACTCATACCTCGTCCTGCATGCTTTGAGGGAAGAGCTGTGCGGGATCGATCCCCAGGATCGAGAACATGGTGGGAATCGTGAGTCTGCGCACGAGCTGCGCCATCTCTTCTGGAGTTTTCTGCTGCTGGTGGTCAAGCCACCAGATAATCGCCGCGTCGAGTGCTCCGGTCAAATAGGCGGCGAGAAAACTGGCCGGAACGGCTGGTTCGCTCACCCGTGCCAGCAAGGGGTTCACGACAAAGTGTTCCGCCTGCTGAGTCAGGTAAGCCTTGAGACGATTCCTGGCGATTGCTGCCCCCCGCTCACTCAGCAGTACCTGATAGAGGTGACGATAGTGGGCGATATGCTGGAAGATCTGTTCATAGATAGTCGCTTTTTCCCGGCGGAAATCCGAGGGGTGCAGCGACTCAAGCTGCCGGGCAAGGTCTTCCTGCAGCTTCTGAATCGTCTCCAGGAGAAGTTGTTCCTTATCTCGATAATGCAGGTAGAATGTTGCCCGGCCCATATTAGCCCGGTCGGTAATCTGTTGGACGGTGATATTCTCGTAACTGTGCTCCTCGATTAACTCCAGCATGGCCCGCTGAAGCAGTTGACGAGTTCGCTGGACGCGGCGATCCTCCATAGTGCTCCTTTCATTTTTAGACGCCTGTCTATTATTATACATCGTATGTCCAGGATCTCGGTTTCCCTGGTAGATTCCTTGACAAACGCCCATACCATCAGGTACTCTCTTCTCTAGACAGTATGTCTTATAGTAAACAAAATGTCAAGTATAGCGGTTCTCCTGGAAAAGACGAGGAGAACGATACAGTCAGAGAGGGTACATATCATGTCTACTTCCCTTCATCACCAGGAGAACGCCTCTGCCGAAGATGATCTCCCTATGCACCTTGCCAACCTGCTTGACGGCACGGGAGTGAGTCCTGCCGACACAGGAGGAACTATCACCTTTGCCGGGTGTGATCCGCTCTTTCCCAGCGCTGTGCGTCTGGGTTCCGCTTTCGCGCTCTCAGCAATGGCAGCCGCAGTCGGGGCCGCGACCATCTGGCACATGCGTACCGGGCAAGGCCAGGATCTCTTTATTGATCTCCGTAAGGCGGCTCATGGCATCAACCCGGAGTTAACGTTTCAGCCGACCGTCAACGGCTGGCCCTATCCAAATCCAATTGGCAGCTTCCATCCGTTTACCGTCTTTCCCTACCAGACGAAAGATAGGCGTTGGGTCTATCCTTCGGCGGTATATCCGGCCCAGCAGTTAGCCTGGACGAACTTCTTCAACTGTGGAGCTAACCACCGCAGTATCGCGGCTGCCATCGCCAGGTGGAACGCCGAGGAACTGGAGGAGGCTGCCAATGCACAGGGGCATACCCTCTGTATCGCACGAACCGCCCAGGAGTGGGCAAGTCATCCGCAAGGCCAGTATCTTGCGCACGAGCCGGTCATTGCGGTACGGAAAATCGCCGAGAGTGAGCCGGAACCATTTGGCCCTGCCACACGACCGCTGAGCGATATCCGTGTCCTGAGCGCCACCCACGCGGTGGCCGGTCCGGTTGTCGGTCGCACATTGGCGGAGCAGGGGGCGCAGGTGTTGCAGATCAATCGTCACGATGATTTTGAACATCCCTGGGTGTACGACGATGCCAACGTCGGCTTTCGCTCTACCTTTCTGGACCTCAACCGCCCGGAGGCCAATGCCCAGTGCCGCGCCCTGGCGAAACAGGCCGATGTCTTTGTCGAGAACTACCGGGGAGGCAAGCTCGCGCAATTCGGCTTCTCTCCAGAGCAACTGGCAGAGCTTCGCCCTGGCATCATCGTGGTCAGTGTCCGTTGTTATGGCTGGGGTGGTCCCTGGGCAGAACGAGGCGGCTTTGATATGCTGGGAACGGCTGCCTCAGGGCTCGCGATGCTCGAAGGAGAGAACGGAACACCGGCAGTGCCGCCGACGGCTCTGATCAACGACTATGTGACGGGCTATATGGGCGCCGCTGGAGCCACGGCTGCTTTAATCCGTCGCGCGAAGGAAGGCGGCAGTTATCATGTCACGGTGAGCCTCACGCGCAATGCGATGTGGTACCAGTCGCTCGGCTTGATCCCCCCGGAGGAACGCTCGTTTGCCGAAAATCCGTTCCGTCATCTCGAACATCTGAGGCCACAAGAACTCCTTGCGTTCCAGGCAAGTCTCAAACAACGCCTCCTCGATCCAGATGTGCTCATATGTGAAACTCCATTAGGACAGGTTCGTCGCCTCGCTCCGGCGGTAACATACTCGGCAACGCCTGCCTCGTGGAATGATCCAATCCTCACTCCTATGGGAGCGAGTTCCCCGGCCTGGCTCAGTGCGACACATGAGTAGCGCTGCGCAAATAGGCCAGGAAAGATGGAAAGAAAGCAGAACAGCGAAAAAATGTCAGGACACTGGAACAAGAAACCAGAATCAGAAAAGGAGCTACAACTATGACTACGCAGAAGGTAATGCTGGCCGATAGGCCAGATCAGTATGAGCGTCTGGGAATTACGAACGAGATCCAACCGTTCGAGGACGGTTTGCGCACCAACCCACACCAGAGAGGTACATTCGAGTGGTGGTACTTTGATGCGAATCTCTCCAACGGTACCCAGCTCGTCGTCCAATTCCAGACCAAGAACGCCGCCGTGCCAAATGTCGGCCTGGAACCTATTGTGAGCATCGATCTCACCTTCCCCGACGGAAGCACGATCAATAAAAACTCCAGATTCTCTGCTGCTCAGTTCAGTGCATCGAAAGAGCAGTGTGATGTGCGGGTCGCCGACAACCACTTCACCGGAAACCTGCACACCTATTCCATTCAGGCGACCCTCGATGATGTGCGCGTCGACGTCACCCTGACCGGCTTGACCGATCCGTGGCGACCGAAAACGGGCTACACGGTCTTTGGCGACGACGAGTCCGCCTACTTCGCCTGGCTGCCCTCTGTCCCGTACGGCAACGTCACAGGAACCTACACTGTCGACGGCGCGACGACAATCGTCACCGGCAACGGCTACCACGACCACAACTGGGGAAACGTCCCTATGTCTTCCATTTTCAACAACTGGTACTGGGGGCGCGGTGCTATCGGCCCGTACACCTTCATCTCATCCTATATTATTACCGAGAAGAAGTACGGCAGTGCGCCCATCCCAAACTTTATGCTCGCCCGCGACGGGAAGGTCATCGCCGACGATGCCACAAAAGTCACTTTCACCAGGCAGAACATCAGCGGGGACCAGCCTACTGGCAAGCCGGTCGCCGACATTACCACCTACGACTATCGCGACGGCTCCAGTCGGTACGTCCTGACCTACACTCGTGAGAAGACGATCCTGCGTCTGAAGTTTATTGAAACACTGCATGGAATTCAGCGACTCGCCGCACATCTGATCGGACTCGACGGCGCGTATCTCAGATTCTCCGGGAATCTGGAACTCAAGCATTATGAGGGGGCAGAACTGGTCGAAACATTAGACGCGCCGGGCATCTGGGAGCTCATGTACCTGGGAAAAGTCGACCACAGCGAGCGCTAGAAGGGAAATCCTCTGGCTTAATGGCCTTTCCCGCCCGGGTTCGCTCCCAGAGGAGCGAACCCAATTCGTCCTTCACCGTGGGAAGCAGCGGGTCAAGTTGCCTAAGACCTCTTCATTAGTGGCGAGCAACTCACCCAGCGTCCCTTCTGCGTCGATTTTGCCATCTTTGAGGATGATGATGTGGTCGGCACGTTGCAGGACGGTGGGTCGGTGCGTGACTACCAGGCAGGTCACATCTCCACGCTCAAAGATGCGTTCCCAGAGAGCGCGCTCGGTCTCGACATCCAGCGCGCTGGACAGGTCGTCGATCACGAGCAATTCGGCATTGCGTACCAGCATGCGCGCCGTCGCCGCGCGCTGCACCTGTCCGCCTGAGAGCTTGACGCCGCGTGTTCCTACCGCTGTCTCCAGGCCCTCCTCCAATGCCTCCACATCTTGCTCCAGGGCGGCACCACGTACAGCCGCATGCAGCGCGGCAGGTTCGTCCGGCAACCCGAGCAAGATATTCTGCTTGAGCGTCTCACTGAACAGGCGCGGCACCTGTGCTGTGTAGGCCACACGAGATGGGACAAAGAAGGAGGCTGCGTCGTCCACAACGTGACCATTCCAGCGAAGCTCGCCTTCCTGACGGGGCAGCAAGCCCAGCAAAGCTTGCAGGAGCGTTGTCTTGCCACTGCCTGCGCGTCCCGTCACCGCCGTCAGGCTGCCGCGTGGAAGACAGAGATTCACTCCGGTGACACCACGGCCTGATTGTGGATAGCGATACGTCAGCCCTCGTACCTCCACTAACTTCAGCCGGTCGGTTGCGCTACGCGCAGGAGGCGGCACAGGGGGCAAAGGCCCGCGCAGATGGAGCGGAGTATGTGCCACCAGAGCATCCGGGGGAGCATCGCCCAACAGGGAGTCCATGCGGGCGAAGGCCACTCCGCTCTGTCGGTAGTGGGCCAGAAACTTGCCAAGTGAGGTAATAAAATCGGCGCTGTAGCCCAGACACACGACAAACAGCGCGAAGTTGCCCACCGTCATGCTGCCGTCGCGCAACAGATTCGCAGCCAGCAGCATGATCAGTCCCGTCCCCACACTCACTGTGTTGGTCGTGACGGCATCGAGAATCTGCGTTACCAGGCGGTCAGTCAGCATGGCTCGACGGCGCTGCTCGTTGAGATGCCGGAAGCGCGCCAGGACTCGCTCTTCGGCACCAGCAGCCTGCAGTATCTGCACCGCCGCCAGCATATCGCCGATGGCTCCGGCAACCTGGCTGGTAGCCTGACTGCTGGCTTCCCTGTAGCGGCCCAGTCTGCTACTCGCCCGCTGCGCGATTATCGTCACGACCACCAGGGGCAGCATAGCGGCCAGAGCCACGCGGGCACCGATATGCAGGAGCGCCAGGAACGCCCCCACGGCAAGCAAGCCCTGGCCCACTATCTCGTCCGCCCAGTCCAGGGCATCCTCGGCCATATAGGCATCGTCGCGAAAGCGGCTGATGGCCTCGCCTATTGAGTAGGGCAGAGCATTCGCGCCTGGCCGGTTCAGGACGTGCCGCAGCAGATTGCGACGTAGCAGCCCGCTCATCGTAAACCGCATGATGATTTCGACAAAGCCAGCCGTAAGCCATACCGCTACACGACTCACGGCAATCACCACCAGCAGCACGATCAGCCCCGTCACGCCTGCAGGAAAGTGCGCCTGACCGGTGAGTGCATCGAAGAAGGCGCTGGCAAGCAGCCCTGCCAGGAGAATAGACAGGTTGAAACAGCCCCACAACAGGGCGTGGAGCAGGTAGAGCCAGGGCCTGTAGCGCGCCATGTTCAGCAGGTAGCGCCACGTCGGAAACGTATTCATAGAGCAACTTCCTCTCCCGCAACACGTAGCAACGCTGCAAAGCGCGAAGTGGAATCGGCGGCGAGGGCAAGCCGGGGTCCGTACTCGCGCACCTGCCCATCTTCCAGCACAAGGATATCGTCTGCGCAGTCGAGCGTAGCCAGCCGGTGAGCCACGATGATACCAGTACGTCCTGCGAGCAACCCGGCCAGCGCCGTCTGCACCAGCCGATCCGTGGCAGGGTCAAGGCGCGAGGATGGTTCATCCAGAATCACCAGATCAGGTTGGCGCAGTAAGACACGCGCGCAGGCCAGTACCTGCGCCTGCCCGGCTGAGAGTCTGGTACTGCCGGGTAACAGCAGGGTATCCAGCCCGCGTGGCAATTCCCGCAACCAATCGACCATACCGAGGGCATCCAGGACGGTATACATCCGCTCGTCTGGCACCTCGTCGTCGAAGAGCGTCAGATTGTCACGCACGCTGGCATGGAAGAGATGAATCTCCTGGGTAACTAAACCAATACGCGTACGCACCGCCGCGAGGCTTACCGTGCGCAGGTCCACCCCACCCAGGCGCACCACGCCGACCTGTGGCTCGTAGAAGCGCAAGAGCAGCCGTGTTAGCGTTGTCTTGCCGCTGCCTGTACGTCCCACCACACCCAGCACACGGCCCGGCTCAAGGGAGAGACTGATATTGCGCAGAAGCGGCTCACCTTCCGTATAGCCAAATGAGACGCAGTCCAGTTCAACCGAAAGCGGACCAGGCGGCAGAGACAGAGCAGGGCTATCTGTCAGGCGTGGTGTCGTAGCCAGCAACGACTCGACGCGGGCAAGGCTGGCATCCGCCTGCTGGAAATCCTGTATTTCCTTGCGAATCTGCTCGGTCGGCATGCTCAGCATCTCCGTACACTGAAAAATCAGGTAGACGGTGCCGATGGTCAGTACACCGGCTTTAAAGAGCATGGCACTCAAGGCAAAAACAAGCGTCGTGCCGAGCGCGAGGAAGCCGTAGCTGGAAGCGCCCAGGCAGTAGCCCCACATCTCCGCCTTAAGCCTCACCTTCAGCCATATTCGCATCACTTCAGCGCAGCGACGCAGCACAAACGTGCCAGCCCCGCTGGACAGGATATCCTCCATACCAGCCAGGTACTCGCCCAAAAAGCCATAGAAATCGGCGCTGGCCTGGCGTTCAGCAGCCCAGGAGGGCGTAGCCACAGCGCGAATACGCAGTATAGCAAGCAGGGCCAGCACAACAAAGACGCTCATTGCGAGTCCCACGCGCCAGTCTACAGCATAGAGCAGCACGAGCACCCCCACCATCAGGACGCCGTTGCCGAACACATAGACTACGAACCGTGAGAAGAAACGAGCCAGGGTGCCTACATCGCCATCTACCCGCTCGATCAACTCGCCCGGCGTATGGGCCGTGTGAAACGAGGCATCCAGGCGCAGCAGGTGGGCGACAAGATCGGTGCGCAGCTCGTTCGTCGCCGCCCAGCTCACGTTTTCGGCCATGTATGTTTCGGCGACGGCGAGACCCTGCCCCATGAAGCCCAGGAGCACGGTCAGCAGCGCCAGGACGATGAGATTGTGCAGATCGCCTCCAGATATGGCTTCATCAATGAAGCGGCTTACTAACAATGGTGTGATTACCTGCACGCTGATAGTGCTACCCAGGATCACAGTCAGGAGACCCATGCGCGGTAACTGGGGCCGCAGATAGCGGATCAACAGCCGCCGGTAACGGTTCAACGCCTGAAAAGGGTGCATAAAAGCCTCCTTTCCAGGTAAGCGATCAGTATGTGCCAGCAGTATTTCAACTGAAGATACAGCAATCTACTCTTTTCCTTCCGCTCAAAAGCGTTGCAGATGCATGTCGCGATGCATGCGCATGCAGCACAGAATATGTTAGAGACAAACAGGGGATAGCCTGTACAATAGCATGGCTATATGTTGTGGAGAGCGGTGATGCTGAACAGAAGACAATTTGCTGCCGCGCTGATGAGCAGGCAGGCCAAACAACTCCACGAGGCGAAGTGGGCCGATTGTGAAGAGCAAACAAGAAACCTACAGAGAAACGTAGTTTCTATCTGTAGCTAATTCTGAAGAGTAGAATCCTACTTACAGGAACGAAATCATGGCCCTGAGGCGCATGAAAACGGCCTTGTTCAGTTACAAACACAGCTCACTTCGTTGAGCAGCACCTTCGCTGTAGTTGCAGGCATGATTGATACCTCCTAAAATCAAGATAAGTAAATTGTAACCTGAGCTTGCCGGAAAATCAAGCCACCAATTCTCACAGTCCAAAAAGGAGCCTCCAGCATGCGCCAGAGGCTCCTGCTCCTACCCTTTCACGACGATCACCGGTTTGAGCCGGGCCACCAGTTTTGCCAGACCGGCGTTGTGGACGACATTGACGACCTGCTGGGCATCTTTGTAGGCCTGGGGAGCCTCTTCGGGCAGCAGGTTTTTGCTGTGGACGCGCACGGTGACACCGCGTGCGGCAAGTTGGTCAAGCAGTTGCTGGCTGCTGATCGACTTCCTGGCGGCGGTACGACTCTGGCGACGGCCCGCGCCATGACAGCAGGAGCCGAAGCTCTGCTCCATCGAGCCTTGCGCGCCAACCAGGACGAACGAGTAGCGGCCCATGTCGCCAGGAATGAGCACGGGCTGGCCGATGGCGCGGTACTTTGCTGGCACGGCGGGATGGTTCGTCGGAAAGGCGCGGGTTGCACCCTTGCGGTGAACGCAGACGCGCTGCACCTGCCCCTCGACCTCGTACTCCTCCATCTTGGCGATGTTGTGGCAGACATCGTAGACAAGCGGCATATCCTTCGGGCGCGCGCGCCGGCCAAAGACACTGGCGAAAGCCTGACGCACACCGTGCATGAGCATCTGGCGATTGGCCCAGGCGAAGTTCGCCCCGCAGGCCATAGCAGCCAGATACGACTTGCCCGCGTTCGATTGCAGCGGCAGGCAAGCAAGCTGACGGTCTACCAGCTTGAAACCGTAATCCTGCTGCTTCACCTCGGCTAGCCGCACATAGTCCTCGGCGATCTGGTGCCCAAAGCCGCGTGAGCCGCAGTGAATGGTAACGACGACCTGCCCCTTGCGACCAAGCCCAAGCGCCGAGGCAGCCTCTTCGTCATAGATGTGATCGATGAGCTGCACTTCGCAGAAATGGTTGCCAGAACCCAGGCTGCCAAGCTGCTTCATTCCGCGCTGGATGGCGTTGTCGCTCACGGTATCAGGATCAGCCCCGGCAAGACAGCCATGCTCTTCGGTAGTGTCGAGGTCTTCGGGAAAACCGTAGCCCTCCTCGATAGCCCACGCCGCTCCGCCAGTCATGACAGATCTCATCTCCGCGAGGCTCAACTGGCGCATGCCGACACCACCAACCCCTGAAGGCAGGTTATTGAACAGCTCGTCGGCAAGCTTATCAGATTTGCCGCGCACCTGATCATACAGCAGATCGGTGGCGAGCAGACGCACACCACAGTTGATATCGAAGCCGATACCACCGGGCGAGACGACACCATAATCGGCATGAGTGGCCGCGACGCCGCCTACGGGGAAGCCGTAGCCCCAGTGAATATCAGGCATGCCGAGGGAGTAACCTACAATGCCCGGCAAAGTGGCAACATTGGCAACCTGCTGCAAAGCGTTATCTTGCACAATCTGCTCGATCAGTTCATCGTCGGCATAGATCATGCCGGGAACGCGCATTTCCGCATTGTAATGCTGCGGGATGCGCCAGCGATTGCTATCTATGCGCTCGAGCGGAATCTTTTCCTTCGCATTGCTCATACCGTTGTTCTCCAGGAAGAGGGGGAACATCTACGTCTATCAAATGTCAAAGATGATGCTGGCTTTGTAGCCCGTGGCGGTGCGCTCAACGGTGGCCTCATGCCAGGTGACGGCTTTGATGGCGCTGCTGAGTTCATGGCGCTGTGGGTCGTAAGGCTCGCCCGAGACACTGGCTTTGAGCTGCGTTTCACTGATGGACTCAATTTCACAGTCATGCACGAGCAGAAACTCGGTGTCAAACAGGAAAATCAGTTTATCGAGCCAGTCCACCAGCAATGAGACGAGGTCGTGGCCCTGTGCTGTGACCTCTCGCCTGACGAAAGGGCGTATCTGATCGGGCGCGACCATAAGGCTCTCCATGCCTTGAGCTGCGTGGGCGAATAACTCTGCCAGCGTGTTGCCGTATGCGTGCAAGCCGATATCCGCAGTGTGGTCAAATGCTTCATAGGGTATCTGCGCCGTCACTACGCTAGCGCCGCCGTCTACTGAGGATACTGGATTGGGATGTGGAATGTGTGGCTTGCATGGGCTTCACTCTCCTTTCCCTATAAAGCATTTTCGTCCTATTGACAGGATAACAGATAGTTTGCTGTCTGTCAAGATGATTTTTCGATGAATTACGGGGAGAAGCACTGCCGAACTCTACCAGTATTCTCCCCGTGCTGCGGCAAACATTGCTACTCTCCCCGCGTTTGCGCCCAGAATTCGAGCAGATCGCTTTTGGTGACGATGCCTTCGAGGGTGTGGCCGTTCATGACGGCGACTGCGGATTGGCCGCTACTGAAGAGGGTGTAGGCTTCGCGGGCAAGGGCATCGGCCTCGATCTGTGGAAATGGCGGGCCTTGCAAGTTGCCAACAGTAGTTGAAGCCAGAGGCTCCCCGCTGGCAAGACGACGCAGAAGCAGGTCTTCGGTCAGGCTGCCAACGATGTTGCCATGACTCACCACGGGCATCTGGCTGATGCCATAGCGCTTCAGTAGCTCGACGGCATGTGCGATCGAATCTTCGGGGCTGACGCTGACGACGAGGGGCATACTGCGCGTGTGATTGCGCCGGTAGGTGAGCACATCGCGCATCGTGGGCTGTTCGGCCTCCGCCTGCACGAGCAGATTGTTCTCGCGCATCCAGGTATCGTTGAACTGCTTGCTCAGGTAACCACGCCCGGTATCGGGGAAGAGGACAACAACCACATCTTGCGGCGTCAGGTGCCGGGCATAGGCCAGGGCCGCACCGAGAGCGGTACCAGATGAGCCTCCGACCAGGATACCTTCCTCGCGGGCAAGCCGACGTGCCCAGTAGAAGGAGGTGCGGTCATCGATACGAATCACCTCGTCGACAAGAGATGGATCGTAGTTTTTCGGGAAAATCTCCATGCCGATGCCCTCAACCTTGTAGGGGCCGGGGATATCGCCAGAGTAGACTGAGCCGGGCGGGTCAGCGCCGATAATCTTGATATGTGGGTTCTGCTCTTTGAGGTAGCGAGCAGTACCACTGATGGTGCCGCCAGTGCCGATACCGGCCACAAAAGCAGAGAGACGCCCATTGGTATCGCGCCAGATTTCCGGGCCGGTCGTAGCGTAGTGCGTGGCCGGATTGGCGGGGTTAGAGTACTGGTCGGGGCAGACGGCGCCCGGAATCTCCTCGGCCAGTCGGTGCGCAACGTTTTTGTAGTGCTCCGGCGAATCGTGGGTGACGCTGCTGGGGCAAATAACTACTTCGGCTCCATACGCGCGTAGCAGGCTGCGCTTCTCTTCACTGACTTTATCAGTCATCACAAAGATACAGTGGTAGCCCTTCAGGGCAGCAGCTATTGCCAGCCCATGCCCGGTATTACCACTCGTTGGTTCTACAATTGTTCCACCAGGGCGCAACAGTCCCTTTCTTTCACAGTATTCTATCATCGCGGGACCAATGCGGTCCTTGACACTGCCGCCGGGGTTGAACATCTCCAGCTTTGCCAGCACGACAGGCGGCACATCGCTTGCCACACGATTCAGGCGCACCAGCGGTGTATTGCCCATTGTCTCAAGCATAGAATTATAATAACGCATCTCACCCGCTGCGCATTCTGTCTTCTCAGCCATCTATACTTCCCTCGTCAATTGCTCTTTTTCTGTCTCCCAGCCCGGCACCATCGCCAGACCTTTCGTTGACAGCACCAGTATAGCATATAGCACGAGCGAGGCATAGATGTCAGGTGAGGGGCGGGAAAGCGTGAGAGTGATGGGAAAATGCTATTGTGGTTGCACCACAACGATTTTTATCTGATCGCCCTCTGTGGGCAGGTGGTCTGTGCCAAAGGGAAGCTGGATCTGTACCCCTGCCACACCTTTCTGGCTGTTCAGGAAATCGATAGCGGCAGCAGACGATGCTCCTCTGATTTCTGTGACCCATTGCGCAAGCTGCTGAGAAGAGAGACTATACGCCCAGATGCCACTGGTTGACACACTCAAATAGACCGTGTCATCCTGCCCCTGGTGTATGATGGTTGGCATCTCTGTCGATGGAACACCGCGCAGGCTGTAATCGCGGCCAAACTTCAGTGCAGCCTCGGCATTGAGCAATTGCGCTGCAACATGGCGCGCCTGCTCGCTGTTGTAGACAACGGCAGTAGCGAGAACAGCCACCTTTACTGTGACCTGATCTGCCACTGTACCGGGAGGATTATCCGACGTAACGGTTGTGCTATAGGTGGGCTGACCTGCTATGACTTCACTTGAGCCTGACTCTTTCTGAAGCTGCTTGAGCGCCTGCCGCTGCAGGCCCGGAGCAATGGTTTTCGCCACTCGATCCAGGTCAGCCTGAGTAACGAAATGGACCGTGCTCGCATCGACCCCACCGCTAAAAGACTTCGGATTACTGACAGAGAGGCCGTTACAGCAGGAAGTTGTGATGGTACGCGCAGGAATGTTCCCAGCAGAACCGGGATTGACCGCAACAGCCGGAACCAACATTGTTCCTTCCTGCCCATCCTGCGCGGGGGGCACCTGCGCCGCCTGTGTTGTCTGCACGGTGACACCCGAAGTAGTGGAAAAGGTAGTGCCAGCCGCTACGCTAACAGGAGTGTCGCTGCTGTTCTCAAAACGCAGCATGCCGCTCGCCTGCTTACCAGCGATCGAGCGCGTTCCCGTCGTTTGTGTGGTACTGCTCCCTACCTCCTGCGGGCTTTGCATCACGGAGTCCGGGATAGAGCGGGTCGAGAGATCGGGCGTCTTTATCGAAGGGGAAGCGGTAAGGATATAATCCTCTTTCAGTGTCCTGGTCTGCGTTGAGAGAGAGACAACCGCCACGGATGGCGGGCCAAAGATCGGAAAGCCAGCCGGAAACAGGCTGAGGCCAAACAGGCGCGGCAGAATGAGCAGGATTAAGAGCACAATAGGAACCAGCATAGCTACCAGCACGGGCCGCGTGAGAATCCTGCGGCCTGCGCTGCTCCTGTAAAATGGGACGGAATCGGTAACAGGCTTCCTGCCCACAATGGAGCCAGTAACACGCTGGTTGACACGTAACGGCGTTTGAGGAGCTGCCTGCTGAAGCCGCACTTTTGGACGCAGTGGCGGTGGTTCCAGTTCCATTGCCAGCGGCCCCGGAGATGGAAGCGGCGGCTTTGGCGGGCGCTCAGGAGAAAGAAAATCCTCGTTCGCCTGCAATTCGTCATCATCAGAAATAGCGATCTTCTCAGGAAGGTCGGCAAGGTTAGAAGGGTCAGAGAGGGCGGCTAAAAAGGCGTGGCGTAGTTCAGCGATGCTCTGGTAGCGGTCTTCGGGGCGTTTCGCCATAGCGGTATGCACCACTTCCGTGAGTGTCGCCGGGAGCGAGGCATCGCGGTCACAGGGAGAGGGAATAGGCGCGTGCAGGTGCATCTGGATGACTTCAATCTCGTCGGGACCATCGTAGGGTAGTTCACCGGTCAGCAGTTGATAGAGCAGCACGCCGAGCGCGTAGATATCAGTCAGGGGAGTCACGATACCTACCGTCTGCTCAGGGGCCATGTAGTGGGGCGTTCCCGGCACCTGATCGAGAGGGATGGGGACCCCCACCGGCTCATTATCGCTCTGCTGCACTGTACGCACCAGCCCAAAATCAGCCAGATAGATATAAGGAGAGCCACTGCGGCGCTCCTCGAGCAGCACATTGGAGGATTTGATGTCACGATGAATCAGCCCTTGCTCGTGCGCATACTCGACCGCGTCGAGCAGTTGCTGATAGATGGAGGCGACGTCATCCAGGCCGGGCAGTTCGCGTGCCAGGTAGCTGGTCAGCGTCCCGCCTTCAATGAAGGGCATCACCAGGTAGAGCAGGCCCCGCTCATCGCCAAATTCGATTAAAGGCAGGATGTGCGGGTGATGCAGGCGGGCGATAGTACGAGCTTCACGCGCAAAGCGCCGCCGCATCTCGCGATCAACAGCGTAGTTACCGAGAATGACCTTGATAGCGACACGGCGATCAAAAGCGGTACGCTGACGCCCTTCATAGACGGCCCCCATACCACCGACACGGATGCGCCGGATAATATCATAATTGCCAAGCTGCCTGCCTTCCAGAGACAGCATCAATTGATGTATCCTTTCCTAATTGCTGCTACCCAGCCCATTCGTGGGTGTGGGAGTGGACGTGGGCGTTCCACCAGAAGGAGTAACGGGTGTCGGTGAAAGTTCGGGTCCGCTAGGAGTCGGGCTACTCGACACAGGCACACTCTGCACAACGAACGTAATTTGACCAGGATCGGTTGGCAAGGTATTGCCGGAAAACTGGATGCTGACGCTGCCCACCCCTGGCTGGCTTTGCAAGAAAGCGATGGCCTGTTGTTTGCTCTTCCCCGCGATCTGCTTCGCCCACGTTTTTTCCTGTGCCACAAGTTGCGAGGTCTGATAGACCCAGGTTCCCTGCGCCTCAAACTGCAAAGTCACAGTTCCTGTATTCTTATCAACGTTGAGAACTGTCTTCAAGCTGGCTCCAACATTGCCGGTCAACGCAAAGCCAGAACCGGGCTTAATGGTGGAATCGCTCTTGTACAGGTTGGTCGCCAGTGTCTGCGCCCCCTGCTGATCGTAGACCTCACCCGCACAGGAGACCTCCACAGTCACCGTCGCACTCGTTGTCTTACTCCCCACAGGTGGATTAGCCGTCACCGTTGGATTGCACGAAATCGGATTGCCGCTATTGATAAACTGCTCCCCGGTGTGCCTCTGCCCCTCAACATTCGCCTGCGCGCTCGATGTCAGTCGCTGCTCCAGTGGCGTAGCGACTGCATCGACATCACTCTGCTGCAAGAACGTGTAGTTCTGCGGGTCCTGTCCGCCGCTGAAGGCATTGAGATTAGTAACAGTGATAAAATTACCTTGAGCACAACAGGTTCCATTGACGGCACCAGCAGCAATATTTCCACTCGCACCTATATTGACCGCTTGAGCAGGAACGGTTACGCGGCCAAAACCCGCTGAGGGACTACCAGCAGGAATGTTGGCCGCTACCGTGTTTTCCACCTGCACCCCTCCTGAAGCAGAAAGAACAGTATAAGCAGCAACAGTGAATTCGGAAGTGGAGCCATTGTAAAACGTCAAAGTACCCGTAGCACGTGTACCGGTCGTTTGCTTCACGCCGGTAGCTTTGACAGTCTGGGATTGAGATGGACTATCGGTTAAGATTCTGGCCTGCACCTGCTGGGCAGAGCTGTCAGGCTTGCCCGTGACAGCAGTGATAATATAGTCCTTTTTAATTGTCTTCACCGCGGGCGTGATGGTGACTGTAGCTGTGGTAGCGTTAGGGTCGCCAGGAACGACATTCGACAGGTGACCCAGGAGGCCGGGGTCCGCGTAGGCGATGCCACCGACGACGAGCAGCAAGGTCAGCAGAATGAGACCGGCAGCGATAAGTACGTTGCGCCCTGTATTGCGTCCTGGCCCACCTGACCCTCCTGTACCACTCCGAGGCGGAATCGCATTGCCACCGCTGGCAGTCTGGGCCATTGTCGCGGTACTCATACCAGCGCCAGTAGCGGCAGCAGTTGAGGCGCTTTTTCTGGCGCTGAAAGCGGCGGCTGGAGCTGCTGCGGTGCCAACGGCAGCCACCTTTCCGCTGTTGTCTGACTTCTTGGGAAGATTGATCGGCTGCGGGTCGGGTTGAGCAGCAGGAATCTGTCCCGTCGTGCCTGTTCTTCTCGGCGACAGTTCAATAATATTTGGCCCTCTACCCCTTCCTGCATTTACGAGATCATCATCAGTGGCAGAGTGGACCGCGAGGGCTGGATCAGGCTCAGCGATAGGCAGCGGGATAATGGGAGGCAAAGCAGGATCATCCTCTTCATCTTCCCTGGTCATATCAGTCATGTCAGTCATATCAGATATATTAGATACCCCAGACATACCTGTTCCATTAGTTTGAGCAACAGGCATTGCCATTGCATCATCATCTGCCGAAATCTGCTCATCATCAAAGTCGTCTCTGGTAGCTTCAGCAGGGCTTATAGAAGCCTGCGGCGGTGCAGAGGATGTAAGGGGCTGTAAAATGACCGGAGCAGGCGAGCCTGATGGCGAAGGTAATGGACGCGTAGCTGGCGTATCTTGCTTTTGCTTACGAGCAAAGAGCCAGCCGGGTCTGAACCCTTTGCTTCCCTGATCTTGCGCCGCCGTAGTATCCTGAAGGGACCGGGCGTAGTTTTCCAGCGAGGAATAGACGGGGAAACGACGCTGCCTCGCCAGTTCAGCAGGTCCAGGACCAGGAGGCGCTACAAAAATAATTTCAGCCTGCAGTTCGCGGCGCTTATTTTTTAAGCCATCAAAGTCAATGGGACGCTGAAATGCCTTATTGTCTTCGGGTAATACTACAACCACCTGTTTGCGACCAAGCCGCTCCTGCGTCAAAATAGCGGCCAGGACGCTCTGTCTATCATCCAGAGGAGATACATGGATAATGCCGATTTCGGCGCTGCGCGGATTGCCTGCCCCCAGTATCTCCGAGCCATTTCCCTGTCTCATAGGCGTTTCCTTCCCTCTCTCCCATATATAGCGTTTACTCGCTTAAAGACATTTTACACTAAAACAAAGAAATAGCAAAGAGAGAAACGAGTCATCTGCAAGAAAAAACGAGAAAAGACGCATCTTATGCATATTCCTCTCACACCTCTATCTCTCTGGCAGCCAGGCAGATAGTTCTTAGCAGTATCATCAGAAAAAGCTGGCAAAGGTGACAACGGAGCATGTCCCTCTTTTGTCAGGAGTATGGCATAGAAAATGGCGAACAGCAATAAACGGAGAGCCACCGGTACAAATTAGCCAGAGCGGGAAGAACAACATAAACTCAGCGCGCCAGTGGCGCGCTGAGCAATCATTCTGGTAGAGCCACCTCTCGCGGATGGCCTACGGGGCGGGAGAGCCGCGCGAAGAATTAGCGCGGGCCAGCCTGGCGCACATCCTCGCCAACGATGGTGAACTGCTTGAAGTTCTCTTTGAAGCGGTCGGCGAGGCGGTGAGCCTGACGGTCATAGGCATCTTTATCCTGCCAGGTGTTGCGCGGGATGAGAATCCCGGCGGGCACCTCCGGGCAGGCCGTGGGGATGTTGAGGCCGAAGATAGGATCGGCGACGGTTTCGACATTGTCGAGCGCACCATTGATGGCGGCGCGCACCATTGCACGAGTGTAGTTGATATTGATACGCTCGCCGACGCCGTAGGGACCACCCGACCAGCCGGTGTTGATGAGGAAGCAGTTCACATTGTGCTTCTCGATACGCTCGCGCAGTAGATTGGCGTATTCACCGGGGCGCAGGGGCAGGAATGGCGCACCGAAACACGAACTGAAGGTCGCCTCTGGCGTCGTCACCCCAGCTTCGGTACCCGCCAGCTTGCTCGTATAGCCGGACAGAAAGTAGTACATTGCCTGCTCAGTCGTGAGCCGCGAGATCGGGGGCAGTACACCAAAGGAGTCGGCGGTAAGGAAGATCACCGTGTTTGGCTGACCACCCATCCCCGATTCGACGACGTTATCGATGAAATCGACAGGATAAGCGACTCGAGTGTTCTCCGTCAAAGAGTCGTCGCTGTAATCCGGCTCGCGGGTGACAGGGTCAATGACGACATTCTCGTAGACGGCCCCGAAACGAATAGCGTTCCAGATTTGCGGCTCGTACTTCTGCGAGAGGTTGATACACTTGGCATAGCAGCCTCCCTCGAAGTTGAAAACGCCGTTATCGCTCCAACCATGCTCATCATCGCCGATCAAATGGCGCGTCGTGTCAGCTGAGAGCGTGGTCTTACCGGTACCGGAGAGACCAAAGAACAGCGCCACATTGCCATCATCGCCCATGTTGGCCGAACAATGCATTGGCAACACTCCCTGGGGCGGAAGAATGAAGTTGAGCACCGTGAAGATGGATTTCTTCATCTCACCTGCATACTGCGTGCCTGCGATCAGCACGAGGCGTTCCTGAAAATCGAGGATGATTCCCGTCTCTGTACGCGTGCCGTGAATACGAGGATCAAGATGGAAGTTTGGCACGCAGATAACGGTGAAACCGGGACGATCCGTTTGCTGATCGTTTTCATTCACGCGCAGGAAAAGCTGGCGAGCAAACAGATTATGCCAGGCCAGTTCGGTGATCACCTGGACAGGGATGCGGTACTGCGGGTCGGCCCCGCCAGCAGCATCCAGCACATAGACATCACGTCCCTGTAAGTAGGCAGCGAGACTGCTGCGAATCGCCTCAAAGTTTTCTCTCGAGATCGGGTGGTTGGTATCGCCCCACCAGATCTTCGCCGCCGACCCTTCGCTTGTCACAATGAACTTATCTTTGGGAGAACGCCCGGTATGCGATCCCGTCGTGGCAGCAAACGCGCCGTTCGCAGCAAGCTCGCCCTCTTTACGGGCCAGTGCGTGCTCGACGAGAACGGCAGGGGATAGATTCCAGTTAATATTGCCCAGATTGACCAGCCCGTAATCTTCCAGGGCTTTCCGGCTCATCATCATAGTCATAGAATACTTCTCCTCTCGCACGTTGGTAACAACACTGTTTATACGGACACCTTCCATAGGATTTCACAAGAGCAACGTGCTTCAATTCTACCATCTGTTAGTCTATCATCCCTGTGCCAGCAACGCAACCCGAAAAAAGAGTAAATAGAAAAGAGAAGATTTCCTCCCCAACTTCCTTGCCCGATGCACAATCTTTCCGCAGTAGATGGCAGTGTAAATATCCACATCGCAACATGGAACAGGGGCTTGTAAGTCGACGGGGCAACACTGTAGAATAAAGGGGAAGATTTTCGAGAAGCTCCAAATTTTTCCTCACCGTGGCCTGTAAGTTGTTGAAGGAGAGTCTGGCATGGCTGAGCACTCACATTCCCGGTTCTGGGATTCGCCCGGTTGGTCCAGGATCTCAGCACATCAACAGAGGAGTTTTACCCTCTGGTTCACCGGACTGGCAGGAACGGGCAAAACGACACTGGCAAATCTCGTTTGCAAAGCATTGCTGGCGCGAGGCTATAAAGCCGAGATTATTGATACACGTGCGCTGGCACACTGGCTGAAACAGGAACTGCACATCGACGAGCAGGTAGAGGAAGAGGCGAGCCATACTCTGGGCTATGACGCATTTATCACCTACATCTGCACCATCCTCGCGCGCAATGGCGTTATTGCTCTCACCCCTGCCATCTCTCCTCACCGCCAGGCTCGCGCCTATGCCCGCGAACACCTTCCCGGCTTCACCGAGATTTACCTCTCCTGCTCTCCAGCGTGCCGCGCTGAGCGCAGGAGAAAAAAAGAATCTCTCATAGCCAATCTCGCCGAATCCCTCTACGAACCACCGACAGAAGCAGAGTTGAGCATCGATACAACGTTCGAGCCGCCGGAACGTAGCGCCTTACGCATTCTCGATTATCTCGAACAACACGGCTATATCGCTCCGCTTTGGGAGGAAGCAGAGATGGACGAAGCCGAAATAGCCCTGATCAAAGCAAGGCTGCAGGCCCTCGGCTATCTGGATTAGCGCTCTCCTCAGCCCTACGAGATGGGATAAGGATTTTTCATGTACAGTCCGACGAAGATGCGAAGATAGCCCCCATCATCGTCGGGGTAGACACTCTGGTGATTGTTGCAGTCGTTGCACTCGTAGGTGCTGATGGGAGCCGGGTTCGTCACCCCATCGTGCATGGCGTCAATGTTCATCGTGCCGTAATTGCCGGGGCCGAACAGGACGGCGATGATGCCCGCGGCGGCGAAGCTGGGAACATTGCCGAGTATGTATTCGGCGCGGTTATCCTGATAGTGGCCGGGCGAGTTGTTCATGGTATCAAAATACTGGTTGCCCATCGGCACCTGCCACATAACGATGCGGCGATGTGTGTCCTGGCTGAGGTAGCCGATAAACTGGAGATAGCGCGCAAAATTGGGGAAGGTACGATTATAGCGATCCCACCAGCCGCGACTACCGGGTTGGCCCGAGTCGAAATCGGCCACGTCATTGGAGATCACATTCCAGCTTGAGACGCCCGACGGGTTGCCAACAATCCCCGCGCTATTAAGAAACTGCGCTTCACGGGCAGCTACAGCCGCAACGTTAAGAGAAGCGCCGGTATAGGTCGCAATGTCGATACCAGCCGCCCAGGTAGAGGCATGCAGGGCGAGGATGGCGTTGGGGGCATACTTATCACGCATATGCAACAACGCCCAGGCAAAGCCCTGCACGTTATTGGGAAAGCCAGCGGCATCGGGGAAGCCGGAGGAAGCGACACTGGCCGGAATAGTGGCGGCGTTATTGGTACCATTCGAGGCATTTTGCAGGAAACCCCACAAATCTGGTTCGACGATGACCAGCACCGGCTTACCAAAGGCGGCAATTTTTTGCAGCATCAGCACCCAGTTAGCAAAGTATGCATGCATAGTCGCTGCATCAGCCAGGTTGCCTGTATCCTGAGCGATGTTATTGCCGCCGCAGTAGCTGCTGGGATGGGGACCATTGGAGAGACAAATTTCGTAGTAGACAAAGACCGGCATGTAGCCGTACTGTGCGCTCTCCTGCATATAATTCATTGCGTACTGTCCCGGAGGCGAGTTCCACGTCTCCCAGCCACGCCCCGTGTTGACACCCCCGGTGAGATATTCATAACGGAAGGCGTAGGCGGTTCCGTTCTGGCTGCGCTGCTGAGCGAGGAGATAGGCGCTACCAGCGGGATTCATCACACCAAAGCTAAAATAATGTGGAAAGGCTGCCGGAATCCCCCCATTACCGGGCGGAACGGGACCGGGAGGCGAGCCGGGAGTAGGGGTATACCCACCCGGTGGATTACCAGGTGTGGGAGATGGATTCGCAGCAGGCGTTCCCTGAGTCCCGGGCTTCTCGGAGACACCAGGAGTTCCTATCCCTCCCTGCACCTGCATGGGTACCGTTAAGTTTTGCGATGTATTCCGCTGACTCACAGCATTTATTACATGTTGTGGAGTATTCACGCCAGCGTTGCCACAGGCTGTGACAACGACCACAAGACAGCTACAGATCAACACCCAGGTAATAACATAGTAACTCAAACTACGGGTTCTCATGCGTTCCCCCAGATTTCTTTAGGATAGATTCTTCCCCCCCTGTAGAGTATAGAAGATTAGTGCTTGCAAGTCTAGCGTTCTAGGAATATTGGTAAGTACGCGGGCGACTCACCTCCAAACGTTCATCTGAAAACTCAAACGCCATCTTGCACCTCGATCGCGCAGGCGCTCTCACGCCTACCTCAAATAAGGAGAACCCTTTCTCTCCATGGCTCATGACGCTGCCCGTGGCGCTTTCATAACGCCTCCACCTTATAATAGGGTGGGAACAGGATGGGCAGTCAGGCACAGGTCTATAAGTCCTTTCCCCTGAACACTTATCCCCGACAAGATCAGAGAACAAGAATATTTCCCTGACTATTTCTTGTCCCTCTCATATATTCTAGAAGGGTTTTAGCGCATTTTTCTTTCTCCTTGCTTTGCTACCTTTCAGCAAAAACAGAGAAAAATATCTGTCAAGCTCTTTCTCGAAAGCGTCAATCTCTTCAGACAGAGCGCTCTTCCTGTCTCTTCCCGAAAGTCGATTTCTTCTCTTCTGTCTTTCGAGACCAGTCGTGAGGAACCGGCAGTGGAGAGACTGCTCCAAACGGGGTACAGCCCGCGCTGTTTCAGAGAACGAAGCAGCGGTTCATGTATATACGCTTGCTTCTTCAGCGGGCAAGCAGCAAAGCGTCGGCACACAAAAAATCCCATTGTGCGCACTCTGTGCGCGCGAGAAAGGAGCCTGATATGACGGAACTCCTTATCGAAAGAACTTCTTTGCTTACCTTTTTACAGGAGCGACTGCTTCCGGCGGTCATCGCGTCTCGGGCATCAGCGACAGAGCCCCTGCGCCTGTGGTCCATTGGATGTCAGGAGGGAGATGAAGCCAGCACTCTCGCGCTGCTGGTGCAGAGTCAGTTCCCGGCTGATTCCGCAACGAGAGCCTTCACCCTCTTTGCTACTGATCCTGACCCGGCAGCCATCTCACGCGCCCGCCACTTCCGCTATCCGGCGTATCTGCTCGCCCGTCTGCCCAGCACCGCCCTCCCCTGGCTGCAAGCTGATCCTGAGATGTATCAGCTTCATTTCACGCTGCGGCAGCGCATTCTCTTTGGGTCTCGTGATCTCCTCTCCCAGGCGCCCTTTCCCCATCTTGATCTGATTCTCTGCCATAACCTCCCCGCCGACTTCACCCCCGCTCAACAGCAGACGGTCTACAACCGCCTGGCCTATGCGCTTGCTCCTCACGGCTATCTGCTGCTGCTTTCCCCTGCGGTCCAACCACTTGATGCCCTCTACTACCAGCGTCTGGAGGCCGCGTGGCCGCTTTATCAGCGCACGACCCGCGCGGTCACATTCCACGCCTTAGGATGGAGCAAGACAAAGGAGTCGCAGGGCTTTCCTCCCCTCCCGTCGGTCCCTGAGCGCGAGGACGATGAAATCAGGGATACCTATATGGAAGAATTGCACAGCACCCTGGAAGATCGCGAGATGGTCTACCAGGAAGTGAACCTGCGCCTGCAAGAACTTGAGCGCCTGTACCAGTCTCTGGAACAGATGTATCAGATCAAAGAAGATTTTCTGGCGATGATGAGCCATGAAATCCGTACTCCCCTGATGATCTTGCTCACGACGACCCAGCTGCTTCAGCGGGAGATGACGCGCTCCCCACAGCAAGAGGCAGCGCAGAGCGATCAGGCTTTCCAGAAACGGCTGATCAGCGATCTGCAGGTCATTGAGCAGCAGGGGCAAAACATCTCGCGGCTGCTGAGCGACTTGCTGGAGAGCGCCCAGTTGCAGGCCGATCTGTTTTACGTGTCCGCATACCCCATCGATCTCGTCAAGCTCGTGCGCAAGGTCATCGTGCAGCACGAACTGGGGAGTAATCAGCGCATCCGATTGGTCTGTGCGCTGGAGACGATCATCGGTATAGGGGATGAAGCGCGCCTGGAGCAAGTCGTCCACAACCTGCTGAGCAATGCGCTCAAGTACAGTGAGGCACCCGGCGAGGTGGTGGTGACGCTGGGCATGCAGTTCAGCGATGGTCAAGCAGGGGAAGTGCTGCTGAGCGTGCAGGATCAGGGGCAAGGCATCAGCCAGGAAGACCTGCCTCATCTTTTTGAGCGTTTCTATCGAGCGGGCAAGAACGGCGATGCTCCAGGAGGCAGAGCAAGTCTGGGGTTGGGTCTCTATATCAGTGCAGAGATCGTCAAACGGCATGGGGGGCGCATCTGGGCTGAAAGTCAGCCTGGTAGAGGGAGCACCTTCTTTGTCTGCTTGCCTTTGAAACAACCTGTGAGGAGCTTGCGCCAGATGCCGCCAATGAGTTGAGGAAGCAAAATACATCTGGCCGGTGATAGCAGGTGAACCAGGCGTACGAGGCATGGCTACAAACTGTGCCACAGCCTGCTTTTCTTGATATATTCTTCCCATCAATTAATCATCTAAATTAGCCCGATTGATTGATAGTAATCCTTCGTCATTATCTATCATTATACTTTTATACTATTTCAATCAGTGTAGAGTTTTATGCTCTTGACTTTCTCAAATAAGACGATTACCCTTGACTAGGGAAGGAGAAACCATACATCAGGTTCCCCTCACTCCCTGAGCGGTATGCAACAGCAGTGAGTTATGAAGCGCTGCTGAGAAGGGGTGGGTGTGCCTGGGATCATACCGATTCTGAGCAAAACTCAATCCGAGGGAATGCCGCTCCCAACGTCTCGCGGGGTGAGAAGCTTGGACATCCTGGAGTTCAAGAAGCTTTCTCCCGTTGATCTTTTGCTTGCGGAATAGAACAAAAAGGAGAAGAGAATGACAACGACGTACCGTGATGAAGTTCGCGGGCGAACAGGTGAAAACCAACAGCAGCAAGGAAGCACTTCTGAGGGCATCCAACACCCGCTGCTCCTGGCCGCCTTGCTCGGCCAGCGTCGCAGCGAGGAAGGTATCCAGTTCCCGCTTCTGCTCGCTGCCCTGATGAAGCGCCGCGGCGAGGAAGGTATCCAGTTCCCGCTTCTGCTCGCTGCCCTGATGAAGCGCCGTGGCGAAGAGGAAGGTACCCAGTTCCCGCTGCTCCTGGCCGCCTTGCTCGGCCAGCGTCGCAGCGAGGAAGGCATCCAGTTCCCGCTTCTGCTCGCTGCCCTGATGAAGCGCCGTGGCGAAGAGGAAGGTACCCAGTTCCCGCTGCTCCTGGCCGCTTTAATGAAGCGCCGCGGCGCAGAGGAGGGAATGGGAAGCATTGCGCCCATCTTGTTCATGATGAAGCGCCATCAGCAGGTCGAAGAGGAGGTCGAGCCGCTCGTCTGGGCCTCTGTGCTCAGTGGTCAGAACGCGCAGTAGAACGTTCAGCAGGAGCGTCTGAGGCTCTGCCTCCTTTGTTGTCCGCGCCTTTCCTGGGTTCGTTTCGCCAGGGAGCGAATGACGCGCTGTGGCGCTCCTGCTCACATGAGATGCTCTCCAGGTTTGCGAAGCCTGGACCTCTGAGGCCTGGAGAGTTCTCTCCAACGCACCTTGCTGACTCTGCACATAGGAGCAGAGTCAGCTTGAGAGGAAAATGAAAGGAATGACCTCATGACGACCAATTCTGAAAAAGCCACAACTCAGGATGGGGCATACGAGGCCCTCATAAGGGAACTGATGGGAAGCGGCTGGAATCCGAAAGCCGCCGCGCAATCGGAACAGGACGCGACACAGGCTCTGGCTGCAACAGCGATGAAGGAGTTGGGAGAAGGTATCGCGCAGGCATCCCCATATGAAAAAGCTGTCCTGGTTGCGGTTCTGGCTCCTGCCCTTGCCGAAGCTCTGGCTCCCATCCTCGCCCAGGCCCTTGCTCCCGCGCTGGTCAAGGCGTTGAGTGAGATGGCTGCTCCACAGAAAACCGACCAGCAATCCGCCTCCGGCGAGGGTTCCTCCCAGCAGGGGTGAGCGTCCATGGATAAGGCCAGTTGACAGTACTGATGGCAGCTGTTCGCACCTGACTTCTGAAACAGCAGCCATCACCCATCCTGGCAAAGTTCATCCCTCGTTGTTCATTTCCTGCTATTGTCGGCGGGACGATAGGAGGCAGGCAGTTATTGCGTCAGTTTGCGCACGTAGGCAATAAACTGGTTGCCGCGATCAAACTCGTTGAGGAACATACCAAAGCTGGTATAACCCGGCGAGAAGAGCAGCACGTCGCCAGGCTGTGTAAGCGCGACGGCGGCATCCATTGCCTGAATAAAGTTATTGAAGACGCCCTGTACAGGGCTGCTCACCTCCTGCATTTTTGCCTGCTCGTCGATAGCCTGCAACAATTCATCTGTCCCGGAACCCTGAAGCAAGATGACAGCGCGGCAGCGACGCACAATGGTTTCCGGCCAATTCTCCAGAGGAAGATGCTTTGTATTGCCTCCCGCGATCAGAACAATAGGAGCATCAAACGCCTCCAGGGCGACGCGCCCGGCGACCGGAGTTGTACTGGTGCTGTCGTTGATATAGCGCACGCTATTGATGATGCCGACCTCTTCCAGCCGGTGCGAAACGCCGTGAAAATGCCGTACCGTCTCACCGACCACTGCGTCAGGCACGCCCAGCAAGCGTGCCGTTGTAGTGGCAAGGAGAATATTTTCCAGATTGTGCCGCCCGGCCAGCGGGGTATCACGGAAGAGAAATGGAGAGATATCATCAGAGCCGCGCGCAAAACTGCCGCCGCGTTCGAGACTGGTAAACCACGCGCGACCGGGAGCCTCTTCACCGAAACGCCGCGTCCAGGGATTATCATAATTGAAGACAGCCAGGTCGCTGGCGAGCTGGTGCCGAAATATATTGGCTTTCGCCGCCGCGTACTCTTCCATGCCGCTATAGGTATTGAGGTGGTCGGGGTAGACATTGGTCACAACCGCGACCGGCGGGCTGATGGCGTGAGGAGCCAGCCCCTCAAGCTGCCAGCTTGAGAGTTCGAGGACGACAAGCGTTTCAGGTGTGATTTGAGGCAGCAGAGAGAGCGTCTCTACCCCGGCGACATTGCCGCCCAGGACAGTCCGCGCTCCGCTCGCCTTGAGAATCTCGTAAATAAGCGTGCTGGTCGTCGTTTTGCCCCGCGTACCGGTGATGCCGATGATGCGGGCCGGGCAGGCAAGGAAGAAGAGGGCAATCTCCATTTCGATCTGCGCTCCGTGCTCTCGCGCCAGCAGCAGGTAGGGCGAAGAGAGCGGAACGCCGGGGTTGCGTATGACTATATCGGCCCAGAGAAAGTCCTCCTCGCGGTGCTCGCCAAGCACAAATTCGATAGGTAGACCCGCTAATGCCCGCACGCTCGGGGCCAGTACCTGCGCCGACTTCATATCTGTCACGCGCACAACCGCCCCCTGCTGTGCAGCGTAGCGAGCCGCTGCCATCCCCGAGCCTTGCAGCCCCAGCCCCATCACCAGTACGCGCCTGCCACGAAGATCCATCATCTACTTGCCTCTCTTCAAACAAAATCTACAAGCATGATAGCAGATTTGGCAGTTTGAGACAAACAGATGGCGCTATTGACTTCTCTTATGGCTGTTTCTTCCGGCGAGCCTGCTTGTTTTCAACCGTATCTTCGAGAATGTTGGTGGAATAGCTGATGCTTTCAACGTTGGGAGCATTGCCAGCTTCTTCCAGCAGATCCTCCTCTTCCGGTTTGAGCGCACGGGGAAGGCGCGCCTGCGCAACCATATAGAAGTGTGTCTTGATGAACATCCATTCCCACCAGGGAGCAAGCGTATAGAGTTCTTCCGGAACCTCTTCATCCTGCTCACTTTTTACCACTTCGATCACTGTGAAATCAGTTTGAGCCATTGTTTTCTTCTCCTCTCCTTATTGTCTTCGAGGCCTCACCTTAGACACGATAGTTCCGTAAAAAAGGGATAATCTCTGACAGGCAAGGAAAAAAGCTGTATAATATAAGTAAGTGTAGTACATTTTTGATTATAGAGGAAGTGGGCAGTACTCCAGTAAAATGTATCTTCTAAGTCACTAGAAATTATATGGTGCATAGTGCCTGAGCGAACTGTACAGATCGAACATATCCTGAAGCGTATGCAAGTCGGTGTGGCTATCCTCAGCGGGGCCGAACTGCGCTGCCGGTATGCTAATCCCTATCTACTCTCTCTCCTCGGCGAACCCTGGAGCACTTCGGACGTTCATGGATTGAGGCTGGATAGTCTTATCACCGCGGACCTCTACCAGGCAGTCCTGCCAGTCTTAGAGCAGGTGCGCGCAACCGGGCAACCCGCTACTTTCGATACCCTTGCCTACGAAGGCTTCCTGCAAAGCAGAGGACGTACCTACTGGAAGGTTTGCATCGAGTGTATCGAGCCTACCGGGCATAGGGAAGCCCCTGACGAAGATGATAGCTTGATGATAACCGTTGAAGACGTGACCGAGCAGGCTCGTTCGCAGTTGTACCTCAACGCCGTCCATTACATCTCTTCGGCCATCGCCAGTCCCTACGCACTGCCGCGAGTACTGGACCGTATCTTGCAGGCTGTTCATGAGATGGTCGGCTCGACGCGCTGCGCCATATTACTCATAGACCAGATGGACCCGGTTTACGAGGAACAAATGCAGCAGGTAGCACAGGGAACTGGTGTTGAGCCTGCGCCCACGATAACTATTGCGGCGCAACGAGGCATACACCTGTTTTCCTATGACTGGCATCCACGCCTTAGCAACCAGCTTCTCCTCACTCGCACAATACGCGAGCAACGCGCCCTGATTATAGAAGACACCAGCATCGTACCGGAGATGCAGTTCCCATTTATTGATGATAAGGGCGCGCCTCGCCGTCCCGGTTCAGTGCTCAGCGTCCCGATCTTCGAGCCAGCATTCGATATGCGAGAGGTGGGGTTTTCGGGTAATGGAAGGCAGAGTGAGCCACCGAAAGGGCAGGCACTGGGAACGATTGAAGTCTATCACCGTGGCGCAAGGGGCTTTCCGGCAGAGGAGGTGGAGCTGCTGGGGCAATTCGCCCGGCAGGCGGGGCTGGCAATCTATAATACGCGGCTCCTGCGCAGCATCGACCGGCTGGCGCGAGTTGCCAGTCGCAACGCCCGCCAGCGCGAGAACGTGATGCAGGCCATCCCCGACGGAGTCATTATCTATGATGCGCGCTGGCGGGTAGCGGAGATCAACCAGGCAGTAAGAAAGCTTCTCGGGTGGACGGATGATGTAATCGGGCTGCCTGTAACCGAGGCCATGGCGCACAGCAAAGCTCAATTTCTCTCTGAGCACATTCCCGTCACCGAACTGACAGCAAGGCTGGAACAACAGGCGCTGGAAGGAAAGATTGATGAGTTAAAATTGATCGGGGCCGATGGCGTTGCCTACACCATACGACGCTCACAGGCTCCCATTCACGACGAACTGGGCAACATTTTCGCCTTCGTCGTTGTCTACCACAACGTAACCGAACAGGCGGCGGCACGCGAACGCATCGAAATCGAGGTAAAAAATCGCACCGCCGAGCTGGCGCAACGTAATGCGGCATTGCAGTTCGCCAGAGAGGCGCAGGAACTGGCGAACAAACGCCTGCAACTGCTCCTGGAGCGCCTGCCTTCCGGCGTCATGCTCATTTCGGCGGCAGACAAAAGCATCAACATTATCAACCATGTGCAGGTTCAAATCTTGCAGCGTGTGGGCATACAGGAGCTGCCCGAAGACCTCGACACCGCTCTGGCAATACAAAGGATACTCGGACATAATATCGAAGAGATTTTACGCCCGCTCGCTATGTATAGAACCTCAGGAGCGCCCATGCCTTACGAGGAGAGTCCCCTCACAGTTGCTCTGCAATACGGAGAAGCGTGCGAGGCGGAAATACTGCTCATGACGCCAGATGGGCAGCCGCTGCACCTGCTCGCGAGCGCGGCCCCCTTACGCGACAGAGATGGTAATATTAGCAGCGTTGTGTCTGTATGGCATGATATTACGCGCATGAAAATGCTGGAGCGCGCCCGGGAAGATTTCTTTACCACCCTGGCGCACGAACTCAAAACCCCGCTGGCTAACATTCGCGCCCACCTCAGCGCGCTGCAATCTCGTGATCTGGAATGGACGACCGAGGAGCAGCTCAAGTTTATTCAGACAGCCGACGAACAGGTAGAGCGGCTGACAAAAATGATCAACTACTTCCTGGATGCCTCCCGCGTCGAGGCGGGCGCGTTGCGTCTGGAACTCGAACCGATCTTGCTGCCGGAATTGTTTGAAGACCTGCAAGAACGCCTGCAAGCCTTAATCGATTCCTCGCAGCGCAGCCTGGAAATTGTGCTTCCCCCGCAGTTACCGGCCATCATGGGCGATTATGAACTGATTATCAATGTGCTGACCAATCTCCTGAGCAACGCCTTCCGTTACGCGCCCGAAAAAGACACGGTTCGTGTCGAAGCTGAGGTAATCTTTGACATGCAGGATCGACAGCCTCGCGGCGTCGAACTGCGCGTCATTGACCGGGGGCCGGGGATGACCCAGGAGAGGCAGGCGGAACTTTTCACACGCTTCAGCACCTTCGCCTCGCTCCGGCGCCCGGCGGCTGATCGGCCAGGACAACCGGAAAACGAGCGGCGGGAGGGAAAAGTCCGTTGGAGTCCGGCCACGGGGCTGGGTCTCTATATCAGCAAAGGCATTATCGAAGCCCACGGCAGCAAATTACAGGTCAAAAGCAGCCCTGGCAAAGGCGCTACCTTCTCATTTATCCTTCGTATAGCGCACACTATGAAAAGAGAAACCTGAAGAGGAAAGATATGCCTGCGAACGATAAAAAAACACGTATTCTCTGCGTTGAGGACGACCCCCAAATGCGTACCTTCTTGCTGGCGCAGTTGAAGGCGCGCGGCTACGATGTGCAGGCAGTGCGCGATGGAGCGCACGCCATCGACCTGGCAGCGATTTTGCAACCACACCTGGTATTGCTAGATCTTTCACTCCCCACGCTGGATGGTCTTTCCTTCTTACGCCGCCTGCGTGAGTGGAGTCGTGCCCCGGTGATCATTCTTTCGGCACACGACGAAGAGCCGGTGAAAGTAAAAGCGCTCGATCAGGGCGCGGACGATTACCTGACCAAGCCATTCAGCCTCAACGAGCTGCTGGCACGGGTGCGGGTGGCGCTGCGCCGGGCCGAGGAAACGGAACATCTGCTTAACAGCGTGGGCAAAGAGAAACAGCGCCCCGTCTATCGCTGTGGCGGCGAAAATGGCCTGGTGGTTGATTTCGCGCATCGCTCCGTTCGCTCCGGAGGCCAGGAGATACATCTGACGCCAACCGAATACGATTTACTCTGCGAACTTACGCGCAACGCCGGAAAAGTGCTCTCGCACCGCGAACTGCTACAGCGTGTCTGGGGAGCCGATTACCAGGGAGAGAATACCTACCTGCGCACTTTTGTACGGCATTTACGACGCAAACTGGAGCCAGACCCAACCCTCCCCCGCTTCCTGCTCAACGAACTCGGAGTTGGCTATTACGTACCACCACCCGATGTTTCCGAATCAGAATTGTGAACTCCATCAGTTTTTCACACCATTTTCACACATCACGCAAGCAAATTCACGCTATTATCACTACTGACGAGGTATAATACCAGGCAAGAGAGGAATTGTCTCTCCCGCTGGAGCTTCGGTAGAACCAGCCGTCACGCAAAGCTGCTCAGGCAGAGCGCGAACGGATACAGGCAAGATGCATGTTTAAGGGCATACAATCCGATGAAAGCCAGACAGGTATAATACAGAGAGCATCTCCGCCAGAGGCACAGAACCAGGTCAGTTCTCTCCAGAAGAGAACTGAAGGGCAGGATATGCTGCGTCGCATCCTCATTGTCGAGGATGATCTTTCCCTCGCTAACCTGGAAGTAGAGGTGTTAGCGGCTCATGGTTATGCAGTGACGCAAGTACATGACGGTGAGCAGGCTCTTACATCTCTTCGTCAATCCACTCCTGATCTCGTAGTGCTCGACTTTGAACTCCCTGGCAATTTAACAGGAATGGATATATTACAGGTGCTGCGCCACAATACTGGCATACCGGTATTGTTCACGTCAAGCGAGGAAACGACACTGCGAAGATATATGCGCGCCAGCGGAGAGAGCAGGGCAACGCTCGATCATCTCTCCAAACCCTATTCAATGCATGCCCTCCTTGTGCGTGTCCAACGCATGTTGACGATAGCACCACGATAGCTGTTTTCAGTTCAGTCAGTAAAAGAAGGAGACTTCTATGGAACGCGAGCGTAAAGACGATTGCGAAATGCTGCGAAAAATCGGCTTTGCTGAGGCCGAAGTGACGGAATTGAGCAGGCTGCGCCGGGACTATTACGAACAGTTGCGGCAGCAGGCAGCCATGGAGCTTCGCCGCTTCGAGTTCGTCCGCTGGCTGGTAGATACGGGCAAGATCACAGATCAAATCGCATAGGTACAGGCAACGTTACAGCAATTATAAACGGAGGTTTTCTCGCAGAGACAGGCATCCCTGCCTGCTTTCTCACACACCAGGATGCCAGAGAGATGTCAGGGTGATGGTGTCAGGACATTGTCGCCAGGGCATGGGTTTGGCATTGGCATTTTTGAGCTAACTTTTTCTCACGGAAATTAAGGAAGCGGCAATGATGCATCAGCAATGCACGCACCATTGCCGCTTCCTTGATACACTTTCATCATGCAAACAGCCTCACGAGGGTTCACACCGCTCTTTGCGCACCACCAGGCCATCTAATAAGCTCCAGGGATCGTGTTCTGATTGATCGCTCTCAATTGCTTCTGTCGGCGCTTCAGCGGGTACCTGCTGGATAGATGCTCTTGGAGGTGCAGCCCCCGGTGGAACAGGTTGTGGCAATTGCGATACAGAAGAGAGAATGCGTTCAATGACAGATGGAGGGGGTTCAACCTGCTCCAGATTGCGGAATAGCTTATCAATATCATCTTCCTGTTCTGGAAAAGGGTCAAAAACATCATCCGAAAAGAAGATATGCGGTATATAACGCATATATACTACTCCCTCTTGACCTCGATTCGTAACCGGCCTATCTCTGCTGTTAGTACGAATCGAGGAAAAAGGAAGTTTCAGGAACAGGTACTTCTCTCCTTCTTTTCGACTGAATCATTCAAACAAAGCGAAAAACGTGCGGATGTTTCAGGAAGAAAAGATTGACTTTCCTTCTGAAGAAAGTGCCGCACGCAGAAGCGGCTTGGCGCGCTGGAAGTACGTCTTAGCCGTTGCCTCCGGCATGTTGAGCATCTGGCCAATCTCCGCGAAGCTGAGCTGAGAAATGTAGCGCAGGAGCACCACAGAGCGAAACTTGAGCGGCAATGCCTGGATAGCTCGCTGCAGGTGATCCTGCACATCGTGACGTTCCGCCAGTTCTTCCGGCAAAGGTCGCGTATCAGGCATGGTGAATAAAGGGGACAGTTCCTCCTCGTCGCTGACAGCCTCTAATTCAGAAAAGTGGATGGCGCGTTTCCGTCGAAGCTCATCTAGACAGCGATTGCGGGCAACCTGAAAGAGCCAGGCCTTGAGTGGTTCACCTGTACGCAGGGTCGGCAGCGAAATGTAGAGTTGGAGAAAAACCTGCTGCAGAATATCGCAGGCATGGTCATAGTCGTTCAGAAAGCGGTAGATGAAGGTAAACAGAGGGGTACTGTAACGATGAACCAGAGCCTCAAAAGCGTACTGGTCTCCGGTCATTGCTTGCTGAGCCAGAATTCCATCAGCGATGCTGACCGTCCGTGTCTTTGTATGTTCTCGTGTCTGCATAATCTTTATTCCTCACTTTCTTTCTCTCTGACATTAGATTAGCTTCTCCTCTCTTAAATATCAACGTTTTTTTGCCATTATAAACTCTACCTTAAATACTCTAAGCAGATACTAAAGAACTACGTGATTATCTGATAATTTTCTCATATTCCATTTTGATAAGCACAACTGTTTCTTATCATTTCCTAATGGAGACTGATCTTACAGGAAAACCATTAAAGCACCAGACACAAAAAAGCACTCCCGTATACAAACGAAGGCATATACGGAAGTACCTTTTCTGTAGGCGCGTAAGAAGCGCGACTGGCAGGTGTAGGCGGTTAACCGCCGTGGGCGCCTGAGCCAATCGCCTGTTGCTTCTTACAAGGTATTACGCCAGAAAGGGGATTTTGGATGATTTCTCAGTTATGCTCAAATCGCCGAAATGTTGGGGGAACTGAGCAGGCGATTGAAGAACTGGCTGACCATGCGTTGATCGATCCGCTTCCCAATGCGCGCAAGCAGGATATTCGACGGTTCCATACTGATGTTTGGCTCGGTCGTAGGATATTCTGCGAAGCCCTGTGAAGCAAACAGACGGGCCAGCATCTCACGGTAGCCATAGCTTGACAGCCCTTCTCTTTCAGTATCCCAGTGCCAGGAGAGGCCCACTGCAAAAAGTATCATATCTTCCAGGGCATCCAGTTCAAGGGCAAACGATAAAAGTTCTTTCGCTACTTTCATGTGCCGCCAGTTTGAGCTGGTCTCGATAGCCACTTCATAGACATTATCCAGCCCTTCCCACCACGCATCACCCGGCGCGATCGTCACTTCGCCGACAATGTCTCCTGTCGCCGTGTGGGCAAGGGTAAGGGCGCAGTCCGGTCTTTTCGCAATGCCGAGCAGTAGCGCTTTCTCGCGGTCGGGAGTGCGGGCAAAAGCGCGCATACCACTATCGATGTTCAGGCGCTCAACCAGTGACGGCGGGCAGAAGTCGCGCAGCAAAAGCGTTCCCTTCGGCGTTTCAAATGTCTTGCTGCGTGAAGGCGTATCACTGCCGCGCAGGTGCAACAGATCGAAGAGACCGATCAGGGGCGAACGAGAGCGCGTCAGCGCATATGCCTGGCGCACGGGAGGGGGTACCACAAGGTGGCGTACAAGGCCGGCAGTCTGGGCATTGACGCGGCTGATCTCCCAGCGACGCGGCATGGCCGGAAAGTCTTCGGGGCGGTCTCTAAACGTGGTGGGGAAAAAGCTTCCTTCGCTGGCTTTTCCCATGATCTGCTGGGCAACTGCCTCCCTTTCCTGCATCTCCTGCCAGGCTGGGCGCCAGCGCGTTATCCATTCCTCCGGCAGCTTCTCCGGCAGTTTCTGATCAGACATTTCCGCCCAGAGCATGGTCCAGGCACGCGGCACAACACGATAGAGGTCGTAGCCACCGCCGCCGAGGGCAACCCAGCGTCCAGCGCAGTACGTATGAACGAGTTGATGAACCATCTTCATCTGTGCCTCAATACCTCTGGTTGTCAGGCTCAGATGTGTCAGTGGGTCCCAGGCGTGGGTGTCACAGCCGTGCTGGCTGATAATGATATCGGGGCCAAAGGCGGTCACAATCGGCGACAGCAGGGTTTCGATCACCTCGATACAGGAATCGTCCTCGGTAAATGGTTCCAGGGGAACATTGACGCAATAGCCACGCCCCGACCCCTTCCCCAGTTCAAGCACATCACCGGTACCGGGAAATAGATAACGTCCGGTTTCGTGCAGCGAGACCGTCATGACACGCGGTTCATCATAGAACGCACGCTGCACGCCATCGCCGTGATGGGCGTCAAAATCGATGTAGAGCACCTTCGCTTCAGTAGAGCGCAGCACATGAGCGATTGCAACAGCGGCGTCATTGTAGATACAGAAACCGGAAGCGCGGCTCGCCCAGGCATGGTGCAAGCCACCGCCGGGGTGGAAGACATGCAGTGGCCGCTCGTCAGGAGCGAATGTGCCCCCCTCCGGCAAGCCCATAACGGCGCTCATCGCTACCAGCGTTCCCCCGACGACGCGCGCGGTGACGTCATGCATGCCAGGCACGGCAGGTGTGTCGCCATCGCCGAAGCCGTAACGCAAAGCCAGTTGCAGGCGCTCCCCCTGAACCTCCTCAGCGCTGCGCCCGGATGCGACGATCTCCTCTTTTTCCGCTATGCTCAGCCGCTGCACGGCAGCGATGTAATCGGAGGTGTGAGCGAGGCCAAGTTCTTCGAGGCTGGCCGGACGGATGGGAAGCAAGGTCTGTGGGTTGTCGCTCCGCCAGAGGCCGCTTGTTGTCAGCAAATCCATCAGCGCCACCAGTCGCTGCGCCTGCAAGGGATGCCCGGCCCCGAAATCATAGCCAAGCTCGGCGGCATCGTAGGCGAGGCGGAAGCACCCTACATGTTCCTGCTCATCGAGCATGAGTGTTTCCCTCCTTAAGTGGGTCGGCAAAGGTGTAGTGGATATTTGCCTCCTGCAAGCGTAACAGCAAAGGCGCGGGATTGATGGTACCTATGCGCAGCGCGGCTGTTTGCGGAACATTGCCCTCCATCGGCGCGGCAACAACACTGCGCACCGGCACGTGCAGCTCTGTCGCAAACTGGAGCGCCTGCGCCAGCGGAGTCAGATCCCCCACTGGCAGATCAATCACTAACTGCATGCCCGGCTCAAATGCACCGAGAGAACGCGACAGGGCAATAAGCAGGTCGCTGCGCGTGAGCAAGCCGACAAGATCCGGGTATGTTTCGTCTCCAACATGCTCATAGGAGACGACAGGCAGAGCATTCAGGCCGCGATCAACGAGAAGCTGGGCGGCTGCCGCAACATCGGTGGTGGGCGTGACACGAATGCTGGCGCGATGCATCAACGTCGAGACACGCCGCTCCTGCCAGGGCTGGTGCAATACGTCGCTGGAGGCGCTACTCTTGCTTACTGCAACCGCCATATCGATATCGTGCGAAGTCAGCAAACCTTCTATGATACGCAGTGACCTCTGCGCGCTCTGTTCTGAATGCTCTGAAGCAGACAGGGGAACGCTCACCGTTCGTATCACCGGTAAATGGTGAAACTGGTATTGTCTCAGCAGGTTGGCTGCGTGACTCAATGTATCATCCGGTCGCACCGTCACCAACCGCGTGCTCATAATTTCGGCAACAATCATCGTCTCTTACCCTTTAGCATGCTTTGTAACCTGATATACGCCACGTATATGATAGCACAAAACCAGTTACCGGATGAGGTCGGCAGCACCGTGCTCCGTAATAATTGAGAACGCTCTATCCTGAAGCCTGCCAGGTCACTTTTACACATCCTTCGCTCTCAAGTCTGCTGGATGGTATTTGTGCAACACAACATCCCTTCATGCGTATCCCAATTGAGACATTACCGGTGAACAGGGACTGAATGAGGAGGAACGGCTTTTGTCATCTTCGTCATTGCTATCGTAGCAAGCGACGAAATCAAATAAGCGCATGCTGTCCGCTTTGCCTGGGACAGCCTGTGAGTGATGAGCAATTGATAAGTACCTCCGCCGGGGTGTAGTAGTATAATATAGCTGATATGGAACATCGTGTAGATAATGGATTGGAGCCTGTAAATGATTGACCGTGATGACATACCTACCACACCACAACCCTCTTCACAAGAAGACGATAACGCAGCTACTACCATTGAGGTGCCTGCGGAGCAGAATGGAGCGCCAGCGAGGGCTACAGCAGCGCCAGCAACAACACCCACATCCCCGGTAATGTCCGCCACCCCCTTCGTCAGCATTAATGACTTGCTCTCCCTCCAGCTCGTCGGTGATCCACAGATTTCCCCCCGGAACACTACCCCAGGCAGCGGTCCACTCATTGCCTTCGTCATTCAGCAGTGCGATGCCGAAAAGAATTCGACCAGCAGCGCCATCTGGCTGGTAGCCAGCAGCGGGGGCAAGACGCAACCAGCGTGGCAGGTGACAGGCGGCCTGTACCACGATTTCTCCCCGCGCTGGTCGCCCGATGGCCGCATCCTTGCCTTCTTGAGCGACCGCGATGGCAGCGTACAACTTTACCTTCTGCCGCTCAGTGGGGGCGAGGCAAGAAAGATTAGCAACCTGCGCAATGGAGTAACCGGGTATAGCTGGAGGCCAGATGGTAACGCTATCCTGGCAAGTAGTCCCTGGAAACCGACCGACGAGAAGAGAGGTGATAAGAGCGAGGTCGACAGCAGCGAAATCGCCTGCGTCTATACGCGGCTGGATGAGCAGTGGGACGGCACTGGCTATAGGCATAACCGGCACCAACAGCTCTGGCTGATTCCACTGGAGGGCGAGACCATACGGATCACCTCCGAGCCGGTAGACCTTATCACGCCATGCTGGTCACCAGATGGCAACGAGGTTGCCTTCTGCGCCAATCGACGCCCCGACCCTGATCTGAGCACGGGCATGGCGCTGTGGGTGCTGACGCTGGCTACAGGGCGGATGCGCCGATTAACCCCCGAAGAGGGATTGACCCAGATGCCCGTCTGGTCACCCGATGGTCGCACCATCGCCTACTATTACACTCCCGACCAGACGGAAGCCAGCAACATCCTGCCCTGGATCGTCGATGCCACGGGCCAGAACGCTCCGCATCCTGCCGTGCAGGGCAATACCGACTTCACCTGTCTGCAATGGATTATCGACGAGTTGCATAGCAACCCACTCACCCAGCCGCAGTGGTATCCCGACAACAAGACTCTGCTCATCACCGTGCAGGAACATGGACAGGTTCACCTCTACCGCATCGATACAGAGCAAGGGCAGATGACGAAGTTGACGGGCGGCAACGGTTGCTATACCAGCCCGGCGTTAAGCCAGGATGGGCAGACCATCGCGATGATTCGCAGCGCCTGGTTTACCCCCGGTGATATCTGGGCGATGGACAGCAACGGCACGCACCTGCGCAAACTGACCGGCGTGAATGACGCATTCTTGCGCAGCCACCAGCTTATCCGTCCAAAAACTATTATATGGAAGAGTTTTGATGGCCTCGATATCGAGGGGTGGCTATACCTGCCTCCACTGCCGGAAGGGGCAAAAGCGCCTCTCATCCTGGAAGTACACGGCGGGCCGACACTGGCGTGGGGTGATGCCTATGTCCACGAGTTTCAGGTGCTGGCCGGACGCGGCTTCGCGGTGCTGGCGGCCAATCCTCGCGGAAGCTCCGGCTATGGTGAAGCCTTCTGCAAAAAAGTCCTCAACGACTGGGGCGGCGACGATTTCCGCGACCTGATGGCCGGAGTAGATTATGTCATCGCCAACGAGCAGGTAGACGGAAATCGCCTGGGCATCGGCGGCCTGAGCTACGGCGGCTACATGACACTCTACGCCATCACCCAAACGCAGCGCTTCAAGGCTGCTGTCAGCCGCAACGGCATCAGCTACCTGCCCGCTGCTTCAACGCTCTCCGACCAGACACTCTGGTTCGATCTGGCAGGCAGCGGCGAAGGACCGGATGCAACCTCCTACCGCAGCAACCGCTCGGCTCTCACCCACGCCGACCAAATCACCACACCCCTCCTGCTGCTGCATGCCGAGAACGATCTGCGCTGCCCGTTCAGCGAGTCCTATCAGATGTTTGTGCAGCTACGCAAGCTGAAACGAACGGTAGAACTCGTGCGCTACCCTGAGATGAGCCATTTGATGGACTTTCCGGAAGTGGGTACGCCAAAACAGCGCATTGACCGACTGCGCCGCACCATCGGCTGGTTCGAGCACTTTGTATAAGCAGGCATAACTTATTGTGTCCGGACAATGAAAAGGGAAACTATTGAGAAGATGGCGACAAAGGTGAGCAGACCGCAGTAGAGGCTCACGGCGATACGAGAAAAGCGATACCCTGCTGCGTTGGGACGCATACTCCGCCGTGTCATGCTCAGGCTAACAATAAAAAGGCCGACGAGAAGCAGGAAATCGAGTACGCGAACGGCAAAAGCCCCGTTGAACAGATAAAAGGTCACCACCATTGCCCCATAGGCAAGGATGCCACCGATGACATCAGCCGCCGCGATTCCCATAAACATCCCCTCATAATACGGGGATGATAAAAGTCTGGGCGACGTTTTCGCGATAATGACCAGTCCACAAACATAAGCAATGAGACAGACAAATGTTATGAATAGAGGCTGCATGCATATTATCCCCACACAAAATTTTGTGCATCCGCAAGCAGCAAGCGGCCTTGAACATTGCCGGTACTAAACAGGTAAACATCAGGAGTTGTGGTCACGCCCGGCGTCAAAGGCGGGGTCAGGGCGAAGGCAGAGCTGTCGGAACGCCATGCCACCAATCCACCCAGAACAGGCTTGTATTGCTGCATCGCCGCCGGATTCGCCAGGGTGGCCTCGCATGGCCCTGCCGAGGTTACCTGTCCGGGTACATCCGGTGTTGTCAGCACAAGGCTCTGGCTATCGGGTCCCCAGGTCAGCGCAAGATCATGACCAAACAATCGCGCGGGCGCCTGCGCGAACAGTGGCGTCGTTGCGCCATCGTTCAGGTCATACACCTGAATATTGCTCAACCCGGCGCTGCCATCTGCCGTCACCATCTGCGCCGCCAGCTGCTCACCATCCTGAGAGACATCCCAGCCCGGCTTCATATACGGCCCGCTTTGCTGCGTCGTACACCACGACTCACTACCAATTTCCAGCACCTTCTGACTTGCCGCTTCCGGTTGCGTTACTGAATGACTGTAAATCACAAAGGTACTGTGCTGCTCAAATGGATGTACGATTATCTGATAAAAAAGTTGCTCGCTACTATAACGCATGGAGAGCAATAAAGACTGACCGGGGTTGGCGCTGAACAGGGTGGACACACCCAGCGCGCTCAGGGGAATCACCTGTGTCAGCGTCTGCGTCGCCAGGTCGTAGCGATAGAGACCAGCGGCACCGCTCGCTTTGCCGACAGGCCCATTGTACCAGGCAAGCAGGTGTGTAGCATCTTCCCAGAAAGCATACTGCCAGTAATCATTCACAGGCACCTGCCTGTCGGCACTCATCTGGCCCGTTGCAAGTGTAATTGGCCCGAATTGTCCCGTAGCGGTATTCAACAGGTAGAGACCGCCATTCGCGCCAAAATCAGGTGCAGGACAGCCACCACCGCCCTGTCCTACCGGCTTTGCTGCCACAATGAAAGCAAGATAATGATCGCCGGGAGACCAGAGTGGTTCGTGCCAGAAAACATCCGGCGTGTTATTATACACAAAATGCGTTACCTGCACAGGACTTGCACCATTGAGCGCAAGCCAGAGCTGGTTTTGACGTACAAAGGCATAACTGTCGCCCGTTGCTGAAGGTGGAGCTTTCAACACCGTCTGCGTCGGCGTTGGAATAACGGCGGGTGTCCCATCGCCAGTATCAGGCGTCCCTCTTGGAATGGTCCCTATACGGTTCGATCCACAAGATGCCAGCCCGAGCAGCACCAGCATCAGCGCACAGCATATTAGCGGAGTATGAAAGCGCACTCGCATAACACCATCACCTCGTCATTATCCCGAAATACAGAACACAGATTCTTTCAAGCATCATCTTGTATCAACGTATCTCAGCAAGAGAACTGTCTGGACAGTAGGTAATTCTGGCTAGAGACAGCCAACAAGCGCAAGGAGGCGTGTCGAGGATATCCTGGTCGATACAGAAGGGAACTCGGCTTCGGAGGGAGCGCAAGAAGTGCCCCAACGTAGTGGTTGGTATGCTCAGGTGCTCAAGCAAGTTTACCATTCTGGATACTGGCTGACGCATCGAGCTTTGCTCCTGAACGAAGCAGCAACGTGATTGCTGCCGCTAAGGCCCAAAGCCCTTGAAGGCTAAGGACGCCTATGGTAAGCAGAGGAGTCGTGAACAGGCCGATGAGGCCTACAACTTCAAACGCGACGCCCAGACCAATGGCGAGATAGCCAAACGCTCGTGGGAGAATATAGGATGCGAGGAGGATGGTTCCCAGAGCGAGAAAGATGACCGGCGCTGGCACGATAGGGTAGACATAGGTAAATACCGACATGATATCGAAGCTGGCAAGGGAGGTTGTGGGATGCCCACTTACAGCCGCCTGCGCGAGATCAATGGTAAAGACACCCTCAACAAGCACAACAGCAAGAAGCACAGCGCATCCGACAGTGGTGAGCAGACCGGCAAGACTTGTCGCCCGACCGGCTCTGTGGATAAGTGCAAGGAAAAAGACGACAGAAAGCAGCGAGCCGGTTGCCTGAAGCCACGTACCCAGGAACCACAGGCTGCGATACTCACGCCCGATACTTACGATCTGCGCCGCAGTGCTAGCGGGCGAAAGTTGCGCCAGTCCGACGCTAAAGCCAACACCAAAGTACAGGCCGAGCAGGATTGGTCCGAGAATACCACAAAGTGCAATGAGAATATGAGAGCGTTGTACGGACATTGTTTACCTACCACCTTTCGTTTATTCAGAAAAAACAGTCACTCTGATAGCTCTCAGTATAGGAGCATACGCGGAGACAGGGTAGTGAAAAGTCTCATAAAAGAGAGATGACAAATGTCACCCCACCCTGCTATCTTCTACATCATTTTCCAAATGCAAAAGCTCTTGACGCCTGTGCTTAACTCTCATATCATGGGGATCATGGTATGGCTTGCTTGATAGTAGCCGCACAAAAAGGATCCTGGGCGTTTGACCACGAAGCCCATGCAGAGCTTCGTGAATTTCTAAAGAAACTGGCAGAATCACATGGCCGAATTGATCTGGAAGGGTAAATGGGAGAGCACTCAGGCCCTAACCTCGTTTGCTAGCACGAAGCATCTGCGAAATATCGAGCATTATGATGGAGCGTTAGAGCACAAAGGGGTAAAGACAGAGCACCCACCCGCCGGTTGGTACAACCGGCTGATCCTGGGAGAGCGGCGCGAGGTGCTGGCGGCTTTGCTGGGTGAATTTGCCGGGAAGGTCGATCTGGTGTATATTGACCCCCCGTTTATGACGGGACGCGACTTTGTGAGTGGCACCCAGGTGGCATTTAGCGATAAGTGGCATAACAATCTGGATAGCTATCTTATATGGCTATATGAAACATTCGTCTTGCTGCACTTCTTGCTGGTGGAGACGGGCAGCCTGTACGTTCACCTGGACTGGCGTGTTGCGCATTATGCAAAAGTAATGTTGGACGAGGTTTTTGGCTTCTCACCCAACGCGGAAAGGGCAGGGTTTAAGAGCGAGATTATCTGGCATTACCAGTCGGGGGGGCGCGCACAAAAGTGGTATGCACGCAAGCACGATACCATTCTCTTCTATACGAAATCCGCGAATTATTGCTTTCACCCGGAGCGCATTGGCGAGCGGAGGGGAGCGCGGAAACGCAATCATATGCGTAAGATGCAGGCGGCAGATGGGCGCATCACATGGACGATTCGCTCCGCCGGTCGGCTCTATACTTATGATGAAGATAGCCTGATGACCCCCGCCGATGTCTGGAACGACATCAGCCACCTGCACCAGAAGGACCCTGAACGCACTGGCTACGCGACCCAGAAGCCAGAAGCCTTGCTGCAACGTATCCTCCTTGCATCGTCCGAAGCAGATAATCTTGTCCTCGATTGCTTTTGTGGCAGCGGAGTTACACCCATCGTCGCTGAGCAGTTGGGTCGCAGGTGGATCGCCGCCGACATGAGTCCACTCGCCATCCAGCTTACGCGAGAGAGGTTGCTTGCCAGAGAACAGCTTCGGCCATTTGTAGTGCAGCGGATCGAAACTCAAGAGTCTCAGATTCTAGCGGACGAGCAAAGAGGATAAGAACGATGCTATAATCGAAACAGGGAGAACAAAAAAACGGTTTTGAAAGATACAGAGAGTCGTTATGCTGGAACTGCTAGAGCAACTTTTCCGCCAGGTGCGCGCCTTTATCCTCTCTGATCAGCTTGATCGCAAGCAGGTGTATTCCAGAGTCGCCGGGCATACCACTATGCTCTTTGACCGCGAGGCGGAAGATATTATCATCAATGGATTGATTGAAAGCGGCCATGGCTTTGAGGTCATCACCGAAGAACGCCCCTCGTTTACCACCAGCCCCGAGCCGTGCTATCGCGTTGTGGTCGACCCGGTGGATGGCTCGACGAATGTAAAACGGGGCATTATGACGGCGGCAGTCTCACTGGCAGTGCTGCCCATCGATGTTCCCATACTGCCTGAAAACGTGCGATGGGCGCTGGTGGGCGATCTCTTTACCGGCACCGTCTATCAGGCGGAACACGGCAACGGCGCATTCCGCAACGGGCAGCGCTGCCATGTGAGCGACGCGAAAACATGGCAGAACAGCCTGGTTGGAATGAATTTCGACGGACGAGAGCTGAATATACTGCGCAAGTTGCTGACCAGCCGACCGGCGCCGGGCATGGTTCGTCGCACAGGCAGCGCCGCTATGGATACCGTTTATGTCGCCAGCGGCGCATATGACGCTTACGTTGATATCGGCAACGTGGTCAGCGCCGAGTCGTTTCTTGCTTCCGCCAGCATCGTACTGGAAGCAGGCGGCATTGTCACCGACGAAAACGGTCATCCCCTCCAACCCATTCATAACCTGTCTGAAGGCTACTCGCTCGTCATCGCCAGCACAAAGGAGTTACATGAGGCGGTCTTGAAAAAGATCAGGGAGTGAGAGAAACAGCTAGCGTGGAGTCAATACGGCGCTAAAGCCCTGCCACATACCGAGGAACATAGCATAGGTCATGCGCTGGAAATCGGCGGGCGAAGAGTCGACAATGTAGACGTACTGGCTGTCGCCGCCGCGCACAACAAATATATGACCGCCGGGAAAATAGTAGCTGTCACGCACGCTCACAATCACCGGAGAACCCTTGTTGGCAATTGTGATAATATCTTGCAGCGTGCGGCTATGGCTGGCATCTGTGTTGAAGCCATAATAGCTGGCGGTCATAGCGATGCCCTGCTCCCTGAGCAGCCCCAGACTTACGCTCCAGACTCCCAGATTCAGTTCTTCCTGCAACACATCGGCAGCGATGAGGTGCTGCCCGTAAGCATTCATGACCTCTTCCATCGCAATACCGGAACACGAAGAGAACGACCAGGTACGCCACTGGTAATCGGTATAATACTGGTTGCGAGCAGCAGAATCGACACGCACGATGCGCGCACTGGCTGTATCGGGCAGCGGCTGGACGGGAGTATAGACACTGGTGGATTGGGCTTGAAACTGGCTCAAGAAACTGAGAGTCTTATCAATATTCTGAAGTGTGCCGTCCGCCAGCACATTCTGCGTAAAAAGTGTCAGCAGGAGCATGAGGAGGAAACCAAGCGAGACGAGGGTGCGGCGGCGTTTATACCATGCCAAAGAAGGACCTGGGACAGGCTTACGTAAAGCGCCGACCACAAGACTCGCCACGATCAGCAGCATGACGCACGACAATAGAGCCGTAACTACGTCCGACAGCATACGCAGACCTCACTACAGATGACAACAGCCTGGACAATCCATATAGAACTTCATCTATCTCCTTAATAAGTATAACTGGACCACATACCAATGGAAACAACTTAGCTGTAAAACAGCCAGAAATTCCTAATTATCGCCTCCTTAACTCGCCAGGAAGCAGAGAGCGGAGGCCAGACATGTCAATCTGGCCTCCGCTCTCTGCTTCTTAGCAGCAGTCTCCGATCCTACTGCTGCATAGGCGGCAGCTCTTCAGGATACTCTGCCTGTGGCTCCTCGTGAGGCTGCGGGTACTGGTATGACTGCCCATTTCCCTGATAAGGCGGCTGGTTTGTAACCGGCGGTTGATATCCCTGGTCGTATGGCTGATAGGGCTGTTGATATGGTTGCTGGTACGGCGCGTTCAGATTTTGCTGGTAGGGCTGCCCATAAGGTGGTTGATACTGCTGATATGGCAGGTAGGGTTGCTGAGGAGGCTGCTGACTGCCCATCATGCCACCAAATACAGATGGGAAAACGGCTCTGAGAATCATGAAGAGCAGCACAGCTATAATGACGCCGATGATCAAGGCCAGCAGCGACTTACCGAGAACAAAAATGAGTATTACCAGCAGGAAAAGCAGGCCGCCGAAGCCGCCGCGCCTTCGCCTGCCCCAACCACGCCCGTAGCGATATCTATATCTCACTGTTTTTCCTTACTTTCTTATTTCTCATACATCCTCATACATTATATCTTACGCATAATTCGGGTGTCTATCCAATCATCTCATCACTTCATGTTTCCTTGCGTCGATGTAGTCGAGATCGCAGCGCATGGTGCCCTGGATCAGTTGCTCTGCGACGCACATCCTGCTCCTCAGTGATAATCTGCTGGCACAGTTCAATACATTCGCCACAGATATTGACGCCACCGGGACCCTGTACAACATAGTGCACCGACCGGGACTTTTTCCCGCAGAACGAGCAACGCACCTTATCTGAGCCTTCCGCTCCCATGACAGCACCGCCTGTCTCTGGCTTCTCAGCGATTTTCGCGATACATTCATCACAGATATAGACATCACCCGGCCCAGCGATCAGCCGTGCAACCTGACTCTGTTCTTTCCCGCAGAATGTACACTGATATGCTCGATGCGGTCTTCCACTGGCTGTCATAGCGCCTGCCTCCTTGAAAAAGACCCCTATCACACAACACGCATGTCGTAAATTTCCACCTTCTCGCCCATCTGGCGGCGGTAGATGTGGACATAATTGACATAAAAGTTGAGGGAAAGCACCAGGTACTCGACGGCGTCACCCTCGGCAACCGGGCGCGCACTCAACGAACCGTGTTTGACGAGATGGAAAACCAGGACTTCGCCCGGATCAATGATACCCAGGCGATGAAAATTGTGGTAGACCATCCAGGCAACATGCGTCTTGTTTTCCAGCAGCAACAATTCATCATCGCTACCCAGTCCAAGATCGATGCGGGGGTCTGGATAGATCGACCAGCCACCGGCGCGCCTCTCCGGTAATGTTTCTGTTGGCAACGTAGACGTTTCGTCAATATCAGGAGCGCAGGTAACACCCATATGCATGCCTGAACCTCACGCAAGGATGGTAGTCAAAAAATCTCCAGGAGGCATCTCTCTCAAAAGATGTCAGACACACGGCACAAGGATTCACAGCTAAAACCAGGGTAATTATACCATACTGTTTCAAGCTGCCCGCATATCGTAGACCTCGATCTCTTTGCCCATCTTGCGACGGTAAATGTGGACAAAACGGATATGTTCGTTGAGAGAAAGCACCAGATATTCAACCTCGTCTCCCTCCACGAGGGGACGCACGTGCAGAGAGCCGCGCTTTGCGAGTCGATAGACCTGATATTCGCCCGCGCCGATGATACCAGGCTGGTGGTAATCCTGGTAGACGCGCCAGGAAATCTCTGTGCGATTCTCCAGCATCAGCTCATCGTCATCGCCTGCCATCGCCAGCCGAATACGCTGCTGCACGCGCCGGAACCAGCCGCCGGAACGCTTCGGCCCCGTCCTTGTTGGAGGAGTCTCCACCTCCGGTATCGTTTCTATTGCCATCTCCTCACCTGATTCTTGCAATTCATTGGATAAAAAGTAGCTAGCGTACCAGTGTCAGAGGCTCATCCTCAACGGTGACTCGCGTACCGCACACACGCGCAATGCGCTCGGCAAGTGATGGTTCTCTCCATCTGCCCAATCGCGTCTTCTGGCTGCGATCAGCCAGCATGTGCAATCCCTGACACGTCCGCGCCCGACCCAGCCACTGCACCATCAAATCGTCGGCGCGCAAAGCCAGGCGACGCCCGCGCACGTGTAGCAGCACTCCCCCCACTATCCATAGCCACATAACTATAAGAAATCCCAGTGGAGGAATACGGTGTTGTAGCCAGAGCGTGAGACAGGCTATGGTCACCAGCAGCGCGAGGCCCATCAGAAGCAGATTGATCAGCCTGTAGGACAATCTGCGTGCAGTAAGCAGGCGCGCCATCCCTGTCGCCAGCAGGACATCGAGCATCTGTGGCTCCATTGCAAACATGGCTGATACAGGTAACGTAAGCCTGATCTTGCCCCGGCCAGAGGGAGAGACATGCACAGCAGGAACTCTCACCCGCGCCTTAAATCGACAGGTGAGGTTGGGGCGAACGACGGGAACGCGCGCGTCGTATGCAATACGGAAGAATGCTCTTGAGATATACGGAGGCAGCGCCGCGCGCGTTCTTCGCAAACGAGTGAGTCTGGTCAAAGTCGTCTTCCGCCTGGAACGAGGCCGCGAACCAAGCTGAGCACATACCTGCCGCCAGGATGAGGCCGGGAGAGGCTGTTCCGGGAGAGCAGGACCATAATAGGAGGCAAGGCGCTCATCCAGGTCGAGATCCTGTGCCTGCCTCTGTCGAAAAGATCGTTCCTCAGCCATAATAGCTCACCTCCCATCATTGCCTAGTATGACGCGCAGACGCTCACGCGCGCGATTGAGCCGCGATTTGACGGTTCCCACCGGCCAGCCCAGCACTACGGCAATATCTCCTTCGGTCAGGTCAGCACCATAACGCAAGGTGATGACGCGGCGCTGATCGGCATTGAGGTGCGCCAGTGCCTGGCGCACCTCCTCACGCCGGGCTACCTGTTCCTGCATATCTTCAGAAGGCGATTCTGACCCGGAAAGGATCTCATGCTCGCTGACATCATCCAGGGAAAGAGAGGACGGGCGCAGATAGGTTTGTTGTTGTTCCATCACGTCAAGGGCATGGCGATAGAGGATGCGCATGAACCAGGGACGAAAGGGACTGCCGCATTTAAAGCGCGGCAACCCGCGCCAGGCCAGCAGAAATGCGCCCTGCGTGATCTCTTCGGCCAGCACCCGCTGATGACAGAGGCGCAGAGCAGCGGCCATGGCAACGGCATGATGTTGCTCCCAGAGCCGCTGGAAAGCATCCTGGTCTCCCTGTGCCGCTTTTGAGATCAGATCATCCTCAATGGTCATTATGACTTCCGGCCTCTCTTCTCTTCTGTAGATGTACTACGGAAGGAGACAGCCGAAAGGTTCCCAAAAAGCGACAATTTCCATCATCTGGAACTGTGTTTATGTATCAACACACAGAAAAATATCGCTGAACGAAGATGGCCTATTGATTCTGAAGGCCCCTTTATGTTATAATGTTGATATGTTATAACATTTTATTTTTCAAAAGGGAGTAACGCTTCATGGAGGACCCGACTCGCTATCGTACAGTGTCCAAGTCCAGTCTCATCCCTATGCGTTACCAGATTGAGCAAGATATGCGGGAACGTATCGAGACAGGCATCTGGAAACCAGGACAACAATTGCCGAGCGAAATGGAACTTTGCTCACTCTATAAAGTCAGTCGCACCACGATGCGTCAGGCTATCTCGCAACTCGTCGATGAAGGATTAATTGTCCGGGAACGGGGCAGAGGATCATTCATTCGCGATTCGATGATTACAGCGGGAGCGCGCGGTCTCACCTCATTCAGTGACGAAATGGCCGCTTTAGGCAAGCGTGCTGGCGCTCAGGTGCTCAGTATCCAGAAAGAGTCCGCTTCAGCCCAACTGGCAAAACGGCTGCGTATCAAGGAAGAGGAGCCGGTAGTAGTGATCAAACGGGTTCGCTATGCCAACGAGAGTCCGATAGGCATTCAAATTGCATCCCTGCCCTCCGCACGCTTTCCCGGTTTGGAAAGCGCCGATCTCACCAACCAGTCCCTTTATGCCTATTTGCAACAACACTATGGCGTTGTGGTAGCCGAAGCCGAAGAAATTTTTACGATCACACCGATCTCGGGAGCCGATGCCAGACTGCTCACGATTGCCGAAGGCACCTGCGGCTTTTATGTCGAGCGACTGACGTTCGACGAAAACAAAGAGCCATTCGAGTTTGTCACCTCGCTCATGCGGGGTGATCGCTACCGCATCCAATTGTTTCTACGTGCTCCCAGGCGCTTCTCATGATCTTGAGCGGGCGCAGGAAGGGGTTGCACGTTTACATCCATCACGCTTCTTGCCGATGAGATGACGTAATCAACTATTTGTAAAGGAGTTACTATTGGAAGCCATTCCGTACCTGACGATCACCATCGACATTCTCCAGCAGCTTCAGAAACAGGCTGACCGTATCCGAATCGTAGCCGGGAAAGCTGCCGCCACTATTGCTGCCGGACACTGGGTTCGTATGTTTGGCAGCGGGCACTCCGTTCTTCCCATTCAGGATTGTTTTCCCCGCTACGGAGGATATGTCGGCTTTTATCCCGTAATGGACCCCCGGCTCATGTGGACAACCGTCAGTGGCCCGGGTGGGGCAGAGGAACTGCTCTGGCTGGAGCGCCAGGAGCACTATATGGATGTGTTCCTGCGTCATAACCACTGGGATCGCGAGGATATGCTGATAGTCGTTTCTCATGGAGGACAGAACGCGGCTCCCGTTGAGGTAGCGCTGGCTGCGAAACGCGCGGGCTTGTACGTCGTGGCCGTTACCTCAGAGGAGAACCACCTCCACAAGCCAGCCACTCATTCGAGCGGCAAAAAGATAGGAGATATCGCCGATGTAATACTCTTTAACGGCGTTCCCTCCGAAGATGCGGTCATTTCGGTGCCGGGCGTGCATGGCAAGGTGGCTGGTGTCTCGACGCTCGCTGCCATTGCCCTTCTCCAGGCTCTTGTTGCAGAGACCGCGCTTATCCTGGCAGAGCAGGGGTACTACGTACAGCCATTCGCTGCTCCAAATGTAGAGGGAGTGCGTCCACACAATAACGAAGAAGTGTACGAGGAATTTCGTCAACGCCTGAACCATAGCTGAGCTATCAAGCAGGAGGAATCACTTATGCCATCCCAATCTCTCGCGCGCCGGTTTCTGTTTGCGAGCATATCGCTCCTATTCATCCTGGTTCTCGCAAGTTGTGGGTCGAGTTCGCCATCGTCGGGCAGTGCCAACGTGAGCATCACCTATTTGACACACTGGTCAGGACCACAGGTGACGCAACTCAACCAGGCCATCGCCACCTATGAAAAAAGCCATCCAAACGTGACCATTAACGTGCATACAGTTCCATTCGGCAACCTGCTGACGACGATCACCACACAGGGAAACAGCGCCAACGGGCCTACCATTATGGGCATTTACAACCTCTGGTTGCCCCAGCTGGTGCAGGCCGGGTTGCTGGCACAGGCTCCAGCAACCTATACGAAAGATATCCAGCAAGCCTATCCAGCGAGTGTGAACTCAGCCGTGCAGGTCAGCGGAAAAACCTACGGCTATCCCAACGAGGTCGACCTGTATGCCTTGAACTACAACAGGGCCCTGTTCCAGGCGGCTGGCATTGCCAATCCTCCTACCACCTGGAGTGAGCTGGTCACCGACGCAGAGAAGCTCACGAAACGGGATAGCTCAGGCCACATTACCCAGCAGGGTTTTGGCATCATCAACAGCTGGAACAGTGGCGTTGTCCATCCCTGGCTCTCGCTTGAGGAATCTGACGGAGGGCAATTGCTTTCGAGCAATCACCAGCCGCTCCTCACCTCGAAGGCTGCGATGGCAACCACGAATCTCTATTACCAGTTGATTTTCCAGAACAAAACCACCGATCCAGCGATGAACCAGGCCAACGCTTCTACCACCGGCCCCTACCTGGATAATTTCGCCAATGGCAAGACGGCGATGATCATTATGGCAAACTGGTGGGAAAGTGACCTGCAGGCCGCGATGGGCAGCAAATTCGCCGATGTGGGGACCGCGCCTATTCCCGTTGGGCCAGATGGGACACAATCGCACAGTGTCTCCTATTCCTGGAGTACTGTAGTCAACACCCATGCCACGCAGGCGCAACAGGATGCTGCCTGGCAGTTCTTACAGTGGCTGAATGGACCGCAGAGCGGGCAAAACGGCAGTTCTGCCATGGGTGATATCTTGATGGGAATGGGGATACTGCCCAGCCGCACCACTGACTTGCAAGCGCACAAGAGCCAGTTGAACTCGCCGTTCATCAGCACCTATGTCGCTGAAATGCCGCAGAGCATTCCGTTCCCCATCGTGCTTGGCGGTGACGAACTGACCACGAGCCTGCAAAAATCCATCGAGTCGGTGATGTTTGGACAGAACTCACCACAGCAGGCCATGACTCAGGCTCAATCCAACGTGGGCCAGATTCTGAGCCAGTATTACAGCTAACGACACCTGATCTGTCGCGAGAGGCGATGGAAATTTCATCGCTTCTCGCTTTCCAAACGCGAGGAGTTCAATGTATGCAAATACAGGCGCGCAAAACGTCGGCGCACCCAATAGCTACAGCCGGTTTCTTAACGCCCGGCCTGGGGCTGCTGGCGCTTTTTGTCGTGGTGCCGATTCTGCTTACCGCATGGATTAGTTTGCACAGCGGCTCGATGGCGATGTCATATTCGCAGCTACAATGGGTGGGCCTGCATAACTACACGATTATTTTCCAGCAATCAACGTTCAGAACCGCGCTCATCAACGTGTTTTTGTACTCAGCGGCCAATATCGTCATTATCCTGCCACTGGCCGTTCTCCTCGGCATGTTTCTGCAACAGACGAGCATACGAGCAAAGAATGTGTTGCGCACGGTCCTCTTCTTGCCGTACATGATTCCCACCGTCGCGGTCGCTATCGTGTGGGGATATCTCTACGAGCCGCAATACGGGCCGATCAACCAGATCCTGGGCTGGGTGCATATTCCGGCGCAGGACTGGTTGGGGTCCATCAATGAGGCCATGATCTCGCTGGTGATCCTGAATGTGTGGCAAACGCTGGGCTACTATGTCGTGATCGTCGTGGCAGGCCTGACCGAGATACCACAGGAGTACTACGAAGCCGCTTCCATCGATGGAGCCTCCTGGTTCCAGCAACAACTGTACATCACGCTTCCACTGTTGAATCGTTCACTGGCCTTCGTCTTTGTGATTCTCACGATCAACACCCTGCAAATCTTCGATCCGGTCTATGTTTTGACGCAGGGGTCGCCGGTCAACTCGACGGATGTGGTCGCTTATCAGATGTATGTAACCGCGTTCAACTACGGGCAGGCCGGCCTGGCAAGCGCGATGGCCATGGTCTTATTAGCGGTCATCCTCCTGCTCTCGCTCGCGCAACTCCGCCTCTTCCGTTCAATATGACAGCAGGAAAGCATATAGACATGATCCATATCTACACCAAACGCTACCGCACTTCACGAGCAAGAGGGCGCTTTCCGGCGGCCTTGCTCCAATATGCGACCACGCTTGTACTGATCTGCATCATGCTTTTTCCCTTTTTCTGGCTGATTGCATCCAGCCTTAAAAGTCCGAGCGAACTTGGTGCCATCCCCCCTATCTGGTGGTCGGCCCATCCAAGTTTTTCTTCCTATATCACAGTCTTTGAAGTGATTCCGTTCGCCCGCGCTCTACTGAACTCCGTCATTGTGACCGTATGCAGTACCATCGGCATCCTTGTGACAAGTATTATGGCCGGATACGTTTTCGCCAAACATCATTTTCGCGGCAAAAATCTCCTGTTTATCGGGGTTTTAGCCACCATGATGGTTCCTCAGTTCATTATGTTAATCCCGTTGTACCGGATGATGAATGCCTTCAATCTGACCAATAGTTATCCTGGCTTGATCTTACCGAACCTGGCGAATGGTTTTGGCATCTTTCTGATGCGGCAATTTATCAGTGGTATTCCTGACGACCTGATCGAGGCCGCGCAGCTAGACGGAGCATCACAGTGGACGATTCTGTGGAGAGTTGTTGCCCCACTCCTACGTCCTGCGGCTGCGGCCCTGGTCCTCTTCGCCTTTGTGTTCCAGTGGAATAACTTTCTCTGGCCGCTCTCGATTGTGTATACGCAGGATATGAGCACCGTCGTCCTTTCTCTCAACAGCTTGCGCACGTATACATCAAGTATCACGTTCACCAACATTGTGATGGCAGGAACCGCGATAGGTATTTTGCCGAGTGTCATCCTCACCCTGGCCGTGCAGAAGTATTTTATCGAAGGTATCTCGATGACGGGCATCAAAGGATAACGGAAAAGGAAGAAGTATGACGTACCTGGGCATTGATATAGGTGGAACGAAAATCCAGGGAGCCTACCTTCAACATGAGACGATTCATTTGACACGCACGATTGCCACGCCAACTTCGGGCTATGAAGACCTGCTGGCTGTGCTGGTTGCTCTCACCGAAGCAGTAAAGCGGGAAACGAGAACATTGAACTCTATTGGCGTGGGTGTACCGGGAACGGTGACTGAGCGGTGCGTCACCTGGGTGCCAAACTTGCCCTTCCTCGATGGAAAAGACCTCGCCGGCGATCTGGCGCAGCGCAGCGATACGCAGGTTGTGGTTGCCAACGATGCGCAACTGGCGCTGCTTGGGGAAATGTGGCGAGGCGCGGCCCAAGGCAGGCAAAGCGCCATACTTTTTAGCGTCGGGACCGGCGTTGGTGGGGCCATCATGTTCGGAGGGAGAATTGTGCGTGGCGCGCATGGCAGTACAGGGGCCTTTGGCTGGCTCAACCTCGACTGGCGCGAGCCGCCCGACCCCGCTCATGGCTATACCGAACGGTACGCCGCTGGAAGCGCTCTGGATGTAATGGCAAAACAACTCGATCCTTCCGGCACATCCCACGAGCTCGTTAGCAGAGCGCGAAGAGGTGACCCGGCAGGTCTCGCTCTGCTACACCAGTTCAGCAGGATACTGGGAGCGGCATGTGCCAGCGCGGTCAGCATCCTTGACCCCGAAGTACTCATCATCGCCGGGGGATTATCCGATGCTTTTGATCTCATATCAGAGGATTTGCACAGGGCATTGCGGGAGATGGGATCGCCAGGTGTGAGAGAAACACCGTTCGTTGCAGCTCAATCAGGCAAACACGCCGCCGCTTACGGTGCATTACGAGCCGCCATGATGCCACAACTGACCTGGCTTTGATGGTCCTACGGGGCAGATATGTAACGAGATAAGAAGAAATTAATAAGAGGAGGAAGACGATTTGTCTTTGTGAAGACGCTGTGTGAAGAACGGATTCCCTCTGCTCTGCAGACTCATCCGGCGCCTCTGTCGCTGTTTGCACAGACAAGAGATTCATCTTCGCGGGCATTTTGCCGGGGAATATGGTATAATCAGTACAAGCCAACGTCACCTTGAGTTTGACAAGGAGGCCCCTCGTGGAGCAGAAGCCGCGCGCTCGATATGATGAGTTTGCTGAACAATTTACGTCCATTTTGTACGACCATTGGTCAGATATTCTCCAGATCATCCATCGTCAATCTCCCCGCGTTGCCGCGCTCTTGCGGGTCGCAGCTCCTTCAGGATTAAAACGCGAGAACGGGAACTGGCGTATTAAGGTGCTTATCAAACGCGTGGTGCAGCAGGATAAGCTGCGTCAACCCCGCGATAACGAAATTGTAGCTCAGGCGATACGGCTCTGGGCGCACTCGGCGGCACAACTGAAACTGCCCCGCGTGACCGTCGAATTTGAGCCGTAACGCAAAAAGGGGCCTGAAAAGGAGTCCTAGATGTCTGCTGCTCAGCCAGAGACACGGCGGCGTTTCCCAGGTCTGGATCCGGTTGTCCTGCAACATCCCTATGATCGTGCCGCACTGGGCGCTTTGCAAAAAGTGCCGGGCCTGGATATCGTCGTGCGAAAATTCATCGAATTATTTCCAGAACGGGTCGCTTATATCCAGAATGTGGCCCAGACGGTCAGGGCCACACGCACCCAGTGCCCGCAGTTGTATGCGCAGCTACGCGAAGCCTGCGCTATCCTCGATGTACCCGAACCCGAACTGTACGTGGCGCAAAATCCTACCCCCAATGCCATGACCAGCGGCCACGATCACCCCTACATCATCGTGACAACCGGCCTTCTTGACCTGATGAACGAGGATGAGATACTGGCGGTGATCGCGCACGAGCTTGGTCATATCAAGTCAGGTCACGTGCTCTACAAGACGATGGCTCGCGGCATCAGCTTCCTGGTAGCGCTGATCGGAGATCTCACGCTCGGCGTCGGGCGATTGGTCGGGCGTACTCTAGAGGCTACCTTGCTCGAATGGGATCGCATGTCGGAGTTCACTGCTGACCGCTCATCGCTGCTCGTCGTTCAGAACCCACAGGTGATGCTCTCTCTGATGATGAAATTCGCCGGTGGCACGCTTTTCCAGCGCGATCAGATGGACGCGGGCGAGTTTCTCAAGCAAGCCGATCTTTACGAGGCAGTAGACGCCAGTATACTCGACAGAGTCTATAAGATGCTGCTGGTCAGCTCGGTCAATCATCCCCTCACGATTGTGCGCGCGCGGGAGATTCTGAACTGGGCGGAAAGCCGCGAGTATAAAGATATTCTCGCGGGCCGCTATCCGCGCCATGCGGGGCCTGGCTTCCCGGAAAATCACACCTGGAGCAAGGGCGCGGGAACGAAAGCGAAGGACACAGGCACGAAACAAACGCCCCCAGCGCCCTCATCCAATGGCAGTACGCTGATACGTTGCCCTCACTGCAATCGCGAACAGCCGAATCGGCGTTTCTGTAGTCTCTGTGGCGGGACCATCTCGTGAGCGATCAACGGCAGGCCAGCACGTACAGGCTTGTCGGCTACGCGATGATCCTGACGGCAGCGGCTCTTTTTGGCTTTAACGGCAACGTTTCAGCCTTGCTCTTCGACGAAGGGATGACACCTGTCACCCTTGTCCAGTTTCGCATGCTCATCGGCGGCCTCTGCCTGCTGCTGGTGATGCTCACTGCCTGGCGCGGTGGCTTGAAACTGCCCCGGCGCAACTGGGGCTGGATTGTCGCCTTCGGTCTCGCGCTGGCAATGGTGACCTACACCTATTTCGTCTCTATCAGTCGCCTGCCCATCGCTATTGCCCTGGTCATTCAGTTCAGCGCGCCCGCCTGGATCGCATTGGGCGAAGCTGTGTGGAAGCGGCGGCTGCCCACGCTCCACGTAATGATCTCCATACTCCTCACCTTTGGCGGCATCATCTTTTTGACAGGGTTGTGGAAACAAAATCTCAACGGCCTGGACAGGCTCGGCCTGCTCTTTGCCTGCCTTTCCGTGCTCGCCTACATCACCTATCTCCTGCTTGGTCGGCGCGTAGGGCGTGATGTCCCATCAATTACTTCGACCGCCTACGGGGCGCTGGTCGCCGCCGCCTTCTGGTTCTGCGTCCAACCTCCCTGGACCGTCCCTGCCAGCACCTGGCAACCTCATAACCTCTTGCTTATTCTCGTCGTGGGCATTGTGGGCATGGCCATCCCATTTTCACTCACACTCGGCTCACTGCGCCGCCTCGACGCTACCCGTGTGGGCATCGCCGGGATGCTCGAACTCGTCTCCGCAGGCATCATCGCCTATTTCTGGCTGGGCCAGCGCCTCGACCCTGTACAGATCTCTGGCGGCGTGCTGGTCATGGCAGGCATCACGATCTTGCAGCTAGAGAGGCCCGAGCCTGAAATAGCGCCTGTGGATTGACCCCCTGTTCTCAAAAATGGGAGTTGAGCAACACGAGACGATAATCTATCGTATATGTTTTAGGAGGAAGATAACGTGAATAAATCAGGAAATTATACAGAGATATAAAATCAGGTTAAGGAGAAATTACGATGGCATATTCACCAAACAATGGAGGGAGTCAGCGCAACTGGATCAGCTATCTGTTTCCTCTTGCCTTCCTGCTTATCTTTGTCTTTACACGCACACTTGCCGGACTGCTTGTCAGTCTCGCCATTATCATCTTGCTCTGGGTGTTTATCTCGGCAGCACCTATACGTTCAAACGGGCAGAATAACCAGACCGTCCCGATACAGCCACTTTACACGCCGCCACAGCCACAGCCGCCTTACCAGCAGGGCTACACAGGCAACGGGAATCCCTCTCAGTCTCCTGTATATCAGCCGCAAGAGTTGGTAGCCGACGAGGAAAGTGACAGGCTGGCGAAGCTCAAATTGCTCGGAGACCTCTATCATTCTGGCAAACTGACAAAGGAAGAGTTTGAGACGCAGAAGCAGCGCATCCTCCAGGACGAAAATGATGTAGTGTCAGCCCGGATCAGGAGCGAGGAACAGCCGGAAGCCCAGTACCCCGAAGAATTGCCGCCCATGCAGCGCTGAGCTACAATTTATAATTATGAGATAACAGAGAACAGAGGGGACGCAACTACCATGACTATGCTTGCGGCGATGTATTATGGCCCGATGGACATCCGGCTTGAGCAGCGGCCAATTCCGCAACCAGGAGCGGGGGAAGTGCTGTTGCAGGTAGCAGCAGCTACGACCTGTGGCACCGACCTCAAAAGCTACCGGCGCGGGCACCCTCTTCTCTTCAAGCAGACTCCTGCCGGATTCGGTCACGAAGTGGCCGGGATGGTTGCTGCCGCCGGGCCGTCCGTCACACAATACCGGGAAGGCGATGCCGTGGTGGTCGCCAATTCGGCCCCTTGCCAGCAATGCTACTACTGCCGCAAGGGCCGCCTGAGCCTGTGTGAAAACCTGCTCCTGCTCAATGGAGCTTACGCCGAATATTTGCTGGTTCCTGAGCGCATCGTGCGCCAGAATATGCACAGGCTGCCAGCCGGTACGTCATTTGCCGCCGCTGCTCTGACAGAGCCGCTGGCGTGCGCGCTGCACGGTATTGAAGCAAGCGAAATCACAGCGGGCGATACCGTAGTCATCCTGGGTTCCGGCCCTCTGGGGCTGCTGCTGACCGCCATAGCGAAAGTCCGGGGCGCGCAGGTTATTGTCACCGGGCGCGGCGAGGAACGGCTCAGACTGGCTCGTCACTTTGGGGCCGACGTCGTGATTGATGTAAGCAACATGTCTCTACCAGAGCAAGGGGAGGCTGTACGCGAGTACACGGAGCAGAGACGCGGTGCCGATGTGGCGATTGAGGCAATTGGAACGCCGGAAACCTGGTCTCTGGCGGCATCCCTGACGCGCCCCGGCGGTCTGGTTAATTTCTTCGGTGGCTGCGCTTCAGGCACGCAGGTCACTCTTGAGACACGCCCTCTGCATTACTCAGAGTTGACCATGAAAGGTGTCTTTCACTACACGCCGACCCACTTCTCCCAGGCCCTCGAACTCATCACCTGCCATCGGGTGGATGTCGAGGCATTGATTACCGCCTATCTGCCGCTGGCATCAACGGTTGACGCGCTCAATCTCCTCTTGAATAAGCAGGGAGTCAAGTACGCGCTGATTCCTCCCGCGTTTGCGGCAGCACATCAGCTACAAGCAATCCCTCGCTAATCATCTGGCTATACATATCAATCACCTGCTGTACGCTGAGCCGCCCCTCCTGCTTGAACCAGGTAGCGACCTCCGTACACATAGCGATGATGGCATAGGAAGAGACCTTCACATCACACTGGCGAAACACACCCCGCTCCATGCCGTCGCGCAGCAGTTCCTGCACGAGGCTCTCATACCTATCACGCAGCGAAAGAATATAGACGCGATTCTCTCCCTCAAGCGCGCGAATTTCGGTGTCAATAATGAAAAACTCGGCTTTGTGGCTGGTATGCAGGTGAATATGGTTCGCAATCGCTTTACGCAGGCGCTGCAAAGGATCATCACACTCGCGTAAAATCTTTTCCAGGCTGCTATTCAGGCGTTGCATGTAGGTGTCCATAATCTCAACCAGCAGCGCCTGCTTACTGTCATAGTAATGGTAGATGCTCGCAGCACGTATCCCCGCCAGGCTCGCAATATCGCGCAACGGAGCCGCGTGATAGCCATACTCGGCGAACAACTGCACAGCAGCGGCCACCACCGCATCCTTCACCGAACGCCCATCAGATCGCATAGAATATGCCCTCTTTTCCGCTGAAATATATCTCCATTGTAGCAAAAAAGGTGCCAGACAGGAAATTTATTGTTGATTTTCTCTGTGGGTCTTACGTTGCCGCTCCGCCTTCACCACAGTGGTGCCAACAGCACGCCCCACAAGCTGAGGAGGATTTAAGACATCGGCTGCCGAATTGCTGATATCCGGCCTGGCCGCAACGACCTTATAGGCTTCAAACTCCATACGCCGGGATGTGCGGCCAATTTTCGTAATACGCCCCCGCGCCTCAATAAAATCACCGGCGTAGAGCGGAGCCAGGAACTCGATATTTTCGTAGCTGACCAGCAGGCCCTCGTCGCCATCGCACAGAATGGCAAGTTCGGTCGCCACATCGCCAAACAAGGAGAGCATGTGCGCGCCATTAACCAGTTGCCCACCATAATGCGCATCGTGGCCGCTCAACCGCACGCGAATCATAGATGTACACTCAGTGCTCTTATTCATTTCACTCATCTCATTTTCCTCTCTTCCAGAACATAGTAGCCTGTTTTGCTGTAAACTAACGAACGTTCGTTAGTTTACAAACGCAAATCGTTTGCCATAAACACATTGATTGCTGGTACACAATAGTATGTACCACCGAGGAGGAAAACGCAACCCGTGTTGTTGTCCAGTAAATCAAGATCACAGACATTCCTCATGAAACAGAATTTGCCAAGAAGTTGCTAATTCCCGATGCTTAAAAAGGTAGGTTCAATTTTACACGCCCAGGGAGCGTCCGATGATCTCCTTCATGATCTCGTTAGTACCGGCGTAGATACTGGTGACGCGAGCATCGAGGTAGGCACGGGCAATGGGGTATTCCAGCATATAGCCGTAGCCGCCGTGGAGCTGCACGCACTGGTCGACTACCCGCTTCTGCAAATCCGTCGTCCACCACTTTGCCATAGCTGCCGTCTCTGCCGTAAGCGCGCCATCGTTGTATTCCTCAATGCAACGGTCCACAAACACACGCCCAATCTCGATCTCTGTCTGCATCTCCGCCAGTTTGAAGCGCGAGTTTTGGAAGCTGCCGATAGGTTGGCCGAAAGCGGTACGCTGCTTACAATAGTCCAGTGTCATCGCCAGCGCCGCCTCGCAAGCCGCAATCGCCGAGACAGCGACGCTCAGACGCTCTCCAGCAAGCTGGCGCATCAGGTAATAAAAGCCTTTGCCCTCTTCGCCGAGCAGATTGTACACCGGTACGCGCACATCTTCAAACGACAACTCCGCCGTGTCCTGCGCCTTCAAGCCCACTTTCTGCAGGTTGCGCCCCCGCTTGAAACCCTCCATGCCGCGCTCTACCACCAGCAGGCTGATCCCCTTGTGTCGCAGTTCCGGCTGCGTCTTCGCCACTACAATGACCACATCGCTCAAAATGCCGTTGGTAATGAACGTTTTTTGCCCGTTGAGGAGGTAGTGGCCTCCCTGCCGCAGCGCCGTGGTGCGCACGGCAGCCAGATCGCTGCCTGTATTCGGCTCGGTCATGGCTATCGCCGTAATCAACTCTCCCGAACACATACCCGGCAACCAGCGTCGTTTCTGCTCTTCACAGGCGTAATTGAGAAAATATGGCAGGACAACGTCGTTGTGCAGCCCAAAACCTGCACCTGCGCTGGTCACATTGGCGCGGGTAAATTCTTCCGCCATTATCGCGTTATACGTAAAATCTTCGATGCCTGCCCCGCCATATTCTTCCGGCACACTGAAGCCCAGTAAGCCCTGCTGCCCGGCCTTCAGCCACAGTCCGCGCGCAACGATGCCATCTTTCTCCCACTGCTCGATATAGGGAACCATCTCCTTCTCAACAAAATGCCGGACCGAGTCACGAAACAGCTTGTGCTCCTCGGTAAGAAGTGTTCTTCTCATGTAGAATCTCCGCTCCAGTGCCTTATCAGCCAACAGAACTATAACTGATTATACCCCTGGCAACGCTGGACTGCCAGATGCTTTGGTTCAAGTGCATAATCTCTCACCCCTCTCCAGAGAGGCTAACATCACTGCTGGAAGACGCAGCGTAGATCGCAGGAGTCTTTTTCCTTGATGATGCCTCCTTCCAGGACCATGCAGACCAGAGGGGTGGGGCAGACCAAAGAGGTCGAAGAAACAATCGATTGCCCCGTCCGTAACGGACAAAGCGATGCAAACCTGAGCGGCTGGTGCATGCTCTTTGTGCATCTCTTGAGTACCAGCACCCTACACCTTTGTAAGACCCAGCCGATAAACAAGAGCAGGAAGTTCTATCAAGTCAACGCTTGCAGGAGTGTGTATCATGCTGCTATCTCGTCTTCGCTCTGCGCTCGTTTATATGCTGTTTCGCGCACTGGCAATGCTATTGACATTGCTGCTCTTTTTTGCCGTTAGAAGGCTTTTCTTCTCTAGCCGACAACAGCCTGCAGGTGTCCCTGTATCTTCACACCCGTTTTCGCTGCGACAGCCAGCATCAGCGCAGCCTCAATTTGCGCTGAATGGAACGCCAGAGAAGAAATCAAGCACCGGTAGACGCATCCTGATTGTTGCCTCCGCGCTTGCCCTGATCGCTTTGATCGCTGTCAGCTTTCTCTTTTCCATTCGCTACTATTCGGGAACGCTGGCACAGGCAAAAACAACTGCGACCGGAACCCACCCACCTGTACTGGTACGCCCCGCGTTCGAGCGCGGAGTGATCTATCCACAGTGGTCGCAGAATGGCTACGGCGTGCAGGATACGACCTGGCAGCAGGACGTGTCCACCATGAAGACGCAAACAGGCGCTCAATGGATAGAGATTCCAGTGCTCTTTTCGCAGGCTACGTCCAGTTCTACCACGGTAGAGGTTTCGCCGAGCACACCAGACGTGCAGAGCTTTACGCAAGGAATAGAAAGGGCGCATGCGCTGGGCTATCACGTTTTCTTCGTACCGCTGATGCAGGTTCGCCAGCCTGACGGCTGGTCGGGCAGCATCACCTTCACTACCAACACGCAGGAACAGGAATGGTTCGATAGCTACTGGCACACGCTCCAGCCCTACATTGCAGCAGCCGCACAGCAGCACGTCGAGCAAATGGCTATCGGCACCGAACTGCAAACGCTGCAACAGACCGTACCCGCGCCTCTCTGGAATCAATTGATGATACGCATACGCGGCACCTTCAATGGTACGCTGACCTACGATATGAACTGGAGTTCTCTCGGACAGCCAATGCCGGACTGGTTGAAAAATCCGACCCTCACCTACATTGGTGTCTCCGAGTACATTCCGTTGCTCACCTCCCCGGCGCGTATCGATCCGGCAGCTATGCCCGCGCTCTGGCAGCAAAAGGTCAAAACACAGCTTGATGCCCTTGCCAGCGCGCTTGGAAAACCAGTACTCATCACGGAGATCGGCTACCGCAACAGTTCCGACGCGCTCTATCACACCTGGGAGGCAACCTCAAAAGCCCAGGCCGACCCGGCAGAGCAGGCCGGAGCTTACAATGCCGCGCTTTCTAATGCCCTGAAAGATACACACATTGCCGGAACATTCTTCTGGGGCTGGAACGATGTCGGCATGTTCGCCATCGCCGGACAGCCCGCCGTGCAGGTGCTGCACAAATGGTATACACTCACTCAGGCATGAAGGGGGATCGCAGATGCAGACAGATGTGGAAAGAACAGCTTTACAACAGGGCCAGAGCCTCCCGGCTCAAAGCACAGACGAACATTTCGAGCGCCGGGTCGCCAGCTACCGCAAGTGGCTTGCCGCGCAAAGACAGCAGTATAGTAACCATGTAGAACACCAGATGTACGATTATGCTGCGCGGGCCATGCAGGCTGTCGAAGTAGGAGATAGCAGAATACAGACATTCGCGCCCTTTCGCTACAAATATTCGGCGCTGCAAACCATTACGCGCAAACAGACCTTGTTTCTTGTCACACTCGCGGTTATCTGTACCGGATGTTTGCTGTGGAACTGGAAGGAAACGGTGGCCGCGCTCATCTCGCTGATCACTATTGGCTACCTGTCGCACCTCGTGCTGGACGTTTTCCTGGCGCTGCGCGTCATCCGTCAGAGCAGCGAGGAGCGCATCGACGACGCCGTGATCGCCGCCTTGAAAGATGCCGACTGGCCGACGTACACTATCCTCTGCCCGCTCTATAAAGAGGCGGCGATAGTGCCACAGTTCGTGCAAGCCATGCAGGCCATCGATTACCCAACCGATAAGCTCCAGATACTCTTTCTCACCGAAGAGGATGATATGGAGACGCGGCGGGCTATCTTTGCTCTCCACCTGCCACCCCATTTCAACATTGTGACTGTCCCGGATGGCTCGCCACGCACCAAGCCACGCGCCTGCAACTACGGACTGGTCGAAGCCATCGGGCAATACGTTGTCATCTATGACGCGGAAGATATGCCAGATCCTTTACAGTTGAAGAAGGCCGTGCTGACCTTTGCCAATCACGGTCCCGACCTCGCCTGCGTTCAGGCCAAACTGAACTTCTACAATCCACAGCAAAACCTGCTGACGCGCTGGTTCACGGCGGAATACTCGCTCTGGTTTGACCTGATTTTGCCCGGTCTTCAGAAAGCGAAACTGGCGATTCCCCTCGGGGGCACGTCAAACCACTTCCCTACGCAGGCGCTGCGCGCCCTCGGCGGCTGGGATGCCTTCAATGTGACCGAGGATTGCGACCTGGGCCTGCGACTCTCCTGGTTTCGCTTAAAGACGGTTGTCGTCGATTCGACCACCTACGAGGAAGCGAACTCGCGCGTGAAAAACTGGATTCGCCAGCGTTCGCGCTGGATCAAGGGCTATATGCAGACCTACCTGGTGCATATGCGCGAGCCGCTGCACTACCTGCGCGCCAGGCGGCTGCGCGAGCTTTTCTCCCTGCAAGTGGTCATCGGGGGCAAAACCGCCATCCTGCTCATTAACCCGCTTATGTGGATACTGCTTGCCCTGAGCATTCCCTTCCACCGGCAGATCGCAAGCACATTTTTGGCGCTCTTTCCCACTTTTATCCTCTACATCGGGGTCGTCACGCTCATCCTGGGCAACTTCTTTTATGGCTATATCTACCTGCTAGGCTGCATGAAACGCGAACAATTTGAGCTGGTCAAGTGGATGCTGCTCATCCCCGCCTACTGGGTCCTGACCAGCGTGGCCGCCTGTATGGCCCTCTACGAACTCTTCACACGCCCGCACTACTGGCAGAAAACCATCCACGGCCTCCACCTGAAACAGACACAGGTCGCGCCCACCATAGACCTGGAGTGGGAAAAACTGGCGCACATGGCCGAGGAGCTTACACCTCTCAAAACGGCAACAAGACCCACGCTGCTGCACGGTTTCGGCCCCCAGGTGCATAAATACGCAAAACTGGACCAGGTTCCCGTCGCCTCCGTGCAGGACAGTGTCGAAACAATGATCGATCTCCACAAACCCGCGCTCCCACCCTCGGAGCGAGCATACTTGCAACAAAGCACGCGCACGAAAAGGGACACCTGGTTTATCGTCACCTTCCTGACCGCCCTGTTCCTCAGTATGGCCGCCTGCGCCTACTTCTTCACGCAGAATCAAATCCTGCTCTTTCCCAACGCCATGCAACAGGTAGACATGGCGCGTCGCTTCGTGCTGGGACCACCTCTCTTGAATCTTGCTCGGTTAGGCGACACCAACCTGCCGTTGCCAGTTCTGCTCATTGCTCCATTCGCCTGGAACAATTACCTGTGGCACACAGGGCTCGCCGGAAGCATTGTGTCTATGCTCTCTTTTGTGGGAACGGCTCTCTATCTCTTTCTTTCGCTGCGCCTGCTGGCACACCGCAGCATCATCGGCTACCTGGGCGCGCTGCTCTTCATGCTGAACCCTACCATTCTCTACCTGCAAAGCACCCCTGCCAGCACCCTTCTCTGTATCGCGACCCTCACCATGAGCAGCTATTACATGCTCGCGTGGATACACAGCGATAGACTCGCGCATCTGCTCGCGGCAGCAGGTGGTCTCTGTCTGGCAACGCTCACCCGCTACGACTCCTGGCTCCACTTCGCTGTGTTCTTCGCACTCATCCTGCTAGTTGGGCTGGCTAAACACCAGAAAAGGGCGCGCATCGCCAGCAACCTGCTCGTCTTTAGCATCCTGGGCGCTCTGGGCATCGGCCTGTGGCTCGCGTGCTGCTGGATAATATCGGGTAACCCGCTGTCCTTCCTGCGCGCGCGCTTTCTCTCGCAAGCAGCCTTGCTCGCTCCGTCACACACGCTCTCCACCTCTTCCGCTATCTGGTCACCCCTGTACTTCTTTGGCATGGTAGCCTTGCAAACGCTGGGGCCAGTCCTCTCTATCGCCGCGCTGGCAGCAATAGTCTCGTTCCTGCTGCATCGGCGCTTCAAACCGCCGATGCTGGCGGCGCTGGTACTGCTTGTCCCCATCGTCCTCTACGTCGTCGCCATGTACAACAGTCAGCTTCTGCTCACCCTGCCTTTTTCCCTGCCCATCAACATCCAGAGCCAGCAATTCAATGCCTGCCTGGGAGCCGGGCTTGTCGTTCCTGCCGCCACTTTTATCGGCACATTGGTCGGGGATTGGCTTCAAGTCCCCAACCAGCGTTCCAAACGCCTGTAGAGGCGATGCCTGGTGCTCACCCTCGCTGCCTGACTATCAGGCAGCGAGGGTGAGCACCAGGCATCGCCTCTACAACCTTTGCCTTCCATCCCCATGTGCTATCATATAAAGACAGGTCGGCAGTGTCTCTATCTTATAGACCTTGCGACACATTCCTCAGTAGAGTGAAGCATGAACTTAGAGAAGGGATTTCCAACAACGGTGAATAGCACACAACTTCCAGGGTCTGTCGTTCGTGTAGGGGTAATCGGGCTGGGATATGCCGGGGAGACGCATTTGAAGGCGTACAAGCAGCTTCCCAACGTGGAGGTGGTCGCCCTGGCGGGCCTTGAGGAGGATAGATTACTACAGCTTGGCTCCACTTACGATGTTCCACACCTCTATCACCAGTACGAAGAATTGCTGGCCCGCGATGATATCGATGCCATCAGTATCTGCGTCCCCAATTATTTACACGCGCCCATCGCCCTCGCGGCCTTCGCAGGGGGCAAGCATGTGCTGTGCGAAAAGCCGCTGGCGCGCAACGGTGAGGAGGCCGCACAGATGGTGCAGGCGGCTACACGGTCTAACCGCGTCCTCAAGGTTATCTTCAATCGACGCGCCCGCAGCGATATGCAGATACTCAAACGCTATATCGACGAGGGTCACATGGGAACCATCTATTATGTCAAGGCGAACTGGATGCGCCGCCACGGCATTCCTGGCCGCGATAGCTGGTTCATCAACAAAGAGATGTCCGGCGGCGGACCTCTTATCGATCTCGGTGTCCACGTGCTCGACATGGCCCTCTACCTGCTCGACGAGCCGCGAGTGCTGACCGTCAGCGCCTCAACCTTTTCAGAGCTGGGAGCGCGAACCATCGCCACCAGTAAGGCGGAGATGAGCGAGAAATATAGCGTGGGCAGCGCATTTGAGGTGGAAGATATGGCTACTGCTTTTTTACGGCTCGCGGGTGGCGCTACCATGCTACTGGAAACGAGTTGGGTCACACACAGCAATGCAGGCGACGACTTCGGCGTGGTATGCTATGGTACAGAGAGCGGCGCTGAGATCAAGGTCGAAAACTACAACTGGCAAGACACCCTGCGTATCTATACCAATGTCGCCGGTCTGCCAGCCGAAATTCGCCCTCCGCTCACCAGAGCCGAGGGCCACCTCGCGCTGGTCCGCGAGTTCATCGCAGCTATTACCGGCGATGACTGGTCAGCCCACAATGGCAGCGATGGCCTGTACCGGGCGCGTATTCTCGACGCCTGCTATGTTTCGGCGGAGCGCCAGCGCGAAGTGACCCTTGCCGAAGATGGCTCCATCTCAGGATAGTAAAGCTAGAAAAGGATTACGACACGATGGCATCCGAGGAAGCTGGAAAACAAACTATCCACGTTACCGTCTGGAACGAATACCGCCACGAGCGACAAGACCCGCAGGTGGCAACGATTTACCCTGAAGGTATCCACAGCACCATCGACGCTTTCTTAAGCAAGGCCGGGTTAGCCGTGCGCACAGCGACCCTGGATGAACCCGAAAACGGCCTCCCACCCGCTGTCCTCAACAACACGGATGTCCTCGTCTGGTGGGGACACCTGGCTCACAGGGAGGTCAGGGACGAAGTGGTGGAGCGCGTGCAGACGCGAGTGCTGGAGGGCATGGGGCTGGTCGTGCTGCATTCGGCCCACCTCTCCAAAATATTCCGCAGACTGATGGGAACAAGCTGTGACCTGACCTGGCGCGAGAACGGCGAGTTGGAACGGCTCTGGGTCATCGAGCACAGCCACCCCATCACCGAGGGACTGAGCGAATACTTCGAGATCGAACACGAGGAAACCTATGGTGAGCCATTCGATGTTCCCCCGCCGGAGACGCTGGTCTTCGTAAGCTGGTTTAGCGATGGCAACGTCTTCCGCAGTGGTCTCTGCTACACCAGGGGACGTGGCAGAATCTTCTATTTTCGCCCCGGCCACGAAACCCTGCCCACCTACCACCATCCCGCAGTACAGCGCGTCATCACTAACGCCGTGCGCTGGGCCGCGCCCTACCCCGGCCTTTTGCAGACAGCGCGAGTCTTCGGCAATATGCCCTCACCCTCAGCGCGTTCTCAATAAAACACACAAGCAAGGAAAAGAAAGGAGCAGGCATGTCTCAAATCAAAGGACCGGCGCTTTTCTTAGCGCAATTCGTACAGGATGTACCTCCATATAACACCCTTGAAGACATCACGGCATGGGCGAAGGAGATGGGCTTTAGCGGCGTGCAGATTCCGGCATGGGACAGTCGCATGATCGACCTCGACAAAGCGGCAGAATCGAAACAGTATTGCGACGATCTGAAGGGACGCAGCAACGGGCTGGAGATCACGGAACTGGCCGCGCACCTGCTGGGGCAACTGGTAGCCGTTCACCCCGCCTACGATGTACTGTTCGACTCCTTCGCGCCCGCAAACCTGCACAACAATCCACAGGCACGCACAGAATGGGCGAAGGAGCAGGTCACCAAAGTCGTCAAAGCCTCCCACAATCTTGGCCTGAGCACGGTTCCTATCTTTTCGGGCGCGCTGCTGTGGCACACCGTCTATCCCTGGCCGCAGCGCCCACGGGGACTGGTCGAGATGGGCTTCAAGGAACTGGCAAACCGCTGGGAGCCACTGCTGAATGTGGCCGAAGACTACGGCATCGATTTTGCCTACGAGATTCATCCCGGCGAAGACCTGCACGACGGCGTCACCTTTGAACGCTTCCTGGCCGCCACAGGCAATCACCCACGAGTGCATATCCTCTATGACCCCTCGCACTTCATCCTACAACAACTGGACTACGTCGGCTACCTGGATTACTACAAAGACCACATCAAAGCCTTCCACGTCAAAGATGCCGAATTTCGTCCCTCGCCGCGCTCTGGCGTCTATGGCGGCTACCAGGACTGGCTGGATCGCCCCGGGCGCTTCCGCAGTCCCGGTGACGGGCAGGTCGATTTCAAGCAGGTGTTCTCGAAACTGACCCAGAACGGCTTCTCCGGCTGGGCCGTACTCGAATGGGAAGACCCCCTCAAAGATGCGGTGCAGGGCGCACGCGAAGGAGCCGAATTGATCCGCAGCATGCTCATCGATACATCAACCAGAGCTTTTGACGATTTTGCCGGTGGCGCGACGGATGAAGCCAGCAACCGCCGCATTCTGGGCCTCGCGTCAGAGGAGGGACAGGCATGACGCAGCAAGAAAAGACACCGATCACACAGCGCAAATTGCGAGCTGGTATTGTGGGCGGAGGGCCAGGCTCCTTCATCGGCGGCGTCCACCGTATTGCCGCCCAGTTAGATAATCAGGCCGAAGTCGTCACCGGCGCGATGTCAGCCAATCCGCAGCGAGCAGAGGAGGGCGCGAAGGCGTGGTATCTGCCGCGCTGGTACAGCAGCTACGAGGAGATGGCGGAGCAAGAAGCGGCACGCCCGGACGGCATCGATTTTGTCATCATCGCCACGCCCAACCACCTGCATTACCCGGTCGCGAAAGCCTTCCTGGAAAAGAGTATCCACGCGGTCTGCGACAAGCCACTAACCGGCAGGCTTGAGGAGGCACAGGAACTGGCCGCGCTGGTCGAACGCAGCAACGTCATCTTCGCCCTCACCCACAACTACACCGGCTACCCCGCCGTCCGACAGGCGCGATATATGGTGCGCCAGGGCATGCTCGGCGATATCCGCAAGGTGCTGGTAGAATACGTTCAGGGCTGGCTGATGGAGCTGGTAGAGGCAGAAGGCAACAAGCAGGCGGCATGGCGCACCGACCCGGCACGATCGGGTATTTCCGGCTGCCTCGGCGATATCGGCACGCATGGCGAAAACCTGATGGAATTCATCACCGGCCTCAAAATTCGCTCGCTCTGCGCCGACCTGACCACCTTCGTGCCGGGCCGCGCGCTCGAAGACGACGCCAACATCCTGCTGCGGCTGGAAAACGGCGCGAAAGGCGTCCTCACCTGCTCGCAGGTCGCGGCAGGTGAAGAGAATGCGCTGAGCATTCGCGTTTACGGCACGAAAGCCGGGCTGGAATGGCACCAGATGGAGCCGAACACCCTCATCTACAAGCTGCCGGATCAGCCCGGCCAGTTCCTGCGCACGGGCATGCCCTATATGAGCGAAGAGACAAAGCAAGCCACCCGCCTGCCCGCCGGTCATCCCGAAGGCTTCTACGAGGCCTTCGCCAACATCTACCGCATGGTGATAGCAGACATACGCCGCGTGGCAACAGGCGAGCAGCCCCTCGGTGGCTACCCCACCGTCCAGGACGGCCTGCGCGGCGTCAACTTCGTCGCCAAAGCCGTCGAAAGCTCCAGTCGGGGCAGCGTCTGGGTGGACGTATAGTTAAGAAGGGAGACCATTTCCATGAATCCACTTTCATGCCATTTGATTACATGGGGTAATTCTTTCGAGCAGGCGCTCAACGAGGTTGAGGAACTGGGCTTTCATGCCTGCGAGCCATTTCCACGCAACGCGCTGGCATATGAAGAGAATCCAGCGGCCTTTCAGAATTTGCTGGCGGCACACAACCTGCGCCTTTCCGCTCTCTATGGCGGTGGTCGCTTCAGCGACCCGGCAAAACGGGAAGAAATCATCGCCTTCAATACGCGACTGGCCCGCTTTCTCGCCGCCCTCGGCGTTGATCGCCTCGTCTTTGGCCCGGCTGGCCCACGCAGCCCCGGCGGCACGACGCAGGAAGAGTTGCGCGAGGCAGCGCAGGCCATCAACGAGGCGGCAAAAGCCTGCTACGATCTGGGAGTGCTGGCCTGCGTTCACCCCCACCTGGGAACCGAGATCGAGACGGAGCCGGAGATCGACACCATTATGGAATTGACCGACCCGCGCTACGTCTTTTTCTGCCCGGACAGCGCCCACCTCACCGGAGCGGAGATGGACGTACCGGCCATCATCCGGCGCTATGGCGAGCGCATGCGCTACATGCATATCAAAGACCTGCGCGCCGGAGCCATCGAGGAGCGGCGCAACCGCAGCGCCGGCGTGCAGGTGACGGAAGGCACCGAACGCCTCCCTATCTTCTGCGAACTGGGACGCGGCATCATCGACTTCGGTCCTATCATGCAAGCCCTGCGCGACGTCAACTACAACGACTGGATTACCGTCGAAATCGACGTTTCGCGCACCACGCCCAAAGAGAGTCTAAGCATCTGCCGCGATTATTTGCGAGACAGACTCGGCATGGAGCTATAACGCATACCAACACTATCGAAGTCACTACATCGATAGGAACGCAGAGGCCTCTCTGCTGTCCACAATATAGTTACTACGTGATAGATGACAAAATCAGGGCCGCTCCATCAGCATCGATAGAGGAGCGACCCTTCTGCTGGAAATAGGATTTGACAAACCATTTAGCGTATTTTTTCAGGAACGATCTTCAGTAAGATACGTACCTGACCGGGCCGTCCATAGGGGTATTCCTGCTGTCCGAAGTTGCGCTCAATCAGCTTCTTGAAGTGAAGGTCAGCCCCTTCTGTGGTAATTTCCACCACGCGGCCACGAATGTTGACTGCGCGCTCCAGACGAGCCGGGTCAACGACACTGATCGCGACACGGGGATCGCGCCGGACGTTGCGAACCTTTTGATGGCCTTCGACCGAGTTGATCAGAATATACTTTCCATCGGTATCTATCCACGTCTGCGTCATCTGTGGCGAGCCATCTGGCATAATAGTCGCGAAAAAGCAGAGAACACGCTTCCGCAGCAGTTGCTGAAGTTCGGCAGAAAGTTCAATCATAACATCTCCTGTCATATTTCCCTTAAACGAATATAATCCAAAGCCTGCTTCACATTTTCCTGGTGAGCGCAAGCCGTGTCCAACACTAATCGCCCCTCTTGCCACGGCACATATTCGCGATTTTCTACGTCCTCCCAGGTAACTTCGGGAATTCCATGCATATTCCTTACGCGGGCCTCGATTCTTTGCTTGTGCAGTTCTCGCGCCAGAACGCACTCAATAATAATCAAGGTGGCATTGTGGGCGCATGCGAGGCTGTGCCACATGTCCCTCGCTTCCTGCACTCCACTCACAGCGTCGATAATGGCGGAGAGTCCGCACTTGAGTTGTTCGCCAGCCAGAGTCTCGGCCACTACATAGGCTGCTAACCCTGTCTCAAAGCCTCTTTCCAGACCGCTTCTGAGCATAGCGGATTCAATGGGGTCAACGGAAAAGAGGGGTATTGAGAGTCTGGCGGCCAGGCTTTCGGCAATCGTGCTTTTCCCGGAACCTGGCAGGCCGACAATAATAATCAGTTTTGGCGTATTCATCCCTGTTGCACATTCGCCTGACAAATCACCTCGTGCTCACCCATCCACACTTTCCCAGGCTTCGGCAAGTGTTTTTTCCGGTGGCAGCGGCGCGGGACGCTTGCAGGTACTCGTAAGCTCGATGTGCCTGCCTTCGGTCGAGGCTTCGAGGATGGATTGCATGGCGTCGAGGATGTGATAGGTCAGTTCGCCACTGGCGCGATAGGGGAGACCGGTACGCAGCCCATAGGCCATATCGGCGGCACCAAGTCCACGGCTGTTGGTGCTATACGGGTGCGTAAGTGGGATTTCGTGCCACTCTTTCTCACGTCCCAGTCGCAGACGTACCGGACCCCCAAAGGTGTTCGGGTCTGGCACGCTTAACGTTCCTTCAGTACCGTAAATCTCTATAAAGGGCATACTATGCGACCAGACATCAAAGCTGGTGACGAGCACGCCGGTAGCCCCATTGGCAAAGTCCAGCAGACCCGCGATATGCGTAGGGGTATTTACACTGATTTTCGTCCCATATTTCGCCTCGCTGGTCACAATGCGTTCGGGCGAGGTAATCTTTGCCGAGCCGGTGACGCGGCGGATGGGACCGAGCAGGTTCACGAGAGCGGTCAAATAATAGGGTCCCATATCAAAGAGCGGCCCGGCCCCCGGCTGGTAGAAGAAATCAGGGTCGGGATGCCAGTGCTCCGCGCCGTGGTTCATAATGAAAGCGTTGGCGGCCACGGGCGTGCCGATGGCTCCCTCGTCGATCAATTGACGGCAGGTCTGCAAGCCCGCGCCCAGGAAGGTATCGGGCGCGCCTCCAACATGCATACCACGCGCCCGCGCAGCCTCTAACAGTTGATGCCCCTGCTCACGATTGATCGAGAGCGGCTTCTCCGTATAGAGGGACTTGCCCGCCTCTATCACCGCCATGCCCACCTCAAAATGTGCTTTCGGGACCGTCAGGTTGATAACCAGTTCGATCTGTGGGTGCGCCAGCAGTTCCTCGACTGTTAAGGCGTCGGGAATACCATAGCGTTCGGCCTGCTCGCGCGCCCGCTCCATAAACAGATCAGAACAGGCAACAATATCGAGAATATCGAATGTACGTGGAGACTCTAAATAAATGCTGCTAATCTTGCCGCAGCCAATGACGCCGACCTTCACTTTTGCCAGAGCTGACATTCTCTCCCTTTCTGAAATCTTTCTCTCATCACCTCACGATGCCTGCCAGACCTGCACCGTCTGACCCATACCGGCAGAAGCGATATACTGCCCGTTAGCCGACCAGGCCAGCGTGACAACCGTTGTATACGGCATATCATAGGTCACGAGGTGGTCGCCGTTGGCCGCGTCCCAGACCTGCACCGTCTGGTCAAAGCCACCAGAAGCAATATATTTTCCATCTGGCGACCATGCGACGATATGTACATAACTGGAATGACCGGTATAGACGACCAGCGGCTTGCCGGTGGTAGCATCCCAGATTTGCACCGTGTTGTCAGTAGCAGTGGAAGCGATGCGCGTGCCGTCTGGCGACCAGGCAAGAGACCATATCCCTATTTGGTTTGCATTGTGATAGGTCAGATCGACCTTGCCCGTAGCAACATTCCAGATACGCACCGTGCCATTGTCGCTGGCAGCGGCGATGCGCCCTCCACCCGGTGCCCACTCGACCGAGGTGACATGATCGGGATAATCAAGGTAGGTCGCAATATGCTTGCCCGTCATGGCATCCCAGATTTGCACCGTCCCATCATCACTGGCGGAAGCAATCAGCTTTCCATCCGGCGACCAGGAGATGGCATTGATCAGCGCGGAATGACCGCGATAGGTCACGATCGTCTTTCCGGTAGCCGCATCCCAGACCTGCACCGTCTTATCATAGCCACCAGAGGCGATATACTTGCCATCAGGCGACCACTCCACCGCGAATACTGGCCCCTTGTGGCCGCGATACACCAGCACATGCTTGCCCGTCATGGCATCCCAGACCTGCACCGTCCCATCAAAGCTGGCCGAGGCGATCCGTTCTCCGTCCGGCGCCCATGCCACACCAAAGACATAGTTAGTATGCCCCCGGTAAATATAGAGCGTGGTACCCAGTGGTATTGGGACGGCCATGGGATTATAAAACGGCTTTTTTGTCGGGGGCGCAGTCGTGGTCGTGGTCTTACCCGTAGCGGACGTGCAGGAAACAAGCAAAAAGAGGAGACAGCAAGCTCCCCAGATTGGTAATTGTTTGATTTTGTGAGGCATCAGCTCCTCCTCTATAGAGATTCCACGGACAGGCAAAGCTCAAGTATCGCTATCCAGTGTGCTTCTCTATTCTTCTTACCTTACCATTTTTACCACGGATGCGCAATGTTTTCGGCTCTAAACTGCAAAAAAATACAGCGCCCCCTTGACAGAGAGAAATTCATCAGGTATACTTGTTTCGTAACCGGTACCGAAATCGATACCGAAATCGGTTACAACAAAAATCAATCCTTTGAGATGGGAAGAGGAACAGGTATGCCTGGTAAACGTACCGTTACCATCAAGGATATCGCACGGCTTGCTGGTGTGTCGAAGGCCACCGTTTCTCGCGTCCTGAACCATAAACCGGATGTCGACCCGCAAACTCGCGAGCGCATCCTGCGTATTGTCGAGGAAGAAGGCTTCGTTCCCAGCATCGCCGCTTCCGACCTGGCAGGCGGTCACAGTCGCCTCATCGGCGCGCTCGTTCCCTCGTTTACCTGGCCCATGATACCCGATATCATGCGTGGGGTTGCCGAAGCTATGGGCAACACCCGTTACGAACTTGTCCTCTATAGCATCAACGATGCCATGCACGATCTTGAGCGCAGTAGTAAGGCCATCGACCACATCCTGGCATCGAAGCTCACTTCTGGCCTGCTGGCTATTTTCCCGGGACCCGTCTCTCATCACCTGACAAAACTCTATAAGCAGCGCTTCCCCGTTGTTATGATCGATGACCAGTACGCGCCGACCGAAATTCCCTGGCTCAAATCTGATAACATCAATGGTGCCTACACCGCAGTCCACCATCTTATTCGGCTTGGTCACCGCCGTATCGCACATATTCAAGGCAACATGAGATATCTGGTATCGCACGACCGGCATCAGGGATACTGCAAGGCATTAGAAGAGATCGGCATCACTCCTGATCCTGAACTGGTGCAGGAAGGCAGCTTCACCACGGCAGGAGGGCGCGCCTGCGCCAGCAAACTCTTTGAACTCCCACCGGAAAGGCGCCCGACCGCTATTTTTGCTTCCAGCGACCAGATGGCCTATGGCGTACTGGCTGCCGCCGAGGAGTACGGCATTGCTATCCCCCAGGATATCGCGCTCGTCGGCTTTGATGATCTCGCTCCTTCCCCGCACGTGCATCCGCCGCTGACCACAGTCCGACAGCCTTTCGTCGAAATCGGTCAGTACGGCATTGCATTGCTTTTATCTATGCTCGATACCCCCCACTCTTCTTCAATCGATAAAAACACTCTGTTCATCGAAAACAATCAAAACAATTGTTCTTCAGTTACCATGTCCGTGGAAGAAGTACAGACGCTTGTCAAACAATTCCAGCAGGGCATGGATGGCAGCAGACCTCTCCATATCGACATGGCTACTACCCTTGTAGTGCGTGCTTCCTGTGGCGCCCCTAACAAACTCATTGTCGGTACTTGATTATAACGTAGTGCGACCCATCTAATCGATTACAGGTTCTCTCTTCATCACACGCGCTTTTAAGCAGTAATACAGGTAATAAGCTTACTACAGGGAAAAGGAAAGGAGGTGATCCTGAACTTAGAGGCAAGGCTCTACCTGTAAACAGTATGTACAGGGGACGTGATGTCTTCTCATCCTCACAGCAGTTCACGGCTTATGGGCGGCAAAGTCGTGCCCACGCGAGCTGATCGATCATTGTAGTCCTATTGGCTTGTGATCAATTCCTAGTGTCAGGAGGTTTTCTGTGATACCCGAATCTTTGCGCTCAGCATTCAAGGGCAAGAAAGGGACAGTAGTGCTCTCACTACTGCTCATCCTGGCCTTTGCGCTTGCAGCCTGTGGCAGCAGCAGCACCACTCCAACAACTTCAAGCAGTAGTTCAAACAGCGTTCTCACAGTCGTTCCCAGCCCGATTGGTGACTTCACCGAGAACTTCTCCCCTTACAGCTCCAGCGCTGACTACGGAGCGAAGGGCATGATCTACGAGACCCTGCTCTTCTTCAATCAAGAGAACGGTCAGGTTCAGCCCTGGCTGGCTTCCAGCTACCAGTTCTCCAGCGACGCTACCAGCATCACCTTCAATCTCCGCCAGAACGTGAAGTGGTCGGACGGCCAGGCGTTCAGCAGCGCAGATGTTGTCTTCACGCTGAACATGCTCAAGCAGTATCCGGCGGCAGATGGCAACGGCCTGTGGAACTTTATCAGCAGTGTCTCCGCCCCCGATGCGAACACTGTGATGGTCACTCTGAAAAAGGCGTACTCTCCTATTTTGTGGTACCTGGGTGGACAAACCTGGATTGTTCCACAGCACCTGTGGAGCAGCGTGGGCGACCCCACCAAGTACACAAATCCGAATCCCGTTGGCACAGGTCCCTACACCCTCAAGTCCTTTACCCCGCAGCTGATCGACCTGACGCGCAACACCCACTACTGGGGGGGCAATGTTCCGGTCGCTGAGATTCGCTACCCATCCTTCGACTCTAACACCAGCGCGGAACTGCTGCTCTCGCGCAACGAAGTCGACTGGACCGGCCTGTACACGCCAAACATCCAGCAAACGTTCGTGAGCCGCGACCCGGCACACAACCACTACTGGTTCCCACCATCCAACGTAGTCATGCTCTACCTCAACCTCGCCAAGTCACCGTTCAACCTGTTGCCCGTGCGCGAGGCCATCAGCGATGCGATTGATCGCTCTCAGCTTGATAAGGTTGGAGAAAGTGGCTATGAGCCGGTTGCCAGCCCGACCGCTCTTGTCCTGCCCGCCAACCAGAGCTTCCTGGACCCGCAGTATGCCAACACCTCTTTCTCGGTTGATGTCGCCAAAGCGAATCAGCTGCTGCAAAGCGCCGGCTTCACGAAGGGTTCAGATGGCATCTACGTTGACAAGACAGGCAAGAAGCTCTCCTTCAACCTGGACGTCGTCACCGGTTGGACCGACTGGGTGACTGACTGTCAGCTTATGGCGAGCGATCTGAAAGCCATCGGCATGAATGTCACCGTAAGCGCGCTGTCCTTCAATGCCTACTACAGCGCCCTGTCGACGGGTACCTTTGACATGGCGATCTCCTGGACCAACCCCGGCCCGACGCCCTACTACCTCTACCAGTCTCTGTTGAACAGCTCGAACACGGCCCCAGTCGGCAAAGCTGCTGCCTCGAACTTCGAGCGGTGGAGCGATCCCACCACCGACAAGCTGCTGGCGCAGTACGCGACCTCGACCGATTCCAGCACGCAACAGCAGGCGCTCAACGGTATCCAGCAGATCATGGTGAATGACCTGCCAGCTATTCCGCTGGTCTACGGCGCAACCTGGTATGAGTACAACACGAGCCGCTTCACCGGCTGGCCCGACGCGAACAACACCTACGCGGTACCTTCGCCGTACACGTTCCCGGATGCGGAGATCGTTGTCCTTCACCTGAAACCCGTAGCCTAGTTCCTCTATCATGTGGCCTGTGCTTCACTTAGCCAGACAAAGCACAGGAAAATACGAGGATGGCTGGATGTCAGCCATCCTCGTATTCCACAGGGTTCTCTTTCCTAACTTCTGATTACAGTGGCAAAGCAACCTGTTTATGAGACATAATGTTGCTTAAAATAACACAAGTGTGTGCGCCGGCAGGCGCATATCAAGTAACCTGGAAGGAGGAAGCTGAATGCGCCACTTGCTCCGTCGTATCGGCTTTTATCTTGTCGCCGTTTGGGCTTCGATTACGCTGAACTTTCTCATACCCCGCCTTGCTCCCGGCAACCCCGCCGAGGCGCTGATTGCACGCTTCCAGGGCAGGATACGTCCCGAAGCGCTCCACTCGCTTGAAATCGAGTTCGGCATCACCAATCAGAACCTCTGGGTACAATATGTGCAGTATTTGAACAACCTGGCGCATGGCAATCTCGGGTTATCCATCACCTACTTTCCCACCCCCGTCACGACCGTCATTCTGCAGGACATTCCCTGGACACTGGCACTTATCGGCCTGGCAACGATCATCAGCTTTGTGCTGGGAACCTTGCTCGGTATTTTTCTGGCCTGGAGACGCGGCACCACCCTTGACAGTGCCATCCCCCCCATCCTGACATTTCTCTCGGCCATTCCCTACTTCTGGCTGGCCCTGATTTCCCTCTATGTCCTGGCCTACACGCTCAACCTGTTCCCGCTCAACGGCGGCTATGATATCTCAGTCACCCCCGGCCTGAATATCAATTTCATTATCAGCGCCGTCCAGCACGGCCTGCTCCCCGCTCTTACCATCGTCGTCAGTTCCATCGCGGGCTGGCTGCTGGGCATGCGCAATACGATGATTACAACCCTGTCAGAAGATTACGTCTTGATGGCCGAGGCAAAAGGGCTGGCAGAGCGGCGCGTGATGTTCAACTACGCCGCACGCAACGCCATCCTGCCCAACATCACCGGCTTTGCCATCAATCTCGGCTTTGTCGTGGGCGGCTCGCTGCTGGTCGAGATCGTCTTCTCATATCCAGGCGTCGGTTTTGCGCTGCTGCAGGCCGTGCAAAACTCGGACTATGCCCTGATGCAAGGTCTCTTCCTTTTCATCGCCCTCGCGGTTCTGGCAGCAAACTTCCTGGCAGATATCGTGAATGCGGCGCTTGATCCTCGCATACGTCAGGAGAGGGGGTAACACATGAGCCAGATCGATCCTTTGAACAGGCCTGTCCCATCTCAGGACGAGGATGGGCCGCCAGACAACACGCTCAATCAGGTAGCCGAACTTGAGGGAACGCACATCATCGAAGTGAGCGCCGACACAAACGGACGAGCAGCCGTCAACACGCCGATCTCTCTCGCAGGAAACTCTGCCACCCCGATTTCAGGAACCGGCACTCCTGTCACCACCATGATAGCAGGTCGTCTCAGCGGTTTCTGGCAGGCAGCCACGAGAAATCGAAAAGTGGCTTTTGGCCTCAGCGTCATCGCCTTCTTCATGCTGGTAGCCATCTTCGGGCCAATGTTTGTCCATACAGACCCCAACGCCTTCAGCCAGGACCTCCTGTCTCCTCCCTCCGCGAGCCACTGGCTCGGTACAACGCAGACGGGACAGGACGTTTTCGCGCAGGTAATTTACGGTGCTCGCACCTCCATCTTCTGGGGCTTCCTGACAGGTATTCTCGTCACCATCATCTCCATTGTCATCGGCCTCTGCGCCGGTTATTTTGGGGGCATTATTGACGACATTCTCTCGCTGTTCATTAACGTCTTTCTTGTCCTGCCCGCCCTGCCCCTGGCGATTGTCCTGGCAGCATACTTTCCCTTCAAAGGGCCGCTGACAGTCGCCATCGTCATCACCATGACAAGCTGGGCCTACGGTTCGCGTGTGCTGCGCGCGCAGACAATGTCCATGCGCCGCCGCGACTTCGTTGACGCGGCCCGCGCCAGCGGCGAAAGAACGTTGCGCATCATTTTCTTCGAGATTCTCCCGAACGAGATTTCCGTCGTCGCTGCCGGTTTCGTAGGCACCGTTCTCTACGTCATCATATTCGAAGCGAGCCTGGAGTTCATCGGCCTGGGCAGCCCGACGGTAGTGAGCTGGGGCAGTATGTTCTACTGGGCGCAGAATAACGACGCGCTCTTGCTTGGCGCCTGGTGGTGGTTTGTGCCTCCCGGCCTCTGTATCGCGGTCTTAGGCGCGGCCCTCGCCTTCATTAACTTCGGCATTGACGAAATGGCGAACCCACGCCTGCGCACGGAACGCAGGCCAAAAGTAAAGGCCCCTTCAACAAGGAAGGCACTGACTACAAAGGAGGCAGTGGCATAATGGCAGAAGCTTTATTAAATGGCAATAGAGCAGAGGCGCAAACCAACACCTTGCTAGAGGTTAAACATCTTAGCGTGGACTACCTGGCGGCCAGCGGCGTCGTTCACGCGGTCAATGATGTGAGCATTACGCTGGCACGCGGCGAGATATTAGGGCTGGCAGGCGAGAGCGGCTGCGGCAAATCCACACTGGCCTATGCCATCGCTCGTCTCCTGCGCCCGCCCGCGCTCATCACAGAAGGCGAAGTGCTCTACTACCCACGCACGCGCGTAGATGAAGCGGGGGTGCAGCGCGTATCAACGGTTTCGATGCATAAACGGGAGCCGCGCGTCCAGAACCTTGATATAGATGAAGCTGAGGAAGCCGTCGATATCATGAAGATGGGAGCGGCTGAACTGCGCGCCTTTCGCTGGACAGAGCTGGCGATTGTCTTCCAGAGCGCCATGAATGCCCTCAATCCCGTCATGAAAATCGGCACACAGATCATGGATGTGCTGCAAGCGCACCGCCCGGAAATGGGTCCGGATGCACGCAGGCAGCGCGCTCTCGAACTGCTGCGTCTGGTAGGCATCGCGCCGGATCGCATCAACAGTTATCCGCATGAACTCTCCGGCGGCATGCGCCAGCGCGCCATCATCGCCATCGCCCTGGCGCTCTCACCGGAGATCATCATTATGGACGAGCCAACGACGGCCCTGGATGTCGTGATGCAGCGCGAAATTCTCATCGAGATTACACGCCTGCGCGAGCAACTGGGATTCTCGGTGATCTTCATCACCCACGACCTCTCGCTGCTGCTCGAACTGGCCGACAAGATCGCCATCATGTATGCCGGTCGCATCGTTGAGCAAGGAAGCTCTTTCGACCTGTATGACCACCCGCGCCACCCCTACAGCTACGGCTTGCTGCACTCCTTCCCGACGATTCGCGGTCCACGCCGCAACGTCACCGGCATCCCTGGCTCACCTCCGGATTTACGCGCGGTGCCGACAGGCTGCGCATTTAACCCACGTTGCCCCTTTGCCTTCGCGCCATGCACAGGCACTCTCCCGACGCTTAGTGTCGCAGACCCCGAAATATCGGAACAGCTTGTGGCCTGCCATCTCTACAATCCAGAGCTTCACCCGGCAGGGGCGCCAGTTGAGGAAGAGTTCGCGGAGAGGTACGCATCCCTGTCAGAAAGGAGCAAAGCTTCATGAATGCTCTCGATCAATTACAAACACCATCCGATGCACGGCCTGACACGCCGATCATGGAGATAGAGCACCTGCGCAAGCTCTTTCCTTTACGCCAGATCAACGTTTTTGGGCCAAGACGCGCCGTTCATGCCGTCGAAGACTCATCTTTCGCCCTCTATCCTGGTCGCGCTACGGCTCTGGTCGGTGAAAGCGGCAGTGGCAAGACCACTATCGCCCGTATGCTGGCGCGTCTCTACGACCCCACATCCGGCACGATTCTCTTTCAGGGCCAGCCTGTCAAGATGACCGGGGGCAATGCCCTGCGCGAATATCGCCACCACGTGCAGTTGGTCTTCCAGGACCCCTTCTCTTCGCTCAACCCCGTCCACAGCGTCGAGTATCATCTCAGCCGCCCTCTGCGGGTTTACGGACACGTCCACAACAAAAGGGAGGAGACGGAACAGATCCTTTCCCTGCTCAACCGCGTCAGCCTGACTCCGGCGGAGCAGTTTATTCAGAAGTTTCCGCACCAACTCAGTGGGGGGCAGCGCCAGCGCGTTGCTATCGCCCGCGCTCTGGCTGCCCGGCCAGAAGTGCTGCTGGCCGATGAGCCGGTTTCGATGCTCGATGTTTCTATTCGCCTGGATATCCTCAACCTGCTGCTGCGCCTCAAGCGGGAAGAACACCTGGCCCTGCTCTACATCACCCACGATATCGCCAGCGCCCTCTACTTCGCGGAGGAAACGCTGGTCATGTATGCAGGACAGATGGTCGAGGGCGGGCCGAGCCAGGAGGTGATCCAGCGCCCGAAGCATCCCTACACCCAGTTGCTGCTCTCCGCCGCGCCCGACCCGGATCGCATGGACCCCAATCAGAAGGGCCTCGGCACGCTCTCGGCACGCGGAGAGATTCCCAGTCTGATCAATCCACCCACCGGTTGCCGCTTCCATCCACGCTGTCCCTACGCCATGCCCATCTGCAAGGAGCGTTTCCCCCAACGCACCGACGTCGGCAACGGCCACTGGACGCATTGCTTCTATTATGGAGACGGCGGCGCCAACCTCGAACAACCCCCTCTGCTCAATCTCGCGACACCACCGGCCCCCAGGCGCAGAACCGGTCGGGCACAGAGAAAGCCAGAAACCCCTGACACGAAGGAGAATGCATGACCACGCTTGACAATTCGGTACAATCCACGGCACAGATTGATACCATCCTGGCCGCTGCCTTCCCCTCAGATTTTCTCTGGGGGAGCGCGACTGCTTCATACCAGATCGAGGGAGCGACCCACGAGGATGGGCGCAGCCTCTCCATCTGGGACCAGTTCGCCGCTACCCCCGGCAAAGTCTTCCAGGGAGATACGGGCGATATAGCTGACGATCATTACCACCGCATGCCCCAGGATGTCGCGCTCATGGCGGAGCTTGGGCTGGGCGCGTATCGTTTCTCCCTGGCATGGCCGCGCATCCTCCCTCAAGGAAGAGGTCAGGTTAATGCTGCTGGTCTCGATTTCTACGACCGACTGGTGGACACCCTGTTAACCCACGCCATCAAACCGTTCGCGACCCTCTATCACTGGGACCTTCCCCTCGTCCTCGAAGAGCAAGGTGGCTGGGTCAACCGCGACACCGCCTACGCCTTTGCCGAGTACGCTGAGGCTGTAACCAAACGATTGGGTGATCGTGTCGATGCCTGGATTACCCTCAACGAACCCTGGTGCAGCGCCTTTCTGGGCTACGGCATCGGCATCCATGCCCCTGGCCTCCAGGACAGGCAGGCCGCTTTCGAGGCGGGGCACAACCTGCTGCTGGCGCATGGGCTGGCAGTCCCTCGCATCCGGGCGCATGTTTCGCCCAACGCGCAGGTGGGCATTACTCTCAACTTTACGCCGCAGTACGCTGCCGATGAGCGGCCCGAAACGTTACAGGCCATAGAGCGAGCCGATGCCTTCAGTAATCGCTGGTTCCTCGACCCCATCTATCGCAGTCGCTATCCAGATAATCTCTTCTCCAACTTTAACGTGACGCCGCCACAGGCAGAAAAAGGCGATTTTGCCATTATCAGTGCGCCCATCGACTTCCTCGGCGTCAACTACTACTCACGCTCACTCATGCAAAGCAAAGCCGCAGTAGCGGGTGATGGCAATAGCGACAATGAGAAGACAGTCGAGGCGATTATGCCGGTACCAGGGTCGACGTACACGGAGATGGGCTGGGAGGTCTATCCACAGGGCCTGACAGACCTGCTTGTGCGCCTCCATCGCGAATATGGCATCCCCGCGCTCTACGTCACTGAGAATGGAGCCGCCTTCGCGGACCGGTGGAATGGTGAAGATCACGTCAGCGACCCCAGGCGCATCGAGTATCTGCGCCAGCACATTCAGGCCCAGGCCCAGGCGATCGCGGCAGGCGTGCCACTACGCGGCTACTTCGTCTGGTCCCTGCTTGACAACTTTGAGTGGGGCGAAGGCTACAGCAAGCGTTTTGGCATTGTCTACGTCGATTATCCCACGCAACGCCGTATCATCAAAGACAGCGGCCTCTGGTACAAGAGCTTCATCGCCGCCTATCATCAACAGGGGAAATGACGCCAGCTTCTGTTGATCCTCCCTGGGGAGCGGGCAGAAAGTAGTGCTTTCTGCCCGTTTTCTCCGCTCACGAAGCCTTGCGTTTGAGTGCAATATACGTCAGAAGCGCAGATACGCCCACTATGGTCGTGATCAGCCCAAAAGGAGCGATTTTGCTTGCCGCGTTTCTCGTGGAGATGCGCTCCAACTCCGCTTGCACTTCCCTACGAACTTCTCGCACATTGACCCCCATGCTTTCCAGCCCCCTGGCGGCAATACCCTCGCCCTCGCGTACCAGCGCCAGCAGTAAATGCTCCGTCCCGACATAATGATGATCCATGCGGCGTGCCTCGTCTATTGCCAGTTCCATCACCTTCTTCGCTCGCGGCGTCAACCCGACCGCTCCGCCCAGCACAACGCGATCTCCCTTGCCAATAATCTTCTCGACACTGCGGCGCACATCAGCCAGATCAACGCCCATATTGTTGAGCACCCTGGCAGCAACTCCCTCACCCTCGCGCACAAGGCCCAGCAGCAAGTGCTCCGTCCCAATATAGTTGTGATGAAAGCGCTGCGCCTCCTCCTGCGCCAGCACCAGCACCCGCCGCGCTCTTTCGGTAAACCTGTCAAACCGATCCTGTCTGCGCCATCGATGTATTCTAGCAGCCATTCCTTCTTTCCCTCCTGAGAAAAACATGATTTCATCCATACAATTTCCCCTCCGTCCCATCCCTTCTGCCGGTATATACACCTTCTGTCCACCAGAAGGTTCCTCGCAACTGGTACTTTCAGGAGTCATTGTATCCTCACCCGCTGTAAACTCGTGTTTGCAAGTGGTGGCATAACTTCCAACGAAACTTTGTAGACAGGTAGAAAGGAAGAACAGGACATGACAGAGGCATATTGCGTCAAATGCAAAAAGAAAACGGAGATGAAGGATGCGCACGAGGTCACGATGAAAAATGGCAGAACCGCGCTTAAGGGCACGTGCGCCATCTGCGGCACATCCGTACAAAGCTTCTCAAAAGGGAAAAAATAGACCATATTCTTGTAGGGGCGCAAGCAATTGCTTGCGCCCCTACGGATATCTGGCCTCCGACACTATAAATCTGCAATGAAGCGCTTCACCGCGCTCACATCGCTCCTGAACAGGTACGCCTATCAACGTTGAAAGCAGCGTCTCGGCAAGACGGCACACTTCAGGATGGCCCGGAACGGCAGCAGCTAAAGGACAGCTATAGCCACGAATGCAGTAAGCGGCATCACAAACTTCGAGTTCAGCCATACCACCAAGCTCATTGAGCACTTCGACTGCCGCTTCTAGATGTGTGCGCAGGTCTTCCTCTGAAATATTCCAGTGAGCGGCGATTCTGCGACCTACCTCGCGCAGAGCCACTTCCAGCTCTTCCGCCGTCATACACTCGGCAAGGACGTCTAGCAACTGGTGCAATATAGCCCCATACGCTTTCGGAAACAATTGCTCCGCCCCCGCAGCTAGCTCATAGACAACGGAGGGCTTGCTGCCAATGCGGCGCATCCCTTGCTGCCGCACTATACCATCCCGTTCTAATGTGGCAAGGTGGGCGCGAATAGCATTATCTGTCAGATGAAGCATCTGTGCCAGTTCGTCCACAGTGCGCGCTTTACGGCGCAGCAGCAGCACAATCTGCCCCCGTGTACTACTGAAAAAACGTTGATTCTGCTGCGGAATCGCCATCTCTCTCCTCCTGTATTGTTCTCAGTATACGCACTTCCGCGTTTCTTGTCAAGAAAGTCAATAAAATCATTGACTTTCTTGAATAAGTATGGTATAGAAAATACAGAGGAGTTGAGCTTTGTAGTTCGCGTCTATAGCCTGCGCATATGAGCCACATTGAGACGCGTTATGTTATTTCAAGGAGAATCTGCTATGTGTGAAACATGTGGCTGCCAGGGCAATATCCCTGCAACTTCATCTGGCGTTATCCTCTCCGTGGTCTCCGATAGCAATGCTGGAGTGGAAAGTCCCGATTCGCCGCCATCACCCCGGTCCTTTATAGAGCGGCTCAGTGATGCCCTTCAGCATGGAGTGCAGGTACTTGTTGGTGCTCATCGCAAACCACCACGCCGCTTCAAAAGCCTGCTCAATGGCACGTGGTTTGGCCATCCGCTGCACCCGGCTCTCACCGACATACCTATCACCTCCTGGCTGCTCTGCGCCATCTTTGATGTCATCTGGCTGATCTCGCCCACATCCTTTGCCTGGGCTGTTCGCGCCGCCGAGGTTGCCGTCATTGTGGGCCTGCTCGGCGCTCCTGGCTCTGCTGTGACAGGTCTCACAGATTGGAGCGATACCTATGGCTCGGAGCGCACTCTCGGCCTCTATCATGGCCTGCTCAACGTCACAGCGACACTGCTCTACCTCGTCTCCCTCATTTTACGTCTGCAACAATCATCAGGAGAAAATATTGCTGCTGCTGTCGTTGGCTTCGTTGGACTGGTTGCTGTGCTGGTCGCTGCGTATCTGGGTGGAGAGATGGTCTTCACGAAGGGAACAGGCGTTAATCATACCGCCTGGGAAGCTGGCGGAGAAGATTTTGAGGTAGTAATGCCATACGAAGGCGTCGAGGAGAACAGGCTCTATCGCGTCATGGCTAGCGGCGTTCCGGTCGTCTTGCTGCGCCAGGGTACGCAACTCTTTGCTCTCTCGGCAACGTGTCCTCATGCAGGGGGGCCATTAGACGAGGGAACATTGACAGGCGATGTTGTAGAATGTCCGTGGCACGGTTCTCGCTTCTGCGTGCGCGATGGTCGGGTGCTAACCGGCCCGGCGACCGTCAACGCGCCGCGCTACGAGGTGCGCGTGCGTGCTGGGCAGGTTGAAGTCAAACGCAGCGGCGCCCATTGAATCTAGAAAGATGTGATAGTATGTACTTACACCAGGATATCGACAACGCGGCGGGGGATTCTGTACTGGAATTGCGTCGCCGCGCCATCTCAAGCGAACAGATGCACACATTTGAAAAATACATGACAGAAATCTTCACAGCCTTTGGCATGGATATAGATACACCATCGACCTACGAAACGCCGCAGCGCTTCCTGCGCGCCTTATTTGAGGCGACCGGCGGTTACGATGGCGATCCTAAATTGCTCAAGGTATTCGGTGCCGAATACCGGGGAGAAGGAAACTGCCGCCTGAGCCAGATCATTGAGGGTCCCATTCCGTTCCACGCGCTGTGCGAGCACCATGCGCTTCCGTTTTCCGGTCGCGCTTACATTGGCTATATCGCGGACGAGCACATCCTGGGCATTTCCAAGCTCACGCGCCTCGTTCGCCTGTTCGCCAGGCGCTTTACTGTGCAGGAACGCCTGGTGCAGCAGATCGCAGAAGCCCTCAATACTCTGCTTCAGCCGCACGGAGTCGCCGTGTATCTGGAAGCACATCACCTCTGCATGCAGATGCGAGGCGTCTGCGAAATCACGCCATTGACGCGCACAACTACCTGGCGCGGAGTATATGAACTGGATTCCTCGCTACGTGTCGAATTTCTGCTTGCCTGTGGAGCTGATTTATGACAGATATTGCCCCCTTAGAAACGCTATATCAGAAGGCATCGGGTCCCGAGCTTCCACTGCCGCCTGAACTGGCGAACTACTATGGTACGCTCTCGTTCCCGCTGCGTGTGAGCCGTTCCTACGTCATCGCCAATTTTGTCAGTTCGCTGGATGGCGTCGTCGCGCTGAACACGCCGGGGTACATGAGCGGCGGTGATATCAGCGGCTTCAATGCTCAGGACAGAATGGTCATGGCGCTGCTGCGCTCCGTAGCAGACGCTATCGTCGTGGGCGCTGGCACCCTGCGCGTGGAGCCGCGCCATATCTGGACAGCCTCGCATATCAGAACGCTTTTTCCTGCCGCCTACCAGCAGTTGCGCGCCGCCCTGGGCAAATCTGAACCGCCGCTCAACGTCATCGTCACGGCCAGTGGCGCTGTCGACCTGCACCTGCGCCTCTTCCAGTCAGGCGAAGTTCCGGCTCTGATCGTCACCACGCAGCAAGGTGCCGAACGCCTGCGCGAACAGCCAGTGCCACCATCAGTACAGATAGCAGTCGCTTCAACGCAGGCCAACCACACAGTCAGCGCGCACGCCATTATAGCGGCAATAAACAGCCTGCGCCCGCATGGCATGATTCTGCTGGAGGGCGGTCCCATCTTAATGGGCAACTTCTTCGAGGAACATCTCCTGAACGAACTATTCTTAACGCTCTCCCCACAGGTTGCCGGGCGCGACGAGACCAGCGAACGCCCCGGCCTCGTCAGTGGCACCCGGCTTGCACCCGAACACGCCATCTGGGGAACGCTCGTCAGTGTCAAACGCGGGGCAAGCCACCTCTTCCTGCGCTACACCTTTCATTAACCCTCACAGGTGATAGCTAACTTATTCTATCCCTCCGCCACGGTCAGGCAGGCACAAGACGTATTTGCTTGAAACAGCCAGGACTGCCTACATGCAGGCGATTCCCCTTAAAAGATGTAAGATACTAGAAACCTGAGAGCGTATGATACAATAGAGGTTATGCAAGAGCAAATAGGTACTTACAAATCAAAAGCGCTATCTGCTCGCTTGCTAACTCGACTGTCTTGTAAGGAAAGGAAACCATAATGAGCCAGCACGCGGGAGAATCGCTTATCCACCTGGAAGAGGCAACGATTGCCGACTTGCAGACCGCGATGACAGAGAGAAGGGTCACTGCCCACCAGCTCGCAGTCATGTATCTTGAGCGCATTGCCACCTTTGATCGCAGTGGCCCGATGCTCAATTCTGTGCTGGAAATCAACCCAGATGTCCTGGCAATTGCCGACGCGTTAGATAGAGAACGGCAGGAGCAGGGACCGCGTGGCCCGCTGCATGGCATTCCTGTGCTGCTGAAAGACAACATCGCGACAACCGACCGCATGGAGACAACGGCAGGCTCACTGGCCCTGCTCGGATCGCGCCCGCCACGTGAAGCCTTCGTCGCTCGTAAGCTGCGCGAGGCAGGGGCGGTCATCCTGGGAAAAGCCAACATGAGCGAATGGGCCAATTTTCGCTCGAACAGTTCATCCAGCGGCTGGAGCGCGCGCGGGGGCCAGGTCCACAATCCCTACGCGCTCAGTCGCTCTCCCTGCGGCTCCAGTTCCGGCTCCGCGGCAGCCGTGGCAGCGAACCTCGTGACGGTAGCGCTGGGGACGGAGACGGATGGCTCGATTCTTTGCCCATCCTCAAATAACAATGTCGTTGGCATCAAGCCCACAGTCGGCCTCACCAGCCGCGCCGGCGTTATCCCCATCGCGCACAGCCAGGACACCGTAGGTCCCCATGCGCGTACTGTTGCTGATGCCGCCATCGTGCTCGGCGCGCTCACCGGTATAGACCCGCACGATCCCGCGACCGGGCAGAGCGCCGGAAAGTTTCATACCGACTATACACAGTTTCTTGACCGGGACGGACTCAAGGGAGCGCGTATCGGTGTGGCCCGCGAAGTATATTTCGGCTACAGCGCCAAATCAGATGCTATCGCCAATGCCGCTATCCAGCGCATGCGTGAACTCGGCGCTACTATTATTGACCCGGCAAATATTCCAACGGCCAAACAGATGTCAACATCCAAATCAGAGACCACAGTACTCCTTTTCGAGTTCAAAGCCGACCTCAACCGCTATCTCGCGGAACTGGTCACCTCACCTGTGCGCACACTGGCGGAGATCATCGCCTTCAACAATGCGCACGCGGAGGAAGAACTGAAATATTTCGGCCAGGAACTCTTCTTACGGGCAGAAGAGACCACCTCGCTCGACGACCCAAAATACCTTGCCGCCCTGGAAGAGAATCATCGTCTCTCGCGCCAGGAAGGCATCGACGCCGTCATGGACAGGCACCAGCTCGACGCCCTCGTCATGCCCACCGGAGCGCCACCCTGGTGCATCGACCTGATCGATGGAGACCATGCCATCGGCGGCTGCTCCCAGCCCGCCGCGCTGGCAGGCTACCCCGCCATCACCGTTCCCGCCGGTTACACCTTCGGCCTACCCGTCGGCATCACCTTCATGGGCCGCGCCTATAGCGAACCCACTCTCATCAAGCTCGCCTACGCCTTTGAGCAGGCTACCCACTCCCGCCGCCCACCCCAGTATCTGCCGACGATCCTGTAGCCCGGCAACTGTATAATCAAGCAGATAAAAGGGAGATGACAGTAAATGGATGTAGAAAGACATGCATCGCCTTCAGGAAACAGATACCGTTCAAAAGGAGATGGGTGGCCGACAGCAATCCTGAATGGCTATATGAAATCACAATTGCATTGGGAATAGTTACGATAGCGCAAAACGGTGGAGTTGCATCTGGATAGGGGAGCCGAAAAACGTTGATCGGGCTGCGCTGCGCGAGGAATCAAGCTGCAATTCCAGTGTCGCGTCCTCTTCCTTTTGCAGTTGCGCCTGATTAGTCACTACTCCAGTGATATGCCAGGCGCTTCCTTGCTGGATCACTCCCGTCACACGCACTGTTCTCGTGTAGAGTGGAATGTTTGTCATATGCTCCGGTGGCCCGGCATAGATGTACTTCGTGATGGTTCCCGCGCCGTTGCTCACATTCACATTGCCACTGATTACATACGAGGCATAGCTCAATAGCGGCTTCCCTGGCAATCCGGTTACAGCCTGGAATGTCAGCGTATTAGCCTGTTCACTTAGCTGGCGTACAGCAAGAGCAATACCACTAGCAGCTACAGCAAAGATACCTGCAAGAGTCAAAAAGCGACGACGGCTCAGTGTATTCATTCTCTTTACCTTCCATGTGGCTGACCGAGATAGGGGAACGTCGCAAGATAATCCGTATGTGGCCCAACCATATCTGTCGTTACCTTGCCAGCCGTGACGAGACTGAGCATGATATCGACCACGTCATCGGCACCTCCAACACAATACCAAACACGTCTTTATCAAGAAAGTAATCAGTTCCCATAAATTTGAGGTTGTTGCAGAAGCCCATCAGGTCAAAAAAGAAGGGGTCGCTGCGCACGCCCGCGAAGAAGGCGTAATTTCCTTCACGCGTTACCAGTGCCTGTTCTCCAAAAGAGACCGGAGCGCTGGCAATGATCATCTCACCGCCATCATCGTTGCCCGTCGCCTGCCGCCCCGTTGCTAACCGCACAGTCGCTGTCTGCTGCCCATTTTGATAGGCAGAAAACGTCACGCGAAAGGCGAGATCAGCAACAGCATCACCATCGGAATCAATTCTGAACTCGTAGATAGCGGCGGGATCAAACGCAGCGGCCAGTTTCGGAGGCATCGGGTTGACGTTCATGATCAAAATCGTCTTACTCGCATTCTCCGGCTTGCGAAACACATAGAAATCAGTGATATTGAGATTCACATGCCATTCCTCGACGCATGACTTTGAGATGCAGGTAGCCCTGGTAGCCATAACGCTTGCGCACAATTTCAGCCGTATCGATAATCTTATCCTGCGTGGTCACGCTACCTCTGATAATACCCGAAGAGAGAAACATCCCCTGCACCTGCCCGGCCCGACGCAGTGTATCCAAACCGCCAGCCAGTTCATCAGGGCTAAAGGTAAGCCGCTTCATCTTACTGCGTCCGGTACGGAAAGGGCAGTAGTAACAGTTGCGCTCGCAGGCCGTGGTCACCATTGTCTTCAGGATTGGCTTCTGCCCCTTCGGGGTCGCCACATTTGTTATGCACTCGGCCAGACTCCTCGATTGACGGGGCAGGCGAGGGCGCTCCTGCAGCGGTTGATCTCCAGCAGGCTCAAGAACCGTCGCTTCTGCCACCCGAGCAAGCTTTGTCATTGTATCTGGTAGCGTTTGTACTAACATACCCTTCAGTATAGAGAACACCTGTTCTGTTTGTCAACAGGAACTCTAGCCAGAAGAAAGTTTATGAGAAGACTCATCTTTGTATCAGCTTCTTCACAGCTTCGCTTCCTATTGGTACGGTACAGTTGTGTTCAGAGATCACAACTGCTCTGCATGACACTTGCCATCCTTGCCATCAGCTACATCGTCGCTCCTCAGTATGAATTATTAACGCTCAACATCTGGAACGACATTACGTTGCCTGGTTCTTTCATATTTGTCCAAATCTTGATTATCCTTCTCTCAGCACAGAATGCCGTTCGCTACCGGCGTCTGCTTGTAGCGAAACAGGAGATACAAGAACAAGCCCGGCCTCTGACAGCGACGAACCGTCAGCTTGAGCAAGCAGATCATAATTCCGACGGTGAAAGTCGCTCAGCCAGGTATTTGAGGCTGAGGGGATAGCGGTACTCTATAGCCGAGTGGGTGCCCTCGAAGAGTTCAAAGAAGACATCGGTCACGCCGATATCGGCCAGGGCACGGCGGAAAGCCTCGGCTCCCAGATCGAGGAAGAACTGGTCGTGTTTGCCCGCGTCGATGTAGATGGCCTTCATCGAGGTCAGGGCCACCGCATGCAGGGGGACCATGCGCACGGGGTCCCAGGTCAGCCAGCGTTCCCACACTTCCGGGATGAGCATGCCCGTCGCCGTGTCATAGGGCAGGTGGACGGTGCCATCGATATCGGCGGAATAGCAGGCAGCCATACACCAGACGTTGAGTAGAGTACCATCGCTCTCCTTGCTAAAAGCCGGGCGACTGCGGAAATCTTCCCAGAACTTCTCGAACGAGCCATCGTAGTGGTCTCTTAGTGTGCGCACCGATTCGCGAAATTCAGGGAGATAACAGGTTTCGAACAAGGCATCGCCTGCGTGCGTGGCAAGCCCACCCCACAGGTCGGGCCGCAGCATTGGCGTCACCATCGCGCCATAGCCGCCACTCGACTTGCCAGCAATGCCGCGATGCTCGCGCTGTGGCAGCGTGCGATAATGCGCATCCACCCACGGCACAACCTCATCGTTCAGGTAGGTGTGATAGCGACCGGTGGCGGGAGAATCCAGGAACTGGCTGCCACCAAGCGATGTCCAGCAGTCCACCCAGACCAGAATGCAGGGAGGTGCTTCGCCCTTCGCGAAGAGTTCATCGGCCATTTCCGGGAAATTCTTCCTGAAGGCCGAGCGGTTGCGCCACATATCAAGCTGGCCCGTCAACCCCTGAATCAGGTAAATACTCGGATAGCGCCGTTCCTTCTCCTCATCATAACCCGGCGGCAAGTACACCCACAACGGACGCTTATACGGGTCACCTGGAGGATTTCCCTTAAGCGTCTCGCTCTCAAAGATCACCTCATCAAACCGCCCGGCAAAATCAACAGACCAGGGCAACATAGATTGAGTCTCCTTTACCTGTAAAGTTCTGTAACGCGAGTATCCTCTATGAGCAGTGAGACGCTACCTGCTCTGCACAGCGCGTCCCAGCGAAGCGTTGACCAGTGGCAGTTCGCGTCGGATGTCGAAGCGCAGGTGTTGGTGAGCTTTGCGGATGGCGTCTTCCACCTCGGCTGGCGTGTCGCCGCGAGCGAAGATGAAGCCGAGGTAGCTGGCTCCCTCCGGCAGTGGCACCAGCGAATGATTGATTTTCGCCGTGATCTCCACTCCCGTGATGAGCGGCACCTGTTTTGCCTCTTCGACGCCGTGGACGCCTTTGAGGAGACCGGCGCCGGGAATGGGGATCATCATCACACCAGCGGCGCTCTGCTCGCGCTCGATGGCGGTAATCTCTTCACCGATGGCGTGGCGCAAGATCAGTTCCTCCAGGCAGATGCCGGAGCCAAATTCCAGGATGGTCGAGCACAGTCCGCCAATGGAGCGCCCGGCGATTTCCAGCATCCACGGTCCTTGCCCGTTAACGCGCAATTCGGCATGTACCGGTCCTTCTCGCAGCCCTATCGAGGCAGCGGCGAGCGAAACGCAGTAAGCGATATCCTGTTGCACCTTCTCAGGCAGGCGTGAAGGTGTGACATAGATCGTCTCTTCAAAAAACGGGCCATCGAGCGGGTCGGGCTTGTCGAAGAGCGTGAGCACCTTCAATTGCCCGTGGGTGAGAATGCCCTCCAGCGCGACCTCGAAGCCGGGGATGAAGTCTTCGATCAGGAACGAGGTTTCATGCTCCGAGTAGCCCTCGGAGAGCAGTAGTCGCTTCAAGCGATTGATGGCCGCGACACACCCGGCCTCGTTATCGGCGCGGATGACGCCCCGACTGCCGGAGAGGCGCAGAGGCTTGACGACACAAGGATAGCTTACCTGAGTCGCAACCCAGGACGGGTCATCGCTCAGCGAGAAGCGACGAAAGATGGGGCAAGGCGCACCGCCGGCTGACATACGCGTGCGCATCAAGAACTTGTCGCGAGCCGCTTCAGCCGCATCCGGTGCGTTATGTGAGAGACCCAGGGCCGCGCTGGCAAGGGCTGCGATCTCACTGGCGCTGTCATCAACGGAAAGGATGGCATGAATTGGGTGTTCCTGTGCGTACTCGACAATGGTCTGTACCGACTTATCGACATCCAGAAAATCCAACCCCAGCGGCACGTGCCAGTACTCACTGAGCGCATCCGGCAGATCAATACCCACCAGGACATCTAGATTGAGATGTTTCGCCGCACTCAAAAATGCCCCCGCCCGGTACGTCGCGGGCGACATGAGGAATAATACACGCTTGCGTTCGTTCTGCTGTTCCATAGTATCGTTCATTTCATTCAGTCATCAGTAGCGTTGGAGGAATCTTGCTCGACCTCAACCGCGAATCCTCTGCCCTTGAGGGCAGCCGCCAGACCAAAAAGGCGTGCATCACCCTGCACCGTCCAGAGCAGTTCCGGCCCTTCCCAGTGGCACTCATATGTCCCGCGCCATCTCGCGTGCAGCACGCGCCCCTGATAATGCCACGGCAGGTTCCCCGGACGCCGGTTCACAAAACCCAGGCCAGCGCCCTCTACATGGGCAAAATCCTTACTCCGAAAGATCACTTTCATAGTGCCATTGTATCACTCTCATTCGAGCTTGAGAAGCGGGAAAAACAGTGACTATCCTACCCTCGTCTGACGTGATATAACTATGGAGGAAAAGGCATAATCATAGCATAGCCTTGCAGAAAAGAGAATTTACGATGGAAACACTGACTTTTTTGATTGATGTCGATAATACGTTGCTGGCAAACGATGAGGTGAAAGAGAACGAGAACGAGTATCTGGAGGCAGAACTGGGGCCAGAGCTGACGGAGCGCTACTGGGAACTCTACGAGAAGGCACGCAAAGAGGAAGGGGTGGTAAATATCCCTCTTGCCCTCACATGGCTGCGTGAGACAACACCGCTCTCCGAAATGGATGAGCAGACCTACCGGCACGTCGTCTCCATGTTCGAGAACTACCCATTCTATAAGGCGCTCTACCCCGGCACGCTGAAAACGCTGCGCTATCTGGGCACACTGGGTACAACGGTCATTGTCTCGGATGGCGATAAGTTCTATCAGGCCGAAAAAATTGTGCGTAGTTGCCTGGCGGACGCTGTGGAGGGCCGCGTGCTTATCTACACCCACAAGCAGCAGCATCTTGACGAAGTGCTCAAACTTTACCCCGCCGATCATTACGCAATGATCGACGACAAACCCGATATCCTCGCCGATTCTAAAGCCCTTCTGAATGGTCGCCTGACAACAGTCTTCGTCGAGCAAGGAAAGTACGCGCGTATGCCGAAGCCGCCCAACTTTCACCCGGACATTGCCGTAGCACATATCGCTGACCTGCAACACTACACGAAAGAACAGTTTCTCCAGGCCGATAAGTAATGATAGCCGTCGTAGAACTTCATAGCATACAAGCATTTGTTTTCGCCGCGTAAAATCGTTATACTTAACAGGGCCAACCTGTTGGATAACACAAAGAAAGCTAAGGAGATTTTTTCACCATGCGCTATCACATTCGCGAACGGGCATGGAGCCTGACGGAGGCGTTTGTCGTGCGCGACGACGCTGGCAACCCGGTTTTTGAGATACGCGGCAAATTCTTCCACATCGGCGACGACCTTGTGATGTATGATCGCTATAGCGGGCAGGCACTGGTAGAGATCAAGCAGCGCGTACTCTCGCTGCTGCCCCATTACGAGATCTACCGCAACGGCCAGGTCTGGGCGAGCATCCACGAACAGTTCAAGCTCTTTGGTGAAGGTTTTAAGGTCGAGGGCGCTAACGGGATGGTGTTCCATGTCAATGGCGATATCTGGCGCTGGAATTTTACTGTCACCGATGCCTATGGCAACCTGCTCGCGCAGATAGGTCGCCAGTTCTCCATCTTCCGCGACAGCTACGCCATCGACGTGGCTCCCGGTGTCGATGCTCCCTTCATCATCGCCCTCGCGGTGGTAATTGAGATGGTCAAAGAGCACCACGAGAAGAAAGAAGAGCATCACACCTGGTAGCCGCTACAAACGTTCCGTGTCGGACCGGCTCAATCATGCACGAGCCAGGCGGACACGGAACGTTTTGATCTCAAAGGGCCGCACCTGGAAAGCGAGCCGGTTGCCTGTGTACTCCACATCCCCGCTCGGCTCTTCGAGCAGGTCGCATTCCTCAGCCGAGAGAACCCTGGTCGCGAAGCAGATTGAGCCATGGCCGCGCTGATTGTGGGCTTCGTACAGGCGCACAATCAGGCCGTCGCCGTTCTCGGCAGGCTTCACCGTCTCCACCACGATATGCCCGCAGTCCGTACTAACGAACGAAGCCCAGCTTTCACGCTCCGCCCGTGTTTGCTCACTCGTTCCCTCGCCATTGATGGCCGCTACCGGCACGTTGAGTTCGTAGGCACGCCGCACCACCTCTGCTTCGCGCCAGTCTCCCAGGTGGGGCAGCAGGCTGTAGGTGAAGCGGTGCAAGCCCTGATCGGCCTCTGGATCGGGCGAAATGCCAGATTTGAGCAGCGTCAGTCGCATCACGTTGTCATGGATATCGTAGCCGTATTTGCTATCATTGAGCAAGCTCACGCCGTAGCCGCCTTCGCTCAGGTCGGCCCAACGATGCGCGGCTACTTCGAAACGCGCCACATCCCACGAGGTGTTGCGGTGCGTAGGCCGCTCGATACTGCCAAACTGAATTTCATAGGTAGCGCGCGAGCTGTTGATCGCCACCGGAAAGGCCGCTTTCAGCAAGATCTGGTGCTCGTGCCAGTCGATCTCGGTGGCGAAGTCGATGCGCGGCGAACTGCGCCAAAGCGAGATGCGCTGGCGAATGCGCGACGACAGGAATGGGCGCAGCACTTCGACTGTGATACGTACCGGTCCTTGCTCGATCAGCCGCACCGACGCTGCCTCGCGCAGGGGATATGCCTTCTCCTCGTAAAAGATATCGATATCCCAGGCATCATACGTCAGCGGGCGATCCTCGAAGGCCACCAGTTGATTGCCCGTCTGCCCTGCTGCCAGCACCTCGCGCTCCGCTCGCTTATCATAGAGGCGACTGATCTCTCCACTGCCATCAAGGGCAAGTACATAGTAATCGTTTTGCATGGTAATCAGACCATCGTTGCCTGTTTCGGCGTAGCAGGCACCCTCAGTCCTGTTCTTACCATCGACCAGATCAGCATCGTCGACCACCAGCGTGCCGCTTGATGGGAGTCGCATGCCGTCCACCAGCAGCAGTTTCTCGCCATCCCAGCCAGTGATCTGCTGCTTGCCCTTTGCTCCTGGCACACTCTTGGCTGCCAGCATCAAGGGGTCGCTGCGCTCCCAGGGGAGTGTGTTCAGCAACATCACCTGCTGGTTGCTCACGCCCAACTCGCGGCGCAGCACGGCCAGCGCTTCGTCCCGTATCTCTTCGCCGATAGCGCGTACCTGCGCGTAGATGCGCCCGGTATCCTCGTAGACCTCGTGGATGGAGGAGCCGGGGAGTACATCGTGGAACTGGTTGAGCAAGATGAGCCGCCAGCCCTCGTTGAGCTGTTCCTGCAGCGAAGGCATGCCATAGAGGCTGGCCCAGGAATTGAGCAGTTCTACGTCGCGATAGAGCTGTTCGGAGCGGCGGTTGGCCTGCTTGTTGCGCGCCTGCGAGGTGTAGGTTCCCCGGTGATATTCCAGGTAGAGTTCGCCCACCCACGTCGGCAGGTGGGGATTATTCCAGACGCGCTCGTAGAGCTCCTCAAAGTAGGTATCAGCGCGCCCCATACTCACTGTCGGGAAAGAGGGTAGATCGGCCATCGTCGGAATACTTTCGAGCTGGCTTTCGTCGGGGCCGCCACCACCATCACCCCAGCCACCGAGGTACAGGAGCCGGTCGTTGATATCTTTCTGTCGGTAGTTGGTCCACGTTCCCTCTACGCTCTCTGGACGCAGGGGGCCGTTATAGGTGTAATAGGTCGATCCTGGATTGGCGTCCGGCGCGGTAATGAAGTGCGTCAGGACTTCGGAGCCATCGATGCCGCGCCAGCGGAAGGTGTCATTGGGAAGGCGATTGAACTGGTTCCAGCTAATCTTGGTGGTCATGAAGACGGGAATATTCGCTGCGCGCATGATCTGTGGCATGGCTGCGCTATAGCCGAAGACATCGGGCAGCCAGATCATCTTCGGCGTAATGCCAAACTCCCGCTTCGTGAAGAGCGTCCCCTGCATGATCTGTCGCACCAGCGATTCGCCAGAGGTCAGGTTGCAATCTGGCTCGACCCACATGGCACCCACCAGCTCAAAGCGTCCCTCGGCCACGCGCTCTTTCACTCGCGCAAATATCTCCGGCGCGTCCTCTTTGAGCCATTGTAACAACTGCGGCTGGCTCTGGCTGTAGTGGAAGAAAGGATAGCGTTCCATCAACGCCAGCACGTTAGAGACTGTATGGGCGATCTTTTGCCGCGTGCGCCAGTAGGGCCACTGCCAGGCCACGTCGAGGTGCGCGTGTCCGCTGACGAGCACGTGCGGACGCCCGCCGCCGATCAATCCAGCGGTCAGGTGCGTTTGCAGGTACTCCAACGCCTGCGTGGCAGAATGACGGAAAGCTTCACTCTGCCAGCCTTCTCGCAAATCGAGCATAGTATACGCCGTGTTGAGCCGTTCCAGCAGGACGTGATGCGCGATATCCTGCTCCCGCAAGGCCAGACTGACATCCAGCACCGTCTGCATCTTGTGATAGAGTTTCCAGACAGCTTCGTGCCGTCTCTGCACGGTCAGCCCCCTGAAGGGCATGGGGTTGCGGGTATAGACCTGAATCGTCAACTCGTGTATCCGACCATCACAGGCCCAGGCGGGCAGGAGTAATTTGCGGTGCGCCCAGTCAAAGCCGCCAATAGCGCGCCCATCCAGAAAAGCCGTAGCTTCCAGGACGCGCAGCAGGCTATCTTCCGGTGGCACATCCCAGTGCAATTGCAGAACGACTGGCGGCTCCACCATCTCCTCCGGCACCTGTAGCGTTGTCGCCAGCCAGTTTGTGCCGTGCGTCACCCCCCACAACTGGCCCGCTTCAACCGGCGCCCACAGCCGGTCGCCGCTGAGAGGCGGGGGCGCCATTGGCCCTGACGCTGACGTTACAAAGACGGGGGAGAGAAAGATGGGGACGTCTTCAGCGGCCAGAGCCATTTCGGCAAGACGCGCCCGGAGTTTCTGTACAGTTAGAGGCATATGTTTTTTCTATCGCTTTCTGTATGATATATTAGCCTGGAAGTATCTTCCAACTTTTTACTTATCTTGTAGTATAAAAGCCTGAGCAGGCAGGGTCAAGCACAACATACGCGCTCCATGAGAGAATTCGGATGCTTCCCTTTAATAGCAGGGCTAATAGTGACGCTGGAAAGGACGAGGTGCATCACCTGAGTGGTGGTCGCCTTCCGATAAAGAGGCATTTGAGTCAGGAAACGCCCCCCAACATGTAAAAAATTCAGTGGACAGGTGTGTTATCCTTTAATGGAGTTATTTCCGCAAAGGAAGTGAGGAGAGCTTTGAAATGACTGCTGAACATGATCGATTAGAAGAGAACCGGCAACGTATCGTGAACTGGAAACGCTGGGGGCCGTATGTGAGCGAACGGCAGTGGGGAACAGTGCGCGAGGACTATAGCCCTGATGGAAGAGCCTGGGATTACTTGCCGCACGACCAGGCGCGCTCCAAAGCCTATCGCTGGGGAGAGGATGGTATCTCCGGCCTCTGTGACCGCCATCAGTACATCTGCTTCGCCCCGGCATTCTGGAACGGACATGATCCCATTTTGAAAGAGCGTCTCTTTGGCCTGAATGGCGAAGAGGGCAATCATGGTGAAGATGTCAAAGAATATTATTACTACCTCGATAACACTCCTACCCATAGCTATATGAAATCACTGTATAAATACCCGCACGCTGCTTATCCCTATAACGAGCTTGTGGAGATAAATCGCCGACGCACCCGTAACGACCCCGAATACGAATTGATCGATACCGGTGTCTTTGATGAAGATCGTTACTTTGATGTTTTCATCGAATATGCGAAAGCCAGCCCCGAAGATATCCTCATCCGCTTCACCGTCATCAATCGCGGCCCTGACACGGCTGAACTTGATTTACTGCCCACTCTCTGGTTTCGCAATACCTGGTCATGGAATTTTAACTCGCCGCGTCCTGCGTTAAGCCACTACAACTTGCAGGTACCCCCGGTCTCCAACCCGTATACAGTCATCAAAGCTGAGCAAGAATACTATGGTGAACGCTGGCTGTACTGTGAGGGGGATCCGACGCTGCTCTTCACCGAAAACGAGACCAACATGCAGCGGCTCTATAACGTGCCGAACGCCAGTCCTTACGTCAAGGACAGCATTGAAGCCTACATCGTGCATGGCAGGCAGGATGCGGTGAACCCGGCACAGGTCGGCACCAAAGTCGCGGCCCACTATCACCTGACGCTGGCTGCGGGCAAGACCCGCACTATTCAGTTGCGCTTGAGCGATCGCGCCCCGGACAATCTGCTCCCCTTTGGGGAGACGTTCGAGGAAATATTCAAGCAGCGCAAGCAGGAAGCAGACGAGTTTTATGCGGCGGTCATTCCCCCCAGCCTCTCAGAAGACGCGGCCAACGTACAGCGACAGGCTTTCGCGGGCATGCTGTGGAGCAAGCAATTCTATTACTATGATGTCAAAACCTGGCTGGCGGGCGATCCAGCTCAGCCGCCTCCGCCGCCGGAACGTCTTCATGGGCGCAACCACGAGTGGATGCACCTCTATAACGCGGATGTTATATCGATGCCCGATAACTGGGAATATCCCTGGTACGCCGCCTGGGACTGGGCCTTCCACTGCACTACCTTCGCTATCATCGACCCCGACTTCGCCAAAGAGCAGTTGATCCTGCTGTTGCGCGAGTGGTACATGCATCCCAACGGACAATTGCCTGCCTACGAATGGGCCTTCAGCGATGTCAATCCGCCCGTGCATGCCCTGGCTGCCTATCGCGTCTATCAGATTGAAAAGCAGATGACCGGCAAGGGAGACCGCGATTTCCTGGAGAAAGTCTTTCATAAGCTCCTGCTCAACTTCACATGGTGGGTGAACCGCAAGGACCCCGAAGGACAGAACGTCTTCGAGGGCGGCTTCCTCGGGCTGGACAATATCGGCGTCTTTGATCGCAACCTCATGCTTCCCAATGGCAGCCACCTTGAACAGTCGGACGGCACAAGCTGGATGGGCATGTATTGCCTGAACATGCTGACCATCGCCCTGGAACTGGCACGAACCGAGCAAGCTTACGACGACATCGCCAGCAAATTCTTCGAGCACTTTATCTACATTGCCCACGCCATGAACGACCTCGGCCCGGAAGGTCTCGAACTCTGGGATGAACAGCTCGGTTTCTACTGCGACGTGCTGCATAACGGAAATGGAACACACCTCCCTCTGCGTATTCACTCAATGGTCGGCCTCATTCCCCTCTTTGCCGTCTCCATTCTCGAATTTGATCTCCTGGATACCCTACCCGCCTTCAAACGGCGCATGCAGTGGTTCATTGATAATTATGCCGACATCTACGAACATATCGAAGTTGCCCCGGAAGAGGGCGACAAAGAGCACATGCTGCTCGCCCTCGTCAACCACAGGAGATTGCCGCGTGTCCTGAAGCTCATGCTCGATGAGAGCGAGTTTCTTTCCGATTACGGCCTGCGCAGCCTTTCGCGCTACCACAAAGATCACCCGTACAGTATAGAAATCGGAGGTATTGAGCACACTATTGACTACGAACCGGCTGAGTCGACGACGGGGCTTTTCGGGGGCAATTCTAACTGGCGCGGACCCATCTGGTTCCCCCTCAACTACCTCGTTATCGCCTCGCTGCACACCTTCTACCACTTCTACGGCGATGATTTCAAGGTGGAGTTTCCCACGGGTTCAGGCAACTTCTTTACGCTGGAGGAGGTGGCCGGTCGCCTTTCACACCGCCTGACGCACATCTTCCTGCGCGACGACAATGGACGCCGCGCTGTGCATGGCGGCGTCGAGAAGTTCCAGCAGGATCCAAACTGGCGGGATTTGCTGCTGTTCTACGAGTACTTTCACGGCGACAACGGCGCTGGCCTCGGCGCAAGCCACCAGACGGGCTGGACCGGCCTCGTCGCCAATCTGCTCTACGAAAGCGGCGAATACGGCGGCGACCTGCTGCTCTATGGACAAAAGAAGGAAGACGCCCTCACTCTGCGTTCCGGGCAGAGGCAAGAAGATGTCCTGAAATCGTAATTTCGTACACAGGGGAAGATACAAACAACAAAAAGCTATGGAAGAATCTGGACGCGCGCAGTTGATCTTGAGCGCCCGTGCTCAAGATCAACTCCTGCAAGATGTATACAATAGATCAGATATAGAGGCGTGCGGACTGCTGACGGGTGCGGTTGACGCGCAGGGCAACTGGCAGGTCGATGAGGCACACCCGCTGCGCAACATCCACCAATCTCCGGTCTATTTCGAGTTCGCTGCTGAAGAGTTGCTCATGTTTGAACTTGAGCATCCAGGAGAGGTTATCGGAGTGTACCACAGCCACCCGACGGGCTTTCCCACAGCCAGCGCTACAGACCGGCAAAATATGCAGCGTGTCAACGTAGAGCAGCAGATTCCCTGGGCATGGCTCATTATCTGCGGCCCTTTTTCCGCCAGCCATTTTCCTTACGCAGAGCAGCTTGCACATCATTCTCTCATAGCCTATCATCACTATGCTTCGGGGGGATTACAGCATCTGCGCGTTCTCTTGAGAGAGAGCACCGGCACAACGAAAAAAACGCCCGATTCCTACCGGGACATTCAGGCAAAAGGCTGGTCATCTGTTGCTGAATAGGTTATAATGGACGCGAATATGCACGATGGAGCCACGCTTTCAAAAGAGCACGGATAGGTGCGCATAGAACAAGCGTGAGAAATAGACCAGGAAGAGGATCTGACGATGAAATGCCCGAAGTGCGGAAATGAGGTCGGCCCGGATGAGGCGTTCTGCGGACAATGTGGAACACCGAATATGCCCCCGGCACGCCCAACCGAGATGGTGAATACTCCTTCACCGCGCAGCGGCTATTTAAATACCCGTAATATGCAGGGAACAGGCGTACCCGGCACAACGGGAGCACAGGGAACGCCTGGAACGCCATCGCAAAATGGCGCGTTTCCCGCTGATAATTCCGCCCTTATACCCCCGACACAACCATATCAGAGCATGTCATCGCCTCCGGGCAGCCCTCTCATGCCAGCAAACGCCGCACCTGTTCAGCAACCATCGCCAGCATGGCCCACGCCCCTCCAACAACCGACAAGCTTTTATCAGGACGCAACCGAAGCGATGCCATCGATGGCGCCAGGCAGCGGGCAAAACTATCCAGGAGCATACCCATCGCAGAACTTTCCCGGCATTCCCATGCAGGGAGCTTATCCGGGAACAGGGCAGCTCGGCTCGCAGGCGCAGGCGCAGCCATTCCAGACGGGACAGCCAGCGCCCTATAACGGCGTGTCTTATTCGCCACTACCCGGCTTTGCACCCGGTCAGGGATATACAGGGCAATCGAAGCTCACTCCGCCGCCACAAAAACAAACCAGCACGGCACTGATTATCGCCTGCGTCTTTCTGGTGATCGCTCTGCTTGCCGCCGTCGCCTTCGGCACGCTCTACCTGACTCGCCGTTCCTCCCCAAAGGTGGCTATCACGCCCACTGTCGCGCCTACCGCCGCGCCATCACCAACAGTCATACCCAGCCCGACACCCACACTCGCACCGTCACCCACGCCGACAACGGCACCGTCACCGACAGTAGTGCCTACGCCGACGCCTGATCCGGGCTTTATATGGTGTGATACCACCTGCACCAGCAACGGCTATCTTGTCGAGTATCCGTCTGGCTGGCAACAGGGTCAGACAACCGATGCCACAGGCGTACAGTTTGCCAATCCGGCACAGACAGACGAATTTGCCGCCTTCAAGTCGCCCGGCGTCACCAGCAGTTCGGCCAGTCAGCTTGTCGCCAACGACCTGCAAACGAATTACAGCACCAAACCGGGTTACCAGGTGACAACGCCCGCGTCGGCTTCTGCCACAACGACCATCGGAGGCGAAACCTGGACATATGAGATTGCAACGTACCAGAATCCAGAGCAAAACAATACGATGGAGCAAATAACGGTATACGCGACCGTCCACCAGGGCAAGGCATATATCATTGAATTGCAAGCGCCTCAAAATCTGTACGATACCGTCAATCAGCAATACTTTACGCCGATGCTGAACCGTTTCCAGTTCTTTCAATCCCAAACTGGCAGCCTTACCTTTCCAGATATCGCACAGGTAGATTATCATGGAAATTGATCAGCTCCAGGGTTTTTCAGTAGTCCTTAGTTGGGAAACCCAACATCCTGGTCTGGAGGCATGGTGAAAAAATCACTTGTTGTGCTGGTCTTCATCAGTGGCATGACCAGCCTCGCGCTTGAAATGTGCGCCTCCCGCCTGCTGGGAGCATTTTTTGGAACCTCTCTTTTCATCTGGGCCGGTCTTATCGGTTTAATCTTGATCTATCTCACCGTCGGCTACTTCCTGGGAGGGCGCATCGCCGATCGCCATCCCTCACCACAACTCCTTTGTATTATCACCGCTGTGGCGGCGCTTTCTATCTCGCTGCTGCCATTCGTGAGCCAGGGTGTGCTCACCTGGTCTATTACCGCCATCGAGCAGGTTTCGGTCAGTGTCTTCTTAAGTTCGCTCTTCGGCGCGATTCTGCTCTTCGCGATCCCTGTCACACTGCTCGGCCTTGTCTCACCTTTCGCCGTCCGGCTGGTCACAAAAGAAGTGAGGCAGAGCGGGCGTTCAAGCGGCTCCCTCTACGCTATCTCAACGCTGGGCAGCATCCTGGGCGCGTTCTTGCCGGTGCTCTGGCTTATCCCCACCTTCGGGGTACGCCGCACGCTGCTCATCCTCGGTGCGTTGCTCTTCGCGGCCTCGCTCTGGGGTATACAATGGCGCTGGCGGCCCGCCTTCCTGCTCGTCCTCCTGGCGGTAGCGATTCCACTGGGACCACTTAAAGACGTCCCCGGGCTGATCTACGAAAAGGAATCGCTCTACAACTACATTCAGGTGGTGCAACTCCCCGATGGGACACGCGAATTGATGCTCAACGAGGGTGATGCCATCCACTCCATCTATTATCCCAATCCCAATCAAGTTCTCACCGGCTGGTACTGGGACTATTTCCTGTCTGCGCCCTACTTCAATCCGGGCTTCAAGCCGCAGCAATTGCACCGCGTCGGCATTATCGGCCTCGCCGCAGGCACAATTGCCCACGAGTTCACAGCGGTGTACGGCCCGGTTCCCATTGATGGCGTGGAGATTGACCCATCTATCATCAGCGTAGGGCGGAAATACTTCAATATGAATGAACCCAACCTGCACGTCTATATCCAGGACGGGCGCACTTTTATCGATACAACACACGAGACATATGATGTCATCGCCGTCGATGCCTATCAGCAGCCATATATTCCTTTTCAACTCACTACGCGTGAGTTCTTCGAAGCCATCCGTTCGCACCTGTCATCAACAGGCGTGGTTGTCCTCAATACGGGGCATACCGCGCACGATTATCGCTTAGTGCAGGCTTTCGTGAACACGATGAGCACAGTCTTTCCCAGCGTCTACACGTTCAACGTACCTGGGACAATCAACACGGAGGTCATGGCGACGGCGCAGCGTACCTCTATCAATACGTTCCGTCATAATATGGAGCAGTTTGCGCCTTCAAGCGTTATGGGCCAGGTCGCAAACGAAGTTCTGCCAGTGGTCACACAGGCACACTCGAACGGCGGTCTTGTCTTTACCGACGATCGCGCCCCCGTCGAACAAATTACCGATCAGTTGCTGATCAACTATCTTACGCAGCCGTAACAGTGGGAATAATGCAGCCCTGATCCGCCATTGGAGGGGAATCCGGAAAAGGTGACAGCGGAGTTGCGCAACACTGTATCTTTCAGTTCGTGCTGAAAGACACAGTGTTGCGCAACTTCATGATAAGCTCTGCATCGTAATGAGCGGTGGAGCGCAGGTTTGTAAAAAGTGGCATGAAACTTTTCATGAACACCTATTGACAAGTGTGAAAAGTTTCATGTATTGTTGGAAATAGAGCAAAGGGAACAAGCAAAGGGAAAGGGAACAGTTTTATGGTGGTAGTAGCAGTTATCGGCGCACAGTGGGGCGACGAAGGTAAAGGGAAGATTGTCGATGAACTGGCGATGAGCGCGGACTATGTCGTGCGTTATCAGGGCGGTAGCAACGCGGGGCATCGCGTGGTACACGAAAAGGGTGAATTCGCTTTCCGTCTTGTCCCATCGGGCATTCTTTATCCCAATACGACGTGCGTCATTGGCAATGGAGTGGTGGTTGACCCGAAGGGTCTGCTGACGGAAATGGAGGAACTTCAGCAGCAAGGGGTGGATATCTCTCGCCTGCGTATCAGCGAGCGAGCGCATGTGGTCATGCCCTACCATTTCTTACTTGACCGGCTGGAAGAAGAGGCCAGGGGAGCAGACAAGATCGGCAGCACCCAGCGCGGCATCACCCCGGCCTACGTTGATAAACATGCCCGCACGGGTATTCGCATGGCTGACCTGCTCGATGTCGACACCTTCCGCGCCAAACTCTCCACGATCCTCCAGCAGAAAAATCGCATGATAACCCAGATCTACGGCCATCCACCGCTCTCTCTCGAAGAAATCCACGGCGAATACTTCAGCTACGGGCAGAAGCTGCGTCCATATATCGCCGATACCTCCGCTATGCTGCAAGAGGCGCTGTTTGAACACAAAACTATCCTGCTTGAGGGGGCGCAAGGAGCGCTCCTCGATATCGATTTCGGCACCTACCCGTATGTCACATCCTCCTCTACCCTGGCAGGCAACGCCGCCAGTGGAGCAGGCATGCCGCTGCGTTCGATTGATCGCGTCATCGGCGTTTACAAAGCCTACACCACTCGTGTCGGCAGCGGCCCCATGCCGACAGAGTTGTTCGACAGCGCGGGTCAGGAGATGCGCCAGGTGGGGCATGAATACGGCACCAACACCGGCAGAGAACGGCGCTGCGGCTGGTTCGATGCCGTGGCCGGGCGTTTCGTCGCCCAACTGAACGGACTGGATGCCGCCGTCATTACGAAACTCGATGTGCTCGATACCTTCTCCACCATCAAAATCTGCACCGCCTACCAGCTTCACGGCAAAACCATCCACAGCCTGCCCGCCAACCTGAACGATCTGGCGGCCTGCGAACCCGTTTTTGAAGAGATGCCCGGCTGGCAAAGCAGCACGACAGGCATCTGCACCTATGAAGAGCTGCCCGTACAGGCGAAAAACTATCTCAAACGCCTGGAAGAGCTGCTCGAAACGCCGATTGCCATGATTTCGGTCAGTCCGCAGCGCGGCAAAACTATCCAGATACAGGACGTGCTGGCCCCGCCGCAGTACGATGGGCGCTATCCCAGGAATGCTATGCGCTAGCAAGCCGTCTGCCTTTGCCATCCAGATCGCCACTGACGGCAAAACCCCGGAGCAGATTGTGACAGAGATTATGCGCCAGGCGCAGCAGGGATGAGCTGATGCGCTTTGAGGTCGAGCGTGAATGAATCGACAAGCTGAGCGGCGCCGCGCTCATGAGGAGCCGGTACAGCGTAGTACATGCCTTCGAGGGTCTGGGGCGTCACCTCCACGCGCATAAAGCCGTGATGATCGGCGCAATAATTCTCCAACGTCGCCCCCAGTTCGGGAAACTCGTGGGGTACCTGTAACGCTCCTCCATTGGAGTCTTGCTGCATACGGTGCAGGCTAAAGTAGCCACCCGCTCCGGCGACGATGAAGGGGACAGCGCGCCCATTGAGGCTGCACGTGAAGCGCTGGTAGTTGTGAACGTGGCCGCTGAAGATGGCATCCGGTACGCGCCCGGTCTTCTCAATCGCCTGCTCAAGCACCTGCTTCATATACTGGCTGCCTGCGTGAAACTGGTCAACCGAGAAAACTGGATGGTGCATTGCCACAAGCAAAGCCCTGTCGGTCGGAGCGCTTGCCAGCTCGGACTGGAACCACGCGATCTGATCATCGTCCAGCCTGCCGCCTTCCGGCACATTGGTATACAGGCCAATGAAGGTCGCCAGCGGCGTTTCCAGCGTCCAGTACACATTGGGCTGCGTCATGGCGTCGCGGTGAGCATCACCAGCATCCTTTGTGATCTCATATGCCGGGGCGCAGAAATTCGTTACAAACGCATTCAGCGATGGCACAGCATCGCCACCTGCCTCCACATCGCCATCATGATTACCCGGAATAGCAAAGATGGGCAGGGGATAGTGATCATATGGGTCGTAGAACTGGTTATAATAATCAACTCCCTGACCGGTGTAGTAGACGACATCACCCAGATGATAGAAGAAGGCCGGGCGTCCTGTGACATCACCCGCCTGGCAGTCCGCCGTCATGGCGTCCACGACTCCCTGTAGTATCAGAGGGTCTTGAATGGCGCCGGTATCTCCTACAGTGTGAAATACCATCCGTTCGGCAGCGCGCATCGCCGCCAGTTGATCGGCGTGTTGATCCGCATTCAAGACACTCTCAAGTGAGAGATGGTATGGCACCGGCCCCGTCGGCTTTGGCAAGGGCTGAAATGCGAGGTTCGGGTGATCCCCGTGCAGCATATTCGCCACAAAATTCCCAACAGCCGCCAACGGGTTGCCAAAGCTGCGCGGTCGCGGTGAAGAAGGAGGCGTCTGCGATGCCGCATTCTGGTCATCGCTGCTACTGGTCTGCGTATTGCCCGCATTCAAAGGCCGATCCTGATTCTGGTCGCTACCCGTACTATCATTCTGATCATCGGAAAAATTTGACTGATTCTGATCATCATCTGGCATAATAGCTGTTCCTTTCCGATCACAGTCTCTGCGTTTGCTGTATACCTCTGCCATTATACAGTATCTCTGCTATTCTTACCAGATATGTAGACGCCTGTTTTGCCACTTTTCAGCAGATGAATATTTCATTCGAGGATAATTATTCAATTCAACGAGTTATTGGCAGGAAAGACAGGAACAATAGAGGGCACAGGAACATCATTATCGACCAGCACCTTACGCTATGAGTCAAGAGGATAGATTACCGGTAACTCTTCCGCATCCTTTGCCCTGACTCCCGAAATCCTTCTCTTCTCAGGAAAAGAGGCGGGAGAATTGATTTCACCCCAGTGGTCTTTTCGCTATCGCCGAGCCGCTGCGTGGGTACTGTGGTGGGCAAAGTCTCTGCTGTTGCCAGACGAGCAGGCGGCGATCATCTTCCAGACCGGGCAGCGTGACCAGCACGTCTTCTTTGAAGACCGCTCCCAGTTGCTTAGCGGCGCGCTGGCCCTGCGCGAGTTCTCCACTGATATCGCCCTTTTTGAACAGGATGATTTCGCCGCCGATGCGGCAGAACGGGGCGGAATATTCCAGCAGGATGGGCAACGCGGCGACGGCGCGCGCGGTGACAACATCGAAGGCGGCGCGGTATTGCGGTTTGTGAGCCAGTTCCTCGGCGCGTTCGTGCACGGCCTCCACGCCTGTCAGGTGCAGGATATCAATGACGTGGCGCAGGAAGGTGACTTTCTTGCCGGTGGCCTCCAGCAGCACGACCTGCCACTCAGGACGCGCGATTTTGAGGGCAAGACCGGGGAAACCCGCCCCCGTGCCAATGTCGAGCAGATGGGCCTGTGGCTTATCGTAGACCAGCAGCAGCGACAACGAATCGAGGAAGTGCTTGATCTGCACTTCCTCTGGATTCGTGATAGCTGTGAGATTGACGCGGGTATTCCAGTCCAGTAGTTCCTCGCGGTAGCGGAAGAATTGCTCTCGCTGCCGTTCGCTCAGATTGAGGCCAGGCTTTTGCAGGCCCTCCTGAAACACCCTTTCCGCGTCCTCTGTCATCTATTTTACAAACTTTTTCTTACTATTCAGGTAATCGACGAGCAGGTATTCGCCCAGGTTGTTCTTGTCGGCGTAGAACGTGCGCCCGTGGTTGATTTCCGCCATCTGGTTGACAAAGGCCACCATCCAGCGGTCATCTTCCAGCATGAAGGTGTTGATGGTGATGCCTTCACGAGTACAGCGCTGCGCCTCCAGAAGCGCCTGCTTCTCCGCGAAGGGATTGGGCGGGTACGCGAACTGCCAGCCGCCAGCATCCTCTTCATACCAGACGGTGGGGCCGCCGTCGGTAATCATGATGATCTGCTTGTTGACGCCGCTGTGCCGCGAAAGCAACTGGCGCGCCAGCATCAGCCCGTGCGCCATATTGGTGCCGGTGCTGTGGTCATAGCTGCCCATCTCCACCAGTTCGTCGGGCTTGTACTCACGCGCAACGAACGAGAAGCCGACGATGTAGAGATTATCACGCGGGAATTGCGAACGAATCAGGCTCTCAAGAGCGACCGCAACCTTCTTCGCCGCAGGCTGGCAGCCGTTGTAGATCATGCTCATACTCATATCGATCATGAGCACGGTCGACGACTGCGTGGTGAACTCGGTGCGATAAACCTCAAAATCTTCCTTTTGCAGGTCTACCGGCGTGCCGATGCCACGCCGGTGCAGCGCGTTCATCAACGTGCCTTCCAGGTCGAGCAGGAAGGGATCGCCGAATTGATAGGGCTTGCTCTCGTCGGTGCGCTCGCCGCCGACGCCACGAAACGGACTGACGTGCCGCCCGAAGCCATCGCGTTTGAGCTTGTTGAAGATGTCCTGCAGCGCCTTCTGGCCGATCTTGCGAATGCCGCGTGCGGTTAGTTCCCAGCGATTGCCCTTCTTCTGGATGTAGCCAGCCTCTTCCAGCATCTTGATAAGCTCTTTGAGCTGTTCGATCGACTGATACTCTTCGGTGCCGAGCAACTGCTTCACCTTCTCACTGTCGATGAGATCCAGATCATCCAGGCGGCGAGCATCGCGAATTTGCTCCTCCAGACCCTCCATCTGCTGCAACTGGCTCATCATACGCATGGCCTCGTTCATGGGCAGTGTCTCATCGCCCCGGAAGGGGAAGCGCGTGCGAATGTCCTCCATGGGAGCCAGCGCTTCGAGGTTCTGAGCCAGTTCCATCAAATCGAAACGGATACGATCATCGCCCAGAAGCTGTTCCATCAACTGCTCCAACTCCTGGCGCTGCTCAGGTGAGAGGTTATCCAGAATACCCTGCATGGCAGCGGCTTGCATCTGCATCTGCTCGATCAGGTCGTCCAGCGAGTTGACGCCGGGGAAGTAGTCGCCATACTTCTGCATGAAGGAATCGAAGTCAGGTTCTCGTCCCTCTTGCCGGTCGCGCAGCATCTGGTTCAACTCGCGAATCATCTCTTTGAGCCGTGCCATGTCTTCCGGGGTCATGTTTTGCAACGATTGCTGCATGCCCTGGAAGAACTGCTGCATCATCTGCTGTTGCAGGCTGTTCAGCAGTTCCTGGAACTTTTCACGCGCCTCGTCATCCATGAAGTCATATTCGGAGAGACCTTTGATCTGGCCGGGAATATCTTTCGGCAGTTTATCCAGATATTCCTGCTTGCGCTTCGCAATCATTTCCAGCATCTTGCGCATCTGCTCAGGCGAGAGATCGCCATTGCCTTCGTCAGAATCGCCCTGTCGGCCCTGCTGACCTTGCTGACCAGACTGGCCGCTCTGTTGCTGCCCTCCAGCTTGCTGGCTTTGTTGTGCCTGTCGACCTCGCTGACCTTGCTGTTCCTGCTGACCACTTTGCTGGTCTCCAGGCTGCTGACCTTGCTGACCGGATTGATTATCCCGGTTGCCGGGCTGCTGGCCTTCTTGACCCTGCTGAGATGGCCCGTGCTCATCCAGGCGACGCTGGATGCCTTCGCGCTCCAACTGTTTGATCTCCTCAAGCTTCTGGCGCAGGTCATCCATGACTCCAGAGGCCATGTTGTAGCGGTTGAGCTGCTGGTTGCGCTGGTTGCGCATGCGCTCCAGCATCTCGCGCAGGCCCATCGTGCGGCGACCATCGTCGGTACGCACTCCCTCCTGCATCAGGCGGCGCAGTGCCTGTTGCAGGTTGCCGTTTTCCAGGTAGTCATCCGAGAGCGCGTTGAGTATATCGTCGGCGTCCAGTCCTTCGATACGCTGCGTGCCATCCCAGCGAGAATAGCCGTAGCGATTTTTATAAAAACGTTCGAACATGACGCATGTATCCTTTTATCGCCGGTAGCGCACCTTACCGCTGGTTGTCTCTTTGTTGAGACGGCGATTCAAGTGCAGGCCTTCGAGAATGAACTCGACGGCAGACGCAATACTGGCTGGATTTCCACGAGCATGAAGCTTATCAATGGCTTTGCTCAAACCACCAACTTTGGCAAGCTGGTTGACGTACTCCATCGAGGGCATATCGTCGCCCACCTGCACGCTCAGACCGCGCTCGAAACCGGCCACAAGCTGATCAAACTCTCGCGCCTCGAAGTAGTCGCCGAAGACGCTGAGGATGGCATTGTTGAGCAGCTTCTGGATGATACGCTCCTCTTTGACATCGCCAACGGTATCAAGCTCGATTTTGCCACCGGTCGAGGCGATGATGCCCGAAAGGTCGCTCACACGCGGGGCGACATAGCGCTCGCGCAGGCGCAGTGCACGGCGGTAGGCATTGCTGAGCACGTTTTCGTAGTTGGAGATGGAGACACGCACGCTGACGCCGGAACGCTGGCTGATGTCGCTGCTGCGACGCGCCAACTGCGTAAACTCGGCGATCACTTCCTTCATGAACTGTGGGTAGACGACCTCCAGCCCGTCAGCCGGGAAGGGGGTGCTCTCGGCCTCCATGATCTGCATCTCGTGCTCTACCGTGCGAGGATAGTGCGTGCGAATCTCGGAGCCGATGCGGTCTTTTAGCGGCGTGATGATACGACCACGATTGGTGTAGTCCTCCGGGTTGGCGCTGGCAACCACGTAAACATCCAGCGGCAGGCGAATCTTGTAGCCGCGAATCTGTACGTCGCGCTCTTCCATGATGTTCAGCAGGCCCACCTGAATGCGCTCTGCCAGGTCTGGCAGTTCGTTGATACAGAAGATGCCGCGATTCGTGCGCGGAATCATGCCATAGTGGATGGTCAATTCATCGGAGAGATAGCGGCCCTCGGCAACGCGCACGGGATCGACCTCGCCTACAAGGTCGGAGATGGTGATATCCGGCGTTGCCAGCTTCTCGCCATAGCGCCTGTCACGAGGCAGCCAGGCGATCTCTACATTATCTCCAAATTCCTCTATCTTATCGCGACAGGCCTTACAGACGGGGGCGAAGGGACTATCGTTGATCTCACAACCGGCAATGACCGGAACTTCCTCATCCAGCAAATTGACAAGGGCACGAGCCATACGGGTCTTCGCCTGCCCACGTTCGCCCAGGAAGATGATGTCCTGGCACGAGAGAATGGCGTTTTCAATTTGAGGAATAACCGTCTCTTCATAGCCAATAATACCGGGGAAAAGCTCCTCCCCATTCCGAATCTTCTGTATCAGATTTCTCCGCATTTCCTCCTTGACAGGGAGGACCTTATATCCACTTTCACGCAACTCTCCTATTGTGCGTGGTCGAGTACTAATCGTCATTCGGTTTTGTGCTACCTTTCTCGTGGGGCTGGTTTCGTGTGATGCATGCCCTGACAGGGAACTAGGACAATAAAGAACGCTTCCCGCATGATCCACTTGACCAATAACGGGTGGAACCACATTCATTCTACCGCCTCAAGCGAGAAAGCGCAAGGTTCACAAATACCGGCTTTTCCTATCCTTCGCAAGCATTACATGAACTGACTCGGCGAATCAATACAATACGCATCAAGCAGTTAAGATTTCTTAACCTGCATGTGGTACTTTCATACCAATTTTTGAGGTATTCATGCTAACCCCTCGTTTGATTTGTGCTATTCTCTCCATCGAGTGAGGAATACTCACGAGGTTTCAAGAAAAGTTATAGCGTTTCACGGAGTATTTGCGTGAACTCCCTTTGATGAGGAGAAAATAAGCGCGTCGGTAATGAGATCGCGGCGCATATGACGCGCAAGAGAAAGACAAGGTGTCGTAATGCTTCCATATGTATGGTCAGCCGGGCATCCTTATGTCCTGAATACTGATCCGGCAAGCAAACGATACCATGCTGAGGAGGGAAGTACAACATGAAAAGGTCACGACAAAACCCCTTTGGAGGAAAGCCCTATTTGAAACGGCGGCGCAAGATGTCACCGTTGATGCTTATAGGAGGGGTGATTACCATGATGGTGATGATGCTGGTTGCGGGCGCTATTTTCCTTTTGCCACACCTGCAATCCCACGCCGCCTCTGCCGACCCTAATATGAATTGCACGTTAATCGTTCCAGATCAGCCACTGACGGCTCAAGGACTGGCGACGCCTTACCGACTCACTGCCACCAATCCGGCTGACGGCCCTTGTAATGAGTCCAATACTAATCAGAGCGCCTTTGTGCAGGGCGTGATTTACAATCCCACTAAAGGGACATTCAGCGTCTACAACCCTTTGGTTATCGACAAGGGAACGCAACCAGCCGTCTGGCCAACCGTACCTACCCTGCCAAAGGGAGCGGTCGTTGGGATCTGGTTTGGCTTCAACGCCGACAATTTGACGCTGCAGGGGGCACGGAAAGATACTCTGTCTAGTGCGAACTGCGTGAACGGGCTGGGGCAATCCCTCTTCACACAATTTGCCTACTGTAATGCACCGGCTTTCTTCGCAGCCGTCAACCAGGGAATCGCCGCGGGCAGGGTAAAAGTCCCCGCACTGGGTACGGCGAAGGATGGGCAGCCCTGCCCAACGGTACGTGATTTCAGCGTCGTCGACCAGGATCAGAGTGACAACGTGCAGACACAATATCTGGCAAAAGCGGATGGTCAGACGGCACAGTTCACCGCCGCTAACCAGAAGGCATTACCTGATGCGACCGTTATCTCCAATCCCAGTGATAACGCGTTACTCACCGATTTCATAGACCCGGCGCTGGGGTGCCAGTCATGGGAGGCCCCGAACCTCGCCGACAATGGAAACCTGGTTCCAGCACTGGCATTGGACGAGATACAGGCAGCCGCAGATCAGGGCGCGCCGGTCGCGCTGGTACCCCTCAACGATCCAATGACGACAGTTGCATCTGGTAAGAATAACTATCCCAGCCTGGCGAAAACCAATCTCTATCGTGTGGGCGTTGACCAGATTCCGGCAGCCACTGACAGTCAGGCAAGCGGGACAGCTTATTGCCGCAATCTCGTACAAACAGGGATACCGCGCCTACAACTGGATGAGCCGCTGACGACTGTAAGGCCAAGCCCTGATACTGGAGCAGCCAACAACCTCTTTACCTTCCTGGCACAGCGTTTTCAGGCGTCATACACCAATCTGAATTGCCAGCCGCTGCTTCATATGCCAAATCCGGTAACAACGCAAACAAATGCTAATGGCGTTGTCATCTCCGCTACATTCAACGTGAGTAGCTCCTGGCCCACCACGAACTGTTCTGTGAATGGGACAGTTATAGCTGGTTGCAACGGCACTGCCACCATCAATGGCGTGTCCTGCACGTTTACGTTCAATATGCAGGCGAAACAGGTGCAAATTACCTGTCCTGCGGCAAGTCCGCAATAGGCATACGGACACTGCCCATCATCTCAACTGAGAACGGCAAGCGCCGGGAGAAAAGAAATCTTTTCTCCCGGCGCTCTTTTTGCTCTTCGGAACAGGCCTTTCATAGTAAGCATCCCTGCCACCTCTTGACTTTCCATATTAGGGCGTGCTAATATCTGACAAAGTTAGTCGGATATTAGCACACCCTAATTTCCGCTCCGAAACAGTGGATACGCTAACATCACCTGCACGTGTTTTTCCGAGAGGGAACACCAACCTTGCATGGGTGCAGGTCGAAGGAGGTTTCTCTCAAAAATGTCTCGTCAAAGGTTGCTGTCTTCAGTACGGTCCGGCCAACCTGCTTTACGCATGTTGCTGCGCATTTTTCTAATACTTGCAGCAGTAGTGGTAGCAGCCGTACTGCTGTGGCAGGGCATCACAGCATCTGGCAGCCCAAATCCCACGGCTCCGCATACCTCTCCAGGTGTTGCGGTTCTCGATATCGGAGTGCTGGTCTTCCGTGAGGGGCTGGAATGTATCCTCGTGCTTACTGCGATCGTTGCCAGTATGATGGGAGCACATCAACAATATCAGCGCCCGATAGCGGCAGGGGTAGGAGTAGGCGCTGTGGCAACAGTTCTCACCTGGTTTATCGCCGTCGGCATTGTCAATGATCTGACGCAAAGCATTCCGGCGCTAGATGTACAGGCAGCTACCGGGCTGCTTGCGGTGATCGTGCTGCTCATTGTGATGAACTGGTTCTTTCACAAAGTGTACTGGACGGGCTGGATCTCGATGCACAACCGCAAGAAGCGGGAGCTACTCAGCAGCGCAAAGGCACCGGAAACCTCAGCAGCGCGCCTGTTCTGGGGTTTGAGCCTGCTTGGGTTTACCTCGTTTTATCGCGAGGGGGTCGAGGTGGTTCTTTTCCTTCAGAGTTATCGCTTACGACTGGGTGGGACAATTGTGCTGCAAGGCGTTCTGCTGGGACTGCTTTTCACAGCTATCGTTGCGGTTCTGAACTTTGTGGCGCATCGGCGCTTGCCGTATAAAAAGATGCTGGTGGTAACTGGAGTCATGCTAGGGGCAGTACTCCTCATCATGGTTGGCGAGCAGGCGCAAGAGATGCAACTGGCACGTTGGCTTCCCACCACGAGTATCACCCTTCTCCAATGGCTCCCAAATTGGATGGGTACCTGGTTCTCAGTGTTCCCTACAGTCGAGACATTAGTTGCTCAGGGGCTGGCCGCTCTGCTCGTCATTGGTTCCTATTTTCTGGCCCGCGCTCAGGCGGTCTGGTTGCCACGTCGGCGAGGGGAAACAATTGCCCGGCGCCCGGAGTCACCACCAGTGGTCACTAACACCTGACACGTCCCTCTTTCCGTTCTTTGACGACAAGAGAACTGGCATATCTCAGAAACAGGGGGAAAGCGAAGAGCCTTCGTACCGCGATATGATATTGTACGGGAATCTCGCGACTACAGTTACAAACTCGATGAGCCGAGGGAATCTAGCATTTCCCTGATGAAGCCGATGGCGACGGAGAGCCAGTCGAAGGATTGCGTCCAGGCCACCCACTCGCGCTGCGTGGGCCAGCCTGGCCTGTAGCGGGGAATCATCTCTTTGGGCATCACCACAGCCCAGCGCGTTCCTTCGCCGAGACCACCGGGGGTGATGCGCACGGAGAGGTTGAAGACGTTTTCTTCTGGCAGGCGCGCCTTCCAGTCAGGCATGGACTTTAAGAGCGGTTCGCGCCGCCACGCGGTGTAGACAGCAGGGTCTTCGGGCGCTCCGCTTTGCGAACGGCGCAGCGTAATAATCTGTCCTACGACGGCAGAGCGGTCCCACTCAGGGAAACGCAGCCAGACGGAATAGCGATATTCGTCCAGGCCAGCCGAGGCGATGAAGGCGCGATAGCCCTGGCGTTCGATACGCCTCTCCGCATCGCTCTGCCACAGGCTGACCATCGCGTCCAGTCGTTTCTTTTTATCTCCCTCGCTCAGTTTCGCAAAAGGCCCGCTATCAGGCGGAAACCGTTGTTGTTGCATGCAAAGCTCCCAGAGCCGATGGAAAGTACCGTTCCATCCATGTCAGCAGGTCGTCCGCCAACGGGGCGACGAAGGTGGTAAGTTCATTATCGGGGTAGCGGCGCAGCGCAAGTCGGGAGGAGTGGAGAAACTGGCGGCGCAGGGCCGCTTGAGGCGTTTCCGGCGCAGCGGGTGAAGCGTAGACAGGATCACCCACCAGCGCATAGCCCAGAGCCGCGAGATGCGCCCGAATCTGGTGCGTGCGCCCCGTCACCAGCCGCACATCCAGCAAAGCAAAAGCTTCGTCGGCTGCCAGGACGCGCACCACTGTCGCAGCCTGCTGCCCCTCCGGCCCTACAATGCAGCGCCGCCGGTCAAACGGGTCGCGCTGCAGCGGCCCTTCGAGCAACAATTCGTCCTCACCAGCAGTAAAGAGCGAAAAAGATTGCGCTTCCTCGCACTCAAGTTCAATACTGCCCCTGTCGCCTGCATGCCTGCGCTGTACCGTGAACTGTGTGCGAGGACACGCCCACTCCGGCGCTCCCTTCTGCGCGACAGCCAGATAGCGCTTGACAATGCTGTGGTTCTCAAACTGACGCACCAGATGCTTGCGTGCCACTTCCGTTCGCGCCAGCGCGACCACCCCCGATGTATCTTTGTCCAGCCGGTGCAACAGACAGGGGCGCGGCAGCGGACCGTATTCTTTCACATACTGCTCCCGCTGTTTTTCGCGCAGCATCTGCTGGATATGCGCGGGCGCTCCTGCCCACTCCGGTCTATCGGGCAAGAGGGGAGGCTGCCAGCCATCATCACCCTGCCACGCCAGATAGTCTAGTAGAGCATCCCACATCGTTCCATCGGCATGTTTATAGGTGGGATGAATGACCAGCCCCGCTGGTTTATTCACGACCAGCAAGTGATGATCTTGATAGATCACCTGGATTCCTGCAAATTCCATATCTTGAGTATAGAGACGAACAGAGGTGTCGTCAATAGCTTATGGCTATAAGAAATTTAACACGTTGACCTTGACAAACCGGCAATTTTCCGTATACTTTATTTCAGACCGATTGGTCTGTTTACCATGTCCAGCTTATTGTGTGAAAGGAACACTACAAAAGTATGAGCGACGCGCAGAGGAGACGCACGATCACGTGGGAAGACCCGATGGCCCTGGCGCAGGCGGGAAAAACGATGAGTGGCATACAATACCTGCGAGCAATACAGATAGGAGAGCTACCCCCGCCACCCGTCGCGGAACTGATAGGCATGCAGGTAGCAGAAGTCGGTGAGGGACGTGTCGTTTTTACCGCCGAGCCGGCGGAGTATCACTACAACCCGCTTGGCACGGTACATGGTGGGGTAACGGCAACACTGCTGGACTCGGCGCTGGGCTGCACCGTCCAGTCCTTACTGCCAGCCGGGACAGGCTATACAACGCTCGAACTGAAGATCAATTATCTACGCCCGATCACCAGCACAACGGGAACGGTGTATTGCGAGGGGAAAATCATCCACATGGGTGGGCGTATTGCCACCGCCGAAGCTCGTGTGACTGATGCTTCCGGCAAGCTCTACGCCCATGCCACTACAACATGCATTATCCTGCGTTCTTAAAACTACCGGCTATCCTTCTGTTTGAGGAAAGCAGCAGTGGCGAGGCCGAGCACGATAATCATAAGGGACAGAGCGCCCCAGACGAGCAGCAAATGTTCCGTGGCAGCGGGAACGACCGAGGCTTTATTGACCGAGACGAAAAGCGTACCTTTATAGGAGAAAGAATCGACCCCCAGCTTATCGGCGTGCAAACCAACCGTTGAACCCATACCGGCCATGGCCCAGCGCATAGCAAACAAAGCCCCGATTGCTTGCAGAACAGGCGAATTCAGTTCGAAGATGACGCCAGAGAAAATGACCTGCGGAATGAGCACAATGGGGACAAAGCTCATAGCCCGGTCAGTATTGGGCGCGAGCGCGGAAATGGCAAGGCCTAGCATTAAGCCGGCCAGCGAGGCCAGGGCCATCGTGATATAGATCTCGGCCAGAGGTGGCAAGAAGATGCTCTCTTGCAAAGGGGCCTTCATGTTCACAATATACAGCACAATCGCACTCTGTATAAGGCAGAGAATGCCCAGAATGACAATTTTCGAGAACATGTAGGGCGCAATCCCCAGGTTAACCGCTCGCTCGCGCTTGTAGATAGGCATCTCCTTGACAATCTCGCGCACACCATTGATACAGCCGAAGGTGACTGCGGCAAATGCCATAATGAAGAGCAGCGTCTGGGCATCCGCGCCCGAGTTGGGTTCGATGGCATCATTTAAAATCTGGTTTTTGCTCTTCCCTGTCTGTTGCAGGTAGAATGTTGCCTGCGGCGAGTTCAGCGCATTCACGACGCGCTGGCAGTTAATTGACACGATGGGGCCGCTGGTGGAAAGAATATTTGCCCTGGTCGGACAATCGGCGATGCTGGTTGGAGCGAAGGTGGTTGAGCTGGCCAGGAACCAGAGAATCAGGCCGATGATGGGAGCCTGCAAGAGCAAAATCAGAAGATTGCCAGAATCATTGCTGAGCAGGCGCAGGTAGCGGCGCGAGAGCAGGAAGAATTGTCTGCGGTGATGACCATGCCTGTGCTTCTGAGGAGGCGCATACGGGATCAGTCCCCTCTGCACATCAGACAGTTCCTGTTCAAGCGGCTGCTCAATATATTTTTTATAGTAAGAAGAGTGCTTGAAGCGTTCCTCGACTTCCTGTGGAATTTTCTTATTTTCCTCCGTCGGCTCTATCATTGTGTAAATTTCCGCGAAGTTCTTCGCACCAAAGTAGGTAATTGCCTCCTGCGGCGGTCCATAGAAGGCGAGGCGACCTCCCTGTGCCAGAATACAGACGTAGTCACAAAGATCGATGTTGTAGATGGTGTGTGTCACCAGGACAATGGTATGGCCTTTATCCGCCAGTTCGCGTAAGAGTTCCATCATTCTCAGGTCGAGGCCGGGGTCAAGGCCGGAGGTTGGCTCATCGAGAAAGAAGAGGGCCGGATTTGCCAGCAATTCCAGGGCGATGGAGAGCCGCTTGCGCTCTCCGCCCGAAAGGCTCGAGACCATCCATTTCCGCCTGTGCTGAATACCCACATCTAACAGCACCTCGTGGATGCGTTCCTTGATCTGCGCTTTCGTGAAATCGCTGGGCAGGCGCAACCTTGCTGCATAGTAGAGCGCCTGCTCAACGGTTAAATTTTTGTGGACGATATCATCCTGCGGCACAATGCCGATCTGACGACTGAACTCAGCCATATGCTGGTAAAAATTCTGGCCGTTATAAAGGACAACCCCTTTCGGGGCGGGATTCGTACCATCAAGGGCGTTCATTAGCGTCGATTTGCCAACGCCAGAACCACCGACAACAGCAACCAGTTTGCGCGGTGGAATATCGATAGTTACGTCGTCCAGCAAGATTGTGCGCCTGCGCCCCTTCTCCTCAAGGTGAAGCGCGTCGATACGAATAGCCCCGCTCTCATTTTCCCAGTTCAGTTGATTATCTTGATAGGTGAACTTATAAGGGCCGATACGAATCACATCGCCCGGCTTGAGTATATGATCCGACACGCGCTGCCCATTGACATAGACACGGTTGGTGCTTCCCAGATCAACAATGCGATAACCGCCACGCCTCATTTGCTCGATCCGCGCGTGATGTCCCGAAACTAATGGATGATCCAGAATGATTATATTGTCCGGGTAACGCCCAATAGTAACGACCGGCGTATTCAACGGCACCGGGCGCCCCGGCATCAAGGGCAGCGAACCCTGGTTGCCACCAACCTGCGTAGTTGTCGTCATTCCTTTTTACTCCCTCGTTGGCACGTTTTGTTGTTCGCGATGGTACACTATAGCCTGATAGGTAAGAGCGCGGAGAAAAATGGCGCAACTGGAATATGAGAAAGGAGTTTTTCCCTGCTATCCTTCCAGCGCCATTCAGTACAGCTTTATACTTAGAACACGTATGACTATTAGAAAATGAACACACAGTGAGAGCTTGTTTCACCTCACGGGCGCGCGCTGTTCGTCTCACACATCCAGGCTGTATGAATGTGAGGAAACGAACATAGTGAGTGTTTTCTTTCTATGGCTTCGAGAAAGCGAGCATATCCCTTCACACGAGAGTCTGCCCCAGTTGCATCTCAATCACTTCGACCGTGCCGCAAATCGACTTTCTCGATCTGTCTGTCCTCTTCAGGACAGGCAGGATTATGATAGGTCCAGGGGTCAATCAAGATAATCTTGCCCTCTGGCGTGGTAAATTTGAGGGTGGCATGTTCGAGCCAGGTGATCTGTACACCGCTCAACGGCAAAGCTTGTTGTCCCATAGCTTTCAGGAACTCTCTCTTATGATGGTATCAAGCGCCTTTTCCATTACCTCCACAGGCGGTTCCAGCCCTGTATAAAGCCTGAATTTCAGCGCCCCCTGCCAGAACAGCATACGATCTCCGTAAACAACCGTACATCCTCTCGCCTTTGCCTCTTTGAGCAGCCTTGTTTCCCTCGGCGCGGAGACAATATCCATTACAATCGTCTCTGCCGAGAGCAGGCCCTCTTCCACTAACGATTCATCTACACCCGGCACCATGCCAACCGAAGTAGCATTAATCACAATACGTGCATCCTGTAGTTCCCGTTCCAGGTCGATCAATGTCCCATAGCGGGCACGCGCCGCCTTTGCCAGTGCAGCGGCTGTCTCTTCAGTCCGATTAAGAATAGTGACCTCCGCGCCCGCGGCAGTCAAGGCAACAGTGATGGCCCTGGCCGCTCCACCCGCGCCCAGCAGCACCACTCTCTTTCCGGCAACGCGCGTGACTTCCTGCAGCGCCTTCAGCGCGCCTTTCCCGTCCGTATTCGCCCCAAGCAGCCTCCCCTGCTGATTCACGATGGTATTGACCGCTCCAATGCGCCTCGCATCCTCATCCAGTTCATCAAGGTAGGGTATGATATCAATTTTATAGGGGATCGTCACACCGACAGCTTTGATGCCTAAATGGCGCACCCCCTCCACCGCCTTTTGCAGGTCGTCTACGACTAAGGGGACATAGACATAATTCAGCCCAAGCGCCTCGAAGGCAGCGTTATACATGGCGTACATCTTGCTGGTTCGATACGTCGCTCCAAAGAAGCCTATCAATTGCGTTTCGCCATTAATGCTGCTCATAAGCTCTCAATTCCCTGAGAATCATCTGTACCACCTGCCGACATGTCTCCTCACCGATATTTACTGTGAGATGCGCCAATCTTTTATAGACAGGCGCTCTTTCCCTCAGCAGTTCGTCCAGCGACCTTTCGGGATCATCTGGATATGGGAAGAAGGCGGGAATGCCCTGTGCCAGAATGCGCCTGAGCAGTACGCTCTTCTCGACATTCAAAAAGAGCACTGTTCCCAACCGGGCCAGTATGGCTTGATTTCCCTGTTGTAACGGCGTGCGCCCGCCACAGGCAAAAACGAAGTCACTGGAAGCACGTTCATGCGCCAGATTCAGTAACGCTCGTGCGTCCAGTGCATGAAAATATGCTGCTCCATAGCGCTGAAAAATCTGGCGGAACGAGAGCGATTCGCCTCGCTCCCGACGGTGCATGCTCTCGATTTCGCTATCGGCATCGAGAAATGGCACGTCCAGCGTCTTCGCCAGCATCTTGCCGATAGTTGTTTTACCGCAACCCTTCATACCGATAAGAATCATCCTCATGCTTACTCTTCCACCAGTTCAAACTGTGCGCCAACGTTTATCATGTCCGGGATAAAATTCTCGAATGATTTTTCTACCATCTGGGCGTCGGAAATAAGCGTCTCTCCTTCGACCTGCATAGCAGCGAGGGCGAACGATAAGACCATGCGGTGATCGTAGTAGCCATCAATTTGTGCCGCGTGCAGCTTCCATGTGCCATCCTGATCGATAATCAGCCCATCCTCTTTCTCAATCACCTTCGCCCCCATCTTCGCCAGCTCTCTGCGCACGGCAGCAATGCGATCACACTCCTTCCAGCGTGCCGTCAGAGCGTTTTTGATGACCGTTTTGCCCTTCGCGAAGCAGGCAGCAATGGCTATCGTTGGCACCTGGTCCGGCAGATCGTTCATATCGACCTCAACGCCATGTAGCTCGCTTGTCCTGGCCGTGAGCGCATCGCCATCGATGGTGATATCGGCTCCCATGTCGCGCAGCAGGGCAATCACCTGCCTGTCACCGTAGGGGTCTTCCCAGTTCATGCCACGCACCGTGATCTCTGAAGCGGGTGTGAGGATGGCCGCGAGCAAGGGATAGGCAGGAGCAGACCATTCGAGCGGGATTTCCACGTCAAATGCTTGAGGAGGATTGTTGCCCGGAAAGATGTAATGCTCATACCTGTGAGCGACGTTTTCGTAGCGCAGGCCGACTTTGCGGAACCAGTAGAGCAACAGGTCAATGTAGGCGCGTTCGCCGGGATTGCGGACGAAGATTTCCACCGGCTTCTGCGAGAAGGCCGAGGCCAGCAGGACACTGAACACGGGCTGGCAGCCGACCCCATCCATGTGCGCGACGCCGCCGTCCACCTTGCCTTTGATCACCAGCGGAGCCATGCCATCATTTTTGGTGGAAATAAGCTGCACGCCCAACTCCTCGAAAGGCTCAAATAGATTGCTTGAGATTTTGCGCAGCGTGCGAATGGATTCATCGCCTGTAATCACCGACCAGCCGGGGCAGGCGGCAGCAACGCCCGCCACGAAGAAAAGCATGGTTCCCGAATTGTTGACATTGATGATATCGGCAGGCGTTTGTAAGCGACCTCCCACGCCTTCAACGCGAAACACGCCCGGTTCGGTTTCCTCAATCTTCGCGCCATACATGCGCATGGCCTTGACCGCTTCATGCCAGTCGCCGCTGAGCTTGGGATTTCTGACAAAAGAGGTGCCATCCGCGAGCGAGGCCAGGATAAGCGCACGAAACGAATGCGTTTTACTGCGCGGCATGCGCACCTCGCCGCGCAAACCGCGACTTTTTCTGACTTTCAAAAAATGATTTGTGTTCGGCATCAGTGTTAACGCACCCCTAAGTAATTGATAAGCCTGGTCAGCGCCTGCTCGTAGCTCTGTTCCTTGAGTCCAACAACCTGATCGATACGCACATCTTCAAGTACATTGACCGCTTTATTCACGCCCGTTTTGTTGATATCCGACATATGGACCTCAATCACCGGCTTGCCCAGATCGATCAGCGCCTGCCTGAGACTGTAGCCATAGCGCACCAGCGCGCCGGGATTGATAATTACCCCATTGGCGGCACGCGATGATTCCATCTGTAGAAAGTCGATAATAGCCCCTTCGTGGTTAGATTGAAAGAATTCGAGATTGCATCCGAACTCTCCGGCAATCCTGCTCAACCGATCATTAATCTCGGTCATGGTCACTGTCCCATATTTTGCCGGGTCTCGTTTGCCCAGAAGATTGAGATTGGGGCCATGGATGACCAGTATTTTCATTGGCATTTCACATCTCCTTTGCCTCCGGTTACCGGCGTGGCGAAGTCAATTCTCCCGAAGCTCTCTCACCGCCAGGGTGTCACAGACCATAGTAACTGCGTTCAAAGAATACCACGATTGATCGCAAGAGACAACAAGTTTGCTCCCAATTCAGCATGAAACAACGCCTTTTCTATGAGCGTGATGAACATAAGAGGAAAGATGAGGCGGCACACTACCCGGAGAGCTGGCAAGAGATCTTCCATCTGCACCTGCAACAACCACAGCACCGCTCACAATGGTAAACCATTCAATAGGTGAGCAGCGTCCCTATAACCATGTTCCAGAAACGGGGGACATCGAGACCGTAGCCGACGCGGGCGTTGTGCGGCTGACCGGTAACACCGTAGACATCACAGACGGTGCGGCCAGCCGTTAGTTCGCTCTGTGTCTCGATCTCGATATGCATCTCGCGTGCCCGCAGGATATCCGGCGCAATAATGGCGGCCACGGCGCACGGGTCATGCACGGGCGGAGACTCGAAGCCGAATTCTCTTAGATATGTATCGCGAAAGAAGCTGAGCAGGTCAGCGGCGAAGCTCGCCACGGGACGATGAGCTGAACGCAGGCGCTCAAGCACTTCTGGAGTTGCCAGTGCCTGGTGTGTGACTTCAAGCGTGGAGACGGTAATGGGGCGGCCAGAGGCAAAGACGATGGCGGCAGCTTCCGGGTCTGCCCAGATATTAAATTCGGCAGAAGGTGTCTTGTTGCCCACTCCAATCGCGCCGCCCATGAGCGAAATAGCCTTGATTCTTGGAATAATCGCCGGTTCGCGGCTCATCGCCATCGCAATATTGGTCAGGGGGCCAGTAGGTACCAGCGTGATATCGCTGTCCGAGCGCATCAGAAGATCAATAATAAGATCAACACCATGGATATCTACCGCTTCGATATCCGGTTCGGGAATATCCGGCCCGTCGAGGCCAGATGCGCCGTGAATTTCGGGCGAAAAGCGAGGCGGACGCACAAGCGGGCGATCCATTCCTCTGGCTATAGGAACGTCGCGGATATTTGCCAGTGAGCAGACCTTCAGCGCATTGCGCGTCGTCTTGTCAACCGACTGGTTGCCCGCCACCGTCGTAATGGCTTGCAGCGCAATATCGGGATGATGAGCAGCTAGCAAAATAGCAATCGCGTCATCATGTCCAGGGTCGCAATCAATGATGATTTTGTGCGGCATAGATGTTCCCTCGTTCTCCATGGATTGGAGCGCTATTATCGCGGTTTTTTTATTGACTGGCAGCTTCCTGCGCTCGCGCAAGAATCTCCTCGACCACCGCTGTCTTGGCATCTGCGTAGTTCTGCGTATACTTCCACTTCTGTTGAGCAAGCTTCCGCTTCGTGCTTTCGTAGAGCTGGCGATCAGCTCCATTGCTGCGCAGCCAGTCGCGGAAAAGCAACATTTTGTCAATTTCAGGGCAGCCCCGCGTGAGCACATGGAGGTTGATACCAATATCCGGCCCCCTGAACAGGCGGTGTTCAAACCAGCCTGGCTCCCTGATATGCAGCACATACCCAGCCTCTTCCAGAGCACGAACATAGGATGTCTCATCGGCTGAGTCAGCTACAGCAAGCAGGATATCGATTCTCGGCTTTGCTGCAAGCCCTGGCACCGAAGTTGAACCTACATGCTCAAGCAGCAACACACGCTCACCGAGCGCCGCCCGAATCCGCTCCGCCTCACGCTCAAAAAGCCGGGGCCACATCGGGTCGTAGTCAACGATTTGAATGGCCCCATCCAGTGGCTTAAGCTCACCAACATGGACTGCTTGAAGCTGTTCCTCTGTATATATGATGTTGGAGGCATCTCCTGCCTGCTCCAATAGCTTGTTATTTCCCTCTTCTGTCGTTTTGCCCTCTGTGTCGTTGCTTCCAGACATGTACAACTCCTATCTTTCTATCATTGTGAGCATCGCTGTGTGATAACCATATAGTATCATGTAGAGTATACATACTGTTTCTGGATGGACCGGTCGGTTCACTGGAGAAAAGGGCATAAGACTCTCTGGCCTGTCTCAGTGAGTATCATCGGTTAGCTAATAGCTCCCCTTTTGCTTAACAAATACGGTTTTATCAAACTGAAGGTTAAACTGGCTAATTTTAATGGAGAAGTAAATGTGGAATACATGCAAATTGTGGGAGGAAAGTCCATCAACCTCGATGAATATTTTATTAATAAAATTGTTCGTAATCCGGCCAATAATCCCGTTATAACAATCTTCCATATTATTTTAGCTGCTATTTTATTTTGTGTTTTTGCTATGCTATCGCTCTTACCTGCATATATAGGGATACGTAAGAAAAGTATTATAGTCTCCAGGTAAGAAACTTGTAGAGTCAGGAAGAGAGTCCAGGAGGAATAATGGCTCAATCACTCAATAGCTGGCATGTCAGTCAGGACGCACGCGATGACGAAGCGGCTGATATCCTTTTGCGCGACCCGATCTGGAACAGCTTTGCTCTAGCCGACCTTGAACATCCGCTACGGAATTACAGTCAATTCCCGATGGCGTGGCTGGAAGGAAGCAGTGAACGGGCAATCTGCCTGATCTTGCGTCACCCCATCATTGGAGAGGTAATCTCCCCATCTGGCAGCGAGGAGGGTATAGCCGCCATCTTGAAACAAATAGACCTCCCTGAACATCCGTTGCTTCAGGTACAGAAGAGGCATTTCCCATTGCTCCAGCACTATTATCGACCAGAGACAAACTGGAGAAGCATGTTTCGTATGGCGATTCCCCCTTCATCACAACAAGCTCTCATACAGACATTTACGCCCTCTTCGCCGGTAAGGCAACTGGGCATGGCTGATTTGCCCGCTCTGAAGCGGTTCTATGACCTCTATTCCGAGAACCCGTTCTCTACCGACCTTTTTGCCCGGGCGCTCTTCTTTGGAGTGTATGATGGGCAAGAGCTTATCGCTGCCGGTGGAACGCGTGTCCTCTCACAGACATATCATCTTGCCGTTCTTGGATATGTCCTCACAGCCCCACAAGCTCGCAGACAGGGATTTGCAACCGCTATCACAGCCTCCCTCGTCGCAAAGTTGAGCGCGCAGGGTTTCTCAACCATTGCTCTCAACGTCTTTGCAGACAATAGCCCTGCTATTCGCATCTACCAGCGCCTCGGCTTTCAAAGCCATCATAGACTCTCTACCAGCAAAGGCATACTTGTCCTACCCCTCGACGCCCCTACTCCCTCTTGCTATAATGGACAGTGACGACATCGTTGAACGTGCGAAATAACACTACAGGAGTCTGCTCTTGTCATCGATAACACATGGGAATCTGGTGATTGGACAGTCGGGAGGGGCCACTGCTGTCATTAATGCCAGCCTGGTGGGCGCGGTCGAGGCGGCGCTGACATCTGAGCATGTCGAGGGCATTTTTGGCATGCGCTACGGCATTGAGGGGTTTCTGCGGGAAGATTTGATCGACCTGCGGCAGCAGCCCTCCGATATCTGGCCGCGGTTGCTGCACACGCCATCGGCAGCGCTTGGCACCTGCCGCTATAAGCTGAAGGACGGCGATCTGGAGCGTGCGGTCGAGATCTTGCGGCGCTATAATATTCGCTATATGGCCTATATCGGAGGCAACGATTCGGCGGATACCGCGCATCGACTGGTACAGGCGGCGCAGCGGGCCAACTATGAAATCAATATTATCAGCGTCCCGAAGACCATTGATAACGATTTGCCGTATACCGATCATTGTCCGGGCTATGGTAGCGCGGCCCGCTTCATTGCCTGGGCCACTGTTGATTCGACTATGAACACGATCTCGATCCCTTCTCACTATCCGGTGAAGGTGATTGAGACAATGGGCAGAGATACGGGCTGGCTGGCGGCATCCTCGGCACTGGGGAAATATACGGAGGCAGACCCGCCGCATATCATTTTGGTGCCGGAGCGGCCCTTCAACGCGGAGCGTTTTCTGACGCAGGTTGAAGCGGTCTACCGGCAGCTTGGCTACGTGGTGGTCGTGGTGGCTGAGGCCATGCGCGACGAGCAGGGACAGCCACTGGGCGCTATCGGGCAGGTGGGAGTCGATGCCTTTCATCACCCACTGTTGAGCGGGGCGGCGCAATATCTGGTCAATCTGGTGATAAAGCAGTTGGGTGTGCGGGCGCGTTTCGACAAGCCCGGCGACCTGCAGCGCATGGCCTCGAACAGCATTTCCCCCGTTGACCGGGACGAGGCGTATCTGGTAGGACAGGTAGGGGTACAGGCGCTGCTCAAGGGCGAAAGTGATAAGATGGTAACATTGATACGTCAGACTGATTCAGTCTATCACAACTCGACAGGGCTGGTTGAACTGGCAAAGGTGGCGAACGTGGTCCGTTTCATGCCAGATGAGTTTCTGGATGCAAGTAAGACGATGGTGACCCAGGCGTTTAAGGATTACGCGCAGCCTTTGATCGGAGGCCCGGTGCCCCAGTACCGGACGCTGGAACAGGCAAAGGTAAGGTCGATAAAATGAGCACTTTGAAGCGGGCAATCCTGGTGGTGCTTGATGGCGTGGGCGCGGGAGCTAATCCCGACGCCAGCGCCTATGGAGACGAGGGCGCGAGTTCGCTGGAACACTGCGCGCAGGCCGTCGGCGGCCTCTCATTACCGAATCTCGGCAGTATCGGGATTGGCAATATTACTCCTATTCTGGGAACGCCGCCGGTCGAGCAGGCACGAGGCTCCTACGGGCGCATGGCCGAGTCGGCGGCTGGCAAGGATAGCACAACGGGCCACTGGGAGATGACCGGCGTGGTACTCAAACGCCCCTTGCCGACCTATCCACACGGCTTTCCGCCCGAAGTGATCGAACCCTTCGAGCGCGCCATTGGACGCAAGGTACTCGGCAACAAGGCTGCATCCGGCACCGAGATTATTAAAGAACTGGGCGAAGAGCACCTGCGCACGGCACGACCCATTGTGTACACCTCCGCCGACAGCGTCTTTCAGATCGCCGCCCATCAGGAGGTCATTCCACTTGAGGAACTGTACAGCATGTGTCGCATCGCCCGCGAGCAGTTGACCGGCGATCACGCAGTCGGGCGCGTGATCGCTCGCCCATTCATTGGCACGCCCGGCGCGTTCAAACGCACCGAACATCGGCGTGACTTCTCGCTGCCCCCGCAGGGCACAACGCTGCTCGACCTGCTCAAAGAAAGCGGCAAGGATGTCATTGGCATCGGCAAGATCGAAGACCTCTTCGCCGGTCGCGGCCTGACCGCGCGCGACCATACTGAGACGAACCGTGATGGCATGGCCGCAACGCTGCGCTGGATGGAGCGTGACTTTACGGGCCTGCTTTTCGTAAACTTAGTAGAATTTGATATGCTCTGGGGGCATCGTCGCGATAGCCAGGGCTACGCGCAGGCGCTGCGCGAGGTAGATAACTGGTTCGGGCAGGTACAGCAGAACATGCGACCCGGAGACGCCATTTTCTTCACGGCGGATCACGGTGTTGACCCGACCTATCAGGGGACCGATCACACACGCGAGAGCGTGCCTCTGCTGGCATATGGCGAACCGGTGAAGGCGGGCGTCAATCTCGGCCTGCGCCCGACCTACGCCGATCTGGGGCAGACCCTGGCGCAGGCGTTTGACATAGAGCCACTCATTGCCGGGACGAGCTTTGCACATGAGATAGGACTTGTTTGATGGAGACAAAACAGAATAATACAGGGCAACAGGGGACACTGGTGCTGCGCGGGCCGCGAGTCTTTCTCAGGCGACCCACTATGGCGGACGCGCCGAAGGTCTTCAACTGGGAACGTGACGACGTGGTATGGCGCTATGACCCACACCGTCCATATTCACAGAGTTTACCAGAATTCCTGCCACTATTCGAGCGCAATTACGTGCGCGGCAACGGGCGGCAATTCTGGTTTATCATAGAAGACGAACAACATACTCCTCTTGGGACAATTACTTACTTTAACATCGACTATCGCTCAGGCCACGTAGAGTTAGGATTGGGATTAGGCGAGAAATCGCGCTGGGGGCAAGGCTATGGACCAGAAGCCATTCGCGTGCTGACGCAATACCTGCTTTCATTCCCCCAGATCGCGCGCGTCTACGCGGAAACGGCGCAGGCTAACCACCCGGCCCGCCGCGCCTTCGCCAAAGCCGGTTATACAGAGGTTGGACAAATTTTTGACCCACGCAGCTCAGGCGAACCCTGGGTCCTGCTGGAAATATGGAAGAAAGGATTCCCTCGATGACAACAGACACAACAAATTCACCTGTGAATCCAGGTATTTTCTCAGCTTATGATGTCCGTGGTATTTATGGAGAGACTTTGACCGACGAGGTCGCCTATCGTATCGGGCGAGCCGCTGCGGCATATTTGCAGGTTCCCGAAATCGCAATTGGCCGCGATATGCGCCTCTCATCCCCTCAACTATCGGCAGCGCTCATACGCGGCATCACCGACCAGGGAGTCAACGCGGTTGACCTCGGTATGACAACAACAGATGAACTCTATTTCGCGGTCGGTAAGTTCAACTACCCGGCGGGCGTGATGGTTACTGCATCTCACAATCCAGCGCAGTACAACGGTATGAAATTCTGCCGGGCCGAAGCCTACCCCATCAGCATCGATACCGGGCTGGCGGAGATGCGCGACCTGGCGGTGAGCGGCAATTTTCCGACGCCAGAGCACAAGGGCAAGATGATTCAGCGGGACGTGACCGACGCCTACGTGCAGCACGTGCTCTCATTTATTGACGTGCATGAGGTTAAGCCGCTCAAGGTGGTGGTTGACGCGGGCAACGGCATGGCGGGCATGATTGTCCCCAAAGTGTTCGCGCACCTGCCCTGCGACCTCATTCCCATGTACTTTGAACTGGACGGCAGCTTCCCCAACCACCAGGCCAGCCCGATTGAGCCAGAGAACGTGGCCGACCTACAAAAGAAAGTGGTTGAGACACATGCCGATCTGGGCGCGGCCTTCGATGGTGATGCCGATCGCATGTTCCCCATCGACGAGAAGGGCCAGCGCGTGGATGGCTCGCAGGTGACGGCCCTCGTCGCCAACAACCTGCTGCACAAGCACCCAGGCGCGACCATTCTCCACAACCTCATCGTCTCCAAAAGCGTGCCGGAACTGATCAAGCGGCTGGGCGGCGTTCCGATACGCACGCGTGTTGGACACTCCTTCATCAAGGAGGAGATGCGCCGCACCAATGCCATCTTCGGCGGCGAGCATTCCGGCCATTTCTACTACCGCGACAACTGGTATGCCGACTCCGGCCTGATTTCGCTGCTCATCATCCTGGAACTGATCTCAGTGGAAAACAAGTCACTTTCCGAACTGCTCAGGCCGCTGGACAATCGTTTTCGCAGCGGTGAGATCAATACGCGAGTCAGCGATGTCAGGGCCAGGTTGCAGGCGCTCAAAGAGCACTACGGCTCCAAAGCCCTCTCCGTCGATGATCTGGACGGACTGACCTTCGATTTCGGCAACTGGTGGTTCAATGTGCGCCCATCCAACACCGAGCCATTGCTGCGCCTTAATGTGGAAGCAGACAACGAGCAACTTATGGAAGAGAAACGCGACGAACTGGTCTCGTTTATTCGCAGCTAGAAAAACAGGACAGCAACGACGACACTGAGAGGGGTGCGCCGCATAGCTGCATCCCTCTCAATGTCATCATTGCCGGTAAATAGAAAGAGATACATGTATGACCCAGGCCAGGATTGCCCTGTATGGCTCATGGAAATCGCCTATTACCGCCGATCTCATTATCCGCAGAGGCATTGCTTTTGGAGAAATCGTCCTTGATGAAGGCAATATCTACTGGCAGGAGATGCGCCCGTCAGAAGGTGGGCGTTACGCCATTGTGCGGCAGTCCGCCGATGGCAAGGTGAGCGACCTGCTGCCATTGCCCTTCAATGCACGCACGCGCGTTCATGAATATGGCGGCGGTGCCTTCACTGTGAGCGAGAGTATCATCTACTGCTCCAATTTTGCCGACAATCGCCTCTACCGGCTGATGCCGGATTCCGAGCCGGAGCCGATTACACCCGCAGGGAATATGCGCTACGCCGATTTTGTGGTTGATCGGAGGCGCAACCGGCTCGTTGGCGTGCGCGAAGATCATACGGCAGAGGGACGCGAAGCCGTGAATACACTGGTGAGCGTGCCACTGGACGGCGGCGAGGAGATACAGGTGCTCGTCTCCGGCAACGATTTCTACTCGTCGCCGCGCATCAGCCCTGATGGAGAGAAGCTGGCATGGCTGACGTGGCATCACCCGAATATGCCGTGGAATGGCACGGAACTGTGGGTCGGCGAGTTCACGGCTGATGGGACGATTGCGCGGGCCGAGCGCGTGGCAGGCGGGCCAGACGAATCGATCTTCCAGCCAGCGTGGTCGCCCACGAACGTGCTCCACTTCGCCTCTGACCGCACCGGCTGGTGGAATCTCTATCGCTTAGAGGATGGAAAAGCCAGAAATCTGTGCGAGCTGGAAGCCGAATTTGGCACGCCGCAGTGGGTTTTCGGCATGTCTACCTATGGCTTTGCCTTATCCAACCGCATCATCTGCATCTACACGCAGCAGGGCGTGGATCGCCTGGGCAGCCTCGACACCCGGACAGGAAAACTCACACCCATCGAGACCCCCTACACAACTATTGGAGGGATAAAGGTATCACCCACGCAGGCCGTGTTTCGAGCCGGTTCTCCCACCAGGCCGCTTAGCCTTGTGCGGCTTGATCTCAATTCGCTGCAAACGGAGGTGCTGCGTCGTTCCAGCACGGTTGAGATCGATGCAGGTTATATCTCCGTGCCAGAAACCATAGAGTTTCCAACCGAAAACAAGCTTACCGCCTACGCTTTTTACTATCCACCCAGGAACAAGGATTTCGTCGCGCCGCAGGGCGAACTGCCACCGTTGATCGTCAAGAGCCACGGCGGGCCAACGGGCGTGACGCACAACACGCTCAGCCTGCCCACGCAGTACTGGACGAGTCGCGGCTTCGCAGTGCTGGATGTCAACTATGGCGGCAGCTCTGGCTTTGGGCGCGCCTACCGCCAGCGCCTCGAAGGAAACTGGGGCGTGGTCGACGTGGATGACTGCTTGAATGGAGCACGCCACCTGGTGAGGCGCGGGCAGGTGGATGGCAACCGTATAGCGATTACCGGAGGCAGCGCGGGTGGCTACACAACGCTCAGAGCATTGACCTCACCGACCTCACGCAATGTTTTCAAAGCAGGGTCCAGCCATTTTGGCGTGAGCGATCTGGATGCTTTTGCCCGCGAGACACACAAATTCGAGTCACACTACCTGCACCGTCTCATCGGCCCCTACCCGCAGCGGCGAGACCTCTACCGGCAGCGTTCGCCCATCAACTACCTCGATCAACTCTCCTGCCCGATAATCTTCTTTCAGGGCCTTGACGACAAGATCGTTCCACCTGATCAGGCAGAGTTGATGGTCCATGCCCTGCGCGCAAAGGGCCTGCCCGTCGCCTACATGGCCTTCGAAGGCGAGGGACACGGCTTCCGCAGAGCCGAGAACATCCAACGCACCCTGGAAGCCGAACTCTACTTCTACTCCCGCGTCTTCGGTTTCGAGCTTGCCGACGATGTGGAACCCGCGCAGATCGATAATCTGTAGGACGCAATGCATTGCGCCCTACAGCACTTCCTGCATGGAAGAACATCCTGGAGAGACCGAAGAGGCGGGCAATGGCTTCAGCCTCTGGAAGAATGCATGCGTACCGGGCGTTTTTCCATGCTATGATGTGGTTTATCACTACAGGACGAACATCTGCATAGGGAATGCAGAAGCCGTAGGGGTGATGCCTTGTGCTCGCCCGCGTTCCCTTATCGATGGACCACTGTGGGCGAGCACAAGGCAGCGCCCCTACGGCTTCTCCCTCACCTGCTTTCAGATGTTCACCGTGTAGTTGCTTTGTGGTGAGCCGTTCTGAGAGAGGAAGGCGACGATGATGGTTTTGAGACCGGCGGGTGCGGCGAAGGTGACGCTGCCGGGCGTGCCGGTCTTGTTGGCGTTGAAGCCATAGGGCAGCGTGTTGTCGACGGGGGCGCGATTGCCATCGCTGAGCACGAGACGCACGTAATCGTAGCCGAAGCCAGGTGAGACAGCGACGCCGTTGGGATTGTCCACCAGAAAATGGAGAGTATAGAACTGCTGCCCCGCTTTGCATTGCGCTCCATGATAGTCATAGCGAATGTCGACGCTCACAATGTGATAGGTGAGGGTATAACCCTCAAAGGTGTAGTAAATAGCGAAGTCAGGCCTGGCAGTTCTATCGGCATACTGACTGGCGTCGAACTTGCCACTGAATGGTATTACAACCAACGACTCATCAAGGGCGCTCGATCCTAGCCGGAGCTTCAGCGCGGAAAGCTGCACGTGGGAGGAAACGGGAAAATCGATCCAGCCGGTCGCGCTTGCACCCGGTTTGGGACCGAGAGAGAGGCGCACATTGCTCGGCATGATCGGATTGGTTCCCGCTACCAGCAAGCGGGCATCATCGTAGTACGTGACCTGAATCGTGCCGCTAGTGGGGTTGGCGACGCGCATATTCAGGCGCACCACCGCCTGTCCCATATGGATGTTATCATCGGGAAAAGCAGTCGCGTATTGCGCGTTGACGACGGTGAATTGCAGCCCGGCATAGGGAGCCGTGCGCCCGACATTGAAGGTTGTGACAGGAGCTTGCGCGCTCGGCGGATAGAACAGCGTGAAAAGCCCTTTGAACAGGCCAAGAGAGGCCAGGCTCACCACCACGAGAATGATGACGCCTAATGTGAAGAGTGTCGCCAGCCACAGACGCAATTTTGTTCCGCCTGAGTTTAGAGGTGGAGGTTGCACCACCTTTTTCTCCGCAAGCCTCGGCCTGGACCTGCTGCGTTCGGGCACAACCGAAAGTTTCTTCGACATGAATATTGTTTCTCCCCAAGAAATTTCTAGTCTCTCCAATTTAATCCCTCCATATTGTACCAAGTGGGGTCAATTGCTCATTAGCGGATTATTCTTCCTTGAGGGCAATTCTTGACAGTCCGCTTCTCTAGTGCTAGCATGACCTGAGTAGAAGGTAGAGACAGAAACTGCCGGAATACGTAACGAGAAAATATTTTCAACCATCTCGTTTTCAGGTATCTGCTCTCCTGTAAAGAGCATCTATTCATCAATCTGCGTCTCTTCAATGGTGAAGGGATGAAAGGGAGTACACCTTGAAAATCCACGAATATCAGGCCAAAGATATCATGGCGCGCTATGGCATTCCGATACAGCCGGGAAAAGTAGCGCATACGCCGGAGGAGGCCGAAGAGATTGCCCGCGAGCTTGGCGGGCCAGTTGTGATCAAAGCCCAGGTCTACGTGGGCGGACGTGGGAAAGCCGGTGGCATCCAGTTCGGTGATACGCCGGAACAGGCCCGCGCAGCAGCGCAGCGCGTTCTGGGCATGGACATCAAAGGGCTGACTGTCGAAAAAGTGCTCGTGGTCTCCAAACTGGATATTGCCGAGGAATATTATATGGGCATTATCCTCGACCGCAAGACACAGGCCCCCGTCGTCATGGTCTCCAAAGCGGGTGGCATTGACATCGAAGAGGTAGCGGCCACCACGCCGGAGAAGATTGTGCAACAGCCCATCGATATGCGCTGGGGCCTGCTGCCCTACCAGGCCCGCGACATCGTCGCCCGCGCCGGACTGCCCCACCAGGTCATCGGCAAGGCCGGGGCCATCCTCACCGCGCTGGCGCGGGCCTTTATCGAAAGCGACGCCAGCCTCGCGGAGATCAACCCTCTCGCGCTGACAACTGATAGGCAGATCTGGGCAGCCGATGCCAAGATTTTGCTCGACGACAATGGACTGTTCCGCCACAAAGAATACGCCTCGTGGGCAGAGCCGGAAGAGTCGAATCCCCTGGAATACGAGGCCAAACAGGTAGGTCTGACCTATGTCAAGCTGGATGGCAATGTAGGAATCATCGGCAATGGCGCGGGACTGGTAATGACGACGCTGGATATGGTGGCTCGCGTCGGCGGCAAACCGGCCAACTTCCTCGACATCGGCGGTGGCGCGAAGGCCGAGACGATGTACAAGGCGCTGACCTTTGTGGCGCGTGACCCGGACGTAAAGGGCATTCTGGTCAACATCTTCGGCGGCATCACACGCGGTGAAGAGGTGGCAAAGGGCGTGATTATGGCACAAAAAGAACTGCCGAAGGGCATGCCCATCGTCGTCCGCCTCTCCGGCACTGGCGCTGAAGAGGGCAAGGCTATGCTCAAAGACGCCGGGCTTGACTGGGGAAAAGATATGCGCGAGGGCGCGCAGAAGATTGTCGCAGCGATCAACGCGAAAGAATAGAGGACAACACGTATGAGCATTTTGATAGATGATACGACACGGGTGATCGTGCAGGGCATTACCGGGCGCGAGGGCCAGTATCACACCCGCAATATGAGGGTGGCAGGCACCAACATTGTGGGCGGCGTCACTCCTGGCAAAGGCGGCCAGACCGCCGAGAGCGTGCCGGTCTTCGATACTGTCGAGGAGGCGAAAGCAGCCACCGATGCCAACGCAACCTGCATTTTTGTGCCGCCAGCCGGAGCAGCCGACGCGATTATGGAGGCCACAGCAGCAGATATTCCCCTGATCGTCTGCATCACTGAGGGCATTCCGGTCATCGATATGACGCGCGCCATCCTGGCGGTACATGAACATGGTTCGCGGCTGATCGGCCCGAACTGTCCGGGACTGTGTACGCCGGGCTTTGGCAAAATCGGCATCATCCCCTACTCGATTTTCAAACCGGGGCCGGTCGGCTTCATTTCGCGCTCCGGCACGCTGACCTACGAGGTCGTTTCATTGTTGACAGAGGCGGGCCTGGGCCAGTCCACCTGCATCGGTATTGGCGGCGACCCCATCATCGGCTCGACCTTCGTCGATTATCTCAAGCTCTTCGAGGCCGATCCTGGCACGGAGGCGGTGGTAATGTGCGGCGAGATCGGCGGCAGCGACGAGGAGGATGCGGCAGAATACATCAAGCTAATGAAGAAGCCTGTCGTCGCTTTTATCTCCGGTCGCACAGCCCCTCCGGGAAAGCGCATGGGCCATGCCGGAGCCATCATCTCCGGCAATACCGGCACGGCACAGGGAAAAGTAGCAGCATTGCAAAGCGCAGGCGTCCCCGTTGCCGATACCATCTTCGATATTCCCGGGCTGGTACAAAAGGCCCTCCATACTGTATAATGAGTCCAGATAGAACTGGAAGTAGATGTGGAGTTTATCCACATTGCCGCAGGGGGCAACCTGTCCCCTGCGTTTACTCTCAAAAGAGAATTTTATGACTACTGCTCTCATCTATGATCCGATTTTTCTAGAACATAAGACACCACCGAGGCATCCAGAGAGGCCGCAGCGCGTGGAGGAGGCAATCAAGACGATTGAGACACTGGGCTGGTTGGAACGCGAAGGGCTGGTTCTGCTCTCGCCGCGAGCCGCCACAGAAGACGAACTGGCACTCATTCACGACCGCGACTATATCCAGCAGGTGAAGGAAGCGACGCATAAAGCTGGCGAGCTATATGCCCAGGGCGGAAAAGAATGCCACTTCTTCGCAACCGATACCTATGTCTCCGCGAAATCTTACGAGGCGGCCAGCAAGGCAGCCGGAGCGGGACTGACCGCAATAGATGCGTTGATGCGTGGGGAAATTGATAACGCCTACTGCCTGGTGCGCCCACCAGGCCACCACGCTGTACGGGAAGCAGCGATGGGCTTCTGCCTCTTCAATAACGTCGCCATCGCGGCCAGGTACGCGCTTGAAAAGCACGGACTTGAGCGCGTGATGATTATCGATTACGACGTGCATCACGGCAATGGCACGCAGGAGGCTTTTTACGACGACCCGCGCGTGCTCTACTTTTCGACGCACCAGGCCCCTTTCTATCCCGGCACGGGCCAGTGGGATGAGCGCGGCGAAGGAGCGGGGCTTGGCACGACAATCAATATCCCGCTCCCGGCAACGAGCGGCTTTTCGACCTACGAGCCGGTCTACCGTCAGGTTATGATGAGCGCCGCCGCCCGCTTCGAGCCACAGCTGATCCTCGTTTCGGCTGGCTTCGATGCCCACTGGAACGATCCCATAGGGCAGATGAACCTTTCGACGGCTGGCTTTTTCAGAATCAACGAAATCATTCTCGAAGTCGCGAAGCACCTGTGCAATGGGCGCATCGTCATGGTGCAGGAAGGCGGCTACGATCTGGAGGCTATGAGCGCATGCGTCGCCACCTGCGTTAACCAATTGCTGGGTGATGATGCGGCAGTCGACAGCCTGGGCAAAGCTCGCGATTACCAGTATCGTGTGAATACCGACGTTCTGGTTGCTGAACTGCGCCGTATTCACGGACTGACTGGCTACCGCTGGCGTTTTGGGCCAAAACCGGATATCGAAAAGCTCAGACGCGAGATCAAAGGCCCGGATGCTTGAGGTATTATGCCACGCACATCTGATCGCGACTCCATACGATTACTGACCCCAGGCGACCAGACGCTTGTCGAGCGACTGCTCTATAGCTCCGACTACATCTACCAGCGCTTCACCAGCGATGAGTTGCCTATGCTGCTCAAACACTATCCAGCGCCTGGAATATTCAGCGGCAGCTCGCTGCACAGCTTTCTGCTTTCACAGACAGTCAACCCTCCTACAGCATGGATAGGAGGGTTTGGCGTGAACTGGACGGAGAGCCAGGCTTATCTGAAACATCTTTCCCGCCTGCTCGACGAACTTACCCCGCACCTGCTTGCTCGCGGCGTGCGCTACCTGCACTACTCCGGCAACGATGAGCAGAACGACTGGCTGCGCGAAGTCCTGCTCACGCGCGGATTCTTCCCCTATCGCCAGCTCTACGCCTACGATAAATTCGACTACAACATCCCAACATGGGGCAACCAGCAGGTGAAGGTACGTCCGGTCGAGCGGCGAGATATCCCCAGGTTGCTGGCAATAGAGATGGCTTGCTTTGAGGATTTGTGGCGCTACGATGCTCCTTCATTTGAAGATATCGCGGCCACCCACCCATACTTCATGGTGGCAGAACTGAACAGGCAGGTCGTTGGCTACCAGTTCAATGCGCTCGACGGCGAATACGGCTACCTTGTACGGATCGCCGTCCATCCCTCGGTCAACAGCAAAGGCATCGGAGCACGCCTGATGGCGGAGGCGATTCGCTTTTTCGAGCGCGAGCGCGTCGTGCGCATCATGCTCAATACGCAGAACGACAACACTCACGCACACCGCCTCTATGAATGGTTCGGCTTCGTGCGCATCCCCCAGATCGGCTTCGTCCTGCGCAAACCATTATAGCGACCTCAATCAACCAGACCCAGCAGGCACCAGACATCGAGGGGTGCGGATTTGTTTTTGACGTGTAAGGGGGGCAATTGCGATGCGATGATATGCTGGCGCACGTGCAGAAAGGTAGAATGATTGAGCAGGATGTTATTATCCGAAGCATTCGATTGCAGACGCGAGGCGACATTGACAGCATCGCCGATAGCGGTATAGTTCTGCATGCGACCTTCGGAGCCGAGGTTGCCAACGACAGCGAGGCCGGTGTTGACGCCAAAGCCGAATGAGATATGCTGCTCCTGCGGCTGCGTGCGCTGGTACTCCTGCACGGCCAGTCGCATCTTCCACGCGGCGCGCACTGCTCGCAAAGCGTGGTCTTCCTGCGGCAGGGGCGCGTTGAAGATAGCCATAAGCGCGTCTCCGATAAAGGCTGTCAGGGTGCCTCCTTCATCCCAGATCTCTTTGCCCATGATCTCCAGGTATTTGTTGAGCAAATTCATAACCTGCTCAGGAGACATGCTTTCACTCAAGCGCGTATAGCCACGAATATCGGCAAAGACAATGGAGATTTCCTTCGTTTCGCCGCCCAGTTTCAACGCCCTGGGATCACTGATAAGCTGCTCCACCACCTTTGGATGCACATAACGCCCGAAAATGCGATTGATCTTTCTGATCTCCTCCTGAGAGCGTTTCAGTTCAGTACGATCATCTATCACCAGAGCCATACCGATATGGGTTCCCTGCGGATCACGCAGGGCAGAGACGTAGTAGGTCAGGTTGATCTCCCCGGTGCGCCCGGCAACCTCGCAATCAAGTGAGGTGGGTACAATAGTGCCATGACCGTGCTTCCGCATCGCATCTTCAAGCACCTCAACCAGTTCTAGCTGCGGATATCTGGCAAATACCTGCCGGTAATGTTTGCCGATAGCCTCGCCCGGATGAATTTTCAGAATATTATATGCCGCATTGTTAAACGTAGTGATGATGCCGACAGAATCGGTCGTAATGACCCCGTTAGCAATAGAGGTGAAGATGTTATCCATATACTGCTTATCTTCGTTGATCTGGCGAATCGAGCGGGTCAGGTCAGCGAAGAGACGGGCGTTGTCGATGGCGATGGCGGCCTGATGGCAGAAGGCCAGCAGGAGGTCGCGATACCTGGGACCAAACAGGTCGGTGTTGATACGACTGTCGACGTAGACGGCCCCGATACACTTGTCGCGCACAATTAAAGGCGCGCACATAATGGAGCGAATACCGTAAGCGATGATGCTATGCTGGGCCTTGAGCAGGTCATCGCTCTGCGCGTCGGCGGCAAGCACGGGCTGACGAGTCTGCATCACCTTCTCCACTGTGCTGCGACTGATCTTCAGGTCAAATGCATTCTGCCCGATAGTACGCAAGTGTTTTTTATCGGCGCTGATTTCACGAGCAATGGTGAATTCGAGTTCTCCGCTTTCCTCGTTGACAAGCACAAGGAAACCACGCTCCGCCTTCACAAACTGAATAACCTGATCCATCACCATCAGCAGGACTTTATCGAATTCAAGCGTTGAGTTGAGTGCCCTGGCAATTTCGTACAGGGTTGCAAGCTCATCATGCTCGCGTTTGAGCACCTGGATACTGGTGTTGAGGGCTTCACGCTCACTCTCAAACGAGTCTCCATTCGAGCCAGCAGCACGCCCCGTCTTGAGCGCCTGACCCTGCCCCTGTATCATAACCAGGATGCGCTGCAAAGACTGGTTCAAGCGCCCCAGTTCCAGATCCGCCATACGACTGACATTGAGCGAATCATTAAGTAAGGCGACGCGTGGATCACCGCTCTCCCCGGCATAGGTTCCCTCGACCGCCCTCTCTAAATCGCGAGCGTGTTTATGCAGGGAACGCGAGACACGAACAAGCGTCTCCCCAACCGATTGCAGATCCTTGCTGACTCGTAGCGCCAGATCAGGTAATACGGTCAACGCACCCTCCAACTTCTGCCTTGCATGATGGAAACAGCCTTACAAAACCTACGGGAGATAACTTTTCCCTCTATATATAAGACGCTAGTGCCCCCATATTATAGCATGCAAAGTTGGGGTTGCGCGACCCGATCGCTTTCAAAAAGTGATAGAATGAATAAGCTCAAACATTTTATAGAGTAGCAGGAGGAAACTTTTTCGTATGAGTAATGAATGGCTGTTACCGGGGATTAGCCAGAATCGAGTCACGAGCGACCGGCTGGAAATGGCATACCTGGAGACCGGTACGGGCGATATCCCTGTTGTGCTGGTGCATGGAAACTGCTCCTCGTCGCTGTTTTTCCAGGATTTCATGCTGGCGCTGGCGGCGAACAATCGCTATAAGGTTCTCGCACCCGATATGCGCGGCTACGGAGATACAGAACCTCTGCCGGTTGACGCAACGCGGGGCGTGCGCGACTGGTCGGACGATCTAGATTCCTTTGCGCGTGCACTGGGCCTGAATAGCTTTCACCTCTTCGGCTGGTCGCTGGGCGGCAACATCGTCATGCAATACGCCATCGATCATCCCGGCTCGTTGCGCTCGCTGACCTTGCAGGACCCCGGCTCGCCCTATGGTTTCGGCGGCACCAGGGATGCAGAGGGGACGCTGGACTGGCCGGATGCTGCGGGCAGCGGCGGTGGGACGGTCAACCCGGATTTTGTGCAGCGCATCGCGGACAAGGATCGCGGCTACGACCAGAATTCGCCGCGCACAGTGATGAATACCTTCTATTTCAAGCCACCATTCAAAGCCCCGCCAGACCGCGAGGAGATTTATGTCACCTCGATCCTCACAACGCGGGTAGGGCCGGACAACTATCCCGGTGACACGACTACATCCCAGAACTGGCCCTTCGTCGCGCCAGGAACACACGGGGTCAACAACGCGCTGGCCCCCACCTATCTCAACCAGAATGCACTCGCCACTACAAGCCAGAAACCACCACTGCTCTGGGTACATGGCGCGAACGACCAGATCGTCTCCGATACCTCATTCTTCGACATGGGCTATCTAGGGCAGCTCGGCTTCGTTCCCGGCTGGCCCGGCGCAGAGGTTTATCCACCGCAGCCGATGGTCGAGCAGATACGCACGCTGCTCAACCAGTACCAGGCAAACGGCGGAGCATATCGCGAGGTAGTCATCGAAGATTGCGGCCACTCGCCGCATATCGAGAAGCAAGAGGAACTCTACAATATCCTCTACCCATTTCTGGTGGAGTGCGACGCTCAATAGGACAGCAGCACAGAGACGGCGAGCCAGCGGCATAGTGTGCCGCTGGCTCGCTGTGAAGTGAGGAGTGTTGTCAAACTCGCAGCCGGTCTGCACGCCGGTCGGAGAGACTTACGGGTTATTCGGGTCGTTCGGGTTGAGGGCCGCGCCGAGTTTGTTCTCCACCTTGCCACCGGCTTGCTGCACATTGCCCTCGGCTTCTTTGGCCTTGCCCTTCATCTCCATCGACTCGTTGTTAGTCAGATTGCCTACGCCGCTCTGGACTTTCCCTGCAACCTCTTTCGCTTTCCCTTCCACCTGATTCTTCAGTCCCTGCCCTTGCAGGTTCTGACCCGGATTCGGGTTCTGATCAGTCGTATACTGATCTTTATCGTTCGTATACTGGTCAGCCATAAGTTAGTTTCTCCTTTTCTGAACTCACTTTCCATGCAACCAATTTGCGCCACCGCCAGTTGTGAAAGGCAGAAAGTTACGCAACTACTACGAACACGATTGAGAAGCCAGAGTGGGGACAGGCGTGCTGTAAAAAGAGCGCTTAGAAAAAAGCGTGCCACCGTACACAAACGGCGGTGGCACAGTAGAATCAGTATTCCTGCTGAAGCAACTTTAGCCCCGCTGCCCCTGTTCGACCTCGTGCAGTAACTGCTCCATCTGCGTGAGATGGGATGCGAAGAGTTGCAGGGCCTGGCGCACCGGCTCCGGCGAGGTCATATCCACGCCTGCCTTCTTGAGCAGTTCAATACTGTAGTCGGATGAGCCAGAACTGAGGAACTTCAGATAACGATTGACTGCTGGCTGGCCTTCTTGCAGAATTTGCTGCGCAAGGGCCGAGGCTGCAGAGATGCCCGTCGCGTACTGGTAGACATAGAAGCTGCTGTAGAAGTGGGGAATACGCGCCCACTCGATATCGATCAGTTCATCGATGAAGGCAACGCCGCCGTAGTATTTTTCGTTGAGCGCGCGATAGAGCGCGCTGAGTGAATCGGCAGTGAGTGGCTCGCCTTGTTCCGCTTTCGCGTGAATCTGCTGCTCGAACTCGGCGAACATGGTCTGGCGGAACAGCGTACCACGGAAGCCTTCCAGCGAGTGATTGAGCACCGCCAGCTTGAAAGCGCGATCTTTGCTCATTTTGAGCAGATAATCAGTAAGCAACGCCTCGTTGAGGGTGGAGGCAACCTCGGCCACGAAGATGGTGTAGTCGCCATACTGGAAAGGCTGATTGCTGCGCGTGTAGAGTGAGTGCATGGAATGGCCCAGCTCGTGAGCCAGGGTGAACATGCTGTCCCGGTCGTGCTGGAAATTCAGCAGGATGAAGGGGAAGGTTCCGTATGCGCCGCCACTATAGGCCCCACTGCGCTTATTGGGCGTCTCGAAGACATCAATCCAGCGCTGACTGAAGCCCTGCATAAGGTGATGGACGTAATCCTCGCCCAGCGGAGCCAGCGCCTTCACGATGATGTCCTGTGCCTGCTCGTAGCTGATCTCCTCTCTCTTTTCCTCGACGATTGGGACGTAGAGATCATACATGTGTAGTTCGTCGAGTTGCAGCACCCGTTTGCGCAGCTTCAGGTAGCGGTCGAGCAGCGAGATATGCTGGCTCACCACATCAACCAGGTTGAAGTAGACGCTGGTGGGAATGTTGTAGCGCGCCAGAGCGTGTTCAAGGCTGGTCTTGTAGTTGCTCTGGCGCGAGTAGAACAGATCGACCTTGACCTGCGTACCAAGTGCGGTAGCCAGCGTGTTGCGCAGCTTGTAGAAGGTGCCCTGCATGCCTTCGAAGGCTGCTTTGCGCACGGCCCGGTCCTGACTGCGGATGAAGACGAGATAGTTGCCATGCGTCAACTGCACCTGCTGGCCCTGCTCGTTCGTGATCGTCGGCAGTTGCAGGTCGGCGTTGTTGATCATCGAGAAGATGGCATCGGGGCCGCTGGCGATCTCACCGGCGGCGGAGAGCACAGCCTCGACTTCGACGGAGCGCACGTGCCCCCGCTTGCGGTTCAAATCATCGAACTGGTGCTCGTAGAGCTTGAGGCCGGATGTTTCCTGCACGAACTTCTCAAGCTCGGATTCAGGCAGAGCGAGAATTTCCGGCTCGATATAGGAGACAACCGTAGCTGCCTGGACGTAGAGTTGCATGGCGCGGTCAAACATGGCCTGATAGGTACCGTTGGCGGTATTCTCGTCTTTGCGCAGCGAGGCGTAGACAAAGAGGCGATCAATACGCTCGAACAGGTGGTCACGCTTCTGTAAGACGTTCAAGAGCGCCTGCCCGCTCTGTGAAAGCGTTCCCTGCAACGCTTCGAGTTCAGGCAACTGCTGTTGTAGCTCTTTATATTCGCGTTCCCAGTCCTCGTTAGTAGCAAAAATGCTTTCCAGGTTCCAGGTATATGCAGTTTCAATATCCTGCCGGTTTTTTACTGTTGTTTGCAATGTATGCTCCTTACCATACCAGAGCTTTTCTGGCGTAGATTTCTATGCAATATTGTAGCATCCTTACAAGAAACCGGGTATCCATTCAGAATACCCGGCGTTGTATATCATCCTTATTGCTTCGTCGAGGTTTCTACTCCTCCTCAAACTCGCCGAGCAGGTCTTCACGATTTCCCCACTTTTCGAGGAAGCGGTAGAAATTGCGTTTCTTCAGGCGCGTACGTTCGGCATCCGAGAAGCGCGTCTCCCGCAGAGAGGTGTGGCAGACGAGCGGCAAGTTTGGTGTGACGACGTTGCGCGCGCCGCTATCCAGGACGGCGAAGTTGAAGTCGATGTCCATGTAGAGCGGATAGCGGTAGCGTTCGTCGAACAGGCCGACACGCTTGAGCAGGCTGCGGCGAAAGGCCATGCAGACCTGGTCTACAGCCTCCACGTCCAGTTCCTCGCTCTCATTGAAGTGGCGCAGGTTTGTGGTCTGCAGGCCGTGCAACCCGGTCACGCCCACCGATCGATCCGCCAGCGTCTTTGCCAGGGGTGTGAATAGATCACCGGTGAGTTCGGCGCTGCTGTCCAGCACGAGAATGTATGTGCCGCGACTGCGCTTCAGGCCCAGATTGCGCGCCCCGGCCTCGCCCATCATACGCGTGGGGCGAACATAATGTACGCGCCGATCGCGCTGGCGCATAGTTTCGGCCCAGATGCTCAACTCATCCTGAGAAGCATTGTCTACCAGAATGATTTCAATATCGTGATCTCCGGCGAAGCGCAGGACGCTCTCGACACAGCGCCGTGTCTCCGCGAAGTTATTTTGCGCAAGAATATTGACGGAGAACGCACATGCATCCGCTTCTTCCAGCAACGAGGGCATCTGACTGGCCCTGTGATAGGAGCCTCCATCCACCTCGACGCCGGGAAGAATGATCAGATGCGCTCCGTGGGGATTGTCTTTAATTGCATAACCGGCCTCCTCTATCTGTTTCTTTAACGCATCGGCACGAGCATACTGCCCGCGACGGCGCAGGATGTCCCGCTCATGAGAAAGGGCAAGTATTTCGGCGGGAATGCCTTGACGATATGGCTTCGTAGTCATACGTTCCATCCCTCATCCTTTCGCTATCCGGTTTCTCTGTCCACAAGTACTATGCTACCAACCAAGAGCGAGGCCATCACATCGCGGGTCGGCAGCACCTTCAAAAACATGGGTTTGAGGATTGATGGCAATCGCTTGCGCGTGACCCATGCGATCCTCCCAGGGGCCATCGACGCTGACGTAATGCCCCAACAGATCGAGCGCCAGAGCGGTGCCGGTTGGGAAGCGCCGCTCCAACGTGACCATCTCTGAGACTACACGCTCATACTGGTCGTCAAGGGTACGCTGACCAGCAACCTCACTCGTGCGTGAGGTCTGGGTCTCGAAGCGGCCACTCCGCCAGCGAGGGGCCGTGATCGCCTGCTGTACGTCGAGGCCAAAATCTATAATGTTTGTGAGTAATTGCACGTGTGTCTGTGGCTGCCCATCGCCTCCCATCGCACCAAGCACCAGGTAGGGTGTTCCGCTACGCAGTACCATCGCCGCGGTTAGCGTATGCATTGTGCGCTTGCCCGGCTGCAAGTAATTGACATGGCGCGGGTCGAGAGAGAAATAGGAGCCGCGATTGTGCAGCAGCATACCGGTTGCGCCGCCGACAATACCGCTGCCAAAGCTGTTATAGAGACTCTGAATCAGGGAGACGACATTCCCCTCGCGGTCTGCCACACAGAGATACATCGTATCACCCTCTTTTTCCAGGCCTGGCGCGAAATAGGGCGTCGCCCGCTCCAGTTTGATACGCGCCCGCTGCTTTGCGGCGTAATCTTTATCCAGCAACCGCGCTACCGGCACATCGACGAAGGCAGGGTCTGAGACATAGCGGTCGCGGTCGGCAAAAGCCAGCTTCTTCGCCTCCAGCAGCACATGCAGCGTCTCCGGCATTTGATAGCCCATCGCCTTCAGATCGTAGCCCTCGATGATATTCAGTATCTCCAGGGCAGCAATACCCTGTGAATTGGGCGCAGTTTCGTACACATCGTAGCCGCGATAATTCGTCGAAATGGGTTCCACCCAGTCGGAGTGATGATGCTCCAGGTCCGCCATCGCCAGTACGCCCCCACTCAGTTCCACATAATCGGTCAATGTGCGGCCCAGCGGCCCATGATAAAAGGCGTCGCGGCCCTCGCGAGCCAGCATGCGATAGCTGCGGGCCAGATCGGGCTGGCGCAAGATCTGACCTGGCTGAAGCGGGCGACCATCCTTGAGATAGGTTTCGGCACTGCTCGACCACTGCTTCAGTAGCGACTGCGCGTCCCTGAACCAGCCACTCATCTTGACCGTGATGGGCATGCCATCCTCGGCATAGCCAATAGCAGGAGCAAACACCTGCTCGACGGGCAGGGAACCAAAGCGTTCCAGCGCCTCGAACCAGCCATCTATCGCCCCCGGCACGGTGATCGAGAGCGGGCCACGTTCAGGAATCTTCCGCAGCTTCTTTTCCACGAACAATTCTGGTGTCATCCCTGCGGGGGCGCGCCCACTGCCATTGAGCGCGTACAGTCGCCGCGTCCTCGCCTCCCAGATAAGCATAAAGACATCACCACCGGCAGAGCAGGTCGAGGGATAGACAACGGTCATAACCAGGTTAGCGGCGACAGCGGCATCGATGGCATTTCCACCGGAGGTGAGTATCTGCAAACCCGCCTGTGTGGCGAGATAATTAGCGCAAGCAACCATTCCACGCGTGCCATAAACAGGCTGTTCGGAGAACATGTGCGGAGACTCCATTTCAATATACAGCAGCTCCCATATTTCTGATACGTATTATATCATATTCGCTCCCCACCTCCCACTTTTTGCACGCCTCTCCCTTTGCGAGAGAGCCTCTCACGCGCGCTCAGAAATCTAAACTACAGAACATTCGTTCGTCTTTGTTCGTTTCTGAACATCTGTAAACGTCCCAATCGCTGTCAACATCGCTGTCACCGTTACTCTGTTGAGGAGGCTAAGCGAGCGACGGGAGCGAGAGAAAAACGTCTGCTACTTAAGCTAGACTTTATCCCAATGTCATCCTGATCACGCGGTGAATGCGAGCGTATCCACAAGGCGCTCGAAAAGTGCATGTGGAATTTGGACGACATCAGTATGGTAAACCCGATTTATGGGGTCATTATACTTGATTTATCGCCTGCTTCATGGTATACTTTTTCAAATTCATGATAGATATGCAAGAAATTGCATAGCTCGCTTGTTATCTCTGTTCCTGCGGGAAATTGCTTTCAGCTTGTTAAAAAAGGAGGAATTTGCATGAGCAGCGGACGCCTTGTGGGGAAACGCGCGATCATCACTGGAGCGGGCAGTGGCATGGGACGTGCTGCAGCCCTACGTTTTGCGCGTGAGGGAGCAAAGGTCGGCCTCATCGACATCAACGGGATAGCTATTGAGGAGGTTCTGGCGAAGATCGTCGCTTCAGGTGGAGAAGCATTACCACTCGTAGCCGATGTATCGAGTGAGGAGCAGGTAAGACAGGCAGTGGACCAAACTGTTGAGCGTTGGGGCGGGCTTGATATTGTGGTCGCCAACGCGGGCATCGAACTGGTGGGAGAAGACGCGCGCGCACATGAACTGGCGAAAGAGGTGTGGGATCGCACGCTGGCCGTCAACCTCACCGGTATATTTCTCACATGCAAGCATGGCATCCGCGCCCTGCTCGCCTCCGGTGGTGGCAGTGTAGTCTGCACTGCGTCACCAACAGGACTGTTTGGCAGCGCGGCAGGGTTCTCGGCCTATAGCGCGAGCAAAGCAGGCGTGTATGGCCTGACGCGGGTCATGGCAAACGACTACGCGCGATCGGGCATACGCATCAATGCCGTCATCCCTGGCTTCACCAACACCCCAATGACGAAGTATTTCATGGAGAACGACCAGGAGCGCGAGGCGCTCATTCGCTCGATACCTCTTGGACGCCCCGGCGAGGCCGACGAGGTTGCCTCGGTCATGCTCTTCCTCGCCTCGGATGAGGCATCGTATGTGACCGGGGCCGCCTGGGCCACTGATGGCGGCATGACGGCTGTCTAAGGCGAAAGGGAGCCAGCTATGTTAGATTCGACAGTGCCCGATGATCAGGGTTACGAAAGAGACCGACCGGTAGTGATTGTGACGGGCGCAGGCTCTGGCATCGGCGCTGCAACGGCGCGCTTGCTGGCCGAATGTGGCATGCGCATCGTGCTGGTGGGCCGTCGTGAGTCCCGCCTCGTCGAGGTGGCTCGCCTGATTCAAGAGGGGGGCGGTGAAGCGATGGTACTGGCCGCTGACCTCTCGCAACCGGATACGCCTCGTGCAGTCGTTGAGCAGGCACTGGCTCGTCTTGGGCGCATCGACGCGCTCGTCAATTGCGCTGCCGGGCTTGTGGCAAAACCTTTCGAGCAATTCACGCTCGCCGAGTTCGATGAGCAGTTTGCCACGAATGTGCGCAGCGTCTTTTTTTTAATTCAGGCGGCGCTTCCCGCGCTGCGCCGTGCTCCTGCGCCCTCCATCGTCAATATAAGCTCCTCGGTCGGCTCCTGGGTGCGGGTTGAGAACGCGCTGTATTCGATCACGAAGGCCGCCATCGAACACCTGACGCGCTGCCTCGCGGCTGAACTGGCAAAAGATGGGATTCGTGTCAACGCCATTGCGCCCGGCCCGGTAGCGACCGAGATACTGGCTACTTTGGGCGAGAATAGTGAGCAGGTGCATGAAGAGTTGACCTCCACCATTCCACTTGCGCGTATGGGCCTGCCAGAGGAGCTGGCCCTGTGGATCGCCCATCTACTTGACCCACGCGCGGCCTGGGTGACAGGCGCGATTATCCCTGTCGATGGCGGTCAAACACTGGGTGTCGGACGGCAACGCTGAACGATTTGGAACACGTATTCCTTGACCTCAGCTACTTTACATGGTATACTTTTTCAAATTCATGATAATGATGCAAGAAATTGCATCACCTGCTTGCTAGAGAAGGTAGAACGCATGGACAGGTCGGATGTAGAATTCCTGGTTGATTTGGCAACGCGCTTTTACGTACTTGGGCATACGCAAGCGCGCATTGCCCGCGAACTTGGCGTCGATCCGGCGACCGTTTCCCGACACCTGAAAAAGGCGCGCGATGAAGGCATCGTGCGTATCGAAATCCGCCGCCCGCGCAATCTGCACCTGGACCTGGGGCGCGAACTGTCCTCGTACTACGGTATCAAACGCGCCGTCGTCGTTGCCGACGACGAGGGTGGGAGCGCGGCCGTCGCGGCTGCGGCAGCCGAATATTTCAGCAGCCAGTTGACGAACGGTGCGCGCGTGGGCCTCTCCTTCGGGCGCATGTTATCGGCCATAGTGCCCTTGCTCACGGCTGGAACAGTCTCTGACCTGGATATTTCGATGCTCCTCGGCGGCTTTGGACGGGCCATGCCGGGTATTCAGGGCCACGAACTGGCGCGCCATATCGCATCGTTGTACCCGCACAGTCGTATACACTATCTACAGGCTCCCCTGTTGCTGGATTCCGCCGAAATTCAGCATGCCATGCTTAAGGACGGCTCGATTCAGGCCGCGCTGCGCGCCGCCGCGAATACCGAACTGGCCCTTGTTGGCATTGGCAATCTCGAAGACAGCGCCCCACTGATCCGCTACGGACATTTGAGCGCAGAAGACCAGAAGCGGCTGCTGCAATCGGGCGCAGTCGGGGACGTCAGCGCGAGATTCTTCAATATCTGGGGCGAACCGGTGTCTGTGCTTGATGACCGCCTGATAGCCATCGACCGGGAGGCCCTGGCGCGTATTCCGACCGTGGTCGGCGTCGCCGCCGGTGTAGAGAAGTATGCCGCTATCCAGGGCGCGCTCCGCTCAGGCTACGTTGATGTCCTGGTTACTGATGAACGGACGGCTAAGGCGCTGGTGCAGGCCGCCAGGGAAGTGTCCGGAAAAGAAGGGCAGAAAGGGGGGAAGGCCGTTTAAGACAGCATGAAATTGTACCGTTCAGGGAACAGGTAGCTCTGGTGAGGACATGAACCCAGGTTTGACTGGGTCGTTATTGCAATCAAACTTCCGAAAGAGGAGAGTTATGGCCTCAAAAGATTTCACCTCAGCTCAAGACGATGGAAATGTGCGAGCTGTACCTGCGCAGCATGGCGAGCATACTGTAGCGCTAACCGAACTGAAAGCGGGCGCGTTGCATCTGCCCGAAGTGTTGATGCAGAGCGTGACCACCATCGCCCCGGCCATTGCCGCGTTGTTCTTTACACCTGCCGTCGTCGGCTTTGCGGGGATCACATCACCGCTCGCATATCCTATCGCCTTTGTCATCACCCTCATGCTTGGCATAGTGCTGGTGCAGTTCACGAAAAAGATGCCTGCTGCCGGTGGTTACTACACCTATATCAGCCGCAGTATTCACCCGCGCGTGGGTTGGCTGGTTGCCTGGCTGTTCATCCTGTACGCGCCCACGGTTGCCGGTATCGTCTCCCTATACATGGGCAACATCTTGCAGCAGGAACTACAGGCCAACTGGAGCCTTAACTGGCCCTGGTTCACGACAGTCTTTATGATCGTGGTGGTGGTCACTGTGGCTCTGCTCCAGTACCGTGGCGTGTCGATTTCAGGGAGAGCGCTGCTTGTTATGGGATTGGTCGAGATGGGTCTGGTTGTGCTGCTGGGCATCTGGGCTATTGCCAATCCTGGCCCCGGTGGCGTGAATTTCATCTCCTACAATCCAGCCAACATTTCCGCCGCCGGTTTCGGTGGATTCGCGCTCGCCGTTGTCTTCTCCTTGCAAGCCTTTACCGGATGGGATGGAGCGGCTCCACTGGCGGAGGAGACGGAGGATCCGACTCGCAATATCTCGCGCGCCGTAATTGGCTCAATCATCCTGCTGGGCGTCTTCCTGATCTTCGTGACGTGGGCCATCATTATCGGTTGGGGAACCAACAAAATTGGCTCCTTGCCCAGTTCATCGGAACTGCCCGCAATCGTGGTTGCCAAGCGCGTGTGGGGGCCGGTCTGGTGGTTCATCCTGTTCGCGCTCCTGAACTCGACCTTTGCAGTCGCCGTAGCCTGTAGTAATATGGGGTCGCGCATGTGGTACGCCATGGCGCGCTCCGGCTCGCTGCCAGCGGTGCTTACCAGGGTACACCCTGTGTACAAAACGCCAGTTAACACGATCCTCTTGCAGTTCCTGGTGAACCTGGTGACGGGCTTGCTTCTGCTCTGGTGGCTGGGAGCAGTTAACGGTTACTTCTACGAGAGCTTCGTTCTCGCGCTGGCGGTCATCATCGTCTATGCGATGGGCAATGTCGGCGTGTTTTTCCTCTACTGGCGTCAATATCGTAGCGAGTTCAACATCTTCTATCACGCCATCTTCCCGCTGCTGTCGCTTGCCGCACTGAGTTGGCTGACTTATGAGTTGTTCAACCCCTTCCCGGCAGTCCCCATCGTCTATGGTCTGCCGACCGTCGGCATCTGGCTCCTCATCGGCATCGGCATCCTGGCGGTGATGGCGGCCAGAGGCAAAGAAGAGTGGCTCAACAAGGCGGGGGAGAGCGCGTTCGAGATGCCGGAAAGCGTGGAGTAGCCCGTATGATACCCATCAATTTGTAGGGGCGGGATAATGAAATTTGACGACCAACATCAGTAACCTATCCTTCTGAGCGCAACGAAGAACCTCTCTGTGGCCGACGTATCAGATGCTTCGCCGCGCTCAGAAGGATATGGCGAACTTGAACGGAGAGAAGCTGAGCGCGGCGAAGCATGGCACAGCCGCGCTTGATCGCTAAAAATCATCATCACGTCCCTACAAACGATGTTCTTCGTGCATTGACGCATGTTCATAGCGAGACGGAAAAGGAGCGAACGAGCACATGGAACATATGGCACATGATCAGAAGGCATTTAAAGGCATCGCCATTACCCAGATTGGGGTGGTGGTGCGCGATGTGAAAAAGATGGTCGAGATCTATCACAGAACGCTCGGCTGGGGCCCCTGGAATATTTACATCGCCGAGCCGCCGCTGTTACACAGTACCATGCTGCGCGGCAAGCCGACCGAGTTCACCTTCATAAATGCTGAGACGCATGTCGGGCCTGTCGATTTCGAGTTTATCCAGCCGCTGGAAGGGCCGAGCATCTACAGGGAATTTCTGGAACAACACGGCGAAGGTGTCCATCACATCGCCTGCATGGGCACAGGTTCCAACTACGAAGAGAACCTTGAGAACTTCGCGCAGATGGGCCTGACGCCGCTCATGAGCGGCGCAATCGGTGACAGTATCAAATTCTATTACCTCGAATCGGAGCCGTTGCTTAAAATTGTCCTTGAATCGGGCAGCGGTCACATGATCTCCATCAAGCCGCATATGATCTACCCCTAGAGAAGGAGACGGAACCATGAACGGCAGCGAGTTTGCCGGGAAAGCTGTGATTGTGACGGGCGCTGCGCAGGGTATCGGGCGCACCATCGCCGAATTATTTGTCCGGCACGGCGCGCGTGTCGTGCTTTTCGATCTGGATGGCGGACTGGTCGTGAAGACCACGCGCGAGCTTTCGCCCGATGGCACGTCAGCCGTTAGCGTGGGCGGTGATGTGAGCCGCCGCGCCGATGTGCAGCACGCCGTGCAGACCTGCCTGGAACGCTTTGGCCGCCTGGATGTGATGGTGGCGCACGCGGGGATTGCGGATGCCGTCCCCTTGCTTGAGATCGACGACGCGAGCTGGCAGCGCATTATGGATGTCAACCTGACCGGCGTCTTCCTCTGCACGCAGGAGGCGGGGCGTGTCATGGCTCGCTCCGGTGGCGGCGCTATCGTGGTCACGGCTTCCACCAATGCCTTCTGGGTGGAATCAAACCTGGCGCACTACAACACCTCGAAGGGTGGCGTGGTCGCGTTTGTGCGTTCCGCGGCGATCGATCTGGCTCGTTACGGTATCCGCGTGAATGCTGTCGCGCCTGGCGTTGTCCGAACTCGCATAGCCGCCTGGGTGACAGAAGACCCGATACTGGCAGTTGACTACTTGAAACATATCCCCCTCAACCGCTTTGCCGAAACCATCGATGTCGCGAAGGCAGTGCTCTTTCTGGCTTCCAGCGATTCGTCGTATATTACAGGGCAAACGCTAGTGTTAGATGGTGGTCAGACACTGGGTATACTGGTAGACGCGCCCGATATGCCCCTTCCAGGTATTGAGCGCCCTGCGAAAAGTTCCTAGAAACGGAGAAGGTCGAAATGCGCGCATTATCGGACTATCAGGTGTGGTACGGAGCGAATAACCCTCCTCCTGAAACGCGCGAATTGCGGGCTGGCCCGGTGGCGGCCCTGCTGGACGGCATCGATCTGCGCTACATAAGGCGCGGCCCATTGGAGGTGGTGCGTCGCGTCTACGTCGCCGTGCGCGACCAGAACTGGAACACCATTCTCGGCCAGCATCGCATCACGCGCATCGATCAGAGGAAAGATGGCTTCGAGGTGGAATTTGATGTCGAGCATCGCGCGCCGGGCCTGGATTTTGCCTGGCATGGTAGTATAACGGGTATGCCCGATGGACAGATCCGCTACGTGATGGACGGTGCAGCAGGCTCCGAATTTCGCTACAACCGCGTCGGCTTTTGCATCCTGCACCCCTATCGTGAGTGCGCGGGTAAACCCTACCGTGCGCGGACGCCGGGTGGAGAGGTGAGCGGCACGCTGCCGGATGAGATCGGCCCACAGCGATTTGAGCACGGTGTGTATGTCCCGCTCTTCCCCTCGTTCAGCAACCTTGTTATCGATATCGACGAGGGCGTGCAGGCGCGCCTCGATTTCGAGGGCGATCTCTTCGAGATGGAGGATCAGCGCAACTGGACAGATGCCTCGTTCAAGACCTATTGCACGCCGCTCTCACGGGGTTTTCCGCACACGGCACGACCAGGCTCCCGTATCTGGCAGAGCTTCACCGTGAGGATCGTGGGTGGCGCCGGTAGGCGCGAGCGAACGCCTGAGACACCCTTGCCCCGCCTGTCGCTCGGAAAACTCGCGGCACGCCCGCTTCTTCCTACTATCGGTTTCTCGCTCAACAGCGACGGCGCGCCGCTGACCGGGCGCGAGTTGGAGCGCGTGCGGGTATTGCGTCCTGATCACCTGCGCCTTGATCTGCATCTTCATGAAGATTATGCTGCGAGGCTCAAAACGGCGTCTGCCATCTGCCAGGAGCTTGGATGTAAGCTTGAGATCGCCCTTTTTCTTACAGGCGAGATGACCGGCCAGCTTGAGCGTCTTGCCTCTGCTCTAAGCAAGGGGCCACCTGTCGCCCGTTTCCTGGTTCTCCAGGAAGGGAGCCAGACGGCTCATCCATCCGAGACGACCGCCCCCGAACTGGTTGCGCTGGCAAGACGATGCCTTCATGAGGCCGCGCCGGGGTCATTGTTCGCCGGGGGCACCGATATGTATTTTTGCGAGCTGAACCGCACGCGACCGCAGGTTGCATCAATGGATGGCATCTTCTATACCATCATCCCGCAGGCGCACGCCTTCGACAACCGCTCGCTGGCCGAAACGCTGGAGGCGCAGGGTGAAACCGTCAGGAGCGCGCGAGCGTTTGCTGGGGGACGGCCAGTGATCGTCAGCCCGGTGACGCTCAAACGCCGCTATAATCCACATGCCACCGTTGCGGAGGCCGAGAAAGCCCCCAACGAGCTGCCCGACGCGGTTGATCCGCGCCAGATGTCGCTCTTTGGCGCGGCCTGGACTGCGGGAAGCATCAAATACCTGGCGGAGAGTGGCGCGGCTTCGCTCACCTACTACGAATTGACCGGTTGGCGGGGCATCATGGAGCGTGAAACGGGTTCGCCACTACCCGAACTCTTCCCATCGTTGCCTGAAACAGTCTTCCCACTTTACCACGTCTTCGCGGATATCGCTGAATGGAAAGGCGGTGCGCTTGCCACATGTACTGCCAGCCAGCCACTCGTTGCAACCGCGCTGGCAGTAGCAATCGGAGGGGAACTTCACCTGCTGGTCGTCAATTTCACCGCCGGGCAACAGCGCGTCGTGATCGATTCCCTGCCAGCCGGCCAGGCCGCGCTGCGCAGTATGGATGCGTCAAACGCGCTGGAGGCCATGCAGCATCCCGAAGTCTTCCGCCTGCGCCGGGAGATGGTGGATGTCGATGGTGGGGAACTTGCGCTCGATCTTGCTCCCTACGCAATCGTTCGTATCGATGTCTAACTAGATGAGATGCCCCCTCGTGTAACGCTCGCGGGAGAGCGGGTTATGTCTCAGGAGGTAATCGTTATCGTGAAGATACTGGCAGTCGGTGACGCTTTTGTACCCATAGCGGTGTTTGAAGCCGGGTTGAGGAATCTGATGGACAGGCGCTCGGTACGCTTCGTTGAACTGGAGATGGACGCGCCGTTTGCGCCCGTGACCCCGTCGGAACAGGCTATACGAGAATACGCGGGTCATCCACGGCAACTGGCGGACGCGCTCATCGACGAAGATATATTGTTGGTGCATGCCGCGCCGGTGACGGATGCCGTACTGGATGCCTCACCGAATTTAAAGGTGGTGGGTGTCGCCCGGGGTGGGCCAGTGAATATTGATCTTGCCGCCGCCAGAGATCGCGGCATCGCAGTGATTACCGCTCCGGCGCGTAATGCCGAGGCCGTCGCGGATCTCACGCTGGCGTTCCTGGTCATGCTGGCCCGGCGCGTTATGGCGGGCCTCACATATATTCGAGAAGGCGGGCGTATGGGCGACTCGGCCTTTGAAGGCGCGCAGTTCTTCGGCAACGAACTGCGCGGCCATACGCTGGGGTTGGTTGGCTGCGGCAACGTGGGCCTGCGTGTCGCAAGCCGCGCCGCTGCTTTCGGTATGTCTATCGCCGTCTACGATCCCTACGTCGCGCCTGCGCAGCTGGAGAGCAGGGGCATGCGCATGATGGGTCTGGAAGAGTTGCTGGCAAGCTCCGACTTTGTCTCGCTACATGCCAGGGTGACACCGGAAACCGTCAATCTCTTTGATATCACCAGATTTGCCCAGATGAAGCGCGGCGCATTCTTCATCAACACCGCGCGCGAGCAGTTGGTCGATGAGCAGGCGCTCTACTCCGCGCTCGTCTCCGGTTCGCTGGCGGGGGCAGCCCTGGATGTGCTGCGGCCCTGGCCGCGTGGCACAAGCAATCCCCTGATTTCGCTTCCAAACGTCATTATCACGCCACATATAGGCGGCGCTACGCACGAAGCGGCCTTACGCGGCGTGCAAATCCTCGTCGACCAGATCGATCAATACCTGGCCGGCCAGCCCATGCAGTACGCCGTCAATCTGGACAAGACAGGGAGTTCGCGATGAGTACGCAGTATTTACTGGCAATCGATGCCGGAACCGGGAGTTGTCGCGCTGTGCTGTTCGACACCTCAGGCAAGCAGGTGGCTATGTCCCAGTGTGAGTGGACGCACCTGCCTCAGGCGGGACATCCCGGCTCGCAGGTTTTCGATACCCGTGCCAACTGGGGGTACATTGTCGGCTGCATTCGACAGGTGCTTGCCACCCCTGGCGTCTCGCCAGAGGATGTGCTGGCCGTCAGCAGCACCAGCATGCGCGAGGGCATTGTGCTGTATGATCGAACCGGGCAGGAGATCTGGGCCTGCCCCAACGTCGATTCACGCGCCGGAGAGCAGGCGACCGAACTGGTGCAGCGCAGGCTGGCTGAGAAGATCTACTTCACGGGCGGCGACTGGGTAGCTATCACGTCACCACCGCGCCTGCTCTGGTTGCGAAAAGAGGAGCCGGAGATTTTTGAGCGCATCGCGCATCTCACGATGCTGAGCGATTGGATACTCTTCAAGCTCTGCGGCGAGTTCGTTACCGACCCATCCGCAGGGTCCAGTTCGGGTATGTTCGATCTGGCGAGACGCACCTGGTCGGAGGAGATCGTCTCGCTGTGCGGCCTCTCGTCGGATGTATTGCCGCCAGTGCACGAGCCTGGAACGCAGCTTGGTCGCGTCCACACACAGGCCGCCGTGGAAACCGGCTTGAGGAAAGGCACGCCGGTTATCGTAGGCGGGGCCGATACGCAGCTTGGCCTCGTCGGCATCGGCCAGGTAGAACCGAATCGCTTCACCATCGTGGGCGGCACATTCTGGCAGCAAACGATCGGCGTGGAAACGTCACTGATCGACCCGCAGGGCCGCTTGAGGACGCTCTGCCATGCTCTGCCCGGCCAGTGGATGCTGGAAGGCATAGGCTTCTACAGCGGGCTGACGATGCGCTGGTTTCGAGATGCTTTCTGCGAACGCGAGGTAGAGCTGGCAAAACAGATGGGGCAGGACCCCTATGTCTTGATGGAGCGGATCGCACAGAGCGTCCCTGTCGGCTCGAACGGCGTAGTAGGTATCTTCTCCAACATCATGAATGCGCGGCGCTGGATTCATGCCTCGCCGGGCCTGATGCAGTTCGATATCTCCAACCCCTTCTCTTCCGGCAGGAAAGAGTGTATTCGGGCCATCGAGGAGAGCGCGGCCTACGTCTCCAACGGCCACATGCGAATCATCGAATCGCTGACCGGTAGCAGGTTCGAAGAGATTGTTTTCACGGGTGGAGCCTCGAAAGGGCAGCTCTGGCCGCAAATTCTGGCCGATGTGCTGGGCTGCCGCGTGCGGGTTCCTGTCGTCAAGGAGTCGACGGCGCTGGGCGCGGCCCTCTATGCAGGACTGGGCGCCGGGCTGTACGAGAGCATCGAAACCGCAGCCGAGCGCATGGTGGCCTTCGAGAAGACCTTCGAGCCAGATACAGCGAACCATCGTCGTTACATAGATCTCTACGAGCAATGGTCGCGCGTGTACCTGCGCTCGCTCGAACTGGTCGAAGATGGCCTGCTGCAGCCACTCTGGCGCGCTGCCGGAACGTAGTTGACTGACCAATATAGCCCATATAACCGGCAAAGCTACTACAGCCACAAGTCACAGCTTTAGCTATTCGCGAACCTATTCAATGAAAGGAGTACCGACATGCCGGATGCAGATGCGGCAGGTGAAGCGAAAACTTTTTATACTGCTATTCCCGTTCAGAGTGGAGGTTCGTTCCTCAAAGGCTCCTCTTCGCTCGATTGGGGCATGCAGAATCGCCTGGCGCGCGTCTTTCGGCCTGCCACAGGTCGCACGGTCATGCTGGCCATCGATCACGGCTACTTTCAAGGGCCGACAACCGGGTTAGAGCGCGTTGATATCACCATCTTGCCGCTCGTGCCATATGCCGACGCCCTGATGTGTACGCGCGGCATCCTGCGCTCGACCGTACCTCCGACCTCCACGACGCCTGTGGTGCTGCGCGCCAGTGGGGGGCCGAGCGTGCTGAAAGAGCTATCGAACGAAGAGATCGCCGTCGATATCGACGATGCCTTGCGTCTGAATGTCAGCGCGCTGGCTGTGCAGGTCTTTATCGGCGGTGAGTTTGAGACACGCTCGGTGCATAATATGACGCGCCTGGTCGATATGGGCCTGCGCTACGGAATGCCCGTAATGGGCGTCACCGCCGTTGGCAAAGAAATGGTGCGCGACGCGCGTTACCTGCGCCTGGCATGCCGCATCTGCGCTGAACTCGGCGCGCACTTCGTCAAGACCTACTATGTGGCGGACGGCTTTGAAACCATCACCTCCTCCTGTCCTGTGCCTGTGGTGATGGCGGGCGGCAAAAAGCTGCCGGAACTCGACGCGCTGACCATGGCCTACCGCGCTGTACAGGAGGGCGCGGCTGGCGTCGATATGGGCCGAAACATCTTCCAGAGCGATTGCCCGAGCGGCATGATTCGGGCCGTCAGCATGATCGTGCATGAGGGCGCGCAACCCGCTGAGGCATTCGAAGTCTATCGCGCCGCCAGGCACACCACGCTGAATGAAGTTGAACCACAGCACGCAGGAGGGAAGAGTTGAATCAGGAAAATAGACTCTACGAGTATCGCTCGGCCATAGGCAAGGCGCGGCATGACCTCATCACCCCCGCGCTGATCCTTGATCTGGATGTTGCCCGGCGCAATATCACCACTATGGCAGACTATATGCGCGGCATGGCGGCTCAATTGCGCCCGCACATCAAGGTGCATAAAAGTCCAGAGCTGGCCCGTCTGCAAATGGAGGCCGGGGCCTGTATCGGCGTGACGACAGCCACGGTGTGGGAGGCGGTCGTCATGGCGCGCGGCGGCATAAACGATATCCTGGTGGCGAATGCTGTGGTTGGGCCGGAGAAGATTTCAACCATAGCAGAACTTGCAAGGGAGGCGCACATTCTCGTTGCCATCGACGACGAGCAAAATGCCGAAGACCTTTCCCAGGCCGCGCTCAAGGCCGGGAGCGTACTCGGTGTGCTGATCGACCTGGACGTCGGCATGGGACGCTGTGGTGCGCGCTCGAAGGAGGAGGCTCTGCGTCTTGCCCGGTGTGTCAGCAGGCTGCGCGGCCTGCGCTTCGAAGGCATGATGGGGTACGAGGGTCACTGCATGCTCGAACCAGACCCCGAACTGCGCGTGCGCAAGGCTCGTGCTGCCATGGATTCCCTGATGGAAACGGTCGATTTCCTCGCGCAGTACGGCTTCGAGTCGAAGATCATCTCAGGCGGCGGAACGGGAACCTACAATATCACCGGCGCGCACCCGCGCCTGACCGAGCTACAGGCGGGTTCTTATGTGGTGATGGATGCTTTCCACGCGCAACTCATCCCTGCTTTCCCGGTCGCGCTGACGGTACTCGGCACAGTCATCAGCCGCCATGGGAGTCGCGTTATTCTCGATTCCGGTCGCAAGGCCATCGGCAGCGAACTGGGCTTGCCGCGTCTCAAGGATGTGCCATCCACAACGGTAGGCATAGCCGAGGAACATTTGCTGGTGGATGTAGACGCGGCCAGTTCATTAACAGTGGGTGACCGGGTTGAGGTGGTGTCAGGGTATGGCCCAACGACGGTCAACCTGCACGATGTCTACTACGTCGTAGAGCGCGACGTTGTGACCGATGTGTGGCCTGTGCAGGCTCGTGCGGCGGGCCTCGGTCCATATCGCTAGCTATCTTACGTTTAGGAGAAAGCCAATGTCCCCCCGATCCCATGATAGAAGTTCTGACGATGTTTCGCCCGTTGTTTACTACCCCCACGTGGAGAAAACTGATGACGTTGCTAACCGGGACGCTCCTGGCCCAGCGGCGCCGCAGCTCTGCGTACCAGTGGTGACGATCAGGCAGGCAATTGGAGCCTCTTTCATCAGATACTCAACCGGGCCCGCTGGTCTCCCCTGGCTGTGAGTCGCCAACTGCTCCTGCTCATCGTCGCGACCTTTGTGCCAGCAGGAGCCAGCGTGGACCTGGTCATTGACGAAACGCGGGAGCGACGCTGGGGTCCCAAGCATAGAAGAAACATTCTTTTCCTAATTCAGGTTAGAAGGTTGCTCAGGCAACGGTCTGGATAGCCTCAGGCGATTCCTAGCCCATGGAGCACCATTTCAACGGCAGCAATCACGATCACTACCAGGAAGATCATGCGCAAGAAGCGATTGCTCAGGTGATGGAGTAAGCGGGCACCAACCAGCGCTCCGATCAGGATGCCCAGGGCAACGGGTGCCGCAATCAGGGGGGGAATGTCCCCGCGTGAGAAGTAGATGCCTGCGCTAGCTGCAGCCGTCACCCCGATCATGAAATTGCTGGTGGTGGTGCTGACTTTCATGGGCAGACGCATCGCCACGTCGAGCGCCAGCACCTTGAAGGTGCCGCTACCGATGCCCAGCAGCCCCGAGATCAGGCCGGCGACATACATCATGGCCAGGCCGAGCGGGGTGCGTGTCACTTCGTAGCACACCTCCTCATGCAAGTGATAATCGGGATAGCAGCCGTTCAGGTGAAGCCAGTTCGCCAGACGATCATTCTTGACCCCCTGTGGCAGTTCCTCGCCGATCTTAAAGACGAGCGGGGCAGCCGAGAGCAGCAGAATGACGCCGAAGACAACCGAGAGGATATTTTGGGCCAGCAGTCCCGCCAGGAAAGCTCCGCAAATGGCTCCAGTTGTCGTGGCAATCTCCAGAAACATGCCGACACGCAGGTTGGTGACGTGTTCTCTCACATAGGCGGCAGCGGCCCCACTGGAGGTAGCAATCACGGAGATGATACTGGCGCCAATGGCGAAGTAAATCGGGAAGCCGAAGACCAGGGTCAGCAGAGGGACAATGAGTACGCCTCCACCCAGACCAACCAGCGAGCCTAACAAGCCAGCGGCAATCGCTCCCAGGAAAATCAGGACTGGATAGACCCAGGAGTACTGCCCATGTTGAAAATGCTGGTGTTGTCCCACGACCACAACCGCCCCCACATAAAAGATGCTGAAGAGCAGAATCAGCAAGACCAGCAGCGTAATCACCACAAAGCGCCGGTCATGTTCGGCGGCAAAGGCGACGATAGAGACGGCGACGCGCATCACCGGAGTGGCGATCAGCAAGAGGAGGCCGATCGCGATCACTGCTTGAGGCCGCAGCACAAGCAAACCTGTCCACACCTGAACAAAGGTTTGTGGAAAGAGCGTGAGCTTTTGCGGTGCGAACTTATTGGGTTGCAGCAACTCCAAAAATAAACCCAGTAGAATGACAGCCGCACTCAATAGAACTCCACCCTGCAGCACCCAGCCAATCAAAGTGTAGGTCTTTGCGACGATCTGAGCGGTCTGCGCTGCCTGTTGCCCATCTCCCTCCAAACCAGGAGACAGTTTCTGCAGCGCATCTTCCCTGGCCGGTTCGTCTCGAGAAGGTCGAGCCTGCATCTTTGCTTCCTCCTTTTCTCATGCTTCTTTTGCGATATCCTGTGTGATTCCTCTCACGAATATAATTCCTCTCACGAATTGTAACTCATTTCTGGCTATTCTTCCAATAAATGAATGGTATATTTTTCATAACAAAAAGGAATGAATAAAAGTGAGGCAAGCAGAATCAGACGAGCAGCAAATTGTCATGTGGTGAAGACAGCTCCCGCCTGAACCCACCTGCCAACTGCAATGAGCTTTTTGCGCCTCACTACATCGGAGAGCGCCCCGGTTGCCAGTTGCCCGCCCCCCTTAGCTCTTGACTCTGTAGCGGCTCAACCGCTTTTGCCGCCGCCGTGCGTGCTACGGAACTGGGCAAGAGCGTGGTGATGACAGAAGAGCGCACGCTGGGAGGAACCTGCCTCAACCGGGGCTGCTTGCCCTCCAAGAATCTGATCGGAGCGGCTCACATCGTCTACACTTCCGCCCACCCTCGCTATCCAGGCTTGCGGGCCACGCCCATGACCTTCAATTTGCCCGCCCTGGTGGAGCAGAAGGACGAATTGATCCGCGCCTACCGCCAGCAGCACTACGCCAGCCTGCTGGCTCATGACGAGATGCCTGGCCCTGGAGTGGTGTACGGTCATGCCACATTGGTAGACCCCCACACGGTCGAAGTGCGGGCTGCTGATGGCTCGCTGCGTCACTTGAGGGGCGAGCAGATTCTCATCGCCACCGGCTCTTCCCCATTGATCCCGACCTTTGCCGGCCTGGCTGAAACCCCCTATCTCACCAGTGACCTGTTGAGTAGCCGGGAGGATCTGGGAAGCGATGAGCTGCCCGATACGCTGCTGATTGTCGGTGGAGGCTACATTGCCCTGGAGATGGGTCAGATGTTCTCGCGCTTTGGCACCCAGGTGACGCTTCTGGCACCATCGGAACGCATTCTCAAGGACTACGAACCAGAGATCAGCCAGGCACTGACCTCTATTCTGCGCCAGGAGCGCATCCAGGTGGTGACCGGCCGCAGGTGCAGCAGGTCAGCGGCGACAGCGAGCGGGTGCAGGTCGCCGCGCTGGTACGTGGCGCACGGCGGCGCTTCCAGGCCAATAAGCTACTGCTGGCGACCGGTCGGCGACCCAACACGACCGGCATCGGCCTGAAACGCGTGGTGGTACGCCTGGATGCGCAGGGAGCCGTCGAGGTTGACCGCTCCCTGCGCACCAGTGTGCCGCATATCTGGGCGGCAGGCGATGTGATCGGGCGCGAGGTGGGCAGCCAGATGGCCACGCCGGTCGGCGCTCAAGAGGGAGGCATTGCCGCCAGCAATACACTGGCCGATGCCGGGCAGGCCGTTGATCTGACGGTGATTCCACGAGCCGTTTTTACCGACCCGCCGGTGGGCGTCGTCGGACTGACCGAGGCGCAGGCACAGGCTCGCGGTCTTGACAGTGAGTCGAGTACGGTGTCGATGGATGTGGTTCCACGAGCCAGCATCATCCGTGATAGACGTGGCCTTATCAAAATGGTGCTCGAACGAGAGAGCCGTCGGGTGCTGGGCGTATCCATGCTTGGGGTGGGCACAGAAGAGGTCATCAATGAAGCGGCCATGGCCCTGCGTTTCCATGCCACCGTCGATGATTTCATCAACATGATCTACGTCTATCCCAGCATGGCCGAGGCGCTCAAGATTGTCGCCATCTCCTTTAGCAAAGATGTGAGCAACCTCAGTTTTTGCGCCAGCTAGTGAGGAACGCCTATACAGAGCAAACGAACCCTTGCCGGTATTGGCAGAGAAGTGATGCAGGGGAAGTTGTTGGTCAGAGAAAAGCCAGAACAGAATGAAATTCAGGAAGGGACATATGCCACACCTATCACTCGAAACGATTGCTGAGCGCATCTCGGAGCGACTGCGCTGCGAGCAGGAGGATCTGTGTCGTCCCATTATCCAGCAGGTGACACGCGGCAAACCGGTGACGCCAGTCGCTCTTGGGGCCTCATTGCAGGTGAGCATGGACGAGTTAGAACATCGTCTGGCAAAGCTGCCGCCGGATGTCGAGTTTGATCAGGCTGGCAATATCGTCGGCCTGGGAGCCACCCTGGTGCCGACCTCCCACCGGTTTCAGGTTGGGGGCAAACTGCTCTACACCTGGTGCGCCTTTGATACGGTTCTGTTCCCACCAGCGTTGCATGTCGAGGCGCAGGTCCAGTCGACGTGTCCGGTCAGCGGTCAGCCTGTTACCTTTGTCACCACGCCCGAAGGCGCCATCCTGCATCTGCTCCCAGCGAGCAGTGTGATGTCGTTAATCGTGCCAGCCAGCCGTGACGACTGCACGCGCGCTACCTTTTGCCTGCAGTCGCTCTTCTTTCAGTCGGAGCAGGTGGCTGCGAGTTTCCTGGCTGACCATCCGGAAGCGTTGCTGCTTTCGGTCGAGGAAGCCGCTTATGTGGGACGATTGGTGGCCCAGAGCTGTGCGGCAGGCGCGACATCAGCCTGCTGATGTCACTCTCTTCACGAATTTGATCGAGCAGGAGGCCTTTGGGCTGCTACCTCTGGAAGCGATGGCGAGTGAGTGCCGTGTAATTGCCACCAGTGCGGGAGGATCGAGCGAGTACTGTCTCGAGGGTGTCAATTGCGTCGGCGTCTCCGGGAGACTCGCCTGCTCTGGCATGTGCCGTGCAGCCACTGGCGCGGAGCTAGAAGCTGCATCGGCGTCTAGTGGAAGGCGGCCAGCGGACCACGAGCGCATTCACGCTCGGGCGTCAGGCGGTAGCCTATCTCTGGGCGGTGAGACGCTAAGGTGGGCACTCAGTCGCTGTGACCTGGATCGAGGTGGAAGGGGGAAATGGCTCTCGGCCTGCAGAGCATTGGCGCTTGCCCTTCTTCCCACGCGATGGCATACTCGAAGTGTTCACCTACTTGTCAGGCTCACTTGATACTGATTCGTATGACAACCAGAGAGAATCTGAGATGGGTTTCTTTGACGCGAGGTTTGGTGCCTATGTGATCGTCGCGGCGCTGCTGATCGTGACGCCCGGACCAGATACGGCGCTGGTCACCCGGCACGCCTTCCTCGCCGGAAGACGTGCCGCTTCTTTCACCACACTGGGTATCGGAACCGGAAGTATCATCTGGGCATTGGCCTCGGTGCTCGGCATCGTGGTGCTCCTCGAGGAGTCAGTGGTGGCGTTCACGGTCCTGAAGTTCGTGGGAGCGGCATACCTGAGCTATCTTGGCCTGCGAAGCCTGATCGCCAGCTTCAGGGGAAACAAGCAGGCCCGCGCCATGACAGTCGATCCCGAGAGGACGCGACTGAGAGAACGGGTTGCCTTCCGACAGGGACTGCTGAACAATCTCTTGAATCCGAAGGCCGGGGCGATCTTTGCCACAGCGCTGCCTCAATTTATCCGCCCAGGCGATCCTCCCCTGCGCTTGCTGCTGATGCTGCTCGTCTATGAAGCCCTGCTGCTGAGCTGGCTCAACCTCTATGGCTCCCTGATCAGTCGGGCTGGCCGCAGCCGTTTTGGGATACGCGTCCGTGACATCCTGCAAGGTGTCACCGGGGTGGTGCTCATCGCCCTTGGCGCGCGGCTCGCATTCGAGCGCAAGTAGCGCGTGCAACACGTGATCGGGCCGGTCTCCAGAGTCGGAGGCCATTTCCTGTGGCTGGCTGAGAGGGTACCGATGAGAACAGCGTAAGAGAGAGAGCATGGAAGAAAGACCTCAAAGGAGGAGCGATGTTACGATCAAATGCGATGACCATCGGCAACTCTCCCCGCGCACTGGCGTGCCAATCAAAGTCCTGCGCCACTACGAAGGTTTCGGGCTTGCACCAAAGCAGGTCAACCTCAAGACCTGTTTAGAGAGGATGAAAACATGACGGGAGATCGGAGTAATTCCCAGGATTCATCGTACTCTGGCGACCAGCATTCGTCCCTGGCGAAGGAACGCTATGAACTTGGCTACAGCGAGGACGTGCATCAGTGGATGGTCCAGAGAAGGGCGGCCTCCCATGCAAGCTTCTTTCTGCCTCACCTGCAGGCGGGCATGTCTCTGCTGGATGCAGGGTGCGGTCCTGGCTCCATCACCCTTGACCTGGCAGAAGTGGTTTCCTGTCCTCAAGCCGGGTGGCCTCGTGGGGATCCGTGATAGAGACTACAGTCTCTGGTTCTTTGAGCCTGTTCTGCCAGGTGTCGAGGAGGCTCGGCGTCTTGCTCTCCTGGTTGCCGCTTCCAATGGGGCCAGCCCTACTTACGCTCGACAGCAGCGCCACTTGCTTATAGAGGCAGGATTCCCTCGAGTCGAGGCGTCGGCAAGTTGCGTGAGCAACGGAACGTTGGAGCAAACTAAAGCGTCTGCGAGAGCGCTAATGGCACGTCTGCGCTCTTCTTCCTTTCAGGAGACGGTGGTACAACAAGGATGGTCTGATGCAGCAACGTTAGAAATACTGTGTGCTGAAGTCCAGGCCTGGGGAGAACGCCCGGATGCATTTGAGGGTTTAGTCTGGCGTGCCGCAGTTGGTCGGATGGGTACCACATGCTAAAAGCTTATCCGAAAACCGGTAGAGATGTGGTAGGATAAAAGAAGGTGGAGAATTATCTGGCTTTCCTGCACCTGGCTTGTGCTCAACTCATCTTCGCCAAGATTGCGGTTTTCGAATAAGCTTTGCTTCTCTATTGGTTCTGGCGCACAGGCAGCGCTGCTGTCTGTGCGCTCACCGGGGCTCGGTCAGCGAGTTGATCGCACGCACCCTCTTGTCTCAGATGACATCATCTCCAAGGCAGAGAGACGTGTGTTGCACGATTCCCGTTTCCCTGAAGTGGCGACTGAGGGAAAGTGTTTTGCCGCTTCCTGGTGCATTCGGAAGAATGACTTCACATGAATATATTGTATGTGCAGTAGAAAGGAACATGACCTCATGTCAGCATCCCAAGAGCGTCAACCTACCCTCGATTCGGTTGCTCCTCGTTTCCTGGTCGGAGACATGGAACAAGCTCTGGCCTTTTATGGACAACTCGGCTTCGCAAGCACCTATCACGACGAGGGGTTTGCCATTCTCGAACGTGACAGGATCGCTTTGCAATTCAATGTCTCCGACCCGCCAAAGGAGGGTTGCAGGGTGTGTTATATTGTCGTCACCAATATCGAGGCGTTGTATCAGCAGTATTTGCCAACTGGCGCTATTCGGTCTCCGATCCAGGCGACGACCTGGGGGACGAAAGGATTCTGGCTCTGCGATCCGTTTCGCAATATCCTGATTTTTGAGGAAAGCATTCCTGGAGAGGAGAGCGATACAGAACAAGGAACGTGAGTACGCGAGCCACGGAAACAGATCCACAGAGAGAACCGCTGGCAGGAACCCCTGTCGGGTGGGCGACTGTTGCCCGGCCCGCGTCCCTACCCTCTTCTTTCCTCTAATTTCCTCCGATAATTTTCTTGATGGGTGTCGTTTATCTGGCAGCCAGGCATGGAAAGGTTTGTAGAACATTTCTTTACAGAAATGTCTGTGAAATGTAGTGGAATGCACGCGGGAAGAGAAAGGGATTCTGGGATTTTCATAGGAGGTCGGCATCATGGGTACACCTGTGATCTGTCTTGTGACGTTGCATGGCATTGGCTTTGAACAACCACCGCAGCCGGAGAAGGGCATTCCCGGCTACGCGGACGATTTGCACCAGCATTTGAGCAAGTATCTGGATGAGGCGCTACTGGGAGATGACCCCAACCGGGGACGCGAGCAGCGCGGGGAAAACGGGCCGGTCTACGTACAAAGCTGGTACCCACCGAAGAAGGCAACCGCGAAGAGCGGCCTGACACGGCTGGGCAATTGGACAGGAAAAGACCATCGTTCAGTCGACATTTCTCAAGCCCCGTTGGTCAATGGCGAACAGCGGATCGCGCATGTCGCTCTGGTCTATTCACATCTTGAGGGACAGGGGCCGATGATCGGATCATCCCTGATAGCGGGGTCCATGGTCTCCGTCTCGGCCTTGCACTATGCCCACGTCGCTGGCATGATTCAGATGCTGTTCTCAGACATGACAGCAATGCTCCAGCATCAGCCAAAGGCGGCTAACCACGCGCAGCCAGCGACAGGACTGCGCGTGCGCAGCGATCCCGGTTACCATCGGCCAGGGCATCATGCTGACGACGATGCGCCTACAGGCTTGCTGGCAACGCTCAGGCAACTTGAGAATGATGTGGCCGCGTATGTGTGCCGCAACGAGCAGCGAGAGCGCGTGCGCTTCTTTGTCCACGACGCGCTGATGCGGCTGGCCTGCCGCGACGACGTGGAAGCCATCGTCATCAATTCGCATAGCAACGGAACGGTGATTGGACTCGATGCCATGAGGCAACTGCCACCTTTTGCTGTGGAAAAGATCAAAGTATTCATCACGGCTGGCAGTCCGTTGCGCAAGTACATTGATCTTTTCGTCTGGGGGCAGCAGATCGAGAGCGTCAATCCGATCAAGCGCTGGATCAACTTCTGGGACCCGTTAGACCCGGTCGGTGATCCCCTGGCCCCACCGGCAAGCTGGCGGCGCGGTGATAAGCTCCTCCCAGCCTTCAATGATGGCCTGTTCCAGCATGTAAACCCTAACACGGGCGCGATGCAGTCTATCCAGGTTGAAGATCGGCAGGTAGACAATGTCAGAAATAGCATAGATTGCGAGCTGAAGGCGCACAATTACTGGGACAACGCCCCTGAGTTTGTGAACCCCCTGGCGGATATACTCAAAGAGGTCGCTTCAGGTCACGAGATATCTTTGAGCGCATCGATGGCGTGGAATGACATCTCCTTTCCTTAGCGTGGAAGAGGTTGTTTGACCAGCTTCTGGATAGCGGCAGCCCACGCGGCCTGATCGAGTTCATAGGCAGGCTCAGGTGCTCCTGCGGCAACTTGTCTGACCTGTGCTAGAAATCGCTTTTCACCCATTTGATCGCGTAGCTGCCCAAGCGCCTCCTCCACCGTAGATGCATCGGTAGAATGGAGCAGCGCCAATCCGACGCCCGCGCCAAGCAGGAGTTGCAAAGCCTGCTCCTCTGCTGCCTGCTGCGCGAGAAGGCCCAGTTCCTTGAGAATACGGCTAACGGGCCGCAGGTCCTTTATCTCTCGCGTGATGGTGAGTGCTTCAGTCAAAAGCTGCTGCGCCTCTTGCAGCCTGCCCTGCTGTCGTTCCAGGATAGCCAGTTCCAATCGGGTTACAGCGACCTCGCGCCGGTCTTCGAGCTGATCGAGACCAGCCAGGGCCTGCGCATAGAGCTGGTATGCCAGTTCAAACTGACCCTCTTCCCTTGCCAGGGTAGCCATCTCGCGTTGAGTGAGCGCACTCATGCGTTGATCCTGAAGGTTGCGCAAAAGAGCCAGCGCTTCATCGAAATAGCGGTGCGCCTGTTCAAACTGCCTTTGTTTGCATGTCAGAACGCCCAGTGTTTGTAGCGCAATCGCAACGTTGCGCAGGGACTGGAGATCGCGCAGGATGGTCAACGCCTCGTTCAGAAATGCACGCCCCTGCTCATACTGTCCCTGATCTCCGGCTAAATTGCCCAGATTGAGCAGTGTAAAGGCGTACCCAAAGCGGTTTCCCAGGTCGCGCTGAATAGAGAGCGATTCGTCGAGATAGCGGCGGGACTGCTCGAAATGCCCTTGATTACGAGCGAGATTGCCCATATTGCCCAGGACAACCGCGCTGCTGCGTCTATCGCCCAGGAGGCGTAGGATAGCAAGCGCCTCTTCGTAGAGCTTACAGGCCTGCTCCGGTTGCCCCTGCTCTCGCGCCAGGACGCCCAGATTATGCAGCGTAAAGGCCGTACCGCGTTGATCGCCCAGGCGGCGGTAGAGAGCGAGCGCCTCGCCATAAAGCTGGCTGGCCTGCTCCGGTTGCCCCTGTTCCACCACCAGGTTGCCCAGACTCTTCAGAGTATCCGCAACGCCACGTTGATCGTCAAGCTGGCGCAGCATCTCCAGCGCCTTCGTAAAGAACTGGCGCGCCTGCTCCAATTGTCCCTGCTTCCAGGCAAGGTCTCCTAAACAATACAGCGTCGGGGCCATGCTGCGGCGATGCTCTCTCTCCCGCGCCAGTGCCAGCCCGTTCTGCCAGTATGCCTGCGCCTGTACGTAGTTCCCCTGCTGCTCCGCTATTTTCCCGAGATGAAGCCACGCAGTCGATTGACCACTGGCATCTCCCAGGCTGTGTGCGGCCTCAAGAGAGCGTTGGAGTTGAGCTTCAGCTACGGTATAGAGACCGCGTGTGATGAGCACTGGCGCAAAGGCATGCACGCCCCGCACCAGCGCCGCAAGCATGCCCTGCTCATGGGCCACCTCTAGAGCGGCAAAGATATTGTTACTTTCGTCATCGAGAGCGGCATAGTCGGTGGTATGCGCCTCAACGTAGGTTACAAAATACTCGACCATGCGGGCGACCACAGCGCTGTCGCTCAGGTGCATGCGCGCATAATCAGCAATGGTCTGGTGCAGGGTGTAACGCTCGGGGCCGCTGCTTTCCAGTAATCCAGCGTCCATCAGTTCATCGAGGGCCTCCACCGGCATGGCACTGACCGCTGCGGCGGCATCTTCGGAGAAGGTGTTGGGTTTGGGCGGGAAGACAGAGAGCGCGCGCAGCGCAACACGCGCCCCCTCACTCACTTGCTGGTCACTCATGCCGATCATGGTCTGCAATGAGAGAGGCGCGCCCGCTGATAAACCAGGATGTCCACCAACGAGGGGCTGTGGCTCATGCAAGCGCAAGCGTTCATCGGCGCTGTGCAAGCGGGCTAGCGCTGCTCGCAGTCGACGCGGCTGGCCGCTGTGCGCCTGTGCCCGCAAAAAGTTGCCCAGCAATGTGAGTGCCAGTGGCAGGCCACCAACAGCGGCGACGAGGGCCTGCGCCTCTTCCGGCTCAGCCTGCACCGCCTCCGGTGCCAGGCGCATCAGCAAGGCGTAGCCCTCAGCATCCTCCAGTTCGCGCACTGCTATAGTTCCCTCAGCCGCAAAGCGGCGGGCGATCTCTGGGAAGCGCGTGGTAATGAGATGGGAGCAGTTGGGGCCACCGACCTGGAAGGCCAATGCATCGGCAATCTCCCAGGCATCATCGATGACCAGCAGCATACGCCGCTGCCCGATAGCGTCATGGATGCTGCTGGCCCACGCCTGAGGTCGACTGCGCTGGGCGAGATCAGCAGGAGCGCAGTTCAGCAACGTTCCCCAGCGACTGAGCAACCCCAGTATATCGGGTTCAGAGCCAAGACCGACCCAGAGCACGCCATCGGCAAATCGCGCCCGCATCTCCTCATCATGGGCCAGCGCCGTTGCCAGAGCCGTCTTGCCAACACCTGGCAGACCATTGAGGGCGGAAAGCGACGCGGAACTCAGTAATTGCTGCTTGAGGCGCTGCAGCAGGTCAGCGCGTCCCAAAAGCTCGCGGCCATGCGCGAAGGGCGGAGGAATAGCCGGATCAAATACAGGCGCCTGGGCTACAGGAAGCAGAGGCGCAATCTCATCAGGCCGACCCTGGATTGGATTGCCTCCGGTGCTATTTTCCTCTACCCCTACCGTTACGAGGCCAAGTTCCGCGACGCTCAGACCAAAGAGCGTTGAAAGCTTCTGACGGAAGTGGGGGCTGGGCATGGTGACACCACGCTCCCAACGACTGATGGTAAAGGCATCAGTGCCAACCTCGCGTGCTACATATTCCTGCGACCAGCCCTGACGCTCACGCGCCCCTTTCAGGCGAGCATTCGGGGTAGGTTTGGCCGTCTTTTTCATGACCGGGTTAATCTCCAGTTTCGTGGTATCCTGTCTCTCGCCTGCATCATAACACGTCAGCAGCCAGTCCCGCAACCCAGGATAAGAGACCAGCGCATGACTAGCAAATGATCTTCTTTGCAGAAACAACAGGGAGTATACTTAGAGAAATTCGGTCAGGCTCCGCTTCTGGAGAAAAAGTTTACGAGAACGAAAAAAGCCATCAATGGCAGGAAAAGGACAAAGGTACAATGAATACAGCAAAATATGAATATGAAGGGACAGAAAATCGGCCTCACCTCAGCGGTGTCTCCTATATATTGCCCAATGATGATCAGAAGATTAATCGTCTCGACTTACAGCACTATCTGCTGCGCTACATGCTCAAAGGCAATTACCTTGCGCCAATCGTCCAACCGGCGCATATTCTCGATAGCGGCTGCGGCACTGGACGCTGGCTTGTGGAGATGGCAGAGGAATTTCCTCAGGCCGAGTTGATCGGCGTAGACCGCACGCTGCCTGAGCCAGGAAAGGTCGCTTTTCCCCCTAACTGCCACTTCCAGGTCGGCAATACACTGAACGGCCTGCCGTTCGAGGATGGTGCGTTTGACTTTGTGCACCAGCGCCTCCTGCTTTTTACCATTCCACAAGCGTACTGGCAGCAGGTGGTCAATGAACTTGCGCGGGTCATACGCCGGGGAGGCTGGGTTGAGCTTATTGAGGTCAACCCATTCTTCCAGCAAATGGGTCCGGCCACTACGCGCATCGTCGATCTGATTACACAGGCCGCTACACAACATGGGCTGGACATGGGCGTTTCACAGCGCCTGGGCAGCCTGTTAAGCAACGCAGGATTGAAGCGCGTGGGAACCAGCACGCAAATTGTCCCGCTCGGCCACTGGGGTGGTCAATTGGGGACGCTGGCCTTAGAGGATATAGAGGCAATTGCCCAGGCGCTGAAACCCCTGATCCTGGCTCAGAGCGGAATAAGCTCCGGAGAATTTGAGCACCTGGCAACCCGGATGTTCAATGAAGTCGAGGAGTTTCACACCATATTCACCTTCCATGTTGCCTATGGCAGCACAAGAGGGACCGGCCTGCTCGTATAGCCTCTTTTGGCATCCTTTCTATGGGCAAGTCTTATACACACTTGATAATACTCCATAGCCGTGCCATTCGTTTCTTCTTACCCGGATGTTATTCTTCGCTGCGCTCAGAATCTGCAGTCATCAGTTGATCCACCCGCCCTGCGAGAGATTCTTTGCTGTGCGAAGAATAACATGTCCAGGTCCGTTTTTTTATGGTTGTTACACGGAGATCAACGGAACTGCTAACAGAGCCAGCAGAATGCCGATGCCCTGGATGCGTGTGACACGCTCCCGCAGCAGTAGCGCCGCCAGCAGCACTGTCGCCGCCGGATAAAGGGAAGAGAGGACAGAGGCGACATCAAGCCGACCAGAGTGCGCGGCGAGGACGAAAAAGGCATTGCCGATGGCGTCCAGTATGCCCGCCAGCAAGACCAGAGGCACGACGCCGCGTCCCGGTAATACAGGCTGACGCCGCGTGCCGACAAAGACCAGCAGGAAGAGCACGGAGGTAAAACGAGCAACTGCCAGAGGCCAGAATGTGGCGCCGTGGCTCACACGACTGATGAGAATGAAGAAAAAGCCAAAACCACAGCCCGCCAGTAGCGCCAGTCCAATGCCCTCTGGACGCCCCTTTGCCGGTTCCGGGCGAGAGATGAGAGCAATGGCAAGCAGCGCCAGTACAAAGCCGACAAGTTGGAGCGGGCTGGGCAGCCCCTCCGTAAACGCGCTAAAAATGACGGGCAGCGCCGCCGTCAGAACTGCCGAAACGGGGGCGGCTATGCCCATGCGACCAATAGCGAGAGCCGAGTAGAAGGCGATCAAGCCAATAGCTCCCACCACTCCGGCCAGGCCTCCCCAGAGGATATCCATACCAGAGGGAAAGTGCTCGCGCCAAACCAGCGCAAGGCCAATCAAGAGCACAAAGCCGACTGTGTAAGCTGCTATAACAACGCTGGAAGCGGGGGCTCGTCGCGAAGCCAGTCCGCCATTGAAATCGCCACTCCCCCAGCTCAGTGAAGCCAGAAGACCAAAGACAACCGTAGCAAGAGCGCTGCTCATGTATTCTTCCCTTGAAATAGCTCTGATGTGTATGTAGAAACAAGCGTCTACAGAGGATTTTGAACTCTAATCTTCTCAGAAACAATCGGCCAGCTCAAGAGCCAATTGGGCTTTCCGATAGAGCCATTTTCAAATGCTATTCTGCATCGAGCGATGACCCCGTTCGTAGACCGCGCTGTGGTTCCTCTCATGCGTCAGCACGGCTGGGAGTGACGATGCTTCATGGGTAACAGGCCAGACCATCTCCGTCAACGGCGGCTCCATGAGCCGATCCTGGCGCTTGCTATGAAAACGAGTCCAGATGTGCCATTCTTCGCCGTCGCTCAGAATGACACATCTGGACTCGTTTTCATTATCATAATGCCATTAGGAAGCCGAGCCTGACACGTCCTGCTTCCCTTGCGCTCAGCATGACATGTTCCAGCCGCTACTTTCTGCCGCCCAGTGGGAAGCGGTCCCAGGGGTTCTCATTGACTGTGATACGGTAGCCATCGGGGTCGGCGAAGGTGAAGGCGCGCCCGAACGGGCTATCGAAGGGCCGGGTGATGATGGTCACATCAGCCGCTGCCATCCTGGCGTGCAGTTCATCGACATGATCACAGTCGATCCAGAGCGTCACGCCCCGGCCCGGCTGTGATACCTCGTCCAGGTTCACACTTGCTGTCGCGAGGCCAAAGGGGATCGAGTTGGTATCGAAGAGGACAAAATCAGGGGTATTAAAACGCTCATCGATAGTAAAGCCCAGCATCTCCGTGTAGAATGTGCGCGAAACAGCAAGATCGCGTACCTGCAAGCTCAGAAAATCGGGTCCGAGAAGCTTTGCCATAACTGTCTTCTTCCTTTCACGTCTGAGCGGCCATCCCAACTGCCGCATGCGTTTCTCTCATGTCAACAGTTTACAACGGGCAAGTGACAACTGTATGTCAGTAGCCGGATGGTTCTTTTCAGTCCCGGCAAATTGCTATTCTCCATACAAGATGCTATGATTGGATGAGACAAAAGAGAGCCGGGGAGCATTGTAATGAGTGAGATGGCAACAGAACAGAGCTTTTTGATGGGAAAAATGAGGCGGCGAGACTTTCTTGCCCTGAGCGCGCTGGGCATTGCGATGCCGGGAGCACTGATTGCCTGCGCGAATGGCTCTCCACAGGGCAATAACCCAACGCCAACAGCGACGAGTACCAAGGCAGCCAGCCCAACAGCGACGCCCAGCCCGACGGCGCAGGCAACGCCGACAGGCGCGGACTGGGCGCAGCTTGCGAAAAGCCTGCAGGGAACGCTGGTGCTGCCGGGCAGTTCGCAGTATTCCACGGCGCTGCAACTCTTTGACCCGCGCTTCGACAGCATCCACCCTGCCGCGATTGCGTACTGCGTTTCACCGATGGATGTGCAGCAATGTCTCGCCTTTGTGCAGAAGTTCAACCTGCCACTGGCGGCGCGTTCCGGTGGGCATTCCTATGCTGGCTACTCGACCACAACCGGGCTGGTGGTCGATGTGACGCGCATGAACACGGTGGTAATGAACACGGGTAATGGCACCGCGACCATTGGCGCGGGCGCTCATTTGATCGATGTCTACTCGACCCTTTCCAACTATGGCGTGGTCATTCCCGCCGGTTCCTGCCCGACAGTCGGCATCGCCGGTCTCACACTGGGCGGCGGCATCGGGGTTATCGGGCGCAAATTTGGCCTGACCTGTGATAACCTGCTCGCGGCGCAGATTGTACTGGCGAACGGCACCGTGCTCACCTGCGACGCGCATCATAACGCCGATCTCTTCTGGGCGCTGCGCGGCGGTGGTGGCGGCAATTTTGGCGTCACCACCTCGTTCACCTTCCAGACGCATCCGGTCTCCTCGCTCTCGCTCTTCACACTGGACTGGCCGTGGAGCAGCGCCGCCGAGGTCGTTTCGGCCTGGCAAAACTGGGCCCCTCCGGCGCCGGACGAACTCTGGTCCAACTGCCTGCTCCTGGCTACCAGCCCCAAAAGCAGCGGGCCGCAGGTGAGGGTCAACGGCGTCTATGTGGGCAGCATCTCTATTCTGAATCAGCTGCTCCAACAGTTGACCAGCCAGGTCAGCGCCGCGCCAACTGGCCGCTATGTCTACAACGACAGCCTGCTTGAGACTATGATGGTCGAAGCCGGTTGCTACGGCATGTCCGTAGCGGCATGCCACCTGCCGAGCCAGAACCCACAGGGGCAGTTGCAGCGCGTGCCTTACGCGGCAAGGTCCGATTTCTTCACCAGCACGCTGCCATCGCAGGGCATCAACGCGCTGGTAAATGCCATTGCCAGCCGCCAGGCCTCCTCACTTGGTGAGGGCGGCATCGCCTTTGACGCTTCCGGTGGTGCGATTAACCGTGTGGCAGCCAACGCGACGGCTTTTGTGCATCGCAACGACCTGTTCTCCGTGCAGTATACGGCAAACTGGAACGCGAGCGACCCCAGTTCCGTTATCTCGGCTAATCAGACCTGGCTCAACGGCGTCTGGCAGTCCATGCGCCCCTATGCCAGCGGCAACGTCTACCAGAACTACGTTGACCCGAACCTGCCCAACTACTTGCAAGCCTACTATGGCTCTAACCTGCCGCGCCTGCAGCAGGTCAAAGCCACCTATGATCCCACCAACCTCTTCCACTTCGCGCAGAGCATTCCGCTCCCCGGCTGACGCTATTCATAGCCCTCTTGCAGGCTCGTCATGCTGATCTTGCCCCAGAAGAGGCGGTAGGTCAGGATGAAGTAGGTGGCGGCAAGCACCATACCGATGATCCACCAGACGAGACCCACCGTCTGCCCGTAGAGAGAGCCTGAGGCGTTGGAGATGGTCAGGCTGTAGGCAGGGTTGACGGCAGGCAGCATCAGAGGATAGATAGCAAAGGCGGCGCTGGCGAGCAAGGCCGCAATCAGAAGACAGGACGAAAAAAACGAAAACAGATCGTTTTGCCTGAGATTGAAGAGGATCATGGCCACAAAGCCCACAACGGCCAGCAGCGGGAAGATAAAGCCCCAGGGACGGCTGAAAAAGCTGTTGCTGACGTGTGGCTGCACGATCCAGGTCGCAATCGTTCCCAGGAGAAGCAGTACAACGTTGATACCCCACACCACGCGGGCCGCACGACGGGCGCGGCTACTGAGTGGATCAGGCGTCTTGACCGCGACATAGGTAGCTCCGTGCGCAGTCAGCACCCCAAGGGCCATCAGAGCGATCAGGATGGTATACCAATCGAGAATGCCAGGATTTTTACTGAAGGGGTTGAAATCCGTCCACAGGGCCAGGAAGAAGGTGCCATTGGCCGCCAGCGAAACGCCGCGCAGCACGTTCGCCATGGCGGCCCCGTAGAAAATGATCAGTAATGCGCTGCTGATAAAAAACAGGGCATCCCAGAAAGAGGCCCACAGCGGATTGGCGATGCGCCCACGCAGTTCGATGGAAACCCCACGTCCCATCAGCAGCCAGAGCACGATGATGAGCGGCAGGTAGAAACCACTGAAGGCGGAAGCGTAGAGCAGGGGAAAGGTGAAAAAGAGTGTACCACCGGCCGCGATGAGCCAGACCTCGTTGCCATCCCAGACCGGACCGATAGAGCGCAAGATCATGCGGCGGTCTTCGTCGCTGCTGGCGATAAAAGGCTGAATCGCCCCGGCCCCCAGATCAAAGCCATCCAGCACCACATATGCCGTCAGCATAAAGCCGACGAGGATAAACCAGAGCGTTGACATCCTTTATTCTCCTCCTAAGCCGCTTGCGAACTCGTCAGAAAGCCCTTCGGCCTCCTGCGTAGATTCCTGCTTGTGTTCATGTGCAGCAGGCCCGGTGATCGCTTCAAACGTCATCAACAAGACATAGACAAGGCCAAGCAGCAGGTACATGCCCATAAAGCCGAGCAAGGTGAAGAGCACATTGCCATCCGAGAGCGTGCTGGTGACGCCCTGCGCGGTCGGCAGCAAACCGTAGATAATCCAGGGCTGGCGACCGAGTTCGGTGGTGAACCAGCCCGCCGTGTTGGCGATGAAAGGGAATGGCGTCGCCAGCATAATAATCCAGAGCATCCAGCGATAGCGGAAAAGCCGTCGTTGCCACAACAGGAAAAGCGCGCCAAAGCCCATGATGGCGATAAAGATGGTTCCCAGCCCGACCATAATGTGATAGCTGTAGTAGAGCAACGAGATCGAATCGGGCCATTGACTGCGGGGGAAGGCGTTCAAGCCACGCACGGTGGCCGTCCAGCGGCGATAGGTCAGGAAGCTGAGCACATTGGGCACAATCAGGGGGTTATCGAGCGTGCCATGATCCGGGTCCGGCTGTCCCAGAATAATGACGCCCGCGCCGCTTTGTGTCTTGAAAAGCCCCTCCATCGCCGCCAGTTTGACCGGCTGATAGGTCGCTACCTGTCTGCCCTCCATATCACCACTCGGAAAAAGCTGGAAACAACTGGCGAGAAAGCCTGCGATCACTCCAACCGTTATGAAAATGCGCGCATAGTCGACGTGCTGCTTCATGAGCAGGTAGTAAGCACCCAGGCCCGCCATAAAGAACGAGCCAGTGATGACCGCCCCACTCATCGTATGCATGTACTGTGGCACCGTCCAGGAGTTGAGCAGCACGGCCAGATAGTTACTGAGATGGAGCTTATTGCCGACTATGGTATAGCCAACGGGGTGCTGCATCCAGGCATTGGAGGCAATAATGAAACCGCCCGAGGCCCAGGTGCCGATCCAGACCATCACGGTGGCAAAGAAGTGCATGCGCTGGCCGAAAGCCTGCTCGCCGAAGAGCATAATGCCGAGAAAGGCAGACTCAAGAAAGAAGGCAAACGCGCCCTCCATCGCCAGCGTCTGCGCAATGATATCACCGGCATAGGTGGAGAAAGCCGCCCAGTTTGTACCGAACTGGAACTCCATCGGAATGCCGGTGACAACCCCCATGACAAAGGTAATGGCAAGAATCTTGGTCCAGAAGCGAGTGCTGACATTGAAGCGTTCGTCGTGCCGCCAGAGATAGAGGCCTTTGAGCACCACCAGCAAGAGCGCCAGCCCCATTGTCAACTGCGGAAACAGGTAGTGAAATGAGATGGTAAAGGCAAATTGCAGGCGCGAAAGAATAGTAGATATCGGCATGAAAACCCCCTCTCATAGACCCGAAGGGAACGTTATTAAACCATTTTGCAGATCAACCATCTGCCGGTAGAGACCTCCCGCCGCCAGCAGTTGCGCGTGTGTGCCGCGCTCGACGATGCGGCCATGATCGAGCACGAGAATTTCATCCATCCGCTCCATTGCGACGAGGCGATGCGTCGTCATCAATACTGTTCGCCCCTGCATGAGCATATCCAGATCGTCCAGTAGCGCCTGCTCTGTCAGCGGGTCCAGATTGGCCGTTGGTTCGTCGAGAATGAGCAGAGGCGCGTCTTTGAGCAGGGCGCGGGCGATGGCAATACGCTGGCGTTCTCCACCGGAGAGACGCAAACCTTGCTCCCCCACCCACGTCGTCAGACCTTTAGGAAGTCGGCGCACCAGCCCGCCCAACTGCGCCTGTTCCAGCACGCGCTCTAGATCGCTCTCATCGGCATCAGGTCGCGCCAGCAGCAGGTTGCCGCGTATTGTATCGTTGAAAAGATAGGTATCCTGGTCAACCACGCTGACGAGAGCGCGCAGATCGTCGAGCGCGTAGCGGCGCATATCCTGCCCGTCCAGGCGAATTTCACCGCGCGTTGGGTCCCAGAAGCGCAGAGCCAGCCTGACCAGCGTACTCTTTCCGCCGCCGCTTGGCCCCACCAGCGCGACACGCTTCCCCGGCGCGAGACAAAAGCTAATATCGCTTATCGCGTCTCCCTCACCGGATGGATAGGCGAAAGAAACATGCGCAAATTCCAGCGTATGTCCACGCGACGCACTATTCTCTATTACGAGCGGCGCGACCGGTTCCGTGACAGCAGGAGCAGTATCGGCGATGGCGAATAAGCGTTCCGCGGCGGCAAGCGAGGTGCCGAGAAACTGGAAAGCTTCACCAAGCGGCAGAATCGCCTCGAAACTGGCGAGAATGATGAGCGCCAGGAAGCCCAGGTAGACGCCATTGATCGCCTTTGTGGCAACTAGAGGAATCGCCAGAACAAGCAAAGCAAAGAGCGCCATATTGCTCATGAGATCGTTCAGTGCTTGCTCCAACCCCGTGATCACAGCCATACGGCGCTGAAGTTGCGCGAGTTTCCTGTCCAGCGCGGCCACCTTCTGGCGTTGATCGCCCGCCCGACCAAAGGCCAGTAGATCCTGCACGCCCTGAATACCATCCAGCACCTGCGCGTTCAGCTCAGCGCGCACAGCGAGCTGCTGCCTGCCTACGCCACGCGCGAGCAGGCTTACCAGCCACGGAATGCCCAGCCCGGAGGCTATAAGAAAAGCGAGCGCGACCCAGGCCAGCAGGAAACTGAAGATGGAGAATATGTAGAAGGAAAGCAGGCCGACGACAATAGCAACGATAATGGGCGAGACGGCCCGTAGATAGACATTCTGCAACTCCTCGACATCCGAGACCAGCCGCGTCAGCACATCACCACTGCGATACCTGAGCAGGAGCGAGGGAGCCAGCGGCTTGAGGCGTGTGTAGAGCCAGACGCGCAGCCGGGCCAGCAGGCGGAAGGTGGCGTTATGAGAGACCAGGCGCTCGGCATAGCGCGAGGTGGAACGCACAACGCTCATAAGCTGGACGAAGTAAATGGGCATCACGAGCGTTACCAGCAGCGGCCCCAGCGCGGCAGCAGCGATCAGATAGGCAGCCATGCCAAGCAAAAGCATATTACTGGCCACCATGACGCAGCCGAGCAGGATTGCCAGAGCGATCCACCAGCGAAAAGGCGACAGTTGAGCGAGCAGGCGCATGAACACTTTCATCTGGCGGACTACTCCTTTCCAACTGTGCTCAGCAGGCGATTGTACTGTGCCTCCGAGCGCAAAAGCGCGGACGGCTCACCGACTTTCACCAGCCGCCCGTCTTCCAGCACAGCGACTCGATCGGCGGCGGCAATCGTGTTGTAGCGGTGGGCGATGATCAGCACGATGCGATTACGCATCAAATTCGCCAGCGCCCGCCTGATGAGCAGCTCGCTTTCGGGATCAAGGCTTGAGGTTGGCTCGTCAAGGATGAGCAGCGGCGCGTCTTTGAGAAAAGCACGGGCAATGGCGAGGCGCTGCACCTGCCCTGCGCTCAGCCGCGCCCCACGCTCGCCGATCTCGGTGGCATAGCCCTGCGGCAACTCTTCGATGAAGGCGGCGGCACCAGCTAATTCGGCAGCCCGCCTCACCTCTTCCTCGCTGGCATCAGGACGCGCCATGCGGATATTGGCGAAGACGGTGCCTGAGAACAGGTACGGGCGCTGCGGGACAAGGGCGATATATTCGCGCCATGTTTCGGCGGACAGTTCCGTCATGGGAAGCCCATTGACAAAAATCTGCCCTTCCTGAGCGTCCATGAAGCGCAGGAGCAGATTGGCCAGCGTGCTTTTGCCAGCACCGCTTCGGCCTATCAAAGCGGTGCAGGAATCCTGCGGAAGTTCCAGATTGATGCCGCAGAGCGCGGGGCGCCCGCTGCCGAGATAGGTATACGTGACGTTGCTGAAGGTGATGGTAAGGGGGCCAGCAGGGCGGCGGGACGAGTGTGTATCTTCGTTGAACGGCAGCGGCGTTTCCAGAATGGTGTTGATGCGCTGCATAGCCGCCTTGCCCTCCATAGCGGCGTGGCGATGAACGCCCAGTTCGCGCAGTGGACGGAAGAATTCCGGCGTCAGCAACAGGATAAGGAAAGCATGTGAGAAAGGGATATTGAAATTGAGCAGTTGCACACCCAGCACCACCGCGATCAGGCCAATAGCAACCGCCGTCATAAATTCCAGCACCATGCCCGACAGGAAGGCGACGCGCAGCATTTTGAGCGTGCGCTGGCGAAAGGACTCACTAAACCGGGATACTCGTTTCTGCGCCGCCTCGCTCGCTCTAAAGAGTTCCAGCGTGGTTAAGCCCTGAATGGCATCGAGAAAGTATGCGCTCATACGGGAGAGCGCGAGCCACTGGTTCTGGATGTGTTTCTCAGCATAGGTCCCTACCAGCACCATCAGGAGCGGAATCACCGGCCCTGTAATGAGCAGCAGCACGCCGATGGGCCAGTCGAGCCAGAAAACGTAGGCGGCAATGATGAGCGGGGTCAGGATACAAAAGGCAAGCTGTGGCAGGTAGCGGCTGACATAGGCGTCCAGCCGTTCAATACCCTCGCTCACCGTCGTCACCAGTTCGCCCGTCGCCTCACCTTTGCTATACGCTGGCCCCAGGCGCAAAAGGCGCGCGAACACTCGTTCGCGCAGGTCGGCTTTGACGCGAACGGCCGCCTGCCGCGCCACAAATTCGCGCCCCCAGACAACCCCCGCATGTACTACGATAGCTGCCAGCAGGAGCAAGAGAGGCTGCGTCACCTGCGCCAGTCCCGCATGATGCAGGAAGACACGATCGATTACCGTGCTCAGGAAGCTCATCTGAGCAATCAACACCAGTGTAGCAAAGACACCGAGCACAACTGTAACAAATAAGGTCACACGTGCGTATTTCACGTACCGGAAGAAGGCTCTCTCCATTCATCTTCCCTTTGATGATAGTTTCTTATGCAAGACGTCTCTGTGATGACGTATGGTTGCAAATGCGTTCGTTTCTCATCCAATATTATAGAGTGCAAAGACAGGAGGTGCCATAAGCCAAATAATTTTGTGGAATAGCGGCCAGCAAGCAGGGATTGACAGGCGAGCTTTTCTGGATTACTCTTTTTATACAGGTTATCTCCTGTTTTATCTACCACAAGGAGGTCTTTCCCCGCATGGCAAACGAAACCCGCACTTCTCTCGTCGAACAGCACTCTATCGATTTCATCCCCGAAGCGGAGCGGCATGGCTCAGTCTTCAGCCTCTTCACCCTGTGGTTCGCGGCCAACATGCAAATTACTACTGTGGTGACCGGGGCGCTGGCGGTAATCATCGGACTGCCCCTGATCTGGGCGCTGGTGGCTATCGTGGTTGGCAATATTCTTGGCGGCGTCGTCATGGCGTTGCACTCTGCGCAGGGGCCGCGCATGGGCATTCCCCAGATGATCCAGAGCCGGGCACAGTTCGGCTTCTATGGCGCTATCCTGCCACTGGTGCTTGTCATCCTTCTCTACATCGGCTTCTTCGCCAGCAGCGGCGTGCTCGGCGGCCAGGCGCTCTCGGCCTGGACAGGCATGAGTGTCACCCCGGCTATCATCATTGTCTCCGCCATCTGCACCGTCCTCGCCATCTTCGGCTACGATCTCATCCATCGCTACGAAGGCATTGTCAGCGTCCTCTTCCTCGTCGGCTTCCTCTACCTCAGCATTCGTCTGTTAGCCAGCAGCGGACTCGGCAAGGCATTTTCGACGGGATCATCCTTCTCGCTGGGAACATTCTTGCTCGTCGTCTCCGTCATCGCGACCTGGCAGATCACCTATGGCCCATATGTCGCCGACTATTCACGCTACTTGCCATCAAACACGCCGATCAGCACCTCGTTCTGGTGGACCTATGGCGGCTCCGTCATCAGTTCCATCTGGATGATGGCCTTTGGCAGCATCGCCTACGCCGTCGCAGGCTCGACCTTCGAGAATGATTCCGTCCACTTTATCGTCGGGCAGTCCGGCAACAGCCTCGTACTGGGCGGCATCATCTACCTGCTGATTGTGCTGGGTATTATCGCGGCCAACGTGCTCAACATCTATGGCATGTTCATGACAACCACCACCGCGATATCTTTGCCCCACTTCCGCGCCAGTACGCGCAACCGCATCCTCTTCATCCTCGCAGCCGCCATCGTTGGCACAGCCGTTGCCGTACTGGGACAAGGCAACTTCATCAACAACTACACCAACTTCCTGCTCTTCCTGCTCTACTTCATCATCCCCTGGTCGGCTATCAACCTTGTTGATTTCTACCTGCTGCGCCACGAGCATTACGATATCGCCGCCATCTTCAACCCGCACGGCATTTACGGCGCGGTCAACTGGCGTGCGCTGCTGGCCTACGTTGTAGCCATCGTGCTAGAACTGCCTTTCATCAGCACCACCCTCTACACGGGGCCACTCGTCTCCTATCTGGGTGGCGCAGACATCTCCTGGATCATCGGGCTGATAGTCGCGTCCATTCTCTACTTTATCCTGATGAAACCTGTGGTCGCATCGACAGGAACGACCACCGCCAATAAGGGATAGTTATAGGATTACGACAGGAGGAAGCGGAAACCCCCGCAGGCGTTCACTTAAGCCTCGGCAAGCCGACCGCAAGGGATCGGCCCTACTCTACACGAGGTAGCCCGAAGAGCCAACGCATAGAGTAGGGCCGATCCCTTGCGGTCGGCCTGAAGGCAGCATCACTACGTAAGTGAATACCTTTGGAAGCTTCTCGCTCTCTTATCGCGCCAGATAAGCCATTGCGCCTGTCTTGATGCAGCGCTTCAATGAAGCCTAGCCGGGTGGATAATTATCACCTTTTTCGGCAACTCTCCCCAATTTCTTCTTCGGCGGCGGTTCTTCTGGCACATCTTCCAACAATTCCGTTATGGGAACACCCAGAGCTTTCGCTATTTTATCCAGCGTCTTCAATGATGCATCATGCTGGGGATTGTGCCAGATAGCCTGCATGGTCTTCAAATTGATGTCCGCCGCTCTCTGCAAACGGGACATCGTGAAGCCTTTGGCCTGCGCAACCTCTTTAACACGCAAACGTCTCATGTATTTCCTACCCTTCACTCTGCTTTTTAATATGATACTAAACTCGACTACTTGACACAATCCCTTTATAGTGGTATGTATTACATTAACATTACTCTATAGGTATCCTTCTCGGTGGCATAACAAATCAAATCCGACAAAAGACATAAAGAGGTAAAGGCAGTGTCATACATCAGTGAAGAAGGCAAAATCACCCTGCGCGACATTGAACGCAAGTACCGGCTTAGCACCTACGCCATCGCCGCCATCGCCTTCGTCGAGGCCAGCGTCATCTATCGTATGGAACAGAGAGGCCCGCTTCCTCGTAAAGTGGTCGAGCAAATCTTGCTCCGGCTCTCAGAAGTCACCGGTCAGGACTATTCAATGGAGACAGTCGGCGGCTACTGGATTGAAAGAGATGAGGAATAGAGAACTACGCTTTTTTTTGCCAGGAAATCCGTGGAATGGCAAATTTTCTGCGTGCCAATCGCTTGATTAAGAGAGGGAGGTGCATACGCAAATCGGCCTGGGAAGCGCGCTCGGCCTGGAGCGGGGCGGAAGATACGAGTAATCACCACACACTTTTTCCTTGACACCTTCTCACTCCTATGCCTACACTGAACGAGTAGTGTTTCTGCCGCGATGAGAGCGAGCAGGAGTTTTGCAGAGAAAGCAGAGAGGATGCAATGCAGATTTCGGATAAGGCAGAGGGGAATAAGCAGTTAGAGGGTTTTGAGGACTTTGTTGGCAAAATGTTGGAGGAGTGGAAGGTGCAGGGCTGCGCGGTGGCGATTATTAAGGATGGCGAGATCTTACTCTCAAAGGGATTCGGGCTGCGTAATGTGGCGGAAGGGCTGGAGGTGACGCCGGAGACACTTTTCCCCATCGCCTCCTGTACGAAGGCGTTTACCGCTACGTCACTGGCTATTCTGGCGGACGAGGGGAAGGTGGATTGGGACACGCCGGTCAGGGCGTATCTCCCCTCGTTCAGGATGTACGATAGCTTCGCGACGGAGCGCATGACGCCGCGCGACCTGGTGACGCACCGTTCGGGCTTGCCGCGCCACGACCTGATGTGGTACAACTCCTCGCGCACGCGCAGAGAGTTGTTCGAGCGTTTGCAGTATCTTGAGCCGAGCAAGGATTTGCGCGCGCTCTGGCAATACCAGAATCTGATGTACATGACCGCCGGATACCTGGCTGGCGAACTGGCCGGGATGAGCTGGGAGGAGCTTGTGCGGCAGCGCATCTTCCAGCCGCTGGGTATGACAAACAGCCTCTTCGACATTAACGAGGCAAAGGAATTGCCAAACTGCTCGCGCCCATACATCGAGCGCAACGACGAAGTGAAGGAAATGCCGTACTACGCCGCGCAGGGCGCTATCGCCCCAGCCGGGGCGATAGTTTCGAGCATCAGCGACATGAGCAAGTGGGTGCTCCTGCATGCAAACAAGGGCAAGATCGGTGATGTGCAGCTTGTCTCCGAGGGGCAGATGATGCAGATGCACGCGCCGCAGATGGTGATGCAGGAGACGCATAAGTACGAAGAACTGGGCAACTCGACCTACGGCATGGGCTGGTTCATCCACTCCTATCGCGGCCATACAATGGTCGAGCACGGCGGCAATATCGATGGCTTTAGCTCACTCGTCACCTTATTTCCACGGCAAAATATCGGCGTTGTCGTGTTGAGCAACATGGATGGCAACCCGCTTCCCTATATTCTCACCTACAACATCGGTGATCGTCTGCTTGGTTTAGACGAGGTTGACTGGAATGGGCGCTTCAGGAAGGAACACGACGAGTTGAAGGCTGGTGAGACGCGAGGCAAGGAGAAAAGCGAGACGGACCGCGTGCAGGGAACCGCGCCATCCCACCCGCTCGAAGCCTATAGCGGCGATTTTGAGCATCCGGGCTATGGCACCATGTCCATTGAGCTGGACGGCGAGCAGTTGAAGGCGATCTATAACTCGATGGAGTTCGCGCTGAAGCACTATCATTATGATGTCTTCGAGGCGCATATTGAGCGTTTCGATATTATGCTGAAGGTGTCCTTCTCCACGAATCCGCGAGGAGATATCGAGACATTGAGCGCGCCGTTGGAGCCAATGGTGAGCGATATCGTTTTCAGGCGCGTGCCCGCTAAGAAAATGCTGGATAAGAGCTTCCTGGAACAGTTCACCGGCCTCTACGAAGTGATGGGCATGCCGCTGACGGTGGCGTTGAAGGGCGAGAAGGCGTTGATCGCATCGCTGCCCGGACAGCCAGATCAAGAGCTGGTCCCCTACAAGGGCATGGAGTTCCGCATCAAAGGACATTCCGGCTTCAGCGTCGAGTTCAAAAGCGATGAGGCGGGTGTCATAACCGAGGCCTTATTAACCCAACCTTATGGAGCCTTCATTGCGAAAAAGCAGACGGCATAGCTAGATTTCAGGGCCAGGCAGGTGTGAGGCCAGCAGTGAGGGCGCAATAGCGCTTATCGGCACGGCACCAAGCTGGACCATCACATCTGCCTCCTGCCCGCTGGCGGTAAATTGCAGGAAGGATTGTGCCTGCGCTGTTCCCGTTCCCAGAGTGTAGAGATGATCAACGCCCCAGAACGGATACGAGCCGTTGAGCAGGTTCTGCGCGGTCGGCAGAGCGCTGTTGATGGCGAGCACCTGTACATTCGCCCCCTGCGCAGCGACCAATGGCACAATGCTAATCGCGCCCGGCACCGCGCTTACCGCCAGCACCACCCGTTCGGGCGTATCCTGCTTCAGCCTGAATCCCTTTACATGAATGGTGGCGTTATTCAGTACAAATGAACGAAAAATGGCATTAACGGCATCGCTTGCGGGACGGAGAATGACTGATACAGGCTCGTTAGGACCGCCAAGCTGCGACCAGTTCGTGAGTTTCCCCTGGTAAATCGCCTGCAACTGCGCGCTGCTCAAGCCATTGATCTGGATATCGGGACTGACGATGACTGCATAGAGCGAAGCAGCGAGGGGGTGATCGGTGAGATTGCGCAGGGGCAGAGCCGTCAGGTCGCTGGCCGCGATTGTATCTTTATTCTGCTCTACAGCATTCAGGTTTTTGCGATCGGTGCTGCCTCCCAGCGCAATCATTGCGCTAGAGCACGCGGATTGATAATCCCTGCTGATCTGTTGCAGCAGGAAAGCAAGGTTCAATGGAGCAGCGACAGAAAAGCGGCCCGCAGCACAGGTAAAGGTGGATGGCCCTGGCGTGGCTGTTGGAGGAAGCGTTGGCACCGGCGTGGGCGGGCCGGGCGCGGGAAGCGTGGGAGTGATCGTCGGCATGGGATGCTTGTTTGTGCTCGTGGGGGGTGTGGCGTTTTTCAGCGGCCCGGCTCCCTGGTTCGTCCCGGTAGCGGGTCCTGTGTTCTCAACAGTTGGAGTGAGCAGCGGGCCGGGCGGGGCAGTAGCAGTAATGGCTGAAGCCGTGCTGGCAGGGGTGGCCGTAGAGCTATAATGCCAGAGTGGTAAATTGGTGAGCTGGTGAAATTGCTGCGGGAAGGAAAGCATAAATATGGAGGCGCTGGCAAGGCTGAGAAGTAGCACGGCAAGCGCCAGCATTGAAGCCGCCCGCGCCCACGTAAAGCGGGTGCGGCGCGCTCGCACGTTGACACGGCGCTCAGGCACATCAGGCGTATCGCAAATAATCTGTGGCGCATCGGGAACGACGGCTGAGACAAGCGCCTGGGCAAGCCCGGCTGCATCGGGGAAACGAGCGTCAGGACTCTTCGAGAGAGCGACGCGCACCACCAGTTCCAGAGCCTCCGGCAGGTCAGGACGCAAAGCACGCAGCGAGGGTATCGGCTCGTCAGTGTGCTTCATGGCAATCTCTTCGGCACTCTCGCCACTGTAGGGAAGCTGGCCGCTCAGCAAATAGAAGAGCAGCACCCCTATCGCATAGATATCGCTGGCCGGGCGCACAATGCCCAGCGACTGCTCCGGGGCCATATAGGCCGGGTTGCCCATATCAATCTCAGCCGTAAGTGGATCGCCATCGCGGTATATGCGCCGCATGCTAAAGTTCGTTACAATAAGGTCTTCCTCGCCACTTACCAGCAGACTGGTCGGCTGGATATTGCCATGCACGATGTTGTGCTCGTGGGCATATTGCAGGGCCGAACAGAGCTGTGTAACGAAGCGCATGACCAGTGGCAGCGGAAGCAAATCATCCGGCTGGCGTTTGAGAAATGCTTCCAGCGTCTCCGCGCCCATCGGCATCAATGACACACTGTAGAGCAGGTCGGAGAGATCGCCGCCCACGCCGTATTCCAGCAAAGGCTGAATATGCGGGTGCTGGCAGCGCCAGACCTTCTCCACTTCAGTGGCGAAGGCATCACGAAAACCGGTCGGGTCGGGAAAGTGGGGACGATAGAGGCGCAGAATGACGTCATAGCCGCCCCGGGTCGTGGGACGAGCGCGATATGTCTCCACCATCCCCTCGTGAGATAAGCGTTCCAGTAAAAAATAATTGCCAACCATTACGCCAGCGAGTTCCGCCATTTCTCTCCTCACAAACTAGAGTTTGCCTGCGTTAGATCGTCGGGCCAGGCGTATGCGAGTCCAACGCAGCCGGGAACAGGTCCTTGATCGAGATAACACCAGCGCTCGCCAGATCGAGGGCAGCGGTGTCTGTCGAGCAAAAGCTAATAAACGAGAGCGCCAGTCCCGTCGCCGCCTGCCTGCTGTAGAGATGCTCGATACTCCAGAAGGCATAGGCGTTGGTGGAAACGCTGGCAGCCGAAGGGGCCACGCCATTGATGGAGATTGCCTGCGCCCCGCTGACCGGCACCGAGGCCAGCGGGACATAGCTGATAGCCCCACTTGTATCCAGTACCTTCTGTGCCACCTCCTCATTGCTATCATTGTACAGTACCGTACCGGCGACGCTTTGCTGCTTGCCCTTGAGTACATAGTCATCGAACAGCAGTTCTATCTCGGAACCGGCGGAGCGCGAGACGATCTTGATGGGTTCATCCGTACCGCCAACTTGCGACCAGTTCGTGATCTGCCCGCTATAGATGCTCTGAAGCTGCGCGGTCGTGAGATTGGTGATCTGCGTGTCGCTGTTGACGATCACGGCGTAGATGAGCGCCCCCACGCGATAATCTACCAGCCCTGCACGACCGGTGGAGGTGAGATCGGAGTAGGCGAGGCTCGTATTGCCACTCTCTACCGCGTTGAGACCTGTTTTGCTGCCCCCACCATTGATGGTGAAGCTCGCACTGCCGGAGCACTGGCTGTTGTAGCCACCCGTCAGTTGCTGGATAGCAGGCTGAAAATTGACCGAACCAGCCAGCGTGAGACTGCCGGACGCGCAGGCAAAAGGCGGCACAACCGGATTACTTGAAGCAGGCGTTGAGGCAATCGCCGGGCGCGTCGCCACCGGGATAGGAGGAGTAACTTGCGTTGTCTTCGTCCCGGTCGTTGGCGTAAGCGTTGCTGCCTGCTTAGCCGAGCCGCGCGCGCTCATAGTGGCTGTTTGAGCAGGCGTGGTTTGCCCGCTATTGGAACTATCAGGCAAGAGAAAAGAAGAGAGCAAAGCACCTAGCAGCCCGAGTAACAGTAAGATTACCACCACAATTGGCAAAATCTTCTTCAGCCGGGCATTCCACTCGCCACCCTCTTTGCGTGGCCTCTCCGTCCTCTCCCTCTTTGGTAAATCCTCGAATACAACCTCCGATGGAGAGGATAGCTCTGGAACAGAAGCAGGGGGCAGGGCCGGAACCTCCTGCTCCGGTTCCGGTACCACAGGATTATTGCTCAGATACTCGGCAGCAGTAGAAGGCACATCTCCCTGTTCTTGCCCGCTCGCGATTAGGGGCAGCGGTGACCACTCAACGGGATCAGCCGACCAGAGTGGTGATGGCAAGACAGGAGGCTCTTCCCGCACACCGGGGGTCGGCTCGGTACTGGCAAAGGCAAGATAGGCGGGCAGCGGTGTTTGCGGATCAACGGCAGTCGCTGATTGAGCAGGGGATATTTCCGGGGGAGATAGCGGCGGGGGAGTCAGCGGGCTACGTGTCGAGGTAGCGCCAGGTACCAGTTGTAGTTTCCTGGTTACAACGGGCCGGGCTACGGGTGAAGCCACGGGAGCAACAGTGACGGCTACTAGAAAGGCGTTGTAGAACTCATCGGCTGAGACAAACCGTTCATCTGAACGCTTCTCCAGCGCCATACGGAGAACGCCATCGACGGCATCGGAGATGGCAGGAACAATTGAGCGAGCCGAAGGAACTGGCTGACGCACGTGCTTGAGCAGCACCTCGACAGGCGTCTGGCCGGTAAAAGGTGGTTGCCCGGTAAGGATACGGAAGAGCAACGCGCCCAGTGAGTAGATATCGGTGGCACGCCGCACAAGGCCCAGCGATTGTTCCGGGGCTACATATTCAGCCGAACCCCAGCCGATGCGTGTCAGTGACTGCTGGCTGTCGTCGTAGCTATGCGCGATGCCAAAATCGGAGAGTAACATGCGGCCATCAGCGGCCACAAACACGTTAGTCGGCTTAATATTGCCGTGAATCACGTCGTGGTTGTGCGCGTACTGCACAGCGCTGCAAAGCTGCTGCATAATCGGCAACGCCTGCATAGCGGAGAATTTGCCACCCACACGCTGGAACAGGTCTTCCAGCGTCCCCGTCACAACAAATGGCGTGACAAGGTAGAGCAGTCCCTCGCCTTCGCCATATTCGAGAAACGGTAAGATGTTTGGATGGTCAAATTGACCGATTTTTTCCGCTTCGACCATAAAATGCTCGCGGAAGGACTCGCTCCGGGCATAACCGGAGTGAAAGATTTTGACCCCTACCTCGTAGTTCCCTTCCCCTTTCTGGCGAGCGCGGTAGACATCCGCCACTCCTCCCTTGCTGATACATTGCAGCAGGAGGTAATCACTCAGCATTACGCCTTCAAGATCAGACATACAACACCCCGTCAGACACTCAGCTTCTCTCGTTCTTCTCATGCCGCCAATACGGGTGACAAAAACGGTCAAATCACGCAGTATATCGAACTAAACGGGAGCTACTCTTTTTTTTGATGAAATCAGGACTTTAAGAGAGCTAAATCTTGAGGGCCAGGATGAGCACAATGGTGAGGATGTGCAACAGTTGATCGACCCAGATGTGGGTGATGAGCTTGTAGCGGGCTTTGAGCGTATCGATCACATAATGGGTGACGAGCAGGAGAGCGATGGCGAGCAGCGATGGGTGGGCGAAGAGGATAAAGACGGCGGTATAGGTAGCGCAGTGGTAGAGATTGATCTCCCAGCTTTTGCCCTTCTCGACACTCATCCAGGTGCTTTGAAAGGCAAAATCTCCGACAAAGTGGCAGGCAAGCCAGATCAACAACACCCGGGTGGAAATGTCAAACAGCATAGACACGCTCCTTTACCCTGTTTCCTTCCTGCTCGCAGTATACCCTTGCTTGAAGGATGGGTACTATGAGGTGGGTCTCGAAAAAAATGTGAGGTAGAGCACAATTATGCTTTGTGGACGCGCCAGGGAGTGCCGGAGAGGACGCGCAGCAGGAGCAGGGCCGCGACCAGCATCCAGAAGCAGAAGGCAAGGTCTTGTTCGAGGAAGGAGCTATCCACCTGCCCCTGCAGCAGAGAAGCCAGCAGCGCCGCCCCAACGCCAAGCGTCATCCAACGCAGCGTCATCCATCCTCGCACTTTGGCAGTTCGCAGGGAAGTGAGCATACGGACAAACAGCCAGCAGAAGAGGACAATTACGCCGATAAAGGCCAGCAGCCCGAAGATACCCATGCTTACCCAGACCTGGAGAAAGATGTTATGCGGGTGCGAGAGGTCCGGCTCATCGTGCAAAGCCTCGTAGGCACCAGGCACCGAACCCCAGTAGTGATAGAGATTCGGGGTGTGACAGACAGTGTTCAGGCTATAGTGACAGAGCCAGTTCTCCATCCCATAGCCGAACCAGGGGCTGTTGTGAATCATGTTCAGCGCAACCTGCCAGAGGTAAAGACGTTTCGTAAGCGTGCTCACGCCGGTGGCGCTGGTATGCTCGTCAACTATAAAATTGATGACCCGGCTATGGAATACTATCGCAATCACCGCAACGACAACGATAAATACCAGCCCGCCTACGAGCAGCACCCGGCGATTCGGGATAGAAAGCGCAACGACAAAAAGCAGGGCAGCCGCTATAGCGAGCCAGGCCCCACGTGACTGGCTCTGGTAGAGCACAAACAGGAGAGGGACATAGGCCAGGAGCAAGATGCCACGGAACCACCAGCTTTCCAGGATGACGTTTTTTCGTATCTTCGTCAACATCAATGCAAAGCCGATGGGCAAAGTATAGTCGAAGAGCAGACCGATGCTATTGGCGCTGCCATACATCGCATGTACGCGATTGCTGAGATCGAGGGCAGGCAAATTGCTAAACAGGTCTCTGAGCACAAAATATTGCGCGAAGCCAATCAGGGCAACCACGAACGCGGTTGCCAGCAGGGCCAGCAAGAGACGGGCCACATCACGCCGGGTACGCAGGCAGACGAGCGCCAGCGAGAGATAGAGCAGCGGATCGAAGACCTCTTCGCGAAAGGCACGCAGGGCGACATGCCGATCATAGGCGATGACGATGGAAAAGGCCGCAGCCAGAAAGAAGACAAGAATGGGCAGGGCAAACGGGCCGAGATGGTCGCGCAGGTCGCGCCAGAGCGAGGTCAGGGGCCATCTGTCATGCAGGAAAACGAGCTGGAGCAGAAAGACCACGACACAGACAGCCAGCGCAATCTCGGCAATACTGAAGGCGTAATGGCTATAAACCGTCTTTTGCAAAAGGTAGTACGGAAGAGCCAGGGGCAGCAGCGCCAGCGCAAAGTTCAGCCGATACCAGCACAAGACGCCAAAAATAAGCAGGAAGGGAAGCGAGATCAACGGGTTGAGGCGAAATATATAGCCCGACCCCAGATTGGTATTCCCCACGATATAGTAGAGGAGCATCGAGAGAATCAATGTCCCTTCAACCAGACGATCATGCCAGAATGGCGAGAGATTTTTGAATAAACGGTCATGTTCCACGGGAGGAGCGCCCGGCGTTTCTGCTTCGTTATTCCCCTGCCTAATAGCTTCCTGTACTCTCTGTCCGTTCTGTACATCCTGTGAAATATCGGGTACAGGAAAAGGTGCTTTCTGCCAGTTCATAGATTGCTTTCACCCTGAATTTCAGGTATTTTTACTTACCCTGGTCTAACAGCATTGTACCACGCCCGTCCAGCAAACGACGTATTTCTATGTTTCGATAGGACTTAAGGATAAGCTCAGCAGCAGGAGGAAGAGGGTGCTGTCCTGCCTGGCCCTGACATGATAGAGCTAAAGCCAGTCATCACCCGGCATCGACCTGCCAGATGATGACCGTGCTGTCGCCCGATGCGCTGGCGATGTATTTTCCGTCGGGCGACCAGGCAACATCGACCACAGCTTTCGTATGTCCATAGCCGTTGGCCGAAGGAAAGGACAGCTCCTGCGTGCGGGTCGTCCCTGGGGCGGCACTCGACCCGCTGGCGCGCACATCCCACACGTAGACCAGCGGGTCGCCAGGATAGCACATTGCTACGTACTGTCCGTTAGGCGCCCAGGACATCCCCCACACATAATATGAGGTCAGTCGAGGTTCGTGCAATTGCAGCGTGAGAAGCTTCTGATTTTTTTGCACATCCCAGAGAAGCGCAAGGTCGATATCCGAAATGAGCAACAGGCGTGGGTCGATCGGAGACCAGGCCAGGCATTCATTATTGATCAATCCACCGTTCGGCACCGGACGATCAGGTAAAGTAATCTCTTTGTTTGTCCCGGTTTTCGTATCCCAGATAATAACTGTGCCGTGGTCAGTATGGGCCGCGAGCATGCCATCGTCAGCGGACCAGCCTATGGCGTCTATATTTGTCCCGGAAGAGAAGTCGGTGAGAGAGAGCGTGCGAACCGGTTTGCTATCCTGACCTGTCTGCCAGATATCGACCCCCAGCGCATGCGTCTCGAAGGGACTGTTAATGTCGTAAGTGGCAAAAAAATTGCTCCCGGGCGCCCATGCCAGGTCAACGAAAGAAGGGGTATTGAAGGAGCTGGTAGCCGCGAGGTTCTGATAGATATGCGGCGATGCTGTACTGCCGAAGGCATCAAAGAGTTGAATATGGCTATCCTGGACGATAACGGCGATTGTCTTGCCATCAGCCGACCAGCAGAGCCAGTCCTGATTGAAAAAGAACGGGCCGCTGGAATTCTCATTGGTTACTTTCCACTTCCGCAATGGCGTAGAGATGCTCTGAACGCCGGTCGCGTTCTTTTCCAGAAGCGAGCCAGCGTCCCAGAGCATGACATACGTGTCGTCGCCGCCACTCGCCAGGTAGCGGCCTGTCCGATCCCAGGCAACAGACCCGACGCCGGCGCTGTGGCCCGTCAGAGAGAGCCGGGGGATACCAGAAATAAGATGACGCGGCCCCGGTATGGCAGGCGGCACATTTCTAGCAATGGGATTTGACGGCGGGTGATTATGTGTGGAAAATTCGTATGCTCCAATACCGGCGGCTGCCAGGGCGGCAATGCCGACGCCGCCATAAAGGAGCACCGCTCGCCGCGAAACCTTCGACCCTTTTCGTGGGGCTGCAGGTACAGTTGGGGAGGGTACCACAGGCAGTGAGGACACGGGTGCTGCGGGTGTCTGCACCCCGGCAAACATGCCCGGCTGCGTTGTCACGGGCGAAGACACTGCCATCCGCGCAGCCGCACCAGGTGCCGGTACAGTTGAAATGCCTTCTGGCGTCGTTGGGGTCAACACAGGCATAACTGTTGGCGTATAGGACGCGGCGGGGTCGGGTAGGGGTACAGACTGGCGATCCGACTGCTTGCATTGCGACCAGGGGGCAAGCAGCGTTTTCTCGGCATCGGCCTGCGCTTCCTGCGACCGTGCAATAGTGTGCGGGAAGAAGCCTTGCTCAAGCGCCTGTACGAAAGCGATACACGTTGGGGGACGTTGAGCAGGATTTCTGGCCAACCCCCAGAGTAAAATCTGTTGCACAACGGGCGAAAGGGCCGGATTGAGCTGGCGCGGCAGCGGCGGATCCTGTCGCATCTGTTGCAAAATGATGTCATAGGGCGTATCTCCAGTGAAAGGCTGCTGGCCAGTCAGCAGGATATAGGCAATAACCGCGAGACTGTAGCGGTCGCTGGCCGGTTCGGCGTGACCTTGTGCCTGCTCGGGAGCCATATAGCCGACCGTGCCTGCTCCACGTCGCGTCTGTGTATGCTGCGTTGTGCTATCAAGAACGCGAGCCAGGCCGAAGTCTGTTAAAAAGAGCCAGTCATTTTGCAGAAGCATATTGGCAGGTTTGATATCCCGGTGCAAGACCTGCCGACTGTGTGCATAATCGATAGCTTGAGCGGCCTGGCGTAGATAGCGCAGGGCCTCATCGGGGAAGAGCGGACTGTTGACCTTGCGAATGAGGTCGCGTAACGAGCCGCCAGAAATATAGGGCATAATCAGGTATGTCACCAGCATATCCGGCGCGACCCGCTCTTTGCCAAAGTCATGCACCGGAAGAACATTGGGATGATCGAGAGCAGCAGCGGCGCGTGCCTCGCGTTCGAACGCCTCTAAGTAGGCCTGATCGTTGGCGTGGACGGCGGGCAGCAGTTTGAGGGCAACCTGCCTGCCGAGTTGTGTGTCCGTCGCCAGCCAGACTTCGCCCATACCACCACGTCCAAGCAGGTGAGAGATAGAATATCGCCCCACTGTCCTCCCCCGCCAGAAATCGGACGATACTTGCTGCATAGTATCCCTCCATTCACATTTTCCACAGCAAAATGCTGTTGTTTGTATCTTTGTATCCTGCCGCCAGCCAGCGTCCATCACTGGACCAGGCAAGGGCCTGAACCGCTGCCGACAAACCATCGAGGACCCGTACCGGGAGCGTGTTCTCATTCATATCCCATACATAGACCTTCCCATCCTGTCCCCCCGCTGCCAGTCTGGTGCTGGCGGGAGCGGGCGACCAGGCCAACGCCTGTAAAACTGTCCCGTTGTTTGAGAGGCCAAGCCCCCGCCTGGTACCATTGTTTAGATTCCAGACAACTACCGTCGAGCCAGAGCTATTTGCGGTATCGACATTCATGCCCGCCAGATATTGCTCGTCAGGCGACCAGGAGACCGCGTCGACCTCAGTAGTATACTGGCCTATATTCTGCAAGGTGCGTAGCACTCTCAAATGAGCTGTCGTTCCGCTAATCGTCACACTGAAAATCACCGCTCCCTCAACTGCGGCTGCCGCGAGCCTCGTCGCATCGGTCGCGTAGGCCAGGGTATTCGGGAAAAAGCCGGACTGACCGGTTAGATTGATCTGCAATGTTACCGGGGTCGTAGACTGACCGTGAAGCGTTGGGCCAGTAAATACAAATTGCGTCGCCGCGCTGTTGGATGGATTCAGGATAGAATTTACAGCCATCGCACAGTAGTTGCCCGGTGTCCAGGCCAGCGCCGCCACATTATTATTGTTTGGAAGAGCAATGGGATCAGGAAAGCCCGGTGCCGGACCATTCAAATTGCCTGCATAGATGGAGACATAGGCATGGGAAAGATCACCATCTGGAGGATAGACGTTGCCGATGGCAAGTAGAGAGGCATCAGATGACCAGGCCAGCAGTGGCTGGCTCCCCACATTGCGCAAGGCAACGTCTGGCTGCGTCACTATCTGTGTCCCCGGAGCGATACCGCTGATATTCCATTGCAGCACTCTTCCGTCTAGCCCGGCAGAGACAAGTACAGATGCTCGTGGAGACCACGCCAGCCCACTCACCGGCTGGGTGTGACCGACCAACACCAGCGCTGGTCCATTTGGGTCCGGTGTCGACGCAGGCTTCTTTGTCGTGGTAGCTGTTGCCGTACTCTGCGCTTTTCCAGGCCCCGACCCGCCTGTATGATTTGCAATCACCCACGCTCCCAGACCACCACCGGCCAGAACGAAGGCGGCACCACCGAGCAGCATGGTCCTGCGGCTCATCCCTTTCGCCGGTTGATCCACAGTTTCCGACGAGATTACGGGCCGCGTTTCGGGCAAAGGCGGAATTACCGGGACAGTTGGAGCCAGCCCCGGCAGCTTTGAGTCCGGTACGAACATACCGGCAAAGGCCGCTTGCAATGCTGTGACAAATGCCTGTGTAGAAGGCGGGCGCTGCCCTGGATCTTTCGCTAAACCTTGCAAAATAACCTGTTCCACAGCCGGGGGCAACGCCGGATTGAATTGTCGCGGCGGTGGTGGCGGCGACACAATGTGCTGAATCGTGAGGGCATATGGCGTGTCCGCCGTGAACGGGAGCCGACCGCTAAAGAGCTGGTAGGCGATCACCGCGAGGCTATAAATATCGCTGGCAGGTACCGCTTTTCCCTGTGCCTGCTCCGGGGCCATATATTCGGGCGTGCCAAAGCCGACGCCTGTCTGCGTCAGATGTTGCTGGTCGGTGAGAATGCGCGCGATGCCAAAATCGCTGAGCAAAAGCCAGTGATCCTCACGTAGAAGCATATTTTTCGGCTTGATATCGCGGTGAATGATGCCCTGCGTATGTGCGTAATCGATGGCCTCCGCCGCCTGGGACAGATAGGAAAGTGCTTCCTGCCGGGGCATGAGCATGCCCCGGCTATTATACGTAGTGATCTGGTCAGAGAGCGTATCTCCCGCTACAAATGGCATCACAATGTAGGTGATGGACCGCCCGTCGGCAAGCGGCTGCTCTCCGTAGTCATGCACCAGCAAAATATGTGGATGGTTCAACGTAGCGGCTGCGCGTGCCTCACGCACAAAACGCTGCAAATATTCGTTATCTCTCTGACTATGCACGGGCAATGTCTTGATGGCAACCTGCCGCCGCAGGACCGGGTCCTCTGCCAGCCACACATCACCCATACCGCCGCTGCCAATTTTCCTCAGCAGCCTATAGCGTCCCAGTGTTGTTTGGACATTGCTCTGGAGCATGTTTTCGTCGTTCATGAGCATATTGCCCTCAGTTATCCTGATATGTGCCCCGCGTACTCTGCACATTATATATGACGGGAAAGGGAAAAATGCACACGACCTATGGAGCTAAATAGTACTTTGTCACTATAGAACGCGCGCCTGAACATGTCGAAACATATCCAGGCGCGCGTTCTGCCAACCTGCGACGAGAAAGCAGGGAACTGGATCACTTTCTCAGTTCGCGGACGAACTGGCCGAAGACGTGGACATGATGATCGATATCCTGCTGGCTGTGCTGGATGGAGACCGTCCACTGGTCGTCGAAGCCCGGCGGGAAGAGGATACCACGGTTCGCCAGGAAGAGCCAGTAGGCGTAGGAGAGACGCAAATCGATATCCCACCAGGCCCGATAGTTATAGGCCCGCTCGTAGCGGAACATGGCACAGCCTTTCGCGCCGATCTGCGCCACGTGCATAGGCATATCGAACTCGTCGATAATGCCAACGTAGGCATCGGCCAGTTGCTTTGAGAGGCCAATGGCATGTGTGTGGGCTTGGGGCGTGAAAATCTGCGTGAGCGTCACCAGCCCGGCCCGCATCGACATGGGGTTGCCATTGAACGTGCCAAGATGGAGTACCTCCTCGTGGTTGATGTGGCGCATGATCTCCTCGCGCCCGCCAAAGGCACCGATTGGCATGCCGCCACCGATAGACTTGGCGAGACAGATCAAATCGGGGTCGACCGGGTAGAGTTCCGTGATGCCGCCGGGCGCGACCGTCACGCCCGTCTTCACCTCATCGAAGATGAGCAGCACGCCGTGTTTGCGCGTCACATCACGCAGCGCCTGCAGGTAGCCTTCCTTCGGCAGCACGATACCAACATTCATCAAGACAGGCTCAGTGATGACTGCTGCCACCTCGCCTTCGTGCTCGCTCAGAATGCGGTCCAGCGCCTGCGCGTCGTTGTAGGGCGCGATAATGATTTCGTTTTTGAGGTCGATGGGAATGCCCCTGGAGGCCGGGACGGTATTGGGATGCTCCAGCGGTCCAGCCGCCTCACGCGATGGCTTCGTCGACATGAGCAGTGTGTCGTGATGACCATGGTAAGAGCCTTCGATCTTTACCACTTTGTCACGACCGGTGTGCGCGCGGGCGACACGCAAGGCATCCATCGTCGCCTCGGTGCCGGAGTTGCAGAAACGTGCCAGTTCAATCGGGGCGAAACGGCGCTTCATCTCTTCCGCCAGAAAGACGGTATCGGGACAGGGCAAGGAATAGAGGCTGCCCTTGCCAAGCTGGTCGCGCAGCGCCTCCACCAGAACAGGATGTGCATGACCGACGAGCAGGCTGCCGAAACCCAGGTGAAAATCAGCGTACTCGTTGCCATCATAGTCCCAGATATGGCTTCCCTGCGCGCGGCTGATAAACAATGGATAGGGCGGCACAGCCTGGAACGAACTGGAAACGCCCATCGGCAGCGCAGACAACGCCCGCTCGTACATCTCATATGAGCGGGGAGTGCGCTTTTTGAACTCCCCTTCCTCGCGGGCAACGATCTCTTCTACAACTGCACGGTCAATCGTAACTGGTTCTCGAAGCATAAACAATCCTTTCCTGAGCGAGGAAATATGCGCCCACCCGTCATAATGGCTGGACAGCTATCATTCTCGACACACTCTATACCCACGATATTCCTTTGAATAGCAGCGCAGGTAAAAAGCACATCTCTGTCTCATTGTACTCTATCTCCGAGAAATTAGCAATTCATCTCCTCATTTTTTACGATTTACCTTCCTTTATTATCAATCTACTACGATATTCGCAAAAAGAAGATGCAAAGGGTGAACAGCATGAACCTGAGCAAGGTCGCGCCGTAGGAAGTAAAAAATGGAGAGAGATGTATTACGACGCTATTCGCAATACACCTCTCTAAGCTCTCCAAAATTATCGTCTAATTAGCCTCGTAGCTGTCCCTGTGCGACACTGGTTGAGGTCGTTGGATTTGAGCGAGGCGTCAGCGTCTTGCGTGTGATCCAGGCGAAGATGCCGCCGACAATCAGCAGGTAGGTGGCGTAGAAGAAGGCCTGTAAGACGGTAGGAGCCTCGGCATAGCCCAGAAAGGTATGCAACAGGTCGCCGATGGTGCTATCCTCACTCAGCAGGTGACTGCTGTTCCAGAGGACTGCCGTGCCGAAGGGAAGCCAGCCAAGTTGTTGCAGGTTTTGCACCGCGTCACCGAGCAGTCCAGCGGCAAAGAAGATCAGCACAATGCCCATGACACGGAAAAACACGCGAAAGTCGAGCCTGTAGCCCAGGCGATAAATGAAGAAACAGAGCACCAGGGCAGCAACCAGGCCGAGGGCGGCACCGATCAGAAGCAGCAAGCCGTTTGTCTGGAAAGCGATTGCCAGCGTGAAAATGGCCGTTTCCAGGCCCTCGCGGCCAACCGTGCTAAACGCGAGCAGGCCCAGCGCAAAACCAGAACCGGCAGTGCTCGCTTTCGCGGTGATTTCCTTCTTCAAGAGTCGGCTATGCTTCTGCATCCAGAACGTCATTGAGGTGAGTATGATTACTGCCACCAGGTACGTGATTGTTTCAAAGATGGTCTGAAATGTCGAGCCATCATAGGTGCGAATGGTCAGGTAGAGGGCAAACCCACCCAGCAGCGAACAGAGCACTGCCAGGCCAACGCCGATCCATACCGCGCGCGCCTGCCGCATCTGTCCAAGCTGGCGCAGCACAGCAAACAGGATGCTGATGATGAGACTGGCCTCCAGTCCTTCCCGCAAGAACAGTACAAAAGTTGCTAACATCTCAACAAACCTCATTCAGCTAGTGGGCGCTACCACCACAAATATATCACGGAGTTAATTCCGACCTTCCTCATCAGATATTAGCATGCCCTAATATCTAAAGTCAAGAGAAATTATAGCAAAAAAATTCCGCATCACCAGGAGGAGAGAGTGAAGGGGGATGACTGCGCGCGCAGTCATCCCCCTTCACTCTCTCCTCCTGGTTATCGTGTGACCCAAATTTTGTCAGCGGCGACTTTGCTGATACAGACGGCGCGGCCTGATGCCTCCACTTTGAAGGTTTCGTCCTGCTCTCCGGTATCGTCGTGGGCAAGCACGGTAAGCCGGGTTTCAGGGGTGAGACCCTTTTCGTGCAGGTAGAGGATCAAGCCCTCCTCGTCCTCCACAACTTCTGAGATGCAGAGGATGGTTGCCTGACCGCCGATGGGAATTGACGAGAGGCGCACGGCATGGTGATCTTTCAGGTAGTTGCGGGCATCGGGAACCTGGCCGGGAATGGGATTGCCATGCGGGCAGGTAGTAGGATTGTTCAGGCTGGTGATGACACGAGCCTCGACCGCGCCCGAAATGAAGTGCTCCAGGCGACATGCCTCTTCATGCACCTGGTGCCACTGCATCCCTAACATATCCACCAGGAAGCGCTCGGTCAGCCGATGTCGACGCAGCACAGCCTCAGCCGCCTGAATACCGCTTTCTGTGAGCGTGACCTGACGCCTGGCATCCATCTCGACAAAACCGTCGCGCACGAGCCGCTTGAGCATTTCGGTGACGGTTGGTGGGGCCACGCCGAACTTTTGTGCCAGCCGCGCCCCGATGACAGGTTCTCCCTCCATACTAATGTTGTAAATCGTTTCCAGATATTCTTCCACCGTCGGGCTAAGTAGTTCTTCCGTTTTCATGATCTGCCTTTTCCCTCGCTGGCTAAGCCACGCTTTTCTCTTCGCTTTGTTCATCATTGTACCACGTTCTCACCCCTTTTCGCAGGATTACCAGGATGAGAACATACCCATTTCAAGCCATGTCAGTACGGGACCAATAGATTCTCTGGACTAGAACAAAACTAGAACATGCCCGCATACATCAGTTTCGATTAAGCACAGGAATATAGTAAAGACGAGAAAGGAGTTTGCCAAGCATGACCGTACAGCTTCAGAAAAGCAATCAAACAACTGCAATAAAACAGAGGGAAAACAGGGGAAATAACGGCCAGAACCAGAAGCAGGAGAGTTTGAATCCGGAGCGCGCGCGGCGCTATACAAAACTCCACCTGTACCAGCACGCTATATTACTGCTTTTAGCTGCGTTGCTGCTCTTTGGCTCCGTGATGGTCTCCGGGAGCCAGCCAGCAGCCCACGCGGCCAATCCGGGAACCGGTAACGCCTGCAACTGGTACCGTGTCCAACGAGGTGATACCCTCAGCGGCATCGCCTTGCGCTACCACAGCAACATCTGGACTCTGGCGAAAGTCAACAATATCTGGAATGTCAACCTGATCTTTGTCGGACAGAACCTGTGCATTCCCTATCGCCAGGGAAGCAGCTCCAGCAATGGCAACGCGGCCAGCGGCCTGTTGCCCGATGGCACGGTGCGCTGGTACGACTACAACGCCCTTGAATGGTCGACGCGCTCGCAGGTCACAACGCTCCTGCGCCAGGCCGCCGCCATCTATCATCTCCCGGCCAACCTCTTGCTGGCAATTGCGTGGCAGGAAAGCGGCTGGACCCAGCACGTCATCGCTCGTGACGGCGGCATCGGCGTCATGCAGCTCATGCCCTACACCGCGCAATCGCTCAACGCCAGCACAGGCGTGCGCCGCGACCCCTATCACCTCTGGGACAACATCAACCTCGGTGCCATCTACCTGAGCTATCTCTGGCACAACTTCGGCGGCAACCTCGTCAAAGTCGTCAGCGCCTACAACGAAGGCGGCTGGGCCGTCATCCATCGTGGCATCTTCAACTGGAGCTACGTCAACAACGTGCTGTACTTAATGAGGGTGTACGGGTAAAAGCCAGCGCACGGAAGAAACAAGTCCCATAGAACGCTACTACTATTCAAAAACGAACAGCAGCGTTCTATGAGACTTAGAGCCAGGAACGAGTATGCCTTGACTCCCTGGCTATCCCTGCTCGCTCATCGAGCCAGAGCGGTCAATAATGAGCTTAATATTCTCCTTCTCTTCCTGAAAAGTCTCATAAATCCAGATTTCCCCAGAATCGCACTTGACATCCCGCTTAATTGCCCGTATACTCTTCTCATGAACACAATTGAATACGCGAAAGCTACGAACAGGAAGAGTATATGGTAGTAGCTAGCTTGCAGAGAGCCGGGATGGTGGGAACCGGCACTGGCGCGCCATAGAATGGGCCTGGGAGCTAAGGAGCAAACGCCTCTGCGGAGGTTAGTAGGACTCCTGCGGTATGTCCGCCGTTACCGGGGACAGGATATCATCTACAATCTGTTATGTGATGATAAGGTTTTTGTAGATTGTATCCGGCAATGAGGGATTATCTGCCCTTTGTGGACGCGGATAATCTGAATCAGGGTGGCACCACGAAAGCATTACGCCTCTCGTCCCTTTCTGGGAATGGGTGGCGTTTTTTATTGCCCGAAAAATTTGATTATGGAGGTACCCTGATGCCAGTGGACATGAATCAGGAAACGAAAACAGAACTGGTGAGCGCAAACGCGCCGGTGAAGAAACGCACCTTCTCCGGCATTCAACCGACGGGAAATATTCACCTCGGCAACTACCTGGGCGCGATCAGGAACTGGGTCGAGATTCAAGCGCAGTATGATAACATTTTCTGTATTGTTGATCTGCATGCCATCACCATGCCCATCAGTCCGCAAGAACTGCACAATTCGACGCGGCAGTTGTCGGCACTCTACCTGGCTTGCGGGCTTGACCCGAAATACTGCAAGTTCTTCATCCAGTCGCACGTGCATGAGCACGCTGAGATGAGCTGGATTATGGAGTGCTTCACTCCGATGGGGTGGCTGAACCGTATGACGCAGTTCAAGGCGAAGGCGGGCGAGAATCCAGAGACGGTCAGCACCGGCCTCTACTGCTACCCGGACCTGATGGCCTGCGACATTTTGCTCTATCACACGAACCTCGTCCCGGTCGGTGAGGATCAGCGCCAGCATATCGAGTTCACACGCGACCTCGCGCAGCGTTTCAACTCGCTCTATAGTCAGCACATCTTCACCATCCCGGAGCCACTGATTCGTGAGGTTGGCGCACGTATCATGTCGCTTGCCGAGCCGACCAAAAAGATGAGCAAGAGCGACCAGAATCCTTTCGCGCGCATCAATCTGCTGGATGATGCCAGAACCATCAAAAAGAAGATTGCCCGCGCCACCACGGATTCAGAGCGTCTGGTCGCCTTCGACGAAAACCGACCCGGCATCACCAACCTGCTCACGATCTACCAGTTGCTGACCGGCCAGTCACAGCAGGAGATCGAAGCAGAATTCGCGGGCAAGGGCTACGGCGAGTTCAAAGCCGCCCTCACCGACCGGCTGATCGAGACGCTCACGCCCATTCAGCAGCGCTACTACGAGCTGATCAACGACATGCCCACGCTTGAGGCCATCCTCAAGCAGGGAGCGGACTCGGTACGCCCGATAGCAGCCGAGACACTGCGGCAGGTCAAAGAAGTTATTGGACTTGGATAGAGGCCACCCCAGGCCACACGCGCCGGGCAGGCCACACGCCGGGTACAGGCCACACGGACGGCAGGCCACAGCCGGGTACAGGCCACACGCCGGGTACAGGCCACACGGCCCCGCCCCAGGCCACCCGCAAGGGGTGGCCCTACTATACGCGATTCGTTCGCTCGCTACGCGAGCGAACGGGACGTGGGGATTACGGGGCGGGCGTATATAGTAGGGCCACCCCTTGCGGGTGGCCTGCGCGGCGGCATGGCCGACGATCTCGGGCCTGCGCGGCGGCATGGCCGACGATCTCGGGTCTACGCGGCGGCATGGCCGACGATCTCGGGTCTGCGCGGCGGCATGGCCGACGATCTCGGGTCTACGCGGCGGCATGGCCGACGATCTCGGGGCAGGTGCAATATGGATTATCCGACGTTTGACGAGATTCAGCAATTGCGCGAGGCCGTGACACAGAGCGGTGGGAAGAAACGCCCATTGCTGCCGCTCTTTCGCGACCTGCTGGCCGATATGGAGACACCCGTCTCAGCCTATTGCAAGACGGCACGCGGCCCCTATAGCTTCTTGCTGGAAAGCGTGGAGGGCGGTGAACGTATCGCCCGCTACTCCTTCATTGGCATCGACCCGTATATGGTGATGACGCACCGGGGCGAGAAGGCGATAGTGCAGTATATTCGTCCCGGCAGCGACAGGACAGAGGAAGTGGCCTGTCACGACCCCTTGCAATTGATCGAGGCCGAACTGGGACAGTATCAGCTTGTCGCGCCTGCCCGCCCGGCACATGACGCTTTGCCGCGCTTTCATGGTGGTGCTGTTGGCTACCTGTCCTATGAGACTGTGGCGCGTTTCGAGTCGCTGCCCGTGCCGGAACACGACGAGCTTGGGCTGCCCCTGGCCGTGTTCTGCTTTAGCGAAACCATCCTGGTCTTCGACCATCTCAAGCATCGCGTCAGAGTCGTGACCCATCTGCACCTGGACGCGCCCGATCTGGCAGCCGAATACCGGCGCGGGCTGGCAATCCTCAACGATGTGCAGCAGCGCCTGCAACAGCCGGTCCGCCTGCCGCGGGAACCTGAACCCGTAGCGGACGAAAACGCCCTGAAGGTGGTTTCCAACCGCACACGCACCGAGTTTGAGACGATGGTGCGGCGCGCCATCGACTATATTCGGGCGGGCGACATCTTCCAGGTCGTGCCCTCACAGCGCCTGAGCCGCCACGTCAACGCCGCCCCGTTCACCGTCTATCGCGCCCTGCGTGCTATCAACCCCTCACCCTACATGTTCTACCTCGATCTGGGTGACTTCCACATCGTCGGTGCCTCCCCTGAATTGCTTGTGCGTGTTGAGGATGACGAAATGACGATTCATCCTATCGCAGGCACGCGCCCGCGTGGAGCGGACCCCGAGAGCGACCTGCGGCTTGAGGAGGAACTGAGAAACGACATCAAGGAGCGGGCCGAGCATATCATGCTGCTTGACCTTGCGCGCAACGACGTGGGCCGCGTCTGCCAGCCGGGCAGCGTGCAGGTCGGGCAGTTTATGGAGATCGAGCGCTACTCCCACGTCATGCACCTGGTCTCCAACGTCACGGGCAGGCTGCGCCGGGATGTCACGCCGTATGACGCGCTGCGCTCCGGCTTTCCCGCCGGCACAGTCAGCGGCGCACCCAAGATTCGCGCCATGGAGATCATCAGCGAGTTAGAGCAGACACAGCGCGGCGTCTATGCCGGGGCAGTCGGCTATTTCAGCCACTCCGGCAATCTCGACACCGCCATCGCCCTGCGCACAATGGTCATTCGCGCTGGTCGCGCCTACATTCAGGCCGGGGGCGGCGTAGTCGCCGATTCTGATCCCGGCGCGGAATACCAGGAGAGCCTGAACAAGGCCAGGGCGCTGCTGCGGGCGCTGGACGAGGCGGAAATTCTTGCCACAGAACAAAGGGGGGAACGCAATGTTATTATTGATCGATAATTACGATAGCTTTACCTACAACCTGTACCAGTACCTCGCGGAACTGGGGGCTGAAATACAGGTGCGGCGCAACAACGAGGTGACGCTGAACGAGATCGCGGCAATGCAGCCCGATCAGATCGTCATTTCGCCGGGGCCATGCACGCCTGCCGAGGCGGGGCTTTCCTGCCAGATCGTCGCGACGTTTGGCCCCTCCATTCCCATTCTCGGCGTCTGCCTGGGGCACCAGGCCATCGGCCAGGTCTATGGTGGGCGCGTGGTACGCGCGCCTGAGCCAATGCACGGCAAAACCACGCTGATGTATCACCACGGCCAGGGGGTGTTTCAGAACTTGCCTGTCCCCTTTGAAGCGAACCGCTACCACAGCCTCATCGTTGAGCGCTCGACTCTCCCGAAAGAACTGGAGATCACCGCGCAGACCGCGGACGGCCTGATTATGGGCCTGCGCCACTGCACTTACCCCGTTGAAGGCGTGCAGTTTCACCCGGAGTCGATCATGACCCCGGTGGGCAAAGACCTGTTACGTAATTTCCTGAACAAAAGGAGAACCGCATGATTCGAGAAGCAATCATACACGTCGCGGCAGGCGCGATCCTCAGCGAGCAAGAGGCTGCGACAGTCATGGAAGAAATTATGACCGGAGTGGCGACCCCATCGCAGTTAGGCGCGTTTCTGACCGCCCTGCGCCTGCGCCCCGGCGGCGAGACGGTGGCAGAGCTGGCGGGGCTGGCGCGGGTAATGCGCGAGAAGGCTGTCCAGGTCACGCTCGACGAGCAGGTGGCCGCGCAGGCCATCGACACCTGCGGCACAGGCGGAGATGGCGCGGGCACATTCAACGTCTCAACGGCAGCCGGTATTCTGGCCGCAGCAGCGGGCGCGTACGTTGCCAAACACGGTAACCGCTCTGCTACCAGTCGCTGCGGCAGCGCCGACGTGTTGGAAGCGTTGGGAGCGCGTATCGATCTGGGGCCGGAACAGGTGGCATTGTGTGTCAAAGAGGTGGGTTTCGGCTTCATGTACGCGCCCGCCTACCACCCGGCCATGAAGCACGTTGGCCCCACGCGGCGCGAGATCGGCATCCGCACCGTCTTCAACATCCTCGGCCCGCTCACCAACCCGGCGCACACTCCATATCAGGTGCTCGGCGTGGCCGACAGCTCGCTCATGCGCAAGATGGGCGAGGTTCTGCTGCACCTCGGCTGCCGACACGCCCTCATCATTCACGGCGAAGATGGCATCGACGAATGCTCTCTAAGCGCGCCCACGCGCATCTGTGAGGTGCGCGGCGGCCAGGGACTGCGCGAGTACACCGTCGCCCCCGAAGACGTGGGCCTGACCACCATCAGCGATAAGCAGCCGTTCCAGGGCGGCGACCCGGCCTACAACGCCACCTTGCTGCGCGACCTGCTCAGCGGCAACAGCGATGGCCCCGCCGTTGATATGCTCTGCCTGAACACGGCAGCCGCGCTGCTGGCAAACGAACTGGTAGGCTCGCTGGCCGATGGCGTCAAACTGGCCCGCGCCACGCTGCGCGAGGGCAAAGCCAGGCGCAAGCTGGACGATTCTGTTGACTGTTCTCGCGCCTGCGCTAGCTGAGAAAGCGAAAGTCATGTTTCTCGAACGTATCGTCACTCAAACACACAGCGATCTGGAGCAGCGCAAAGGCAAGCGCTCGCAGGCAGAGGTGCAGCGACTCGCGGCAGAGCAGCCAGCCCCGCGAGATATGTGGGCCGCGCTACGCGGTGAAACGGGGCGAACTGTGCGCCTCATCGCCGAGGTGAAACGCGCCTCACCCTCAAAAGGCTTGCTCGCGTCTGACCTCGACCCGGTGGAACTGGCGCGCACCTACGAGGCAAACGGAGCCAGCGCCATCTCCGTCCTGACCGAGCCGCACTTTTTTCTCGGCTCTCCAACACACCTGTCCGCCGTCAAGCAGGCGGTCAGCGTGCCCGTGCTCTGCAAAGATTTCATTATCGATGAGTACCAGGTGTACGAGGCTCGCTCGTGGGGCGCGGACGCCATCCTGCTCATCTGCGCCCTGCTCGACGACAGGCAGTTGCGCCACTTGCTCGGCATTGCGCACTCACAGGGCATGCACTGCCTTGTCGAGACGCACAGCGTCGAGGAGGCACAGCGAGCGGTCGAGGCCGGAGCCGTCATCATCGGCGTGAATAGCCGCGACCTCGTGACGTTTGAAATGAACCCCTACCTCATCCGCGACCTGCGCCACCTGCTGCCGGCAGACCGTATCATCGTCGCCGAAAGCGGCATTCACAGCGCGGCAGACGCTCGACGACTGGCCCGCTACGATGTACAGGCCATGCTGGTAGGCGAATCGCTCGTCGTCTCGCAAGACGTGCCGGGGCAGATACGCACACTGCTGGCAGGAGCCAATGAGAGCACGCAGGTCAAAATCTGCGGGCTAAAAACGACTGAACACATCGACGCCGCCATAGACGCGGGAGCCGATATGTTCGGCTTCGTCTTCTACCCACCGAGCCACCGCTATCTCTCGCCGGAGAAGGCGAGAACGCTGGTAGAAGGCAGCGCCCACTTCGCAGACAAGCATGACAGGGCCGCCCCCGACCTCGTTGGCGTCTTCGTCAACGAGGAGGCCACGGTGATTAACGATATCGCAGAGCAAGTGGGCCTGCACTTTGTGCAACTCCACGGCAATGAAGCACCCGCATTCTGCCAGCAGATTAAGCGCCCCGTCATCAAAGCCATCCAGTTGAGAAACCTGGACGACAGGGCAACCATCGGCATCTACAAAAGCGTCGCGTGGCGCATCCTTCTCGACACCCCTTCAACCGACTGGGGCGGCAGCGGCGCAATCCATGATTGGAGTGTAGCCCGCACCATTGCTCAAGAGCTACCTATCTTGCTGGCAGGTGGCCTTACACCCGAAAACGCAGCCGAGGCTATCGCTCAGGTGCGCCCGTGGGGAGTCGATGTGAGCAGCGGCGTCGAGACCAACAAGCAGAAGGACACGCAAAAAATTCGGGCATTTATTGAACAGGTACGAAAGCAATAAACCATGCAAATACAACAAGAGCAAACAACGTATCAGCACCATCTCTACCCTGATGAGCGCGGGCGCTACGGGGATTTCGGCGGCAAGTTCGTTCCCGAAAGCCTGATGGCCGCGCTGGCGGAGTTGGAGAGCGCCTATCAGGAGACACGCAGTGATGCCGCCTTCCAGCAGGAATTGCGGCAGCAACTCCACAGCTTTGTGGGTCGCCCGACAACGCTGCATTACGTGCCGCGCTTTTCAGAGCTGGTCGCGCCCGGCGTCAAGGTCTATCTGAAGCGCGAGGACCTGGCGCATACTGGCGCGCACAAAATCAATAACGCACTGGGGCAGGGACTGCTGGCGAAGCGCATGGGCAAGAAGCGCATCATCGCCGAGACAGGCGCGGGCCAGCACGGTGTGGCTACCGCGACGGTCTGCGCCATGCTCGGCCTGGAATGCATCGTCTACATGGGCGAACTGGACATCCAGCGCCAATCGCTCAACGTCTTCCGCATGAAGCTCCTCGGTGCTGAGGTGCGCTCCGTCTCCAGCGGCAGCCGCACGCTCAAGGACGCCATCAACGAAGCCCTCCGCGACTGGGTGACGAACGTGGAGACGACGTTCTACCTGATCGGCTCTGCCGTCGGGCCGCACCCCTACCCACGCATCGTGCGCGATTTCCAATCCGTCATCGGTAGCGAGGCGCGCGAGCAAATCCTGGCGCAGGAAGGTCGCCTGCCTGATCTCGTCGTCGCCTGCGTCGGTGGCGGCAGCAACGCCATCGGCATCTTCTACCCCTTTGCCGATGCCCTTGCAGTGCAATTGCTCGGCGTGGAAGCCGGTGGTACTGGCGGCACTGGCCGTGCCGGTAATAACGAGGCAAGCCTTGAACCGGGCAAACACGCTGCCACGCTTACAGCCGGTCAGCCCGGCGTGCTGCATGGCGCGTTAAGCTACCTGCTGCAAAACGAGGATGGACAGGTGCTGGATACGCACAGCATTTCTGCCGGCCTGGACTACCCCGGTGTTGGCCCCGAACACAGCTATCTCAAAGAGACAGGCCGCGCCACTTATGTCTCCGCCAGCGACGAAACGGCGCTCAGAGGGCTGAAAGCTCTGAGCCAGAGCGAGGGCATTATCCCCGCCCTCGAACCCGCTCACGCCCTCGGCTACCTGCTGCAAATGGGTGAAGAGGGCAGGCTACCCTCCGGATCGCTGGTGGTTGTGAACCTCTCCGGGCGCGGCGACAAAGATATGCTGACGGTAGCACAGGCGCTCAACGTTACCTTATAAGGGAGAAGATACAGCTATGCAACAGACATCAACACAAACGAACACACCGCCAGCAAAAAGAATTGTTGCCGCCTTCGAGCAGGCAAAAAACGAGGGACGCGGGGTCATCATCCCCTACTTTATGTGTGGCTATCCAACGGCGCAGCAAAGCGTTGAACTGGTGCTGGCTGCGGCAGAAGGAGGGGCAGACATCATCGAGCTAGGCATGCCCTTCAGCGACCCCCTGGCGGATGGCGCGACCATCCAGCACGCCGGATATGTCGCGCTCGAAGGCGGCATGACCATCGCGGGCTGCATGGAGATTGCCCGCCAGGTCTCGGCCCGCAGCGACGTGCCACTGCTCTTGATGGGCTACTACAATCCCGTGCTGGCCTATGGCCTCGAACGATTCTGCCAGGACGCCGCCAGCAACGGCATCTGTGGCCTGATTATCCCCGACCTGCCGCCCGAAGAGTCCCAACCCTTGCAGTCAGCAGCCTACCATCACGGTCTCTCGCTCGTCTTCCTCGTGCCGCCCACCACGCCGAATGAGCGCATCGCCCGGATCGCGCGCCTGACAGCCGATGGTCCAGGTAGCTTTATCTACTGTGTCTCTCTGAGCGGCGTCACCGGCTCGCGCACCTCGCTGCCCCCTCATTTGCAGGAGTTCATTGAGCGGGTTCGCGGCTATACGAAAGAGTATGACATCCCCCTGGCCGTCGGCTTTGGTCTCTCCACCCCTGAACACATCGCCGAAGTCACCAGCTACGCCGAGGGCGCCGTCATCGGCAGCGCCCTCGTCAACCTGATCGACCGGCATGAGGCGAGCGAGCAGGCCAAAGCGGTCAGAGCATATATTCACAGCCTTTCTCCTCGAAAAGCGCGCTGAGTCAGGCTGCACGGTTTTTGACAGCAGGTGATATACTCAGGAAAACAGAGGAGTTTGGAGAAAGCCGATGGCGCAGCAACCGGGTGCAGATGATACTGAAGAAGTTGTAGTTCCAGGTGTAGCATCCATTGTTGGTATCCTTATGACCGGGCTGCTTTACCTGGTGCTTCCGGCAAATGTGACCATCGGCCCGAACTGGCTCCTGCTGCTCATCGAAGGAATATTTGTAGTTCCACTGCTCATCGATATTCTGACAGTGGTAGACCTCCCACATACATTCAGGCGTATCCTTGTGCTGGTACCTCTTAGCGCGAGCACAGTAGCACTCATTGTCAGCGTTGCGCTCTTCGTCCTCACGCTGGCAGCGAACACCAACGCGAACAATTTGCTAAGGGGCGGCGCATTGCTCTGGGTTTTCAATATCCTGGTCTTCGCTTTGTGGTACTGGGAAGTCGATGGCGGTGGTCCCATAAAACGCCATCTCTCCGGGCTGATACCCACAGATTTTCTGTTTCCACAACAAACGAACGATTTCCCTCAACCCGCAAATAGCAGACGTTGGGAACCCCATTTCCTTGATTATCTCTTCCTCGCTTTTACGAGCGCAACCGCGCTAAGTCCTGCCGATACGTACCCGCTCACAAGAGCGGCCAAAACACTGATGATGATGGAGGGACTGATTTCTCTTGTAGTCGCCGCGTTACTTGTTGCCCGCGCCGTCAATATCCTGGGCAAGTGAAAGGATCTGCTCTTCCTGTTTTTTTAGCCTGCCCATCCGCCAGTCCGGGCAGGCGCTCTTCCCCACCATCACGCTTCGGCACGCAATTGGCATCGCTCCCTTCTTCGTTCGGTTCTGCCCTTTTTCAACATGTTATACAGCGAAGCGTTACAACGCCAGTCTGGGGCAAGTCATCCCTCAAAACTCTTCTATAGACTTGCGGATTATCATTTCACCCGATACAATATAGACAAGTCTGCGCACTTACTTCTCGTAAGTAGACAAAACTTGTGACTCTATGAAAGGGGTGGACGCGCAATGTATTGCCGGGGTATCCGGGGAGCAACTACTGTTGAGCAGAATGGGCGGGAGGAGATTCTGGCCGCTACAGGCGAACTGCTTCAGGCCATAGTTCGGCGCAATGAACTGGAGACTGACCAGATCGCCAGCGCCATTTTTACAGTCACCGATGATCTGAATGCCGCCTTTCCCGCTGTAGCGGCACGCAGTCTCGGCTGGACGGAAGTGGCCCTCATCTGCGCCCGCGAGATACCAGTTCCCGGCAGCCTGCCCAGATGCATTCGCGTGCTGCTGCATGTCAACACTGAACGCAGCGCCGCCGAGATGCAGCACATTTACCTGCATCGAGCCACCAGCTTGCGCCCGGAATTCGGCATGGACAGTACGGACCCTGAACAGGATGTCGTGTCGTAACGGGCTATCGTACATTCAGGAAGAAGAGATCAGGCTATCATGACGATGAGGTCAGGATGCGCCGGGTGCTGCAATGGAGAGCCAGCAAGGTAGAAGCTAACCACCAGACAGTTACCGACTCATTTTGACACAGGAGGAAGCAAATTTCATGATCGTCGTGATGAAGGCCAATTGTAAAGACGAAGACATTGACCACGTAATGCACTTTCTCGCCAACCACGGGCTGAGCGGCCACCCGTCGCGAGGCGTCCAACGCACCGTTATCGGCGTGCTGGGGGCCGTCGGGCCAACGGGTGTACCGGGCAGCATTGGCGGCATCAATCCGGGGCTGGGAGAGGCGCTGGAAGGTCTGGCGGGAGTGGAAAGCGTATTACGTGTCTCCAAGCCGTACAAACTCGCCAGCCGCGAATTTCATCCCATAGATACCACTGTCGAGGTCTCCGTCCCCTGTGTTGCAGGCAGGAAAGTCAGCATCGGCGGCCAGAGCGTGGTGATGATGGCGGGGCCTTGCACTGTTGAAAGCGAAAAGCAGTTGATGACGACGGCGCAGGCGGTGCGCGAGGCCGGGGCGGTGATCTTGCGCGGCGGGGCCTTCAAACCCTCCACCTCACCCTATGGCTTTCGTGGCCTGGGAGAAGACGGCCTGAAGTTGCTGGCAAAGGCCCGCGACGAGTTCGGCATGGCCGTGATTACCGAGGTGATGACGCCCAACGACGTGCCACTGGTCAGCGAATACGCCGATATCCTGCAAATCGGCACGCGCAACATGCAGAACTACTTCCTGCTGGACGAGGTGGGACGCACGCGCATGCCGGTCATGCTCAAACGCGGCATGTCGGCCACCATCGAGGAGTGGCTACTGGCGGCGGAATACATCCTCTCACAGGGCAACCCCAATGTCATCCTCTGCGAGCGCGGCATCCGCACCTTTGAAAAGGCCACGCGCAACACTATGGATATCAGCGCCATTCCCCTCATCAAGCAGCTTTCGCACCTGCCCATTATCTCTGACCCCAGTCAGGGAACGGGTCGGCGCGACCTCGTGGCCCCCATGACACTGGCCTCCATTGCCGCTGGAGCCGATGGCCTCATTATCGAAGTCCATCCCAACCCCGATGAGGCCCTCAAAGACGGCGCGCAGTCGCTGACCATTACCCAATTCCAGGACCTGATGCCCCAGGCTCACGCCGTTGCCACCGCCATCGGACGCGACATAATTATGGAATAACCTCAGAAAGAGACAGGAAAAGGCAACTGGCAGCTATAAAAAGCTGGCCTGGACATGTCATTCTGAGCGAAGCGAAGAATCTCACGTGAACCTTCTCGATCGGTTAGTCGCCGGGATTCTTCGCTTCGCTCAGAATGACATTCGATTTGATGATACAGGGATCAGAGAAGGGTCAACACCCGCAAGAAACAGTTCTGAAGAAGGGGCACATTCGCGTCTCCAGACGCATGTGTAAAAAAGTTGTCCTGGCTATACTTCTCTCAGTTGATGCAACCAAACGTCGCAATCAGTTCGAGAATGTCGAAGTCAATGCGAGAAAGGAAAAAGCCATGTTGACAGCAAACAATCAGGTTCAACAAACACAGCACGACTCTCTGGTAACGAAACTGCTGATCGCGTGTGGAGCGATTGGCCCTATTCTCTTCACCCTCGTGTTTCTGGTCGAGGGAGCCACGCGCCCCGGCTACAGCCAGTGGCGCGATTTCGTAAGCGAACTCGGTGCAAGCAATCAAGGATGGATACAGGACATAAACTTCATCTTCTGCGGACTCTGCATGATCTGCTTTGCTATTGGACTGAGACTGGTGCTGCGAGCAGGCAGAGGCTCGGTTGCGGGGCCGTTGTTCCTGGGCCTCTTCGGACTGTCCCTCATTATCGCGGGCATCTTCCCTTCTGATCCGAGCCTGGGCTATTATCCAGATGGCTTCACTACCGTCCACACCCTGCACGGGATCATTCACGCGGCCAATGCCATTCCCGCTTTCGGTACTCTGACCATTGCCATTCTGGTGCTGGCATTACGCTTCGTAAGCGATCCCGTCTGGCGCGGCTGGAGCCTTTACTCGCTGCTCTCAGCCATCTTCCTGATCGGGTTTTTCATCGCATGCGTCTACGTCTCGGGTCTCGATCAAAATGGTGTTCTCCCCAACTCACCAACCGGCTTTTTCGAGCGCATTGCCATCATCGTCGGCTGGACCTGGCTCGCCCTCGTAGCCATGAAGCAGTTTCGCTTGGTGCGCTCTCCGGCCTCCTCGCGGCATGTCACAGAGAAAGAGCTTGATCCTCCGTCTCACCCCGTAACAGCGATCAACGGAGCGATTACAGAGTAGAGTTGAATAGCACAGCAAAAACGGGTAGCTTTATAGCTGCCCGTTTTTGCTGTGCTATTCAACTCTATTGCGGTCATACTATTATACTTTTCAGGGGTGATCTTCCACCGAACACTTAACAGTAAATTCTCTATCTACGCCTTGTTCCTTCCTATTGTTATAATAAGTACATCAGGAGGTCAGTATGGCCGCACTGCTCCGCAACCGCAACTTCACATTGCTCTGGGTTGGTCAATTCATTTCCCCGGTTGGAGATTATAGGAGCGGTAACACTGGTTTTTGTGCGGATACCGCTGCTTCCCCTGGTACTCACCTTGACTGCATTGAGCGGCGTATGCGTTGTTGGTTCCGTCGTCACCAAACAAACACTGGTTCAGCTCAATACAACTGATGCCTATAGGGGCGCGTTTTTGCCTCGTTAGCAATGATGGATTACCTCTCGGTTCTTGTTGGCATGCTTATAGCGACCATGATAGGAGATCGGCTCGGTCCGTCGATCCTGCTGAACTGGTCTGACATCCTCTATATGCTTGCTGGACTGGTAGTCCTCGTCATGTTGAGGCAGGCATGGTTTCTGAGCACCATCCTCAAGCAAGTTGAGCCTGATTGGGCTTTTCGCCTCTCTTTTTTGCACGATGCTCTGTCCACAGACGGCTAACCCACTGATACAGAAAAATGAAGAGGGCCAGCCAGAGCACGGCAACCAGGTAGGCCCCCAGGACATCGAGCGGGTGATGCTCGCCCGACTCCAGCCGTGCATAGCCAACCGCGAGTATATAGAGGACAAACAACACCTGGAAGGGGATCAGCACCCAACGGTAAGGCCATTGGCGTGCTCGCGGCGTAAAGGTCAGGTAGAGCAGGAAGCCATACAGCACAGTATCGTGAAAAACGTGGCCGGATGGGAAGCTGTAGGCCCCGATATTGCGGTGAACGCAGACATCCTGAGCCGTAGTGTAGCGGGGGCGAGCCACCAGTTTTTCAACGGCGAACCAGACACCACTGGAACTCAGCACAGCCAGCCCTAAAAAGATGGCCTGCAAGGCCATTCGAAACAGGAACAGGACAATCATCCAGCCTATCGGGATAATAACGGCCTGAAGTGGGTCATTCAAGCTGTTGATAAAATCGACCACCCTGTCACTCCAGGAACTCGACTGCACATGATAGATGCAGGGCACTGGATGTTGCCCTTGAATAATATTAGTAATCTGGAGTTCAAACGGCCACGCAGCCGGATGATTATGGACAACGACGGCCAGTGTAGAGAACAATATAGCACCGATAACCCAGAGCACAATGCCCATTACCAGCCCCTGAGAAATACCCGGCCCTTTTCCACCGGATAGCGTATCCCTCTTAGAGGGATACTGTGCATGGGAAGATGTTGCACTTTGCATGCAGTGACCTCCTTACAGAAAATCAGGCCAGCGCCTGTAACTCAAAACACGGTTGAGGTCTGGCAGGAGAATACACGGCTTGCTTTGTGAAACTTGCCTATCAGCCAGTAGGGCAAACACGCGAATAATCGTTCTCTCTAACTGGAAGCAAGCAAAGATGGCTCAATAAGCGGGGCCATTGCGGGCTCGTGGTCGGCAAAAGCTCTTAGCAATCCGAAGCAGCCCGCGAGCATCATATCGCCGTGAGGTGTGGCCTCGTAGGGATGCAGGGCAGAGCCGCGCAAGAGTTCGCGGCGCGGGCCGGTCACAGCGAGGAAAGGAAAAGGCCTGTCAGTCTGAGATGGTTGATGCAGCACCAGCGCGCCGTGTCCGCTTGTGTTGAAGACCTCGTCGTTCGTCAGGGTTCCGTTTGCCAGCTTGAGCAGCATTTGCTCAAGCTGAGAACGGGTAATCTCGCCGGTGTGGTGCTCAAAAATGCCTTGAATACGGCCATTCAGCAGATGAAAGGCAAGAGTGTGAAAATTGCCGATATTGCAGAGCACGCTTTCGCGCTGGGCGCGCACCACCGGGTCTTCCAGCGCGCCCAGCGCCGCCGCTGAGCCGGTATCCATGAGCAGCAAGGGAGCCTGCGGTCTGGAGTCGCTCAGCATGAGGTAGCGAGCCGCGCTGCGAGCGATGGAGCGCAAGCGCGTCAGGTCAGCAGGCGTTTCCTGGGCAGCATAGGCGAAGGCGCTGGGCATCGGGTCGCGCCGCACCGTTTGTGCGATGAAATCGAAGCGGAAACGCCGGTCACTATAGCCTGGAGGGGCCGCGCCGTGATCGAAGGCGGCAATGGCCAGGGCATCAACAGTGGGACTCACATCGAAAGCTTGCAGAGCAGTGATGATGGCACGAGCATCAAAATCCTGCAATTCGATATGCAGCAGGTCAGGATTTTGCGCGCGCCGCGCCGCCTCGTCCTCGTCGATGATCTCAAAGCCCATCTGCTCTACCATGATCAAATCATCATCAAAGGTGCGGCCAGCTTCCGGCGTCACGGCCACAGGATAGCCAGCCAGAGCATGGTCTCGCGCCGCCCAGTGACTTGGCCCACCACCCATCGTCACACCCGTCAGCACAATAGGCCGCCCCTGCTCCGTCGCCCGCTTGATACGCTCCGCCACAATGACGGTAGGAGATGGCATGACCATCTTAAAGCAGTTTTCTATCGTCTTCCCGCTCTCAAACAGCAAAATATCTTGCGTCCCGGTCCCAACATCGGCAGTGAGAACACGCAAAGGTCTTGACATAGCAAAGCTCCTCTGTATATATTTACCCCAATAATCTACCTTCAGGTATGAGTATATCACCTGCGAGGCTGCTGGAAGCTCATATCTTCAGTGTTTTTCAGCAGACATGAAACTCCCGCCAGGAAAGGCTCATACTGAAGGTAATCAAGCTGCAAGGGGGGATATCGAATGCCAAGACCTGAGCAAACGCAAAACGGCAACTACATTATAAGGTCACGTATTTCTGGTTCAAATAGTGTCGTTACCTGGCAAGTGATGGGTGGAGGAGTTACGTTCCTGAATCAGCGGGGAATAGAGGCAGGAGATCAATTTCCAAAAGACTGGCTCTTCGAATTCATAGAGAAACGTCTTGTATTTACCGGAAGTTCAGGCATCAATCCACAAAAAGAGAGGCCAGATAGAGCCAAAGCACAAAAAAGTATGATGCCGACGCAAATTCCCACAAAACCCACTTCGCAAACATTTATAACCTCTACGCAACGACCTTTCAAGGCTCTCATCCAACAAAATGTAAGAACTCGTACCAATCTTAAAAGGACGTGGCCTGATCTTGAGTCATTAGAGAACATACCTCGACAAAAGAAGCAGCGGCAAAACAAGAAATAGCGTTTAGAGAAGCAGTACCATAACAGGACTGCTAGCCATAATCACCTATAATAGTACCGATACTAATCAAAAAAGTGGGAGGGCCTTTTGTGTCTACAGCTACGCAAGATCAGACGATTACATTGTTGATCTCCTGCCCAGACCGTCCGGGGATCGTGGCGGCGGTCTCACAGTTCATCTTCCAGCACCAGGGGAATATCTGCCAGTCTGACCAGCATTCAACGGACCTGCATTCCGGCACGTTTTTTATGCGCATCAGCTTCGCGGAGGATAGCTTCAATTTGAGCCGGGCAGACCTGCTGCAGGCATTTACGCCGCTAGCGGAGAGGTTTGATATGAACTGGAGCGTCCACTACTCGCGAGAGCGCAAGCGGGTCGGCATCCTGGTCTCGAAGTTCGATCACTGCCTGCTCGATCTGCTCTGGCGCTGGCGCAATGGAGAGCTTGAGATGGATATTCGCTTCATCATCAGCAATCACCCTGATCTGGAATCGATCGTGCGCCCGTATGGTATTCCGTATCATCATTTCCCCATCGAGCGCGAGCAGCGCCAGGAAGACGAGCGGCGCATGCTCGAATTTCTGCTCGGCAAGGTGGATTTCTTGATCCTTGCCCGTTATATGCAGATACTTGAACCATTCGTCGTCAATGCCTTTCCCTATCGCATCATCAATATCCATCACAGCTTCCTGCCCGCATTTGTGGGTGCGAAACCGTATGAGCAGGCATTCGAGCGCGGCGTCAAACTGGTTGGAGCAACTGCCCATTACGTGACCGAGCGGCTGGATGAGGGACCGATCATCGCCCAGGATGTCATTCACTGCAACCATCGCGACACGGTCGAAGACCTGATTCGCAAAGGGAAGGAAGTGGAGCGCCGCGTGCTGGCCGAGGCCGTGCGTGTGCATATAGAAGATCGAGTGCTCGTATATAATAATAAGACGATTGTATTTGACTGAACCGAGTTCCCGGGCTGGCTTTCTATCTCCCCTTTGACGGGGAGATACGTGTAGGGGATAAGGCAAGCCACATATTTTTTCTTTACGAGGTAGCAAATATGGACCAACTGGAGCAAGCTGAAGAAGCCCAGCAGCAGAAGATCAACGCAGCAGAAGCACAGCGGCTAAAGGTCGGAGAGACAGTCCGAACAGGATCGCCGTACTTGCCCATCGATGATTATGCGGTGATTGGCGACCTGCACACGGTAGCGCTGGTGGGGAAAAATGGCTCAATTGACTGGTGCTGTATCCCTCGTTTCGACTCGCCAAGCGTCTTTGGAGCCATCCTGGATGCTGAAAAGGGCGGGTTCTTTCGCATCTCTCCGCCTGAGACGCCCGGCATGGGATACAAGCAATTGTATTTACCGGAAACCAACATCCTCATCACCCGCTTCCTCACGGTTGATGGCGTGGGTGAAATCACCGACTTTATGCCCATTAAGCAGGTCGATAGCACCCACTTGCAGCACCATATCATTCGTATGGTGAAAGTTGTGCGTGGCACACTTTCCTTCGAGATGACCTGCCGACCGGCCTTCAACTACGCGCAAGATGCCCATGAGACTTATGTTGCCAATGAAGGCGCTATTTTCAGCAGTCAAAACCTTTGCCTGGGGCTATCCTCGACCGTTCCTGTCGAGGAGGATGGGAAAGGTGGAGTACGAGCAACATTCACCCTGCATACCCATCAAGAGGCATACTTTGTGCTGGAAAGCGCAAAGACCGGCGATATATCCCCTTCTCACATCTATCCGGCCAGAGTTCACGAGGCTTTTCAGGAGACTGTTCGTTACTGGCGTGTATGGCTCGCGCAATGCACTTATCGCGGTCGCTGGCGCGAGACGGTACAGCGTTCCGCCCTCGTGCTGAAACTGCTGACCTACGCACCGACGGGCGCCATTGTCGCCGCGCCGACAACCAGTCTGCCGGAAACTATTGGCGGCTCCCGCAACTGGGATTATCGCTATACCTGGCTGCGCGACTCTTCGTTCACCCTCTACAGTCTGCTCACACTGGGATTCACAGAGGAAGCCAGAGCCTTCATGAGCTTTCTTGATGCTCGCTGCCACGAACTGAAAGAAAACGGAACATTGCAGCCAATGTACGGCATTGACGGAGAACACGAATTGACGGAATATACGCTCCCGAACCTCTCAGGTTACCGTAACAGTCGGCCCGTGCGTGTCGGGAACGCGGCCTACAAGCAGTTGCAGCTCGACATCTACGGCGAATTGATGGATGCTGTCTACATCTACAACCGCTACGACACCATTTCCTACGACCTCTGGCAAAACCTGCGCCGCCTGTTGAGCTGGCTGAATGTCCACTGGCAAGAGCCGGACGAGGGAATCTGGGAGGTGCGTGGCGGTCCGCGTCACTTCGTTCACTCGCGACTGATGAGCTGGGTCGCCTTCGATCGTGCGCTACGCCTGGCACGCCATCGCGGCCTGCCCGCACCTATGTCCGAGTGGATGGAGACCAGCGCTCAGATCTACGAGCAGATCATGGATAAAGGCTGGGACCCCAAAGTGCGCAGTTTTGTGCAATACTATGGCACCACCGCCGTCGATGCCAGTTCCCTGCTCATGGTGCTGACCAACTTCGCCGGAGCGACCGATCCGCGCATTGTCTCAACGCTCGACCGCATCCAGCGCGAACTGACCACCGATTCGCTGGTGCATCGCTACAATCCACAGAAAGCCGCCAATGACGGCCTGGGCAGCGTCGAGGGAACGTTCAGCGCGTGCAGCTTCTGGTTCGCCGAGGCCCTTGCCCGTGCCGGTCGGCTCGACGAAGCGCGGCTGATGCTTGAAAAGATGCTGACCTACAGCAACCACGTCGGCCTCTATGCGGAAGAGATCGGGCTGACCGGCGAAGCGCTGGGTAACTACCCTCAGGCTTTCACCCATCTCTCGCTGATCACTGCCTGCTACAATATCGACCAGATACTCAGCAAAGCCTACGGCCCCTACTCGCTGGACGAACCATACGCTGGCGCGCAGGGTGCCTGGTAAGGAACGCACGCCCGGAGAAGCGAGGAATTTTTCGCACCTGAATCTGGTTCTCAATGACAGGGATAGCTGCCATGTCGGCACGACGCGGCATGACTTATAGTACACGACCTTAACGTTCCTTGCGTTTTTCTCAGGTAAAGAGTATACTTGAGAAGCAGGTGAACAGGCACTATTTTTGCTCATTCCTCATCCTGGCATGCTCCATCGACACACAGGCATCCATTACTCGTGGGCGAGCCAGGTGAGGATACAAAGAGCTTTTTTTATGTCTTGTTTGTTATTGTTTGAGCAAATAAGTGAGGATTACGTTTTACAGATGACACAGACACATGTAGAGAAAACAGATATACAAGAGGATAGCCGCTTGATAACCAGGGAAGATATACGCAATGTCGCTATTATCGCTCACGTTGACCACGGCAAGACGACGCTGGTCGATGGGCTGCTCAAGCAGAGTCACATCTTTCGCGAGAACCAGCAGGTGGGCGAGTTGATTATGGACTCGAACGACCAGGAACGCGAGCGCGGCATCACCATCCTGGCAAAAAATACAGCCATCACCTATCACGGCATCAAGATCAATATTATCGATACCCCCGGCCATGCCGACTTTGGCGGTGAGGTCGAGCGCGTGCTAAACATGGCCGATGGTTGCATCTTGCTCATCGACGCCGTAGAAGGCCCTATGCCCCAGACCCGTTTTGTGCTGCAAAAGGCGCTGGAACTCAACCTGAAGCCTATCGTCGTTATTAACAAAATCGACCGCCGCGATGCGCGTATCGGGCAGGTGCTGGAGTGGACACAGGATCTGTTCCTGGAACTGGCGACGCGAGACGAGCACCTCGACTTTCCCGTCCTCTACGCCATCGGGCGCGACGGTGTTGCCATGTACTCGCCCGACGACGAGCGACGCGACCTTGAGCCGCTGTTCGAGACCATCATCAACACCGTTCCCGCCCCAAAGGTCGACCCTGACGCGCCCCTGCAGATGCTCATAGCCGCGCTCGACTATGACGACTACAAGGGAAAATACGCCATTGGCCGCGTCGTGCGCGGTCGCGTCACCCCCAATACCTTCGTGGCCCATATCAACCGGGATGGGGTGGTTTCGCGGGAGAAGGTGAACCTGGTGCTGTCCTACAAGGGATTGCAGCGCGTTGAGGTTCCCGAAGCCGTGGCAGGCGATATCGTTGCTCTGACCGGCATCCCCAACGCCAATATCGGCGAAACCATCGCCGACGTGGATGCGCCGGAAGCTTTGCCCACCATCGCTATCAGCGAGCCGACCCTGAAAATGACCTTCGCCGTCAACACCTCGCCTTTCGCGGGACGCGAGGGCAAATATCCCACGTCGCGGCAACTGCGGGCGCGCCTCTATCGTGAGCTAGAGACCAACGTCAGCCTGCGCGTGCAGGATGGCAACAGCCCGGACGAATTCATCGTCTCCGGTCGCGGCGAACTGCACCTGTCCGTACTGATCGAGGACATGCGCCGCGAGGGCTACGAGTTCCAGGTCTCGCGCCCGGAAGTCATCACGCGCGAGGAGAACGGCAAGCTTCTGGAGCCGGTTGAGCATCTTGTGATTGACACTCGCGACACCTATATCGGCGTCCTGACTGAGGCGCTGGCCGTCCGCAAAGGGCAGTTGATGAACATGACCAACGACGGCGCGGGCAACGTGCGGCTGGAGTATCGCATCCCCACGCGCGGCCTCATCGGCTTCCGCAACGTCTTCCTGACGCTGACACAGGGCAACGGCGCGATGAGCAGCATGCTGATGGACTACGAACCCTGGCTGGGCAAGATCGGCACGGCGCGTATGGGCGCGTTGATCGCCTCCGAAACCGGCACGGCAGTGACCTACGGCCTCGGCAACGCCCAGCAGCGCGGCCAGACCTTCATCGAGCCGGGCACGATGGTCTACGAAGGCATGATCGTCGGCCTGAACGCACGCCCGGCAGACCTGACCGTCAACGTGTGCAAAGAGAAGCAGAAAACGAACATGCGCTCCTCCACCGCCGAAATCGCCGTGCGCCTGGAGCCACCTGTTCTCATGAGCCTGGAGCAGTCCCTCGACTTCATCAACAACGATGAGCTGGTCGAGGTCACCCCCCAGAGTATCCGCCTGCGCAAACGCTACCTGACCCAGCACGAGCGCGCCCGCAACCGCGAACAGGAATAAGCGTTTCCAATATCAACAAATGGCAGGACGTCTTGAGCGTCCCGCCATTTATGTTTTTATCCCGCCGCCAGCGAACGCAGTGCCTGCATCACCTCTTCATTGTCGCGCAGCATCTTCAGCGCCCGATGCTTCCACAGAGCAATCCTGCCGACAGGAACGTGCAGGTGCTTCGCCAGTTCACCCTCGTCCATCCCGGCCAGGAAACCGTACCACAACACCTGCTTGTAGCGCGGATTGCGCAGGGATAAGATGGCCTGTTTGAGCGCCTGCTGCAACTCCGCGCGCAGCACATAATCCATCGGGTCATGGCTGGCATCCTCCCACTCCCCGGCAAGCGCCTCGAACTGCTCCTCAAGCGAGAGCGACGTATCCTGCCGCTGTTTCTTGCAGTAGGCATAGACCTTGCGCCTGAGAATGGTATGTATCCAGTCGAGGAAAGCAGTCGGGTTCGTTGGCCCGGCATGAGCATCCTCCCTGAGCATCAGGTACAGCGTCTCAAGCGTCTGACTGAGGATATCGTCAAGCGCGTGGGGGTTGCGCTGGAACATATCAACATAACGTCTGCGCCAGAGCATCCCGCGCAGATAGTTGCCCATCACTGCAAAGGCCCGCTCGCACCTCTCAACATCTGCTGAACGCCACGCCTCACAGGTCGCACGGCTGCACAATCCCAGCGCCATGCGCTTCAAAAGGAGAGCGTCTGGCTCCTCACTCCCATCCTGCCGCGCCTCCCATTCAAAAACAAGCTGCTCAGCCAGCATTTGCGGAGAGATGATCCCCACATACATGGCGGCAATCTCCCCGGCTACATCATTAATCTTTGCCATGCACTGGCTATCGTTACTCATCATATCCTCCTTACCAATCGATAACGATTATCAGACGCTCAAATTTATGAACATGCCCAACGTATATGACGTAATCTATTCCAGTGTATTAAACTATTTCACCATACATTATTAAATCAGACACTATTCCCTGATCATAAAATAACAGGCAGCGTGCTGAGCATTTATCTCTTCAGCTTTGCGAGAAGCATCGCAGCCTGGCAAAAGAGCGTAGCAGAGCTAAGCGATGAGAGAGGGAAAAGTGCAGTTGAAGATTCTCTGGTGGAAAGGCCGGACTGATTAGAGGGATTGTTAACTCTAGAACAGAAACCGCGCCAGAACCTTGTAACAGCTACATACAATATCCGTCAAGAACTCTCCGCAGGCTGGCGAAGCCAGGCGAGAAAGCTGAACATAAGAAGAGGAAACCAAAAAGCCCTGGTTTAATGGCAAGACCTGCTTGCACAGGGAGCAATTATAGGCTATGATGTGGGAGGATATGAACGCATTGGAGTAGAGAGCGTGAGCAGAGCAAAAGACCCGGCGCTGCCGCAGGTGACGTTTTATACGAAGGCTGGCTGTCACCTCTGCGATGAGGCGCGGGAAATGCTGGATGATATCGCGGCGGAAACGCCGTTTGAATTGGCAGAGACGGATATTCGTACCAGCCCGGAGCTTTTTGAGCAATACCGTTATCGCATTCCCGTTATTATTATTGATGGCACGTTGATTGTAGAGGGACGTATCGAATATCGCGAGCTGGCGCAGGCCTTTCAAGAGGCTGACCGGCTCAGGAAATAGAGCGAGGCACAGGCATGGCAATACAGCAAGAACAGGTACAGGGAGTCAGCAATGCACCCCTGACACTTGCTCCGCATTCGTCGGCAAAACGCCGTCTGCAAGAGTTCGGCACGCACCTCGGCAACTTTCTGTTGCACTACTGGGCGCACGTCATCACGGGCGTCCTGGGCTTCATTGTGCTTACTGCACTGTCCATTCCTTTTCTCTCCTACATGGGGCTGGATGTCATCGCCAAACCACTGTTCTACTCGTTGCACCTGATCTGCGCGCAAATTCCCGCGCACTCGTTCTTCATTTTCGGCCACCAGCTCGGGCTGTGCGCGCGCAACCTCTCCATCTACAGCTCGATGACCTTCGCCGGTCTCGTCTTCATCCTGTCCAAAAAGCGCATGCCGGGCATTCCCTGGTGGCTCTGGGTCTTGCTGATCCTGCCCATGGCCTGGGATGGCCTCAGCCAGATGTTCGGCCTGCGCGAGAGCACCTGGGAACTGCGCGTTCTCACCGGCACCCTCTTCGGCCTCGCCAGCATCTGGTTCATTTTCCCCCTGATACAGAAGACACTGATGGAAACAATGCCAGGGCAGCCGCAAGCTCCTACAAATTAAAATCAGTGACCTGGTGCAGGTTCTCTACGCCCTCAATGAAACCTACTTCATCAGCGACAAACGCCTCTACCGCGACGAGCCACACCTCACCCTCAAGCCCGCCAGTTTTGCGGACCGCATAGACAATATCCTGGGCAATATCGGAAACACCCGGCAAGGGCTTCTGTCAGCCCTTCAACCACTCACAGCCTGCTCAGAGAGATGATCGCACTGGCCGGGAATCAATACACTCCACACTATCAGCTTTCGCTATGATGAAGATGAACTCGAATAACCAGAATCTTGTTACCTAACACAAAATGTATGGTATACTAGGTCACGAGAAAACAATGTTAGGTAACACTTTCCATAACTGATCAGAGAGGAAGATTATGCCCAGGCATGCGAGCCACGCGCTGCGCTGGATGTCGGACAGCCAGACGTATGAGATTTACAGCGAAGGGAAGCCAGTTCCTCATATACCCGCGCTTGATACGCCTGATGCAGATGGCTGGGCAGAATGGCTAGATGAGATTGCCTCGTTCTCCTTCCACAGTCGCGCGGGAGTGCATTGCACCATGCGCAAGGAGACAATGCGGCGCGGTGGCACTTACTGGTATAGCTACCGGCGCGTTGGAGGGCGGGTTATCAAACATTACGTTGGGAAGAGCAGCGAGTTGACAATTGCGCGACTGGAAGAAGTTGTCGGCGATGTGGTGAGCGAGACATTACCGGGCAACAACGAAGCAGCAGTAACACGAGAAACCAAACCTGTAGCCGCGCAAATACAGGCAGCACTGCTGGAACCCAAGCTCCATCCGCCCCGGCTGCATGCCTCCCTCGTCTTGCGAGAACGCCTGCTGACCCGACTTGACGAGGGACTTTCGCATAAACTCACGCTAATAAGCGCCCCAGCCGGGTCCGGGAAAACGACACTGGTGCGGCAATGGATGGCCGGGCGCGGGACATATCAACGCGAGCATGGAGATGAGGCATACCTGCCACCGGTTGCCTGGATTTCGCTCGATGCCGCCGACAATGATCCCATCCGTTTCTGGCGCTATGTTATCACTGCCTGTCAGGTGTTCCAGCACGATCTCGGCCAGTCCACTCTCGCCCAGCTTTCTACTCTACCACAGCTTCCTTTCAGGTCGCTGCCTCTAGAAGCTGTCCTCACCATGTTTTTAAATGAGTTGATACGATGGGCGCAACGAGGGGTTCTGGTGTTGGAAGATTACCATCTTATCACACAGGCGCAGATTCACGAGACGCTCACTTTCTTGCTCGATCATCTTCCTCCGGCGCTGCACCTGATGATCCTGACGCGCGCAGACCCACCACTGCCCCTGGCGCGGCTGCGGGCAAAGGGTGATCTCTACGAAGTGCGGACTGCTGATTTACGCTTTTCACAGAAGGAGACGGCGACCTTCCTGCAACAGACCATCCCATTTCCGGTCGCGGAAAAGGCTGTGAAGCAACTCAACGCGCATGTAGAGGGATGGGCCGCCGGACTGCGCCTGCTCTCTCTCACGTTGCAAGGACATACAGATCGCCAGCAGATTGAGCACGTGCTGGCAAACTTCGCGGGCAGCCATCGCTCGCTTCAGGAATATTTCGTTGCCGAAGTGCTCAGCGTGCCGCCGGGTCCGGTACAGACATTTCTCCTGCAAACAAGCGTACTCAAACGTCTGTCGAGTTCCCTCTGCGACGCCATCGTGGGCAGGCACGATAGCCAGCAACTGTTGGAAGCGTTGGAGCGCAGCAATCTCTTCCTGGAACCACTTGATGAGAGCGGTGAGTGGTACCGCTACCATGCACTCTTCGCCGAGGCGATGCAGGTCGAGGCGCGGCGACGCCTGGGAACAGATGCGCTGCGGGCGGTGTCAGATAAGGCGAGCCTGTGGTTTGAGCAACACGGCTTGCTGGCGGAGGCTATCGAAACAGCCCTTCACGCAGAAGATATGGAGCGCGCAGCGACGCTACTTGAAGCGATGCTCGTGGAGCAACATTTCCTCGTCGACACATATCGCTTTCAGGCAGTTCACGGCTTCCATACACTGCAGCGCTGGTTGGAACAGTTGCCGGAAACGCTGCTCAAGCAGCGTCCCGTACTCTGCCTGAGCTATGCCATTGCGCTGCTGTTTGTTTCTATCCTGGATGCACAACCATTGAGGCAGGTAAATATAGCCCGGATAGAGGAAGCTTTGCGGACAGCGGAACAGTCCTGGCGCCGTGAAGGTAATACGCAGAGACTGGGCATGGTCTTCGCCTTCCGTGCCTTGCTGATACATAGACAGGGAAACATCAGAGAATCTATCACCTGGGCAACACAGGCGCTGGCCTGGCTGCCGGAAGACGAATTGATGTGGCGCAGTACCAGTTTGAGCGTACTGGGGATGGGAGAATTGCTTAATGGACGACTCGACCTGGCGAAAAAGGTGCTGCAGGAGGCAGTCGCCATTTGTGAGGTAGTTGGAAATCGTCCTTACGCACGGGCAAATAGAGGTATGCTGAGCCGGGTATACCGCGAACAGGGCGAACTGAACCTATCTCGCGAAAATTTCCGCCAGATACTTAGCGAGGCAAGGGAGGAACCGGACACCGACGATATCTGTCATGCGCTGGTCGCTCTGGCTCAACTTTCCTACGAACAAAATGAACTCCAGACAGCCGAGCAGCAGGCACAGGAGGGACTTCGCCTCAGCCACGAACTGTCAGACGATGAATTGCAGGTTCAGGCCGCACTTGTACTTTCTCGCATCTTCTATGCACAGGGACAGAAAACACAGGCGCAGCACATCCTGTCCGAGTTACTAACCAGCATCCCGGCCATCACCCTTCCTGGTTCATCACTCCTCTATCAGTTCCTACGCGAAACTCAGGCACAGCAGATCCGCTTTCATCTCGCGGATGGCAACCTGCATGCCATACAACCCTGGTTGATCGATCAGGACAGCGAGAAAAGCGCAATCCTTTCCTACCCGGATAAAGCCTTGCAGCTCGTGCATAGGCAGGAAAATGGATCGCATGAGCAAACTAACCGTTTGCTCCCCCAGGCCCAACAGAAGCGGGAAGAGTTGCTTGTAGCACGCTGGCTGCTCGTTCAAGGCAAAACCAGCGCGGCGCTAGAGATACTGGAACGCCTGCTGGACAGCGCGCGGCAGGCACAGCGTATGCATAGCGCGTTGGAGATACAGGTGCTCATGGCACTGGCATACGCTTCGAGTCGTGAGATGCAAAAGGCTAGAGAGTTATTACAGTCAATCCTCCCCTTCGCCTCCACACAGGGCTACATGCGACTCTTCCTTGATGAAGGCGAGGCGATGGCCGCCCTCCTGCGCGCCCTCCTACCCGGTATACACGCCCCAGCGCTTGCATCCTATGTGCGCGCGCTCCTCTCGGCTTTTGACGAGCAACAACCGGCCCTACCCTCACCCGACACACAATCCGGTCCCCGGCTCACCGAGCCACTTTCACCACAAGAACAGCGCGTGCTGCGCCTGCTCGTAGCGGACCTCTCCTATGCTGAAATCGCGCGTGAGCTGGTGGTTTCGGTCAACACCATCAAAACACAGGTCAGAAGCATCTACCGCAAATTGAATGTGAACAGCCGGGGGGAAGCCCGCGCCGCGACTTCTCAATGGAAGCGCCTCTAGCTGCCAAAAATCACCCTCACAGTCACGACAAAGGGCGAAGCGCGCTCACCCCGTTGCTCCTTATACTGTCGACAGACAACATCCACAGATATGTATAAGGAGCTTTTCAAATGCAAAATAATCTCGCAGAGACGACAGAGCAGGAAGAGAACCGCAAGGGATTGAACCGGAGAACACTGGTCTTTCTACTGGGCACCGCCTTTCTCAACATGATGGGCATGAGCATCATCGGCCCGGTTTTACCGTTTATCGTGCAACACTACCTCAGCAACCAGAATAACCTCGCGGCAGTGGTGGGATGGCTTAGCTCTGTCTATGCCATCTGCCAGTTTATCGCCTCCCCCGGCCTCGGCGTTCTCAGCGATCGCTTCGGGCGTCGTCCATTGTTGTTGATCTGCATCCTCGGCTCGGCCATCGGCTACATCATGTTCGGCATCGGTGGCGCGCTCTGGGTGCTCTTCCTGTCCAGGATCATCGATGGCCTGACGGGCGGCAATTTCAGCATCCTTTTCGCCTATATCGCGGACGTCAGCAAGCCGGAGGAACGCGGCAGGTTGTTTGGCCTGTTCGGCGCAATATCGGGCATCGGTTTCATTCTTGGCCCTGCTATTGGTGGCCTGACAGCGAGATTCGGCTACGAGGTACCCGTTTACCTTTCCGCAGCGTTCACCATTGTCAATCTCGTCTGGGCCTACTTCAACCTCTCGGAAAGCCACAGCAAGGAACACCGCATCGAACACATCAGCATAGCGGACTTGAATCCGTTCAAACAACTGCGTATCGTGTTCGCGCTTCCACAACTACGCTGGTTGCTGCTGGCAGGCTTTTTCTACGCCTTCCCCTTTGCCGTGCTCACCTCTAACCTCTCCGTGCTCATGATCGATAAGTTGGGATGGCAGGCTGCTCAGCTTGGTTTCATTTCGCTGGCAGTGGGAGCTATGGATATTATCACGCAAGGCGTACTGGTTGGGAAATTGCTGCCAATCCTCGGAGAGATCAAACTGTCAATTCTCGGCCTGATCCTGCAAGCCATCAGCTATGTCCTGCTAGGTGCAGTCGCATTCATAGCTTCACCAGTCCTCCTGATAGCCGGTGTAGCCCTGTTCGCCTTCAGTGGTGGCCTCGTCGAACCCTCACTCGGTGGCCTACTCTCGCGGGCAACCGACCAGCGCCAGCAGGGAATGGTAATGGGCGGCAGCCAGTCCGTGCAAGCAGTGGCGCGCATCATCGGCCCATTCTACGGCGGAGAACTGTACACCCAATTTGGTGGCGAAACTCCCTACTGGTCTGGCGCGGCCATCGTCGGCCTGACCATCCTCTCCGTAATCCTGGCGATACCGATGATACGGAAGAAAGAGCCAGTGTCAGAAACTCAGTAGTGATCTCCGTTGTACACGCAACATTGGAAGCGGGATCAGTTACTTCCAGAGCGCAGCGTCTTTTTCCAGCGCACCGGCAACCGCTTGAGACCCTGCTGGAAATTCGAGACGAGGCGCACTGCTGGCCCGGCAAGTTCCAGTTCGCCCAGTTGGTCAAGGACTTCGCCGAAAAGTGCGCGCATCTGTATACGGGCAAGCGGGGCCCCCAGACACGCATGCACACCACTCCCGAAGCTCAGGTGTTCGTTCGGAGAGCGTCCAATATCGAAGCGGAGCGGGTCGGAGAAAACGTCCGGGTCGCGGTTGGCCGAGACATGGTAGACGACAACCTTCTGACCGGCCTGGACGTGCTGCCCGCGCAGTTCGATATCTGAAGTAGCTGCGCGTCGGAAATGCATCACCGGGGCCAGTAGCGCAGCATTTCCTCTATGGCAGAAGGGAGCAGATCGCGGTTTGAGAGCAGCCGCCGGTACTCCTCTGGATGTCGCGGCAGGCAGTACATACCGCCTGGGATACCATCGCGCGTCGTTTCATTGCCAGCCACCGAGAAGAGGAAAAACATATTCTCGAACTCGATCGTGGTGATCTTGCCACCCTCGTCCTCAGCTTAGAGAGAGCATGTGATAAGCTTATTTCTAAGAGCCAACGATGCTTTGACTGGATGTACCCTTTGACCTTTCTCGGGGGCTGGAAATCATGAAGCACGAAGGCTATCCCGGTCACCACGTCGAAGCTGTGTGCCAGATAGGGCAAAAAGGAGACTGAGAGAAATGAGTCAATCGCAGAGCAGCCAGACCAACGGTCTGTTAGGGTATCCCGATGATGCCCGCTTGTTGATTATCAACGCTGATGATTTCGGGCGTTCTCATGCCTGCAATGAGGGCATTTTGCGTTCGATTATGGAAGGCCTGATCACTTCGACGACCTTGATGGTTCCCTGTCCCTGGGCTTTGCATGCCTTGCGGATACTCAAGGACCATCCTGAGATTTCCTTTGGGATTCATCTGACCGTCATCAGCGATGTTCCGCTTTATCGCTGGGGGCCACGCACTTCCAGGGAAAAGGTACCATCTCTCGTCGATGAGGCGGGCTTTTTCTACAGCTATGAACGCATCCCAGAATTTCTGGCTCAGGCCAGACTTTCCCAGGTGGAAATCGAATTTCGGGCGCAGATCGAGACCGTACTTGCAGCAGCGCTCAGGCCAACCCACCTGGACTGGCATTGCCTGTATAATGGGGGTCGGTCAGATATTTTCGAGTTGACCGTCAAGCTGGCAAAAGAATACGGGCTGGCGATGCGCGTCCATGATCGAGCCACGGGCGAAGCCTTACGGAATCAGGGCTTGCCCACCGGCGAACATGATGTGGTGGATACCTTTAAGCTTGACATCGCCGGGAAAGCAGCCTGGTATGCCAGAGCACTGCGAGAACTCCCCATCGGGTTGAGCGAATGGGCAGCTCATCCTGCTCTGGATACCCCTGAGATACACGCCTACGAACCGGAAAGCTGGCAGGCGCATTCGACGGACCTGGACTTTCTGGTCTCGCAGGAAGCTCGCGAGATCATCGAGCAGGAGGGAATTGTGCTGCTGAACTACAAGCCGCTTCAGCAGATATGGCAGGAGAGAGGCTCAAGCACTCTCTGATGGCTTCGCTATCGCCAAACCGGTCATAATACGTTATAATCATGCCGTAGACAGAAGCAGTCATCGAGAAAACAACAGCTAAAGAGAAGCGAAGTAATCTATGGCAGAGCAATCATATACTGAACCAACATTCGCGGTGGCGACATTGGGCTGCAAGGTGAATCAGGCCGATAGCGAGGCTATTAGCGAGCAGATGAGTGCGGCAGGCTTCGCGCAGCGCGACTTTAACGATAAGGCCGATATCTATATCGTCAATACCTGCACCGTCACACACCTGGGAGATCGCAGCTCGCGCCAGCTTATCAGCCAGGCGCGCCGCCGTCATCCCGACGCGCTGCTGGTCGTTACCGGCTGTTACGCCGAACTGAACCCGAAAGCCGTAGCCGCGCTCCCTGGCGTTGATATGGTGGTGGGCAACAGAGGCAAAGCCTCGCTGGTAGAAGCCATTCAGCAACAGTGGCAGACTGAAATGAGCAATACTACCGCAGCCACCGAACAGGCCCCCCCCCCTACGCCGATTGAGCGCGGGCGCACACTACCTGTTCTGCCTCTCGACGTGCTGCACATCGGCAGTGACCGCGCCTTGCCACTTGTCGGCAGCGATGAAGAGCCACAGCCCGATAATCCCACACGGCTTTCACCCTTCACGGCTGAAGTCGGGGCGAACGAGGCGGCACAAAATCGGCTGGTTTCGCGTACTCGCGTGCAGATGAAGGTACAGGATGGTTGCAATAATCGCTGTACGTATTGCATTGTCCCCTACGTGCGCGGCGAATCGCGCAGCCGCAGCATCGCCTCCATCGTCGAGCATGTCAATCGCAAGGTGCGCGCCGGCTACCAGGAGATCGTGCTGACCGGTATTCACCTCGGCGACTACCACCCCGATGGCGACAGGCAGCGCAATCTGGGCGACCTGATCGCCACGCTCCTGCGCGAAACGGGCATCCCGCGCATCCGCGTCTCTTCGCTGGAACCGGAAGATTTTCGTCTCGAATGGCTGGAACTTTGGGCCGACCCGCGCATGTGCCGCCACCTGCATCTGCCGATGCAGAGCGGATCCGATGCCATACTCAGACGCATGGCGCGCCGCTACAACAGCGCCCGCTACCGCACCATCGTCACCACGGCCAAACAGCTTGTCCTCGGCATCGCCATCAGCACCGACATCATCACCGGCTTCCCCGGCGAGACCGATGAGGATTTTGAACGCACCTACGAGCTGGCCCGCGAACTGCAATTCGCCAAAGCGCACGTCTTCCGCTTCTCTCCGCGCCAGGGGACAGCCGCCGCCCGCATGCGCGGCCAGATACGCGACGAAATCAAGAAGATACGCAGCGAACGCTTGCTGGCGCTGAACGACGAGCACTCCCGCCTCTTCCGCCAGCAATTCCTGGGCCAAACCGTGCAGGTGCTGCTCGAAGCGCGCAAGCACGACCGCTGGGAAGGGCTGACCGACAACTACCTGCGCGTCGAACTGGTGGATTTGCCCGATGCCGACACCCACAACTGGCAAAATACCCTTGTCAAAGCACGCCTGACCCATCTCATCGATGATGGCATCAGTGGCACGTTCGCAGGCTTGTAATCTTCCAGGAGGGCTTTATGAGACAGGATACAGATGAGCGCACCATTGTCCTCTTTCCCGACAGGACATGGTTCTTGAAAAACCTTTTGCCCTCTCTGCCGACGGTATTCCTTATCGTTCCTGTCATCAGGGCATGGAAAAGTGGAACCGGAGCCGGTTATCTTACCCTTCACAATTCAGGTGCTGCTTGACCAGATTCAGGCAAAGTATCAGTACGAAATAGCAGCCAATCATATTGAAATCGGTGAGGAGCGGAAGATAACGTTCGGACGCAAACAATAACTTTACATGGACGAGGAGCAAGCAATGATCGTCAGAGCGGCGCGAGTAGAGGATGCCGGGGGCATCGCAAAGGTACATGTCGATAGCTGGCGTACCACGTACAAAGGCGTGATACCCGATGATTTTCTTGCCAGCCTGTCTTATGAAAGCCGCAGCCAACGCTGGCGGAGCATGTTAAGCAATCCGACCAGGTTTGCAGGTGACTTCGTCGCCGAAGACAAAACGGGGCGCATCGTCGGCTTCATCTCTGGTGGACCTGCGCAGGAGCCTTATCCCGTCTACCGGGGAGAGCTATATGCCATCTACATCTTACAGGAGTATCAGGGACAGGAAATTGGGCGTCGACTGACGGAGGCGCTGGTGGGAAAACTGCTTGAGGCAGGCATAGACAACATGCTGGTATGGGTGCTGGCGGAGAATCCTGCCCGCAAGTTCTACGAAGCGCTCGGCGGGCGACTCATCAGGACGAGACAGATCGAGATTGGCGGGGCTATACTTGATGAAGTGGCTTATGGATGGCAGGATATTAATAGCATACTGGCAGTTAGACCGAAGGACACACAATGAAGCGCCTGTTGTCTATATGTTACACCCTCATTTTCCTGAGTCTGCTGCTGGCTGCTTGTAGCGGTTCGGGTATGCAGCCAGCAGGCTCTGATAATACAGCAACCCCTTCCGTCTCAGTGATTACGGGAAATTTTCAGGAGTACCCGTTACCGCAAAAGAATAGCGCCTTGATGCGGCCTGCCATTGACCACGAGGGACGCATCTGGTTCGGAGAGATGGGGAAAAACTACCTCGCCAACTTTGACCCGCGCACGCAGACCTTCCAGCAGATGACACCGCCACACGGGCTGGACGGCATCATGGGCGTGGAAGTAGCTGCCGACGATACGGTCTGGTTTGCCGAGCAGACCGCCAACTATATCGGACACTACTTCCCCACAACCCGGCAGTTCACAGTTTATCCTCTGCCCACGCTCTCGATACCTGACCCCTCTAACGCGCACAGAACGCTCTCACTCGGCAGCGCGCCCAACGATCTGGCCCTGGACGCACAGGGCAATGTCTGGTTTACCGAACTGAATGCTGATGCACTAGGGATGCTCAATGTACGCACAGGCACAATCAAGCAATATCCACTCACTCCACACAAAAGCGTGCAGAAACTCGACCCTTACGGCATCACGGTTGATCCAGAGGGCAACATCTGGTTTACTGAGGCCAACCAGACACGCCTGGGTCATCTCGACCCACGGACAGGCCAGATCGGCTACTTCAGCCCGCAAGGGCTAAACGATCCGCTCATGGAAGTCACCAGCGACGCGCAGGGCAATATCTGGGCAACGTCGTTCTCATCGGGCCTGCTGCTCAGCTTCAACCCGCGCACTTCTACCTTCAAGCCATACTACGCCACCATTAAAGGAGAGAGCGCGGGTGGTATCTATGGTGTTGCGGCGGCCCCCAATGGCGAGATATGGATAGCCGTCACCTCAGAAAATGCTATCGCCAGCCTGAATGTGGCCGCCAATAGTCTCACATTCTATCCTATTCCCACCCAGGCCAGCCTGCCCTTCGGCCTCGTCATCGCCCCGAACCACACCATCTGGTTTACCGAGTCTGGCACCGATCAGATAGGTATGCTCCAGCTCTGAAACGCCTACTTCTTTTGTTGTCGCTCGGCCAGTTCTTTGACGCGCTGCACCTGGTCTTTGTGACAGACGACGGTGACATCATCCATCTCGACCACAACCACATCTTCGAGGCCGATGGTATAGATCTGGCGACCGGTGTTATTGTAGACGAAACTGTTCTGGCTACCGAGATCGACATGGGGGCCAACGGACCCCACACCCTGCTCGTTGGCGGGGAAGAGCGCGCCGTATTGCTCCCAGTTGCCCACATCATTCCAGCCGAGGTCGACGGGAATCACGACCAGATTGCTCGTCTTTTCCAGCACTCCATAGTCGATGGTGATGGGCGAAATCGTGGGCCAGACCTCATTGAGGATGGTCTGCTCCTGCGGCGTTCCCATCGCGTCGATAATCTGAGCGAGCTTTCTACTCAGTTCAGGCAGATGGATGCGCAGTTCGTTGAGAATGGTTTCGACCTTCCAGATGAACATGCCGCTATTCCATACGTAGCGGCCATCGCGCAGGTAGCTTTCAGCAGTTGCCAGATTGGGCTTCTCCACGAAACGTTCGGCGCGGAAGGCGTGATTGCCATGCCCCTCATCCACTTCAGCGGCGAAGCGAATGTAGCCGTAGCCGGTCTCCGGTGAGGTGGGTTTGATGCCCAATGTTACCAGGTAGCCCCGCTCGGCCAGTTCGCAAGCCAGGTAGAGCGCCTGCGTCAGCGCCTCCACCTTTGTGATGACATGATCGGCATGAAACGAACCCATGATCGCTTCCGGGTCGCGCCGGGCAATGGTCGCGGCAACCCAGCCAATGGCGGGCGCGGTACCACGTCCCATCGGCTCGCCCAGGATATGAGCAAGCTCAACAGAGGGCAGGTGCTCATGTACCAGATTAACCATGCTGCGCCCCGTAACCACCCAGGCCTGGTCGGGGGAAATAAGGGGTTCCACCCGCGCCAGTGTCTCCTGTATCATGCTTTTGCCGTCGGGTAACGGCAGAAATTGCTTGGGAAATGCCGGTGTGCTCAGCGGCCACAGCCGCGTCCCACTTCCACCCGCCAGGATAACTGCGTTAAAATGCTCCATACCACTCACTCCTCAAAAATCGTTTTTCGTTCTTTCTATTCCGCCCTATCCACAGGCGCAACCTGCGATATCGCTCGTTCCTTGATGCAAGGATTGTACAGTGCCCGGCCCACCCTGTCAAATATTTCGGCATTCTACCTCATTTACAGGTGTCTCGTGCAACCTGACGTAGGAAATATGCTGAATTCTCTTCAATCTACTAGCCGAATACCCTAAGATATGGTATGCTTGACAGGCAAAGGGACACTGAGTCATCACCGTACAGGTGAGTTTCTTTTTTCGCTTAAACACAGTGCTACAGGCGTTCTTTTGAGACGTAGACTATGCATGCTTCGTCATGTATGACATAGAAAAAGATAAATAGAACACATAGAGCAAGCATGGGAAATAACGGACAAATACCATCTCAACCACCACAACCACAACAGCCAGGGCAGCAGGGCTACTATGGCTGGCAATACGACCAGGACGCGGCACCTGCACCCGGCGGTTCGCAGATATATCCCCCACAGATGTCACCTGCTTACCCACCGGGGCAGCAACCGCCACCGGGCTACCCTCCTGGCTATCCACCTGCTTATCCTAAGCAGGGACAACCGGGATCGCAGCAATACCAGCCGATACCGCAACGCTATCAGGAACCCATCCAGGATATGGGGTCTTCTCTTGGCTACACGCAGGGGATGGAATTCCAGTATTTCGATGCACCACAGCCTTCGCAGGCACTGCCGCTACTGCGACAGGAACGGCTGCAACAGTTGCGCGAGGAACGCCTGCGCCGTCAGCAGCGCCGCGTACCCGATTTGACATCGGTGATCCAGCGCAAAGGGCAGAAAGCGCCTCCAAAAGCTCCTTCCGCGCCACTACAGTCACCACCGGGGCACGGGCCGAACGCGCAGCCATCAATGTATGCAGCCCCGCCGCCTGTACAGATGTCTCCGGCTATGGCAGTACCGCCAGTCGAGGTATCACCGGCGCGCCCGGCTTTTCTGCCGCCCCAGGCCCCACAGGCAGCGGCGCAACTCAGCCCGTCTCGATATGCCGACAGCCCGGCAGAGGTGGAGTCAGCCCAGGCTCCCGCGCAAGATACCGGCATGATTCAGCGGGCGCGCATAAGCCGGGCCACGATGATTCTGACCGGCGCGTTCGTCGCCAGCCGCTTTCTTGGCCTGGTACGCACCTCGATGTTCGCCTTTGTCTTCGGGACCAGCTCGGTCTCCGATGCCTACCTGCAAGCCTTCCTTATCCCCGATTTTATCTTTAATATTGTCGCGGGCGGCGCGCTCAGTTCGGCCTTCATTCCCGTCTTCACACACTATATGATCGCTGAGCAAGACGAAAAGACGGCGTGGCATATCGCCAGCGCGGCCTTAAATCTGGCCATTAGCATCATGATCTGCCTTGCCGCACTGGCAATTATCTTCGCGGGTCAACTCGTCCCCCTCTACAATCATGGAGTGCCCGCATCAGAGATAACCCTGATCATCTCGCTCACCCGCATTATGCTCCTGCAATCGATCATCCTCGGCGGCGGGGTCATCGTCAATTCCGTTCTGAACGCCAGGCAAGACTTCCTGTTACCCGCCATCGGCACCGTGCTCTATAACGTGGGTCTCATCATCGGCCTGCTGCCAGGCGTGGTACTGGCATTTCATGGCAGCCGCAACGACACCTTCGATGTCTATGCCGCGAGCTGGGGCGTCGTGCTGGGCGCTGGCTTGCAGGTTGCAGTGCAAATCCCTGGCCTCGTCAAAGTCGGCATGCGCTATAAGTTCACATTTGACTGGAGACAGCCCGGCGTGATCCAGATCGGTCGGCAAATGGTGCCGCGTGTCATCAACGCCGGTATGCTCTACTTCTCCACCTTCGTCGACCGCAGCCTCATTCTGCTGCTGGTGGTCGTCGTGGGAGCGGATGCCACCAACGGCCTCATCACGCAATATTATCAGGCATTCCAGTTGGTACTGCTGCCACTGGGCATCTTCGGCATGGCCGTCTCAACCGCCGCATTCCCAACGCTGGCCGAGAACGTGGCTCGTGGGCGCTTTGATCGCGTGCGTGGCACCATTCTGGAAACCCTGAGAAGCATTCTCTTCATGTCCGTTCCCTCAAGTGTAGGGCTGATTATCCTGGGCCTACCGGTTATCCAGGTGCTGCTCGAACATGGCGCATATACCCTGACAGATGCGCAATCAACAACGGTACCACTGGGCTTCTTCGCTATAGGCCTGGCCGGTCTTTCCGCCGTTGAGATTCTGACACGCTCGTTCTACGCCTTGCGCGACAGTGTCACCCCCGTGGCGGTCAGCATCGCACAGTTTATCCTCAAGATTGCTCTGGCCTTAATGCTGATTGATTTCTCCGTATTCGGCTCAACCCCGATTGCAAAAGGGGCATTAGGCATGGGTATGCTGGCACTCTCAACTTCGACAGCTGCGCTACTGGAAGCGGGAACCCTGCTCTGGCTGCTCCATCAACGCATACGCAGCCTGGAAGGTCGACCGCAAGGGCTTGGACTGCGGGCCCTAGCCTTCTTCATTGGGCGCATCCTGCTGGCCTCACTGGCAATGGCCGTGGTCATCTTGATTATCCGCTCCGTCCTGGACATAATTCTCGTCACGACCAGCGAGCAGCGGTTGGGCTTCAGCGGCACCCTGCTGGCCTTCATCAAGCTGCTGATCGAGATATTTGCCGGTTTCGTCGTCTATATGCGCGTAGCGCGTGTCCTGGGTGTCGAAGAACTCGGTCCCATCCGCCGCGTCCTGAATCGCCTGAAACTCTCATGGATATAACACGAAGAAACGAGAGACTGACTATATGAAGATTGTTCGTCTTTCCATTGTCGGCTTCGGCACCGTTGGGCAGGGGCTGGCAGTATTGCTTACCCGCAAAGAACATCTGCTCAAGCAAGAGTACGGGCTTGATGTCAGGCTCGTCAGCGCGGCAAATGCCCGGCACGGCTTCATCTATCGCGACGAGGGGCTGGATATCCCTACACTGCTGGAACTGGTCGCGCGCCGCCGCCCGCTCACCGAGTATCCAGCGGCCTATCACTGGAACAACGCGCTGGAGGGGCTGAAAACAACCGGCGGCGATGTGCTGGCAGAGGCCACCGGAACAAACCTGCGCGACGCCGAACCCGGCATCAGCCATATCCGTGCGGCGCTCACAGAGGGCATGCACGTCATCACAGCGAATAAGGGACCGGCAGCACTGTACGCACAGGAACTCTTCGCTCTGGCGCGGGAGCACGGCGTGCAACTGCGGCTCGAATCCACCGTTATGGCAGGCACACCCGTCATCAACACGCTGCGCGAGGGCATGGCCGGGGCGCGGGTGCAGGCCATACGCGCCATCCTGAACGGCACCACAAACTACATCCTGAGCGCGATGACCGCCGGGCACGATTATGCCGACGTGCTGGCAGAGGCGCAAGCCCAGGGCTACGCCGAAGCCGACCCCACAGCTGATGTCGAGGGCTACGACACAGTAGCCAAAACGCTCATCCTGGCTACCCTGGCCTTCGGACGCTCCCTGCGCCCGGAGCAGGTCATCCGGCGGGGCATCACCACGATTACTAAAGAGCAAATGCAGCAAGCAAAAGAACAGGGAAAACGCATCAAGCTTGTTGCGACGCTACGCCTGCCGCAAGAACCCTCCTCCGAAGCCAGTACGCAGGCAGCGCCTTTAGAGGTACGAGTCGAACCCACAGCATTGCCGGAAAGTGACCCACTTGCCAGAGTCGATGGTGTCCTCAACGCCATCACCATCCAGACCGATACACTACCCGAAGTCACGATCATAGGACCAGGAGCAGGCCGCATCCAGACCGGTCAGGGGCTGCTGACCGACCTGATAGCCGTGGCAAATACAAAATGAACAGGCTGGCAGCAGGCGAGCAGCACTATTATCTCCACAGGCTACCCGCAAGGGGATGGCCTGATAGAGTGTACCTCTCTTCAGTCCGCCTTCCTATGGCAGTTTCGGTGGAATGTTCTCCTCGGCGTCTTCGCCTTTCTCTTTATTCGCCACAATATCACCGGGCTGGAAAAGAACTTTCTGTGCTGCAGCGCGCCACTTCGGAGTATGTCGGAGCAGCCATTCCAGGTCCATTGAAAAGTGCAGAAACTCCTCTTCCTGCGCGTCTTCCATGATACGCTTCGCCGTTTCGTCCTTCTCTACCGAAATACGCTGCTGATACCAGTTTATGGCATCAGCTTCCTCAGTGAGTGAGACAATGATACGCGCAAAGGTACGAGTCTCCTGCGAAAGCTCATGCGCAGGTTCATGGTACTGCTCAAACCCCATCAGTTATCCCTTTCGTCTTTGTGATTGCGTTTCTGGATGAAAATAAGCACAGGTAGCTCTGTGCTCGCTCCTCAATTAAACTATAAGCCAGGAAAAGGAAGATATCAAACAGAACTGTACAGAGGTTTTGAAATGCTCTCATGCGGGCATCTTCCCCGTTGGCAGCTCTGATAGGCCGGGGACTTTAAATACCAGAGTGACGGAACCGAAGCGCACGGTGTCGCCGTGTTTGAGAAGTGCAGGCTTGAAGGGTTCCAGCCTGGCAGAACCGAGGCGGCTGCCGTTGCGGCTGTTAAGGTCTTCGATATGGAAAAAGGTCTCCTCGTAGCGAATACGGGCATGCTGGCGTGAGACGGTCATTTTCGGGTCAAAGGGCGTCAGGTCGATGTCGGGATGGATGCCGCGTTTGGGGTCGTCGCGTCCTACGACTACATTTTTCTCCATGATAGCCAGGCGATATTTTTCCACACCATCGACTTCGTAAGAGAGAAAGGCAAGGACTTTATTCTCATCGGTTACAGAAGAAGAAGCAATCACGGCTGGTAGGCCCTCTATGGGGGCTGCACGCATAACCGCATCTGCGATGGGATGCATCTCACTGGTCATATTACTCATAGTATAGCCGGGGGAGGTAGGTTTTCCTCCTTGTAGGGAAGGCTGCATGGCAGATGGCGGCCTGAAAATATGCTGTACGTGATCGAGAGCAGAGAGGAAGCGGTCGATGCTGGCAAAGCGGTCTTCGGGACGTTTTGCCAGCGTCTGGTCGACTACTGCCTGCAGAGCATCAGGAACATCGTACTTAAACTGAACCATACGAGGGATGGGGCTGCTGGTTTGCAATATGCCTGTCTCAGCAGGGTTGCGTCCAACAAATGGCAGGCGACCGGTAGCAAGTTCAAATAGTAACAGGCCCGCCTGGTAGATATCGCTCCACGGGCCGATTGGGCCGCGCTGCATGAACTCCGGCGGCGCGTAACGAGGATCGAGGTAGCCGATATCATCGTAACGCTCGCTGCTTACATACCCCATTGCCTGTAAGAGCGCTCGCAGTCCTATGTCATCAAGCTGCACGCGGTCTTCTAAGGAGACCGCATCGACGGTAATCAGTGGAGGACGCAGGTCAATGCCAACGATGCCCCGGTCGTGAAGCACCTTGAGGCCCAGAGCAATCTGCCGCGAGAGATCAAGGAGGCGGGGAAGCTCGATATTTTCGCTATCGAGTACATGGCGCAGGGTAACACCACGAGGTGGGTCAGTGGCAATATAGGCGCGGTTGCCATCAATGCCCCAATCGTAAACGTGTATCACATGGGGAGACTCGATTGAGCGACGCCGCTCCAACGGCTGAAGCAATTGCTGGATTGAGGACGGGCTGAGTGTGGGCGCAAACTCGATGATCTGAAGGCCAACTACGCTGTTGGTGTTGCGATTGTGAGCGGTGCAGGAGGTCAGCATTCCCCCGGAAGTGATAATCTGACCAATATGGTAAACACCGCCAATAATCCGAGCGTCACGCTGCATCAGCCTATCCTCTTAATTTTAGTATGCTCCAGCAGGTTGTGAAGAAGGGACTCCTGCCGCCCTGGCAGGCAGTATACACACCAGCCCCCAAAAGATCAAGCCTGCACGCACGATCAATTGTACAGGTTCTGCTTCACATAGGCCACGATGGCCTGCCAGTTGTTATTCTCAGGCAACAGGATGTATTGCCCATCGGATGATGTGGAATCGACCAGCACGTTCTGGTTGCTGAGACCGATACGGTGAGCAGTGTTCAGGTTCATCGAGAGGGCGAAACGCGCCAGATCGGCCAGGGACATGTTTGTATAGACAGTTTTTTGCAGGGCATTGAGCGCATCATACAGCTTAGGCCACGTCGAAACCTGCCTCAGTTTGCTCATCGCAGCCTTAATGATGATCTGTTGCCGGGCCGAACGCGCAAAGTCGGTCAATTCAGCAAGATTCTCTGAGTTACCCATGCCACACACGGAAAGAGGCTCGCGCGCACGGGCATACTCGATAGCCGTGGCCCCATTCATGTGCTGCTCGCCCTTATTGAATTGAACCTTAATCCAGCTCGCATTTACGGTCGGGTCATCATTCGCCGGATAGCAGGCATTGAACGAATCGGGGACATAGACATCAATACCGCCGATAGAATCGATAAACTCTTTGAAGCCGGTGAAATTGATGGTCAGCCAGTAGCGCACATCCAGGCCCGTCACCAGCGAAACTTTGGCCGCAGCGGCATTGCCGCCCGCCACCGGGTTCTGACCATTGTTCGAAGCATATTCGTAGACAGCATTGATCTTCCCGTAGTTGCCAGAGCCTTCCGGTATCTGTACCCACAGGTCACGCGGCACGGAGATGAGCGTCGTGTGATCATTTGCTCCTAACACGCTCATCACCATCATCGAGTCGGTGAGATTTGCTCCGGGATGATCGCCGCCGCCATAGCCCATGACGAGCAGATTGACACGATCGGGAGTTGTCATGTAATCGGTTTGCGAAGTAAGCGGCGGTTGCGTAGAGATGGCGGAGCCAAAGGCCAGAACTTTCTGGGAGACTGAGACAAAGAAGGCACCGAGCACGCAGAGCAATACCAACACGCTGAGACAACCAATCAAGCAGCCAGTACGCCGTCGCGGGCGCTTCTGCGGGCGCGGATTGCGCTGTGCGGAAGCGCCGCCGACAGGCGTATAGGGATAGCCCCGGGCCGGAGACTGCGGTGGACGGGAAGTTTGGGCCGCCTGCTGCGGATAGACAGGATACGCTTGTTGTGGTTGTTGTGATGGTCGCTCTTGCTGTTGCATTTGTTGCTGCCGTTGCCACTGTGGCTGTTGGCGCGGCGGTTGCGTCGACTGCATCGGGTTTTGATAGGGCTTGCGCGTTCGATTGGGCGGCTGCTCATCCTGGAAACTTCCCAGAATCAGCTTATCCTGCTGCCTGCGCGACCCCTGACCACCGGGATGCGAGGGACGTGAAGACCCTCCTATGCTGGCATCATCTCCATAAAAATCATTATTGCTCATAGACTACTCTTTTCTATCTTCGTATAATTTCAAACCAGTACTATTCCCATCAGCTATGACTTACGTTTAAGCAGGCAAAAGGGTTTTCTCTATGGTATAAAACGAAACAGAAGAGAAGAAGTCTCAGCCGGTTACCTTTATCTCTTTGCATCAAGGTGTATCAACGAGGTCCTGATACTGGAAGCCGGGCTTCCAGTATCAGGACCTCGTTGATACACCTTGAGACTATTTTTTGCTCCAGTCGGTGACGGAGAGGTGATCTTTGCCGTGGCGGGCGGCAACGATTTCGGCCATGATCGCCAGGGCCATTTCTTCGGGGGCCTTTGCGCCGATGTTCAGGCCAATGGGGCCATGAATGCGGCTTAGCTGCTCGTCGGTGAGGCCCTGCTTTTTCAGGCGTTCAGCCCGCTCCGCACCTGTCTTGCGACTGCCGATGGCGCCAACATAGCCAACATCGCGTGAGAGAACAACTTTAAGCGTCGGCTCATCAAATTTGGGGTCGTGGGTCAGGACGGCCACCGAAGTAGAGGGATTGAGATCCATGCGCTCCAGCACTTCGTCCGGCCACTCCACGATCAATTCGTCAGCATGGGGGAAGCGCTCGCGAGTAGCAAAGGCTGAGCGAGCGTCGATAACGACGACCCGGTAGTTCAATGTTTTGGCAAAGGTGGTAAGAGGGATAGCAATGTGTCCGGCACCTACGATGATCAGAGTGGGCGGTGGCGGAAAGCCCTCGATGAAGACATCATAGGGAAGCGCACCGGTCTCACCCTCCACCGTGTATGTGCGCGTCACGGCCTCGCCGTTCCAGATGGCGCGTTCGGCATCCGTGGCAACCAGGGCATCGAGCGCGGCATTACCCAGACTGCCCTGCGTCTGCTTGCCGGGCAGTACGAGCAGCTTGCTGCCGACAGAATCGGCTCCGCGCACAACTGTCGCCACGGCCACACCTTTCTCCTCGTGTAGCATCTTTTGCAACGTTTCAAAAAGATCGCTCATCTCATCCTCACCAGTCAAGGCGTTCGACGAAGACGTGAATGGTGCCACCGCAGGCGAGGCCGATCTGCTCGATATTCTCCTCTTCGGTAATGCCAAATTCGAGCATCTGCGGCTTGCCGTTCTCGATCACTTCCATCGCGGTCTCCACCACCGCCGGCTCGACACAGCCACCGCTGACCGAGCCTGTCAGTTCGCCACTCTCGCTGACCGCCAGTTTCGCTCCCGGTTGGCGGGGTGCGGACCCGGCCATACTCACCACCGTGGCGATGGCAACTCGCTCACCACGAGCGCGCCAGCGTTCAATGTCAGGTAATACATCTCGCATAATAAACAAGACCTCCTGTTTGGTTGGCGGGCTTCCACTTTTTACAAGGAAATGCCCGGAAGGAAAGAAGCTACTGCTCCAGCCTGGGCTTGCTCCATTCGGCAAAGGCCTTGCGGCGCGCCGCCAGACTGCGCACGGGGCGATTATCGCCGATGTTGCGCAGCAGGTTGCCCAGGTTAATCAAGCTGTCCAGGTTATGGGCAGGCAGAAAATTATCGACATACGGCAGGGCCGTCTTCATCCCAATGGTCAACGGTCGGTAATCGGGCGAGCCGAGCAAGGGGTTGAGCCAGATGAGCCGGTGACAACTATGTTGCAGGCGATCCATCTCAACCTCCAGCACGCCGGAATCGCCGCGATCCCAACCATCGCTGATGATCAGCACGACAGCTCCGCGTCCCAGCACACGTTTAGCCCACTTATGGTTAAAGTGGTGCAGAGCGTCGCCGATGCGCGTGCCACCGGACCAGTCCTGCACCGATTTGGAAACATCACGCACCGCCTCATCGACATCGCGCCGCTTGAGCTGGCGCGTGATACGCGTGAGGCGCGTGCCAAAGACGAAAGCCTCGACGTTCATCAAGCCATTGGAAACGGTATGAATGAAGTGCAGCAGCAGCCGTGAGTAGAGGCTCATCGAGCCGCTGATGTCGCAGATGATGATGAGTGGGCGCGGCTTATGCTTCGTCTCGCGCCAGGTCAGTTCAAGCATTTCCGCACCATACTTGAGATTGCGGCGCACAATGCGGCGCATATCGGGATAGGAGCCACGACGCGATGGCCGCTTGCGATGCGTCGGACGCAAGCCCAGATTCCAGCGCATTTCGGACATCAAACGCTTCGCCTCCTGCACCTCTTCCCAGGTGAAGGACTCGAAATCTTTCTTGCGCAGCACTTCGATAGCGCTGTAGGCCGTTCCCTGCGGATTTCCCTCGTCATCCTCCTCCTCGTCGTCGAAATCTGGCGTGCGGTTGCGGCGCTCGGACTCGCGCATCTGAGGGCGCAGGTCTTTACGCGCTGTTTCAGTGACGTTGAGATGCTCGGCCAACCGCTTGCGCTCGGATGGTGGGAGGCGCATCGTTTTGTCGTCGCGCTTCACAGCTCCCGAAGGAGCTTGCCCCGGCTTTTCCTGGCGGTCGCGCATATACCAGTAATAGAGAAACATCTGATCGAACAGCGGCTCCTGCTCGTGGCGGGCCAGCAGGCTTGTCTTGAGTGTGTTGTAAAAATCTTCTTTGCTGGTGAGATCGACGTAGTTCAGCGTCTCAGCAACATCCAGCATCTTGCGCGGGCCAACATCGATGCCAACCTCCCACAGCAGGCGGCCAAACTCCGTCAGCCGATAAAGCAGGCGCTCGCCGCGCTCAATGTCCTTTGGCTGCAGCGGCTCTCCGGCAAAGTAATCACCGTTACGTTGCGACAGGTAATCCATCATTACGAAACTCCACGTGCCTTTTGCAACATCCGCGTCATCTCGTTGCCGCCAACCTTGAGCACATCATCCTGGTACTTGAGCAGCGCTCCCAGCGTATCGCGCACCGGCCCTTCTACCAGTTCCATCTGGTTGAGCGCCAGCAACGAGCTGATCCAGTCGAGTGTCTCAGCGACGCCAGGTGCCTTGAAGAGATCGACGCCGCGCAACTCGCGCACGAAGGCGCAGACCTGGCGGGCAAGGCGTTCCGGCACATCGGGCATGCGCGCCATAACAATCGAGTATTCTTTTTCCAGCGTAGGGAAATCGATCCAGTAGTAGAGGCAGCGGCGACGCAGCGCGTCGTGAATCTCACGCGTGCGGTTCGAGGTGATAATCACGACGGGTGGCTCTTTGGCCTCAATCGTGCCAATTTCTGGAATGCTGATCTGGAAATCCGAGAGCAATTCGAGCAGATAGGCCTCAAACTCTTCGTCGCTGCGATCAAGCTCATCGATCAACAGCACCGGCGGCTTCCCATTGGCCGGGTCGATGGCTTGCAGCAGAGGACGCTGGATGAGAAATTCCGGGCCAAAAATCTCCTTTAACTCCTGCTGGCGATTGATGCCGCTCGCCTCCATCAAGCGGATATGCAGCATCTGGCGCGTATAATTCCATTCATAAACAGCAGTACTGACATCGATGCCTTCATAGCATTGCAGGCGAATTAATTTTGTATCCAGCGCAGCGGAAAGCACTTTGGCGATTTCCGTCTTGCCTACACCAGGCTCACCCTCTAACAACAGTGGCTTCCGTCGTTTGAGAGCCAGGAACACAGCCGTTGCCAGGCTGCGGTCTGCGATGTAACTCTGGGCAAACATCGCCCGCTGTACGTCTTCGATAGTGTTAAATGAGGTAAGTGAATCTTGTTCCTGTTCCTGCTCCAAAGAGGGCCTCCAATAAAAAAACTAGTGCTTTTCAGCACGGATAAGGACAAACATAATAACAATAAGTAAGTATTCATATTGTATGACGTGCTTCGATGCAGCGTCAAGCATAAAAAACTGCTTTGCCCATCCTCCCAGTAGGGCGAGCAAAGCAGGGCTATGCGTGAGATAGAGGTTTACCAGAAAGTAGGAGCGATTCCCTCAACAACTTCAGAGGTGCTCTGTCCCACCGCCGGGCCGAAACCGGGGCCAAAGCCCATGCCAGAGCCACCGTAGCCCAAGCCGAAACCAGTATAACCTGTTGGAGGAACAAATGGAGCCATGGGGACAATACCAGGACCAACCCCAAATGTACCTGCACCAGCGCCAGGCGGCGGAATGGGTGTAAGTGGCGCAACCGGCGGCACCGGTGGGATTGCCTGAATGGGCGCAAAGCCGGGGGCAAAGCCAGAGCCAGGCCCCCATCCGCCGTAGCCTTGTCCGGGACCCAGACCCATTCCATAACCACCGAACCCCAGCCCACGGCCAGGACCCCAACCGATGTTGTTCATACCGAAACCAGCCGTAGGAGTGTTCCAACCAATGCCGGGCCTGTTCCAGCCCATTCCCCAACCTGCATTGTTCCATCCAGGACCGATTCCCGGATTGCTCCAGCCGAGGCCATAGGTGGGTACATTCCATCCCGGTGCCGGAACATTCCATCCAGAACCAATCATCTGTTCCGTACTCCTTTCTTGCCCTTATTCGTACTTCCTTATATCTCATGATGAGTTTCATAGAGGAAAACTCACCACGAACACCACGAAATGTTCTTGCAAAAGGTTTCCCCGGTCAGTTATAAATACTGTTTCCTTATTCCTTACTATGTATATAAATTATATAATATATATATATAAGCACTGTACGCTATTCCTTTCTAAAACAGGACAGGCCTATGAAAATTGCACAGATGGCACCACTCTGGATTGCGATTCCTTCACGGCATTATGGAGGGACCCCGAGGATGTCATCTACAATGCGCACGAACTTGACGACATGATACACTGCATGGGGCATAGCGATGAAATCAGTTGTGAGGCAACACGCCAGCATGTCGACCAGCATTCCTCTGCGCGTGTGATAGCCGGGAAGTATATCAAAAGTAATAAGGGCCGCTTTTCTCCATGTGAAGCGACCGGGGCGAAGCTGGCCTTCGCCCTGGTTGCTACTCCCCCTCGACCTGTTTACACCATAATCTCACCATTCTTTGAGAAGAGGGTATCATCTATCCAGACCTCGCCACCTTTGCGCAGGTCGCAGACCATATCCCAGTGCAGCGCGGACTGGTTGACGCCACCTGTTTCGGGATAGCTCGCGCCCAGCGCCATGTGAATGGTGCCACCCATCTTCTCATCGAAAAGGATGTTGCGTGTATAGCGATCAACCCGAGGGTTATTGCCAAAGGCGAATTCGCCGAGGTAACGAGCGCCCGCGTCGATATTGAGCATCTGCTCCAGAAACGCCTGTCCCTGTCGTGCGCTGGCCTCCACAACCTTGCCAGCGCGGAAAACCAGACGCACCCCTTCGATAGAACGGCCATCGTAGGAAGCTGGGACGTCGAACTGGATGACACCATTCGCGCTGTTCTCAACCGGGCCGGTGAAAAACTCGCCACTGGGGAAATTGCGCTTGCCATCGCTATTGATGAACACACGGTCCTCGATGGAAAGGGTCAGATCAGTGCCTTCCGCCAGTACATGCACTTTCTTGTGGCCGACGAGCCAGTCGACCAGCCGCTGCTGCCGCACAGAGACTTCCTGCCATTTCGCAATGGGGTCAGGCTCATTGAGGAAACAGACAGAGAAGACGAACTCCTCGAAATCGTGCAGCGACATCTCGGCGTCCTGGGCGTAAGCCGCTGTGGGATAGAGGGTAGAGGCCCAGCGATAGGTGCCAGCCTGCTCGCGCTGGCGCAGAATCTTCCCCACCTCTCTCAAGGCAACGCGCCGCTTCCCCGTACGTGCTCCATCGACGCCGCTCAACGCTTTCGTGTTGCTCTTCGCGCCAATCGAGAGCTGCGCGTCGATATGATTGGCAAGCGCGGTCAGCGTGGGCGGTGTCCATACAAGCTGCCGCTCATTGCCCTCCGTGAGCAGAATCTCTTCCAGCGGCTCCAGGTCGAGCAGGACACAGGGATAGGCTTCAACCGCCAGCGCCTCGCGGTAGACTGCTTCCACCAGAGGAGCGGCCAGCGGCGTTGTACGAATAGCCACCGTCTCGCCGGGCTTGAGATACAGAGAATAATGCACCAGCGTACGCGCCCAGCGTTCCAGACGAATATCTTGCATAGCAATTACAACTTTCTAGAAAAACGCTCTCGGACATGCCGGGCCGGGTTTTTCATAGTATGATAGATTCCCTCTCTTCAGAGATTGAAGCAATTATACAACAAAGTCAGGGTACTGGCAGGTGTCACCTACCAGTGCCCTGACTTTATCACCTGCTTTCCTGAGAAAGCTTCTATGCCCTGCTGACAGCGGCGGCGACGGCGCGTTTGGCCATCACCTGAGCCATCTGGCTGCGATAGGCTTTGGAGCCGTGAATGTCCTCGATCAGGTCAAGACCTTCGGCGGCGTGGCTGGCCGCGTCGGCGATGGTGGCTTCGTCCAATTTCTTGCCAACAAGGGCTGCTTCTACTCCGCTGGCCCGTGTGGCCTTCGAGGCCGCGCCGGTGATGACCACGCTGGCGGAGGTGCAGACGCCCGATCCATCGAGAGTGACAACGGCTGCGCAGCCCGCGACCGCGTAGTGCGAAGCCTTGTTCGGGAGCTTCACGTAGGCGCTGCCCGTGCGAGCAGCAGGCCTGGCAAAGCGCAGCTCCGTCAGCACCTCGTCGGGCTGGAGAGCCGTCTCGAAGGTACCCACGAAGAAATCGTCAGCCTTGATCGTGCGCGTGCCATTGGGGCCCTGCGCGACAAGATCGGCTTTGAGCGCGAGGACGATGCCGGGCATATCGGCAGATGGGTCGGAGTGCGCCACGCTGCCGCCAATAGTACCACGATTGCGAACCGCAGGGTCGCCGATCTGCGATGTGCCTTCGGGCAAAATGGGGAAGTAGCGTGCCAGCACATCAGAGATCTCAATCTGCCGGTACGGGGTCATCGCTCCCACGGCTACAGCTCCATCTTCCTCACGGATATAGGAAAGGCCGGAGACCCTGCCCAGATCGATGAGATGGGCCGGTTGTGCCAGGCGCAGCTTCATTGTTGGAATCAGGCTCTGCCCACCAGCCAACAGCTTGGCATCGTCTCCATATTGCTGGAGGAGGGAGATAGCTTCATCCACTGAAGTCGCGGAATGATATTCAAATGCTGCTGGAACAGACATAGTATACTCTCCTTCTGACCATTACTGCTGCTGGTGAATGAACGCCCACACCCTGTGAGGCTGGTAGGGCATATCGATGTGAGCCACACCCAGCGCGTCGGCAACGGCGTTAGCCACTGCCGGTGTCGAACCGATGGTGCCAGCCTCACCAACGCCCTTGACACCCAGCGGGTTCACGGGAGTCGGCGTAACCGTGGAATCTGTCTCATAGTGTGGTAGCTCGGGCGCAAACGGTATGGCGTAATCCATCAACGAAGCGGTGAGAAGTTGTCCATCTTCACCATAGACGACGCCCTCAACCATAGCCTGCCCGATGCCCTGCGCGAGTCCGCCATGCACCTGGCCCTCAACGAGCATGGGGTTAAGCTGGCGACCGCAGTCATCAACGGCGACGAAGCGCTTGATCTCCACACCGCCCGTCTCCTTGTCGACCTCGACGACACAGACATGCGTGCCGAAGGGGAAGACACAGGCCTCTGGTTCCCAGAAAGCCGTCGTCTCCAGACCGGGTTCGATACCGGGGGCCAGGGTATTGGAAAAGTTCGCGGCGAGCGCGACATCAGCAAAGGAAACTGACTTCTGCGGCGAGCCAGCAACGGAGAATTTGCCATCCTCTAACGTGACATCGGACGGGCTAGCCTCCAGCATATGAGCGGCAATTTGCTTCATTTTCTCCTTGAGGCGCTGCGTAGCCTGGAAGACCGCTGAGCCGCCAACGGCGGTGGTGCGACTGCCATACGTGCCGCGTCCTTCAGGAGTAGAATCGGTATCACCGTGCAGAATGGTCACCTTGTCAACCGGAATGGTGAACTCTTCAGCGACAATCTGGGCAAAGGTCGTCTCCTCGCCCTGACCATGCGGAGATGAACCGGTGTAGACCATCACATCGCCGCTCATCTCGACCTTCATGCGGGCGCTTTCATACAGACCAACGGGCGCGCTGCCTTTGGGTCCGAAACCGCAAATCTCAATGTAGGACGAGAGGCCAATGCCCATCAGTCGACCCTCTGCCCGCGCCTGCTTCTGCTCTGCCCGCAACTGCTCGTAGCCTACGAGTTCGAGAGCTTTGTTCAGCGCGCCTTCATAGTTGCCCGTGTCGTAGACAGCGCCTGCCGCTGACTTGTAGGGGAACTGCTCCGGTTTCACGAAGTTGATACGACGCACTTCCGCCGGGTCCTTGCCCAGTTCGTGCGCCACCAGATCGATCGCCCGCTCAACAACATATGTTGCTTCCGGGCGGCCAGCGCCGCGATAGGCATCGGTAGGCGCCTTGTTGGTAAAGACGATATCGGCGCTCAGGTGAATGGCTGGAATATCGTAGGCGCCGCAGGAAACCGGGAAACCAAAGGCGATCATGATCACATCGGTGAAGATCTGGCAGTAGGAACCGAGGTCGGAAATGCCATGAATCTTGAGACCGGTGATCTTGCCTTCTTTCGTCGCGGCGACCTCAACGTAATCAACCTGGTCGCGTCCGTGAATGGTCACAGCCAGATTCTCGCTGCGGTCCTCAATCCACTTGATGGGGCGTCCAAGTCTCATCGATGCGAAAGCAGCCACCGTTTCCTCGGGATACACATTCAGCTTGCAGCCGAAACCGCCGCCCACTTCGGGAACGATGACGTGTACCTGGTGCTGGGGCAAGCCGACTTGCGCGGAAAGCAGGTCGCGCAGCAGATGAGGAATCTGCGAAGAACTCCACAAGGTGAGCTTCTTCTCGCCCTTATTGTAGCTTGCCACGACGCCGCGAGTCTCCATCGGTACGGGAGCCACACGCTGGTTGACCATACGAGCTTTGACAACTACACCGCCATTGGCTTTGGTTTCCTCAAAGACCTTATCGATCTCCTCAGTAGGAGGATTCATGCTGAACGGGACGTTGGTGCCGAACTCTTCATACAGGAGCGGTGCATCTGGCTGCATGGCCTTCTCGACATCGACAACGGCGGGCAGCGGCTCGTAGTCGACATCAATCAGGTCGCGGGCATCACGGGCTGTATAGCGGTCTTCCGCAATGACTACGGCAACGGGATCGCCGTAGAAGCGAACTTTGCCCTCGGCCAGCGGGCCGCGCACGCCCATGCCCTCGGCAATCTTGCCCAGGGGAACGGCCACAGGCACAGCCTGCACAGCGCCTTTGAGATCTTCAGCAGTATAGACGGCGACCACGCCGGGGTGGTTGCGCGCAGCTTCTGTATTGATGCTCTTGATGCGGGCATGGCCGTAGGGGCTGCGCAACACGGCCATATGGAGCATACCGACGAGCTTGATGTCGTCGACGTAGGTTGCCTCCCCTGTAATCAAACGGGGATCTTCACGTCGCTTAATGGACGTGCCAAGCATAGCTGCAATACCCATATGTATGCCTATCCTTTCTCATCGCGAGAAGTAGCAGTGTTTTCATTCAGTACTTCGCTTTGCCTGATCGTTGCGATTACTCGCCACCGGCCCCTACAGGAGCCTCGGCGCTTTCCCGCATCTTCTCGGCTGCATACTGAACAGCTCTCACGATGTTCTGATAGCCCGTGCAGCGACACAGGTTGCCTTCAAGACCTTTGCGAATCTCGGCTTCGGTTGGATTGGGGTTGTTCTTGAGAATCTGGTACGAAGCCATAATCATGCCCGGAGTGCAGAAGCCACACTGAAGACCGTGCTTTTCCCAGAAACCCTCCTGAATGGGGGTCAGGTTGCCACCCTGGGCCAGTCCTTCGATTGTGGTCACTTCAGCGCCATCGGCCTGAACGGCAAACATCGTACAGGATTTCACGGACTCGCCATTGAGCAATACGGTACATGCTCCACACTGCGAAGTGTCGCAGCCAATATGGGTCCCTGTCAGATTCAACACGTCGCGCAAATAATGCACTAACAGCAGGCGCGGCTCAACTTCTGAATGGTATTTCGTCCCATTCACAGTGACTGTAATCTCGCGCTTCATCGCCATTGATGCTACCTCCATCTGGTTTAATCACGTTAGACTCGTTATAACCCTCGTCCGGCCAGCGCGCCGGGTATACATGAGAATCGTGCTACTCTCACCCCTTTCTTCGCTGTACGCGAAACGTATTTTCTCGACTCTAGCGCCCTCTTCTTCCCTCTACAACTGCCCGTACCCGCCGTTTCAAACGAAAATGATACTCTCCCAATACAATAGTACGCAAGGGAGATACAACGGATTACCCTGTTATTTCAAATAGCGAAACGAGCGGTTATTCAACCGTCTGTGTAGAGTCCTTTCCCCTCCCACGCTGGCAAGCAGGAGGCCTGCACAGCCTGTTCAGGTAAGCATAATTAAACGTATCACAAGGCAAGGCAAGATGTCAATCGCTGGGAGGCACAAAAATACGAGCACACCAGATTTCCCCTTGCTCCCATATGGTACAATGTACACTAACTTGGACAACTTAACGAAGAGGGTAACTGTTATGCATCGGCGTGCTCCGGGAATTCACCCAGGATTAATGACTGACATGTATCATCCAGATGCCGCGTACATTTCGTGGTTGGCCGGACGCAATGGCCTCACTACTTTTGACCTGTATACTCGTGTCGCTCCCTTCGGCGGGGCCTACCTGCTTGCCGCCGGTTTGGAGTCGGCCCTGGAATTCGCCCAGGCATTTCGCTACACAGCGGATGAGCTGAAATTTCTGGCGCATATTCGCGATTATGATGCCGCCTTCCTTGACGAACTGTCCCACCTGCGTTTCACCGGCGAGATTCTCGCGTTTCCCGAAGGCTCAATTGCCTTTCCGAACGAGCCACTGCTGCGCGTCACCGCACCATTCCGCGAGGCGCTGCTGCTTGAGGCAGGTTTGTTGCAGGCCATCAATCTCTCTACCCTGATCGCGACGAAGGCCTCGCGCATTGTCTACGCGGCAGATGAGGGAGGGAAACAGCGGCGCGTCGCGGAGTTCGCCTTCCGGCGCGCCCAGGAACCACTGACTGTGGCTCGCGCCTCCTATATCGGCGGTTGTGCCAGCACCTCGCTGCTGAACGCGGCCTACGAGTTCCGACTGCCCGCAACGGGCACGGTGCCGCACGCGCTGATTGAGCTGTTCCCCACGGAGGAAGAGGCGTTTGATGCCGTGGCCCAGGCATATAATCGCTACACGCTCCTGCTGGATACCTATGATACGCGTCACGCCATCCACACAGCCATCGCTGTTGCGCAGCGCTCGCAGGAGACGCTAGGCCATACGCTTGCCGCCGTGCGCCTCGACAGCGGCGATATTGTGGGTGATAGTATCTACGTGCGCGAACAACTGGACAGGGCGGGGCTGCACAATGTGCGCATTCTCGCCAGTGGCGATCTGGACGAGTGGAAAATTCAAGACCTCTTGAAAGCAGGAGCCGCTATCGATTCATTCGGCGTTGGCACGACGCTGGGCGTGGGCGCTGGCTCTCCCGATCACGGCATTCCTGGTGGAGCGCTGGGCGCGGTCTATAAAGAGGTCTGGTACGTTGATGAAGCGGGTAACGAGTTCCCCAAGGTGAAAATCGCCGGCCCCAAATCGACGTGGCCGGGCAAAAAAGAAGTCTACCGCAGCCCCGAATGGAAAGAAGACGTCATTCAACTGGCCCACGAACCCGCGCCCCAGGGCTACCACCGCATGCTGCGGCCCGTCATGCGCGGCGGCGAGATGATTCCCGGCAGCTTGCCTCCCCTCTCTGAGATTCGCGAACTGGCGCAGCAAAACCTGGCTTCGCTGCCACACAAATACCGTCAACTCTCGGTTGAAGAACCCTACCCTGTCCGTTTCAGCGAGGGGCTAAAAGCTCTGCGCCAGCAGGCCGAGCAGATGATAGAACGCAACATCCTCGAAAACGAATAATAGGGAATAAGAGAAAAGAGAAGCTGGAGCAAAAATTGTGTGTAATTTTTTGCTCCAGCTTCTCTTTTCTCTTATTCCCTTCACATGAACATCCTGTTCACAGCCATCGTTGGTGGCGCTGCCCTGGCTTTCAGCCTGGCCTTCGGTATTGGCGGGCAGGACGCGGCGCGCCACCTGCTCAACCGCACAGAAGATACAGTGAGCCATGTAGCCAGCCAGATGCAAAACCAATCCGTGATGAGCAACGGCGGTCGTGTCGGCAGCAAGTCCCATTTAACCGGCCCGAAGTTCGCTAACCAGACAAATTTCGCTGAACGAAGTAAGGCAGCGCCTGAAATGGTTTGTACCATTTCAGGCGCTGCCACCTTTTCCCGCACAAGACTATCAGCCCAAATGTGAGTGACGGCAGCAAGCCTTTCTCCCCATCAGAAGGTACCTCGCGCAATCTAGTATAATCTGTATTTAGTAGTGTCCGTAGTAAAGAATGAAGCGGCGTTCCCGTCTGCCGGTGTTCTTCTACAAACAAGGGAAGGAGTAATCTTTTGGCCGAAATCCTCAAGCAAACGCGCAGTATTTGCCCGATGTGTGGTGAGAGTGTGCCTGCTGTATATGAGGTGCGCGACAATGAGCAGGTCTTTTTCTCGCGCAGTTGCCCCGCGCATGGCGTGACCGATACCGATCTGGGCTATCATGCTGACTTCTACCGGCGCTCATTCGAAGTCGAGAAGGTGATGATCGCTCGCTATGGTGACGGCGGCAATGCCGATATTTCTCAAGGACTCTCACCTTTCCCACTGCGCAAGCCAGCCGGGCTCGCGATTGTGGAAGTGACCGAGCGCTGCAACCTCACCTGCCCCATGTGCTATGCCTACTCCAGCCCCTCGGAACGCGACTACACGCTGGAAGAGATCGAAACACGCCTTGACCAGTTGATCGCCATCGAGGGCAAGGGAATTTCGCTGCAAATATCGGGCGGTGAGCCTTCTGTGCGCAAGGACCTGGATCAGGTCGCGGCGCTCGTCAAAAAGAAGGGCTTCGGGCATCTTGAAATCGTCAGCAACGGTATTCGCCTGGCACGCGAAGCGGATTTTGCCGACAAGCTGGTAAAATGGGGCTTCACCTCCGTCTATTTACAGTTCGATAGCACGCGCCCGGAAGACATCGTCAGGCTGCGCGGCGAAGACCTGTGGGAGGTGCGCGAGAAAGCTGTCGCGGCGCTTGAGCGCGTCAAGCTGCCCTCAACCCTCGCCGTCTCTCTCTATGATGGCCTCAACAGCGATCAGGTGCAGCAGGTGATCGACTTCGCCTGGCGTCACCCGGATACCGTGTGCGCCATCGCCTTCCAGGCCGCGACGCCCTTTGGCCGCTTCGAGGTCGACAACCCGGGCACGAAAGGTATTGGCAACAGCGACGGGAATGAATACAAATCACAAGCGCCGCGCAAACTGCGTATGCCCGAAATTCTCAAGTTGATCGAGGAGCAGACGGGCATTTCCCAGAACCTGTTCTTCCCCGTTGGCGAAGGCTCACCCCTGTGCAACACCTTCACCTTGCTCAAATATACGAAAGAGGGCTACAAACCCATCGCGCCCAATTTCACACTGCAAGAGTTCATGGAAGTGATGGGGCCGCGCCCGAACATGACGCTGCGTATGCTAACTCGCGGGCGCAGCGCCGTGCTGCCACAGATCGTCACCAACGTCGGCGGCAGTCTCAAACTGGTGAAGACGCTCTGGCCACACATCGGCACCGATCCATCCTTCTGGACGAGTCGCAAGACGCTCACCCTCTTCGTCAAGCCTTTCATGGATGAGAGCGACTTCGACATGAGCCGTGTTGAACGCTGCTGCTTCCACAACGCCTCACCGCGCGGTGTCATGTCCTTCTGCGCGCTCAACGCCAGGGTGCGCCCAACCCGGCCACACGCTCAGGAAAGCGCCTTCATCCCACTCCCAACGCGCCGCGCAAAACCAGCCATCACCAACACCGCTTTATCGTCCCAACCAACCACGCCCAACGCAACTCCCTAAAACGTTTTGATTTGTGAGGAAAGTTCATGCGCTTCTCGATCATTGTCCCGGTATTGAACGAGGAAACGGTGCTGGAAGAGCAACTGGCCCATCTGAGGGATCAGATAGGGCGGCATGCCGACCAGGATTGTGAATTGATTATAGTGGATGGCGGCAGCGACGACGCGACGGTCTCGATAGCGGAGAAATACGGAGTCCTCATTTCCTCGCTACGCGGACGTGCCACGCAGATGAACGCCGGAGCAGCAGTTGCCAGTGGCGACGTGCTGATTTTCCTGCATGCCGATACACACCTGCCCGACGACGCCTTTGCCACCATCGAACGCGCTCTGTCCTCCCCGCACGTGGTCGGCGGCGCGTTCCGTATCTGCTTCAATTGCGACCTCTGGCCCTATCGGCTCGTAGCCTTCACCGTGAACCTGCGCGCGCGCCTGCGCACGCTCTTTACAGGAGACCAGGCCTATTTTATTCGTGCCACAAGCTTCCGCGCCATCGGTGGCTACCCCGAGCAGCCGTTGATGGAAGACCTGGAGATCATAAATCGCCTGCGCAAGGTTGGCAAAGTGGTGCTGCTGCCGCAATACGTGACAACCTCAGCACGCCGTCACGAAAAGACCGGCCTGGCGCGCACTATCCTCTTCATGTGGTACCTGCGCACTCTCTATCGCTTAGGCGTCTCGCCCACCCGGTTGCAGCGCATGTACATCGATATCCGCTGAACGCCCCCTGGCCTGTACCACTTATGTGCTCAAATGTAGCCCTCATACGTTACAATCTTAGAGCAGGATAAGCATCAACGTATGCTTATTTGGAAAAGGCAGCGATCACAAGGAAGTGGTGTAATGGCGGAAAGTATAGAGGCAGAACCCACGGAAACAATAGAGAAAGTCGGGGCTGAGCCTGCGAAGATAGTACAGGTGACTACAGAAGTAACAACAGTACAGGAACCGGTGACAGATCATGTGGAGGTGGGAGTCATCTGGACGCCTGGATTTATCGTGGTCTTTGCGTTGATGCTTATCATCGGGCTGAGCGCCGACAGTTTGCTTGTGCAAGCCAGAGACAATGGCTATCTTCCTGGCAATGGTATCCTGACAGTTCACGTCATACTCATCTTTGTGACCTGGGTCGCAATCATAGCATGGGCGCGTTCCGCCTGGACGCGCCTGGGTGGCATTTTTGGCTGTATCTGGGCTATTTTTCTCACCCTTAATCTGGTGATTACAGCCTACCCTGTAAACCCTAACGCGCCCATTCTGGCGCATCTCAACGCGGCTTATAGCAGTGCGCTGCTCGGCTGCTATATCTGCCTCTCCATGGAGCGTGTCCCACTTCGTCGCTGGGATGCCTGGTTTTTCAGCATCGCGCCTTTCGTTGCTGTCTGTTTCGTGCTCGCGCTCTTCCTGTTGACGCCTGCCGCTGATCGCTCGTTCAGTACGATTGAAGACGCTATCGTTGGTATCGCCAACATCCTCAGCTTCCTGGTCTGGTGGGCGCGCCCATCCTGCTGGGAAACAGAGCCGGGCGTGACCTTCCTGTTCGGGGTCGCCCCATTGACCATCCTCCTACTTTCCATTCCCGGCCTTGCCAACGGCGACACTAATTTCTTCTTCTCGGAATTGTTACTCCTCTCCATCCTGCTGGGAGCCATCCGCTTCCTGCAAGGGGAACTACGCTGGAAAGCGCTTCACGCCTGCTAGCACTCCCGGCAAATCAGGAAAATAGATACAACGTGTCCTTACGATTTTTGCCCTGTTCGTACAGAATTGGCCCATCTATTAATAAGCTGGCGGGAGAGGCTGAGCGGCGGGGGGAGTTCGGGGAGCGCATCAACACGGAACCAGGCTGCATCGTCAAGCTCCTGCTGATCAGGATGTAGCTCTCCACTGAGGTAGCGTGCTTGAAAGCCGACCATGAGTTGAGTGGGGAAAGGCCAGGACTGGCTGCCCATATAGGTCACATCGGTTATCTCGATACCAACCTCTTCGGCAACTTCGCGGCGCACACACTCCTCCAACGTCTCCCCTGGCTCGACAAAACCGGCGAGAATGCTATATCGTTTCCCCCAACCCGGCTGATGAGCCAGCAATATCTGGTCGCCATTATACACAAGAATAAGCACAGCCGGTATGACGGAAGGATATCCAATATAGCTACACAGGGTGCAACGACGTTCCCAGCTTATTCCCAACGACCCGTTTGGCGCTCCGCAGGCGGGGCAGAAACGGCTGTTGCGCTGCCAGTGCAGAATCTGAGAAGCATAGCCAGCCGCGCTATAGGCGCTATCGTCGAGTTGACCATAGAGCGCTCGCAGAGAGAGCGCACGCCACCCCTGTGGCACAGGTTGTTCCACGCTCACTTCACAGGCCATGCAGGGAACACCATTAATCGTTCCGATATAAAGTATGTCATAGGGTTGTAATGCGGCAATACCCGCTTCGTCTGTATGTATCAGGCCGATTTTCTCTTCATGCTTCTGAACAATAAGTTCGTTCCCTCGAAATGGAAACCAGTATGCCGGGCCAGCTTCAGGAATCGCCGGTGGATAGGCACGCTGAAACGTTGAAACCATAGGATTATCCTCCAATAGAGCTGTCTTCACGAGATGGCTTTAAATCATACCCGGCTCAAGCCAGATATTCAGTCCCACCTTGTATACTATCACGTAGTTGCTTCTCTCAGCTCATTGTCGTGTTTTCTGTTGGACCTCATACAGCATCTGCCTGACAATGCCCATCTTCACCATTTGGGCCAGAATTTTACAAACTTCTTACAATTTACTGGCCTTTTTTTGACAATTTCCTTGTACATTCGGTAATGATGTGCCGTGCTGATAGTGCGACATCTGATAGTGCTACCAACGCTAGAAGCAGAGAAAGGAGCAATCGATGCAGTACGCATGCCACCATGCCCATTTCATGGCAGCAACACCTGGTTTTCAGAGCGGTACGACATCGCTTTTGAGCAGCCTGGGGCCACTGGGGATGGTAGGATTGCTTTTCGCTGGAGTACTGGCAACCCTATTTTTCCTCCTATGGACGACGTATCAAGAGCAACCTGCTCATGCCGATATTGGTCTACTTCCTTATGGTGAGCGGCGACGATCAGAAGAAGCACCATCCGAAGATGGACCACGCATATCCTTTGTGCGTTATGATCAGCCACCGGTTATGCATCAGGCTCCCTACGATCAACCACAGGCACAGTATCCCGAAATGCCGCCTGATGAGCCTGCGCCACCGGGAAAATACGATTAGCAGGCAGCCAGCCACTTGCTGTTTCCTTTTCCTTTCCAACGCTCAGGATGACTCATGACTTATGGGTCATCCTGAGTTAATGTCAGCCTGCTAATCTTGCAAATGTCGATATAATCATCTATACTGGTGGGGCTGGGGGGAAATTTGCATACGCGGGAGAAGTTATGGGCTTTGTTCAACAAAATAGAGCGCGCAACGCTGTCATAGGTGTTGCCTGTATCTTCCTGCTTATTCTCTGTTCTGCCTGCCAGAGCAATGCATCAGGGCAACCGGTAACCTCGATGCCTGGAACACGTTCTACACCGACAGCACAGCAGACGGCGACACCTTCGCTCCAAATACCACAGCAAAAGTCTACCTCCACGCCAGTGGCTGCGGGTGCAACCAGTCCTCGCATACAGCCGACATCACCGACGCAACCAACGCAACCAACGCAACCACCACCACCACCGCAACCGACACAGCCGGGTTCTTTCAACCCGAATCACCCGGTGCTGGCCTTCTACTACATGTGGTACACCCCCTCAACGTGGTCCCTGTCCACTATGTCAGACCTGCCTACCATTCAGTATAACTCCAGCGATCCGACAACAATAGCGCGACAGGTCAACTGGGCGGCCAACGCGGGCATCACCGGCTTCATCAGTTCGTGGTGGGGGCCGGGCTCGGCCACTGACAATAACTTTGTACAGTTGCTGTCTTACTCGGCCACGTTGCAACAGCAAACAGGCCACCACTTCGCCTCATCCATTTACTTTGAGAGCGATTCCCCGCAGATGAGCAGCGAGGCCAGTATTGTCACCGATTTGAAGTACTTGATTGCTCATTATACCAGTAGTCCGTACTTCTTTCACTGGAACGGCAAACCGGTCATTTTCATCTGGGACCCGCTCGGTGGCGGGCGTACACTTGCTGAATGGGCCTCCATTCGCAGCCAGGTTGACCCGAACGACAGCATGATCTGGTCGGCGGAGGGCGTCAGCATGAGCCTGTTGAGCGTCTTCGATGGCATTCACCTCTTCAGCGCGGGCTATTGGGGCATCCAGAACAACGATATGACTGCCGTTGACCAGGGTTTCCGCAATGAGATCAATACCTACAACAGCGCCAACCACACCCAGAAAATCTGGGCGGCAGGTGTCCTGCCGGGCTACAATGACACCCGCGTGCCAGGACGCACCGGAACGTATATCGTACCACGTAACAATGGTGCGACCTACACGGAAAGCTGGCAGGCAGCCATCGCTAGCTCTCCTTCGTGGATCACCATCACCTCGTTCAATGAATGGTTTGAAGGTTCCATGATCGAACCGAGCGTCACCTATGGCAATCTCTACCTCAACCTGACGGCTCAGTTTACCCGACAGTGGTGAAATTTCGTTGCCAGCAAGTATGAAATATGCTACTCTGATACCAGGTAGAGTGAGCAAAGATCAGAAAGTCAACCAGTGACTGACTATCAACGTTTTCTTATGTCGTTAATACATGGGCCGCAGCAGAGCCAGGCTTATTGGAGGTCTGGCCTATTTCGCGTGTTTCTGATTTCCTGATTTCGTTTCGCTAAAGAAACAGCGTTTTGCATCGCCAGACCTCCGAAGGTCTGGCGATTTTTTGTGTCGTGAAACCATAGCACAATATGCGGGAGAAAAACAATGGACCTGAGCTTCTATCTACGCGGGCTGATTCTGGGCCTCTCCATCGCCTCTGTGGTTGGCCCTATGAGCGTGCTCTGCATGCAACGCACCATCACCAGAGGGCTGCGCTACGGGCTGGTATCTGGCCTCGGCATCGCAACGGCGGATGGTGTCTATGGCAGCATCGCCGCCTTCGGACTGACACTCATTACCACGTTTCTGGTCAGCCAACAGGTCTGGATTCGCCTGATTGGCGGCATCTTCCTGGTCTATCTGGGCATCAGAACCGTTCTCACAAAACCGGCTGAACCGGCTGAACGGATAGGACGAGCCAGCTCTGCCACTCAAACGAACAACTTCCTGGGCGCATATGCCTCCACCTTCCTGCTGACCCTGGCAAATCCGCTGACGATTCTCTCCTTCGCGGCAGTCTTCGCGGGCCTCGGCGTCGGGGGAACAGGCCATCGCACCATAACGGCGGCGCTCGTCGTGCTGGGAGTCTTCTCCGGCTCAACCCTCTGGTGGTGCTTCCTCACCGGCAGCCTCAGTCTGCTGCGTCGCAAATTTACCCCCACCTGGCTGCTCTGGATTAACCGGATTTCCGGAGGAGTTATCACCATCTTCGGGCTGCTCGCGCTGATGAGCCTGGTGAAAGGGGGATAAACTGTTGCGCACAATTACATTCCGAACAACCTGCAAGGCAGGCTTCACAAAAACTTTACACTCTTTTTAAATTTCTTTCATGGATTTCAGACACCACCCCACGTACAATAGAAAGGAACAACAGGCAAACTCAAGAGCTTGGAGAGGAGTGGGTTGTCTTTGACAGAAACGAAAGAAATACAGGCACGAGAAGAGGCATTCACTGGCGTCCAGAACTGGCCGCTTGCACCGCATATAGCAGAAGCAGAGGGAGAAGATACACATGGCTGATACAGCACCGAGAGTCATTCAGGCCGAACCCGAACCCGAATGGAATAAAGGGCCAGAAAAGGGAGCAGAGCGCAAGCGTTTCCCTTCGTGGCCTCCCGCCTGGCATCACCTGGCGCTGGCAGGAATCGCCCTCATCTCCATTTTCATGGATTTCTTCCAGCTGGGGGCCAACGGCTATGGCAGTTATTATCCACCAGCCATCAGGAGCATGATGGATAACTGGCACAATTTCTTTTTCGCCTCCTACGACCCCGGTGGATTCGTCACCGTCGACAAGCCCGCGCCGGGCCTCTGGTTCCAGGTTCTCAGCGCCAAGATCTTTGGCTTCAACCCCGTCAGCATCCTCCTGCCCCAGGCCCTGGCCGGGGTGCTATCGGTTCTCTTGCTCTACTATCTGGTGCGACGCCACTTCGGAGTGGTAGCAGGCCTGCTCGCAGCGCTTGCCCTGGCCATCTCCCCCATCAGCGTCGTGACCAACCGCAATATTACCATGGATAGCATCCTGGCGCTGTTTCTGCTGGTGGGAGCATGGGCGGTGATACGAGCGGCTGAGACCGGAAAATTGCGCTGGCTGCTGTTCTCGGCCTTCATCGTCGGCCTCGGCTTCAACATCAAGATGATGGAAGCCTATCTGGTCGTACCTGCCTACGGAGTGCTCTACCTGCTGGCAGCTCCCAGGAGCATCTGGAAGCGCGTCGGGCACCTCGCCTTAGCAGGGCTGCTGCTCCTGGTTGTCTCTTTCTCCTGGATAACAGCCGTCGATCTCACCCCGGCTTCACAACGCCCGTATGTTGATTCGACCACGGATAACTCGGAACTCACCCTCGCGCTTGGCTACAATGGCATTGATCGTCTCCTCGGCAATATCTTCGCCGGGAGAGGAAGATTCGGTCCAAACACTCCCGGCACCCGTTCTGGAACTACCGGCACTACCAGGACAAATGGCGCGCCATTCTCGAACGGCAATCGTACAGGACCAACAGGAACGCCTCCCACAAATGGCAATGGTGGGTTTCCCAACAGAGGGAACACGGCAGGACGACAGTTCTCAACTGGAGGTGGCGGCCCTGGCGGATTTTTTGGTACCGGGGGAATTGGCCCACTACGTCTCTTCCAGGAAGCGCTGGGAAGCCAGGTTTCCTGGCTGCTGCCAATAGCGCTGCTGGGCCTGCTCGCTCTCGCCTGGCAGAGACGTCCGCGCTTTCAAGAAGATCGGCAGCAAAAATCGATGATCCTCTGGGGTATGTGGCTGCTCACAATGGGCACTTTCTTCAGCGTGGCAGGTTTCTTCCACCAGTACTATATGACGGAGATGGCGCCAGCTATTGCGGCTCTCTTCGGTATCGGTCTGGTCGTCATGTGGAAGGACTTCCGTGACGGCGGGTGGAGAGGTTGGCTGCTGCCTCTGGCCTTGATTGCTACGGTAGCTGAACAGGTCTATCTGCTGAGTGCGTATCCCACGTGGTCGAGCTGGATGGTCCCGATTATCGTTGTCCTGAGTATCGTTGCTGTGGTCGTGCTGGTTGGCGCTCGCCTTGCCCCTCGCCTGCATGTCAAAGCGCCGGGCAATCGCTTCCTCCTGTCAGCGCTGGGCGCTGGATTGCTCGCCTTGATGCTTGCTCCAACGGTGTGGGCAGTCACTCCCATCCTGCTGAGTAAGCAAGCCGATACCCTGGTGGCAGGGCCGCCGCAGACAGGAGGCTTCGGCGGCAACTTCGGTAGTGGAGGAGGGAATCCTCAGGCAGAGGCCAATGCCAATGCGAAGCTGATTAGCTACCTGGAGGCCAATCAGGGCAATGCGAAGTTTCTCGTCGCAGTCCCCAGTTCGCAGGGAATAGCCGACCAGCTCATTATCGAGACGAACAAGCCGGTGATGTCGCTCGGCGGCTTCTCCGGCAGCGATCCCATTCTGACAACCAGCCAGTTGGCGTCCCTGGTCAAGAATGGCACAGTTCGCTTCTTCTTGCTCAATTCCTTCGGCAGGCGGCAATTCAATTCGCAGACGCTGAATCAGCTTCCCGCTCAGGCCAGGGAACAGATACAGCAAGCCTCGCAGAATGGCGCCTTTGCGGGGCCTGGGGGCTTTGGCGGGGGCCAGCAAGCAGCTCTCACGACCTGGGTCACGCAACACTGTAAGGCTGTGCCAACCAATCTCTGGCAATCTGCCTCGAGCGGTTCCATCGGTGCAGGAGGTGGTCGTGGCTTTGGCGGCTTTGGCGGCGCGTCCCAGTTGTATGATTGCGCCCCGGCACAGTGATGGTAGCAGGGTTTGGGCATCGTTGCGTCACAATACATGGACCCAAACCCTGCCACTTCTTGAGCAAGTAACGACCTGTTGAAAACTGCTTCAGCATGACGCGCGAGTGAACTTTCTTAATGGCTGGCTAATCAGTGACCAGGGACAGCCATGCAGCGTTCTTTTATAGTAGAAAAGAGAAGTGAACAGGTAAATGCAAACTAACTTCTCTTTACCCGCGAAGCGATAAAGCCGGTAAGAGATGCTTCAACCATAGCGGGAAGCGCGAGGCGATACTGTAATGAACAGGAATCAGCTATCGACAAAGCAGGGAAACGCTTCTGGTCCAGCCGTAAAAAGAGCGAAGCGAAGCTGGAAACTGGGCCGGAGAGCGGCACAGGCGGCCCTTGTTCTCTTGCTCTGCATCGGCGCTTTCCTCTCACTGTTCCCACTGGGACGAGCCTTGACCCGCAGCGCCTTCCTGCTCCCCGCTCTGCTGAGTGCTTCCGCCCCCGCACCCCTGGTGGCAACCGGTGATCCCGTGCGCGTCACACATCTTACACTTTTTCCGAACACTTCTCGCACGGTCTACTTAGACATCTATGAGCCAGCCACGCCTCCTCCGCCCTACCCTGGCGGTCGCGAAGCCATCATCGACGTGCCGGGCGCCGGTGATAACCGCACAGTCCCACAACTCGTCAACCTGTCAGAATCGCTGGCACGAGAAGGCATTGTCGATGTCAATGTTGGCACACCCGCGCTCTTCGCCTATCGGGTCGAGCCGCAGGAGAGCGCGGCAGTAGTGCAGGCATTCGAACTCATGGAGCATTGGCCCGGTGTAAATCCACAGCACATTGGCATCATCAGCTTCAGCGTCGGTTCCCTCTCGGTTTACGAGGCGGCAGGCGATCCAGCCATCCGCGCTAAAATTGCGTTTATAGGCATACTCGGCGGCTATGCCGATGTCCTCAGCCTGCTGCACGACGTGGGTACGCGCTCCCAGACCGTCAACGGCAAGACAGAGCGTTGGGAGCCGATCGCGACAACAGCTTACGTACTCTACCAGAGCGTGAGCTACCTGTTCTCACCCTCGGACCAGAAGCTTTTGCAGGAGGCATTTCCACTGACGCCCAGCTTCCCTCCGCCGCTGCCAGCCGCGAAGGTAAAGCAGCTCTCACCCGTCGGCGCTGCATACTACCACCTGCTGGAAGGCGACCAGCCGGGCAACGCCAACCGCAATATCGCGGCCCTCACGCCCGCGCTGAAAGCGCTGTTTACCAGACTGTCGCCGCTCTCGGTCATCAGTCAGGCCCGCGCTCCGATCTACTTACTGCATGACCGCTACGATCCCGCCATCCCGTACTCGCAAGATGTGGAAATGGCCGCCGCTCTGGCACGACTCCACCACCCCTACAACTTTACGACCTACACCATTTTCAACCACGTCCAGGTGAACCTGAACTCCGCCCTACTTCAAGAGCTAGGCGATGCCCCCAAATTGCTCAACGTGCTGACCAATGTCGTACTGCCTGGCTCGTGAGCGTGAGATAAAGCTGAGTAGAAAGCGAGGAGTGACGATGCTGATCCTTTCCCTTCTCTGGCTGGTGCTTGGCCTGCTCATCGGCGCGCTGGCGAACGCGGCGAAGCTACGCCCTTCCACCTGGGAACAGCATGGCTGGCTCGCCATGCTCGGCCTGGGTGCTCTGTCTGCCTTAATCGGCGGATGGCTTGCCACATGGATACTCAGCACGCTCTTCGCCACTGCCACAGCCATCTGGGTTGCCGTCATGGGTGTGGTTCTGCTGCCGCGCCTGATTATGTGGTGCGGCGCCCGGCTGCATGCGAGCTAGCCGACCAGGTTATCATTACAAAAACGGCTTGCTTCACGTAATCCCTGAAGGAGTGAAGCAAGCCCGCCAGTATACAGTATGTCAACTTCTGAAAAAGAGATGCCCTGGTTACTGCTAGCTTCTCTGACTGAGTTGGGCAAGTAATTGCTGCGCACGCTGCGCCCACTGATCATGCTGCTGCTGCATCTCCTGGAAAAGTTGGAGAAGCTGCTGGTTTCCAGCATTTTGAGCATCCCTGATATAGGAACTATAGGTCTGAGAAGCTTCCAGCGAGTGATAAAGCACGCTGACCAGATCGTAGTACGTGTTACTTACACTTGTTTGCTGCTGTTCAGTTGGCATAATATCAATCTCCTTTCCTTACAACTTACTGTTTTTCTTCTAGAAGTGTGGCTATTGGTACCACATATGTGAGTCACGATTGCCGTTTGCGAAAAGTTTCCCCGGCTGCTTACCACTCTATCACCACCTCATAAGGCAGATGCTAGAGAATACCTGTCACAGAAAAGTCCATAGGTAGAACTAATGACATACATGGAATCGTGGTGTATAATACGGTGCTTAGAAGATGATATGAAAGCGGTTTTGGCGCTATCTATGCAGCAGGAGCTATCGGAGAATAAGCGTTTATGACTACGACAAATATTGCACGTGGGAAATATCATATCTGGACGGTTGGCTGTCAGATGAATCAGGCCGACTCACAGCGCATTCAGACAATGCTGGAGGAGTTGGGGTGGGAAGAGACGAGCATGGATGAGGCCAATCTGGTGGTGCTCAATACCTGTAGCGTGCGCAAGGCACCGGAGGAGAAAGCGCATAACCAGCTTGCCCTGCTCAAACACGCCAAAGAGAAGCGCGGCGACCTGCTGGTCGCGCTGATGGGCTGCATGATCGGCAATCAGAAGACGATTGATGAACTCAGCAGGCGCTATCCACACATCGATCTGTTTATGAAAGTGGAGCAGGCAGATATTCTGCCGCGCTTCCTTGAGGAACGCTGGACGCCCATCTCCGGCGCTGGCTGCCTGGATATCGACTATCTGCCCAACGAAGATCAGGCGTCCCCGACTACACCTGCGCCCGTCGCGCCAACGTTCGCGACCTCCCTGCAACGAGCAGGGAAACGGACAGTCTTGCCGATGGCGATTACGCCGAAGCCGGGCGAGCGCGTCGCGCACTACCCAACGAAGATCGAGCCGACAAAGGCCAGCCCGACAGCGTGGCTGCCCGTCATCCTGGGCTGCAACAAGGTCTGCACCTATTGCATCGTCCCCTACCGGCGCGGACGCGAGCGCAGCCGCCCGATTGAGGAGTTGATGAGCGAGGCGCGCACCCTGGTCGCCAGAGGAGCGAAGGAATTGACGCTGCTGGGCCAGACCGTCGAGGCATATGGACTTGACCTGCCGGATAAACCTGATCTGGCTGACCTTATGACGCGGCTGAGCGAGATCGAGGGCTTGCAGCGCATCCGCTTCATGACCTCGTACCCACGCCACATGACCGATAGCATGATCGAACGTATGGCGCAGTTGCCGAAGGTCTGCGAGCACCTGAACATTCCCGTCCAATCGGGCGACGACGCAGTGCTCAAGCGCATGAAACGCGGCTACACGCTGGACGAGTATCGAGAACGTATCGCACGAGTGCGCGAGTTGTGGCCCAATATTACCCTCTCTACCGACATTATCGTCGGCTTCTGCGGCGAGACCGAAGAGGAGTTCCAGCATACCCTCGACCTGCTTGAGGAAATCCGCTTCGACGTGGTGCATGTGGCCGCGTACTCACCGCGCCCCGGCACCGTCGCAGCACGCTGGGAGGACGATATTCCGCTGGCCGAGAAAAAACGCCGTCTGCACGAGGTGGAAGGGGTACAGTCAAGTATCGCTCTGGAACTGAACCAGCAGCATCTTGACCGCGTGGAAGAGGTATTGGTTGAAGAAGACAATTTTTCTCACGGGCGACAACAATGGAAGGGACGCAATCGTGCCAACAAGTTAGTGTTCTTCCCACAGCCTGCTGGAGAGACGTCGCGCATCCAACCCGGCGACCTGGTTTCCGTGCGTATCGAGCGCGTCACCCCCTGGTCGTTGCAGGGTTGCGCGATTGATGTATAATAAGCAGACTATACAAAAACCCATCTAGACGGTGGAGGAGGATTCGATGACACAAGCTCAGTCGGCTGAAGAGAAGGCACGATTGAAAAAACAGTGGACCGAACTGGCGATTCAGCAGGCACTGGCGAGCCAGTGGGAAGAGGCGGTGGTAACGAACCGAAATATCTTGAACCTCTTTCCCACTGAAGCCGAGGCCTACAATCGTCTGGGGAAAGCGTATAGCGAGTTAGGGCAGTATACAGAGGCCAGACAGGCATATACGCAGACACTGAAGTATAGCCCGAATAACACTATTGCGAAAAAGAACCTGGACAGGCTGGCCCTCCTGCAAGAGGAAGAAGTCCATACGGTCGCGGCGGCAGAACGCATTGAGCGTATTGACCCCCGGCTCTTCATCGAAGAGACTGGTAAGACAGGTGTGACAGAATTGATCAATGTGGCACCGAGCAGCGTACTGGCAAAGGTGGGTGTTGGCGACAAGGTGCAACTGCACGTCAACGGGCATACCATCTATGCGCGCAATGCCGCCGGAGAAGACATCGGGCAGATTGAGCCTCGCCTCTCCAATCGCCTGATTAATTTTATGGAGGGAGGAAACCGCTACGCGGCCGCTATCCTTTCTATGGAGCCTGTTCGTCTGATTATCCGTGAAGAGTACCAGCATCCGAGCATGTTTGGCAAGGTCAGCTTCCCGGCACAGGGCGGCGGCGAGACAATCCGCGCCTACATCAAAGACAGCATGTTGCGCTATGATCGTGAAGAAGAGGACGAACTGCTGAACGAGGACGAATATTACGACGGCACTGATGAAACCGACGATATGACCGAGATTGATTTTGAAGGTGGTATCGAAGGCGAAGAATAATTTTCGGAAACCCCGGACCGATCACTCTATCTTTAAGGAGGAAACGTATGAACAAGACAAAGAAAGTCGCCTGGCGCAAGCATCGCATCAAGGAAAAGAAGGCGAAGGAGAAACGCCAGGCACAGCAGAAAACGGCTGGCACCGTTGCCACCCCCGCAGCGCGGCGATAATCGCCGCGCTTTCCTGTTGCAAATCGACGCCTTATTCATTCGACAAGCCTGGGTATGAGCAGTTCGCAACCCCCGATATCATCGGCTTCTGTACGCAATATTCTCACGCTGCTCGCCTCACGGGATGCGCAACTGGTGGCGGGCACGGGAGGATTGGAACGCCGGGTCACATGGTCATGCCGGATGCGCGCACGCCTGCCGGCCTTTGAAAGCGTGCATGGGGGGGAACTGGCCCTTTTAACGCTACCGCAGTTGCGCCGACTCGACGAAACATTGCCCCACCTGCTACAGAGCCTGCAACAGGAAGGCGTGGCGGCAGTGGCAGTGGCAGCGCCCTCGATTGAGGCGCTGGGTCAGGAGGCGTGCGCCGTCGCCGATCAGCTCCATCTGCCGCTCATTCTCTTGCCACCTTCGGCCCCACTTGAGGAGATCGAACGTGAGGTCATCACCTTCGTTGTCAGTTTTCGCGGCGAGATCGAGCGGCAGGCTGCGGAGATTTCTCACCGGCTCATGCAGTTCAGCATTCAAGGAGCCGGTATCCGGGGCGTATGTGAAGAGCTGGCACACCATTGCAATAAGATCGTCGTCGTGCAGAACGCGGAGCAGGAGACGCATATCGTCGTCTTCCCGCCGGGCAGCGAGAGCATCGAACTGCCAGAGCCGCTTAGCAACGAGAAGCTCTGGCAGCAAGGGCTGACACGCATCGTCGCACCGATTCTCATCCGGCACGAGGCCGTCGGCTCCCTCTCCCTGGTCGGCAAAGATGGCGACTTCGATTACCTGGAACGCATTATCCTGGGGCAGGTAACACCGATCCTGGCTATCGAATTTGCCCGCGCCCGTGAACGCAGCGAGGTCGAGAGCCGCTACCAGGCCGAAGCGTTCATGGATGTCGTTCAGGGCAACTACCAGCATCCAGAGGAGATGCTGGCCCGCGCCCGCCTGCTCGGCTACGACCTGACAATACCGCACGTCGTGGTCATGTTTGAACTCTCGCCCAACGAACCTGATTATCCTATTGGTAGTCTGAAGGCTCTGTGGAGTAGACGGCTGCGCGAAGAGTTGCTGCGCGCCTGGCCGACAAGCTGGGTGCTGACCGAGACGCGGCGGGTGACAGCCCTGCTACCTGTCACAAACGGAGAGCCTCCTACCGGCGAAGAAAACGAACGCCAACTCGAGGAGGCACTGCTGGCTCGCGTAGAGCGCGTTTCCAACCGTTTGCACGCGCAAAACGGTAACGGGAGCACAACGCGCTTGCCGGGCTTCTCAGGCGGCATTGGGCGTGTCGCCACAAATCTGCAAGGGATACCAGAGTCGTACAGGGAGGCACAACGGGCTATGGAAATTGGCAGGCGGCTGTTTGGCGAAGAGAGGCTGTACTCGTTCGCCAGGCTCGGCGTCTATCGCCTGCTATTCTACCTCGATGGGCAGGAAGAACTCAACGACTTCTACCAGGAAACGCTCGGCCCACTGCTGAATGCTGACACTCGCGGCGACGGCATGCTGATTGAGACGCTGGAGGGCTTTTTCCGCTGCAACGGCAACCTCAGCGAAACGGCGCGCACCATGCACTTCCACCGCAACTCCCTGCTCTACCGCCTCGGACGCATCGAGGAAATCCTGGGCCACTCGCTCGAAGACCCCGAATTTCGCCTCTCGTTGCAAATCGCGCTGAAAATTCATCATTTGCAAAAACACTGACGCATAGCCCATAATAGTTTTGGCGGCGTGTATGCAACAGCAGGAGAACCATGAAGAACTTTGACGATCAGGCTTTCAGCAACATCCATGATGACGAGGTTGAGATTGTCGATCTTGATGCTGCCAATAGAAGCAAGCAGCGCAGTAATAGGCGTCAAATACCTCGCCTCTCATCACGCACCCGCGTCTGGCTGGCGTTTTCAACGCTCGTCGCCGTTATTCTGCTGTTCATCCTCATCCTGAAACCCGGCCTACCCTCGCCTGCCCCTCCACCGGCAAAACCCGGCGCTGTCTCCCTTTCTCTGCCCGCTTCCGCCAGAGCGGCCCAGGTAAGCAGCGAGAACGGCATCGTCTTTCTCAACCAGCCAGATGGAATAATTTACGCGCTGAAAGCCAGTGATGGTGCGCTGCTCTGGCATTTCAAGGCACCCACTCGCGTCTCCATGCAGGTAATCGATCAGGTTGTTTATCTTATTCCGGTCAACCAGAGCGGCGTCTATGGTTTTGTGATGGCACTGCTCGCCGACGACGGTAAGGTGCTCTGGGGACAGAGCATTCCCTACCCGGGACCGGTAGCACCCGTCATCAGCGACGGCATAATCTACGTCAGCGGTCATGACGGCGACGTGATCTACGCGCTGCGCGCCCGCGATGGCTTCCAGATCTGGCAGTTTGGAGTCAACCAGTTTCCCGATTTTCCTCCTCCGTTCGTGTCTATAGAGGAGAAAGACGGGTTCGTCTACCTGCTCTCAGCGGAAAATGTCCTCTACGTCCTGCGGGCCAGCGACGGCTACCACCTCTGGTCCTACCGCTATAAAACCTATGAGGCAAATGCCGGGCTACCAACGATAGAGGATGGAATTGCCTATCTCAACGGGCAAGATGGAGCGATCGCAGCATTGAGCGCCAGCACTGGCTTGCCGCTCTGGCAATACCATCCCGGCGCGGGACCGCTCTGGCCTGCGCTGGTACAGGATGGGGTGGTTTACGTCAGTGAGAAGGGCGGCACGATGAGCGTCCTGAACGGCAGCAACGGCACCGCTCTCCATGACTACAAGAATATCGGCATCGTTACCAGCCAGCCCGTCGTGCAGAACGGTATCCTGTATATCAACGCCGCCGATGGTTGGCTGGAAGCGTTCAAAGCCAGCGATGGCAGCTTGCTCTGGCGCTACAAGCCACCCGCCTTCATACTCTGGCCACCACAGATCGTCAATAACACCGTCTACATCATCTCACCCGGCGGTCCTAACCTCATGGACAAAGTGCTCACTGCCCTGCAAGCCAGCAATGGCTCGCTGCTGTGGAGCTACGAAACCGGCAGTCTGAACTACCTGCTCTTCCGCCCAGGCATCACGGGCAATATCGCCTACATCAGCCTGGATAATACTTCGATGGAAGCCCTGAGTCTCCACAATGGTACCCTGCTCTGGTACTACCAATCTCCCACGCCCATCCTGTTCCTCTCAGCATACAACGGGACCATCTACATCAGTTCGCAGGATGGCCGCGTCAATGCGTTACAGGCCAGTAACGGGGCTTTGCAGTGGCATTTTCCCTGATACCATCGCTCCTCCTTCCATTTTTCACACAGGTTTCTCAAGTTACCAGATCCACCGCCAGGGCGGTGGCGGTGGCGAGCCATTCATCCAGATCATCCTCGGTCCTCTGATACTTCTCCGCGAGCAACTGGCGCGCAAGTGCATCTTCCTCCTCGCCCTTTACCAGCAACCGCGCATTTCCTGCAAATTCGCTACCTCCGATGGTGACTGTCACCATCGGATGACGCAGCACATTCTTCACCCAGTCTCCTATCCCTCCCCCGTGAAGTATATAGAGGGTGTATCCCTTGAGAGCAAACCAGATTTCAACGCGATGGGGACGCCCCGTAACACGACCTGTCGTTGTCAGATAACATATATTGTGCGAGGCCAGGCGCTCTACATCAGCCATCTTTATACAACTCCTCACTTCGTTGGATATCAAAGCATTCGTTAACGTCACTATACCCTATTCTATCATCTCGAAAGGCAGCGCGAATGCTCATGAAAACTTGCTTTCGAGGAAGGGGACATGTAAAATAGAACAGCCATACAAAGCAGCACACAATTACATAGCGCGGGTTTTGATACAGCACTCATCCTGCTACGGCATGGCGCTCAAATCGTGGGCGTCCCTTTCGCCCAGGTCGGCAATTGCTTTATCGACGCCTTGTTCTATAAGCCAGACCACTCAGGTTTAGAGGGGGCAATTTCCTACAAGTGGAGCGTGCCGTTCCCGCAAGACCATAGGCGGGGAAAAATGTTGCGCCCGGGCGGGGAACTCTCGTATGATTACCTGGCAAAACAGCAATTCGACCCTGATGCAACGGTCAAACTTGCCTTTGAGCTAATCGCGAAAACGCAAGAGGAAGGATAAATAGAGGTTTTATGGCTATAAGAAATTCTCAACCCAAAACAGGATTGTTGCGCGGATTTTACGCGGCAGTGGTTGCGCTGTTTTGCCTCTTGCTGGTCCCCCTGCCCGCTCTGGCTTGTGGCGGATTATTCACCGCACAGGGAACAGTGGATCAGAGTATCGAGCGCATGATCTTCGCGGTCGACCCAGGAAAGGTAACGCTGTACGAGGAGATTAATTATAGTGGGAGCGCGAGCAATTTTGCCTGGGTGCTGCCCGTGGTGTCCATTCCCACGGTTGAGACTGCGCCGATGAGCCTCTTCAGCACTCTGGACCGCGCCACGGCCCCGACCTTTGTTGAGGGCGAAGCGCCGACATGTGGTTTCAGCCCCAACTTTGGCGGCAACAATGCCGGGGCGCCTGCTCCCCAGACCCATGTCAGCGTCTATGGCACCGGCTCCGTCGGCCCTTACGCCTACAATGTGATCGGCTCCAGCGACCCACAGGCCCTGGTCAAGTGGCTGCAAAGCAATCATTATCACGTGCCGGACAGCACGCAAGCGCTGATCCAGCCTTATGTCCAGGCACACATGAAGTTCCTGGCCCTGCGCTTGCAGCCATCTGCAGGCATGCAGGACATCACCCCGATCAAGCTGACCGAGAGCTTAGCCACAAAGACGACGCCCGCGCGGATTATGATTCCCTTGCGCCTGGCTGCCGTCGCCACTCAGCCTCACACGGGCATCCTCGTCTGGATTTTCGCTTCCAGCCGTTTCGTGCCGCAAAACTACCAGTCCGTTGTCTTACAGGATAGCCAGTTCACCAGCGACCCCTATCCCGGCGGCAATTACACGCAGTTGGTTGACAGCGCGGTGAAGCATGCCAACGGCCACGCCTTCATCACCGACTATGCTCAGCCCACGAGTTCGCTCTACGTGAACGAGCCTGCGCAACTGGCTAATCTGAAGCAATCATACAGCTACGTGACACGCCTCTACACCCGCCTCTCGCCTGAACAGATGCAGCTCGACCCTGTGTTTGCGGCGGCCAGCGCCATGCCAACCGTCAGTAATTTTCACACGGTGACGCCCAGAGTCGCCTGTGATCCCTTCAATAGCTGGCTCGGCCAGGTCTCTTCTGGCATCGATGCCAGCATGTTCTTCTGCTGTTGCATCCTCTTTATCGTACTTATGCTGGCGGGAGCTTTTCTCGTGGTAGCGAGATTGGCTCGCCGCTCACAGCAACAAGCACAACCACAAGAACAGGAACGATCGGAAAGGAATGTATAAATGTATTCACTGCGTGCGCTCGAATTTAAAGGATACCGCCAGGAAGCTGTCCCGAATACATTTTTCCAGCAGGATGATGCTACCGATCACGCCGCGCTCGTGCTGCCAGGAAGAGGCTATAGCAGCCAGGGGCCGGTGCTCAGCTATCCCCGCCTGGAACTGCTGGCGCGTGGAGCGGATGTACTATGCGTGGATTATACACAACGCGCCGATTTCTCCACCCTACCCGATCAGGAGCTACTGCGATGCAGCATTGCCGATGCCGAGGCCGGGTACAGGGCACTCATGAAGCAGCGCCCATACCAGCGCATTACGCTCGTCGGGAAATCGCTTGGCACGATGGTCATGACACATTTCCTCACTACACTTTCCCTGCCAACACCGGTTCTGACCGCCTGGTTGACGCCCGTACTTAGCGTTGAAAAGGTCCGAACGCAGATAAAACAGGCACCGGGACCCGTATTCGTCGCCATCGGCACGGCAGACCCTTATTATAATGCAGCCCAGGTAGCAGAAATTCGGGAAGCGCTTCAGGACAGAGGCGAGGTGCTGGTCATCGAACACGCCAACCACTCACTCGATATCGGCACCAGTGCGCTACAATCACTGGCTGCAATCGAAGAGATGATACGGAGCTTCCAGACGGTGCTCGACAAACAGCCATGAAAAAACAGGGCCGTACCTGTCATTCTTCGCTGCGCTCAGAATGACATACAAGGGGTCACGCTGACTGGAAGATTTTACCTCCGGCTGCCTTCAGCAAACGGTCGTGGATAGCGAGGCCGAGGCCGCGTTCGTCGAAGCTGCGGCAGAGGATGACCTGGACGCCAGAGGCTTCGAGGGCGCGCATCCCGGCATAGAGCGCGGAAGCGATCTGTTCCGGTACCGAGCCGAGCGAGTGGACAACCACATCGCTGCCCTGAAAGGCCGCCACGTCTTCATCGGCCACCAGCACGCCTACCCGTTCGCCCCACGCCCGTCTTTTCCTTGCCTCATTCGCCATCGCGGTGCGCATGGCTTGCGGCTCGCCCTCGAAGAGGAGCAGGGGCACGGAGGGAGCGTAGTGGATGAGCATCTGGCCGGGCGAGGATGCAGGCAGGTGCTGTACCCCCATTTCGGTTTGGAGATGCATCGGTTCACTCACTGCCTCACGGCGGCGCGGTGGCTGGACAGAAGGCAAGACAACGCGCAAGCTCTCAAGGCTGATACCGCCGGGGCGCAGGATCGTCGGAACCGGGGAAACAAGATCGAGCACGGTTGATTCCACGCCGACTTTGCTTGAACCGCCATCCAGGATGAGGGGAACGCGGCCCGCGAGGTCGTCAAGCGCGTGTTGAGCGGTCGTGGGGCTGACATGCATGAAGCGATTGGCGCTGGGCGCGGCAATGGGCGAACCAGCCGCGCGAATCAGCGCCTGCGCGACGGGATGGCGCGGCATGCGCACAGCTACCGTTGGCAGACCAGCCGAGATGAGATCAGGAACGCGAGAGCCACGAGGGAGAATGAGCGTCAGCGGGCCGGGCCAGAAAGCCTCGACCAGCAGTTTCGCCTGAGCGGAGACGGTAGGCGTAAGCAGTTGCAAGCTCTCTTCATCGGCAATGTGGACAATCAACGGGTCGCTATATGGGCGACCTTTGGCTGCAAAGATGCGTTCGAGCGCCGCTGGTTGAAAGGCATCGGCACCCAGCCCATAGACGGTCTCCGTGGGAAAAACAACGACTTCTCCTTGCCGCACAAGCGCCGCCGCTCGCTCAATAATAGCCGGTTCAGGATGATCTGGATTAACCTGCAAAATCTCTGTCTGAATATGTCGCATAGAACTATGACTTCCTCAAGATTGGTATTGTCTCGCACGAGTATACCATGCTTCAAAATCCGTGACCAGCATATTTTCTCTGCGAAATATCCCCGTATCGCTTGTAAGCTGTACTCAGTATGAATGTCTCCGATGAATCACCAAAAAGTACCCATTGCAGAAACCGGTTTCTTATGGTATGCTTGCTAGGTGGGAAACCGCTTCCTCGTTCTACGTCAGGGGTATCGTAGGCTAATTTTTCGCCTGAAACAAGGAGACAAGAAGATGAGCTTGCGCACATTTATTTCCCAATGGCAACCAGGTACATGTAAGACGCAGCACACCAGAGGCAGGCGGTTGCGTTCGTCGTTCCTGGTTGCGAGTGTCCTCGTAGTTCTGGCATGTATGTTCGCAACAGCACTGTCGTTCGTCGTCCCCGGCGGTATTGCCAGTGCTCAGGCCACAAAGCCTTCAAGTCAACCAAACTTCGGCCCAAACGTCTACATCTTTAACCCCAGCATACCGCTGAGCCAGATCCAGGCAACGGTCAACGCAGTGGCAAACCAGCAGGTATCCAACCAGTTCGGCGCGCAACGTTACGCGCTGCTGTTCGAGCCTGGCACGTATGGCTCCAGTAGTACCCCCCTCAACTTCCAGGTTGGCTACTACACCACTGTGGCGGGCCTCGGCTTCTCTCCGACCGATACAGTCATCTACGGTTCCATCGATGTCTACAACCAGTGCTTTGGCAGCAACAACTGTATCGCGCTCGATAACTTCTGGCGCTCATTGTCGAATCTGACCATCAACGTGACCACCCCGAATGCCGGTTGCTATAACGGCGAATTCTGGGCCGTGTCGCAGGCCGCGCCCATGCGCCGCGTCAACATCAACGGACCTGTCACTCTCATGGACTACTGCACCAGCCCATCATATGCCAGTGGCGGCTTCATCGCCGATTCCGCGTTCAGTGGGGGCACAGTGATCAATGGTTCGCAGCAACAGTGGATCGTCAGAAACAGCCAGCTCGATGGCTGGACCAATGGTGTCTGGAACCAGGTCTTCTCCGGCGTGGTGGGAGCACCTGCCCAGTGTTTCCCCGCTCAGTCGTCATGCGGTGGCCCGTACACCACGCTGGCGAGCAGCCCGGTGACACGGGAGGAGCCATACCTGTATATGGACTCCAACGGGAACTACAACGTCTTCGTCCCCTCGGCGCAGTACAATTCATCTGGGACGACATGGGCCAACGGTCAAACGCCCGGTTCGTCCATTCCCATCAGCAAATTTTTCATCGCCCGGCCAACAGACTCCGTTGCGGCGATCAATGCTGCAATGGCTTCCGGCAAGAATCTCATCCTGACCCCTGGCATCTATAACCTGAACCAGACCATCCTGGTCACGCACCCCGACACGGTAGTGCTCGGACTTGGTTTCCCGACGCTGATCCCCCAAAATGGCAACGTGTCAATGAGTGTCGTCAATGCCAGGGGCGTCATGCTCTCAGGGATGATCTTCGATGCGGGCACGAAGAACTCTCCGACGCTGCTGCTCTTCGGCATCAATCCCGCGCGCGGCTCCGCCTCCGATCCTTCGGCTATTCAGGATGTCTTCTTCCGTATCGGCGGTGCCGAGCCAGGCAAAGCGACAACCAGCCTGGTCGTCAACGGCAGCAACGTCATCCTCGATGACATCTGGGCATGGCGCGCCGACCACGGCAGCGGTGTAGGCTGGACCAGCAACACGGCAGACACCGGCCTCGTCGTCACCGGGAACAACGTGACGGCATATGGCCTCTTCGTCGAACACTATCAGAAGTACGAGGTGATCTGGTCCGGCAACAACGGAACGGATATCTTCTTCCAGAACGAGATGCCCTACGACCCACCCAGTCAAGCCGCCTGGATGGAGGCTCCCGGTGTTGATGGCTGGGCTGCCTTTAAGGTCACCAACAATGTCACCAGCTTCAACGGCTACGGCATGGGCAGCTACAGTTTCTTCAACCAGGGGGTAAACATCTACGCCGCCAACGCCTTTGAGGTTCCCACCCACCTCCCGGCGGGAAGCATGCACGACCTGCTCACGATCTTCCTCTCCACAGCCGGCTCCGGTGGCATCCTGAACGTCATCAACAACACAGGTGGTTCATCCACCATCGCCAACCCGGATACCCCGGTCACCGTAGTGAGCTACCCGTAAAGGCTTGCCAATGAAACATCCAGCGATATGTCATTCTTCGCTGGATGTTTCATTTGATGGTTACGAGCATCTCACTTCTTTTTGTGGCATTAAGACACTTCAGGCGAGCAGGTCTTCTCACGGACCGCCCTGTATTTCTCTAGAAGATGGGCATAGTACGGTACAAGGTTAGCCTGCAATTCTGCCTCATCCACCCAGAAAGGTCTGCCCTCGATACCACCGCGCAATTCTCCGCCAATGACTTCGCCGCGAAATACCAGGATCAGCGTGCTCATGCGCACGAAACTGGTGCTATCTGCAGAGTGGTAGCCGATGAGAGCGCCGATTTTCACGTCCAGGCCTGTCTCTTCGTAGACTTCACGCCGCCCCGTTTGCGTTGGATGCTCGCGCCAGCGCATAAAACCACCGGGGAAAACATACTCGCCATGCCGTCTCAGAACGAGGAAGCGCCCTTGATCCTCCACAATTACCACAACACTGCCAAAGGGAGGAAGGTTTCCAAAGAGGAACATGTTGAGGATATTGAAGAAAACACTTGCGCTCTGACCCAGGAGTCCATAGAGGTACCGTATCAACATCAATTATAATCCGCCAATCTGTTTATTCTTTCTTGCTACTCTCAATTATACAACAGAGCGGCTACAAAGAATTCATGGAAAGGGGGCAAAAGCAGGGCTTCTTGTCTCCTGCCCGAAGCCAAGGAGCCCTGCTTCAAACTTTGAGTCGATAAACAAACTGGCTTTTGTTGTCAGCGACCGCTGGCGCTGCGAGCCTGAGCGCGGCGTACCAGGGCATCGGCTGTAACGGCGAGTAGGAGGACTATGCCTTCGACCATCTCTGATATATCGGTACCCTGGTTGAGCAAAGCGAGGCCATTGGTCAGGCTGGCAATGATAAGCACGCCAAGCACAATGGCCCAGGCGGAGCCGCGACCACCGAAGAGGCTCACGCCTCCAATAACAGCAGCGGCGATGGCGTTCAGCAGCAACGTTGGATCAATCTGACTTGCCACGGCATTCGCATGTGAGGCAGCCACAATACCACCGATAGCGGCAAGCAGCGAGCACAGGGTAAAGGCCGCGATACGTATAGCCACGACGTTGATGCCCGCGCGGCGGGCAGCCTCAGCATTGCCACCAACAGCATAAATATGACGCCCGAACGCCGTTTTTGTGAGAATGAGCCAGAAGAGGATGATCAGCCCGAAAAGCAGTGCAGTCGGGTAGGGTACACCCTGGAAGCTTTCAAAAACCACGACAGCGCCTATGCCGAGAACGGCCACAGCCACAATTTGCACAATGAGCATCGTAGTCGACGTTGTGCGCAACCCCATCCTCCTCCGCCGTGTGTAGCTATAGAGAAGACCGGCGGCATAGAGGATAATGGCCAGCACGGGCAGGCCGATACCGAGGCTATCCGGCAAAAAGCTCAGCGCGCTACCTGCGATAGCGACAATGAAGCTATTGTTGATAATAAGCGTTGCCTGCCCCGCCAGGAGATGGAGCAGCAGACCGGCATAGCCAATAGAGCCGGCCAGCGTCACAATGAACGAGGGGACGCGCAGCACCGCTACAAAGAATCCATTGATAAAGCCGATAAGGGCACCTGACAGCAGGGCAACAGAGATGGCTACCCAGGTAGGGGCGCCCATGCGCTCTGAAAGCACCGCCATAATGACGGCACACAGCACACTGACGGATGCAACTGAAAGATCAATCTCCCCGAGCAACAGAACCATGATGCTTCCCAGCCCCAGAATGCCAATCGTGCTAATCTGCGCACCCAACAGGTTTGAGAGGTTCTCTGGACTCAGGAAAATGCCGCTGGTGGTAATCGTAAAATAGAGGACGACGATAATTAACGTCAGCAAGACGGGAATAAAGCCGAGATCGCTGCGCAGCAACTGTCCCAACGAGCGGCGCCGCATATACGATGGAACTTCCACAGCAGCCGTCGAGAACTCTTTTGTCGCGGTCGGAGACGCTGGCGTCGTTACCTGCTGATACGGATCATCCACCCTTTTCTCCTGCGTTTGGCTCGCAGGAGAAAGAGAGCCTTCAGACGGTTCCGGGGTCTGATTTTTCTCGATAAGATCGCCCATAACTTATCTCCCTCCTGTTGAACTGTGGCCGTTGCCTTCCAGCAGTTCGCCGAATTCTGCGCCTGTAATGGCAGCAACGACGCGTTCAGATGTTGTCGTCTTGACATCAAAGGTCGCAACACGCCTGCCAAGACGCAAGACGACGACACGGTCCGCGACCTCGAAGACATCAGCCAGGTTATGGGAAATGACTACGACGCCAAGCCCCTGTTCACGCAGGCGGAGAATCAGATTGAGCACCTGGCGCGTCTGGGCTACACCGAGGGCAGCCGTCGGCTCGTCCAGCAGCACCACTTTCGCCTGACGCAGGATGCTTTTGGCAACAGCGATAGACTGGCGCTGCCCGCCGGAAAGAGCAGCAACGAGAGCGCGCACCGAGGGAATTTTCACATCGAGCGTGCGCAGAACCTCAATTGTGCGCCTCTCCATCTCGATTTCAGCCAGCCCTCTCCATGACGTCAATTCTTCGTGGCCTAGAAAGAGATTGGAGACCACATCCAGGTTATCGCAGAGTGCGAGATCCTGGTAGACGGTCTCAATCCCCAGGCGGCTGGCCATCTGCGGGCTGGTGATCTTGACGGGCTGCCCATCTACAAAGATTTCACCGCTATCGGCAGGCCCGACGCCTGCTATCGCTTTGACAAGGGTTGATTTGCCCGCGCCGTTATCACCTACCAGCGCGACAACTTCACCGGCATACACCTCGAAGTCGACGTCGCTGAGAGCGCGTACCGCACCGAAGCTTTTGCTGACATTGCGCATCTGTAGGATTGGTATTCCCCTAAGAGCAGGCGCGGATGTATCGCCAGATGAAGAGATAATACTATCGGCCATGTAGCCCTCCTGAAAATGAGTTAACAAGCCGGTTCCACTATGCCCTTATACAAGGTCAAGATATACAAAGTATAGCACATTCTTCGCAAGAGCATAGACTGCCTGACTATAGAAGATAAGCTACTCTCAAAGATGTACTCAGGCATGAAACAAGCGAAAAGGGCCGCAACACTGTGGACACCCATGATACGGTCTTTGCAGGCCGCATCATGGGCAAGTCTTTCTCTACTCCTGCCATCTCAGACCAGAATAGAGGAAAAGGGATTAGCTACAGATGCCGTTCGTGTTCGTCCCGGCGGGCAGGCCAGAGCAGAGCTGAGCCGTGGTCACGAAGCCATCAGCTAACACAGTCGAAGCGATATTTGTCTTGTCAACGGCTACTGGTGTCTCCAGCACTGACGGAATGTTCGCGCCACCGGTCTGCGGAATAGTCGTCTGACCATTGACGATCGACGAGGTGGACGTTCCCTGGCTGATGGCCGCAACGAGCTGGGCAGTCGCAGTAGCTTCTTTGGTGATAGCCTTGTAGACGGTCATGGACTGGTTGCCTTCCAGAATCTCCTGCAGTCCGGCAACCGTGGCATCCTGGCCAGTCACAAGAACTTTTCCATTAAGATGCACCGCCGACAGCGCGGCGATTACGGTACCCGCCATACCATCATTGGCGACATAGGCGATCTGGATGTTGTTCTGATTTGCAGACAGAGCAGCCTCCATCTCAGTCTGAGCGGTCGGGTTGTCCCAGTTGGGTGTGTACTTCTCATAGACGAGCTTGAGCGCTCCACTGTTGATCAGCGGATCCAGAGCCTCATGAGCGCCCTTCCTGAAGAGCAGCGCATTGTTATCGGTCTGCGCGCCGTCGATCATCACCAGGTTGTTATGGCCAGGGGAGACATAAGACTTGTAATGATCGGCGATGTACTGGCCCTGGAGTTCTCCCACCTTTACGTTGTCGAAGGAGACATAGTAGTTGAGGTCGTTGCTATAGATCAGGCGGTCGTAAGCAATGACGGGCACGCCCTTCGCTTTCGCCGCCGCCACGATGGCAGCGGAGGCAATGCTATCGGACGGAGCAACTACCAGGATGCAGTCTCCCTTTGTCAAATCTGCCTGCGCCTGTGTCTGCTGCGTAGCGGCGCTACCCTGTGCGTTGTTGTAGTCAACATGAGCGCCAGGAAGGTACTGGGGGATAAACTTCTCCAGGTCGGGCCTGTCGTAGCTATCCCAGCGTGCAGAGGTTGCCGTCTCCGGCAAGAGCACACCAACCTTCTTGCAGCCCTTCCCACCATTGGCATTGCCAGTCGTAGTGGTACCACTGCCACTGCCGGTGCTGCCATTGTTCGCGCTGCCACAGGCAGTCATAAACAGCGCGAACAGGAGAATGCCGATCATCACACTGAACGATCTGCGATGCCGGTCAAATAGATTTACCATATAACCTGTCCTTCCCTCTTTTGCCATCGTCGTGTTGGATACTGTTCCAATCACTACGACAGGCAAAAACTGCGTTCAAAACACGTACAATAGCGATTACATCCTGACCCCAAGAGGGTCTTCTGCGAGTTTCCGCGAGCAAAGCCTCCTTTCTTCAGTAGACACCGCCTTTCCTCTCAGACAGGCAGCATCCGCTAGCGAGCGACGGCTTGAATCTGGGCCGGAGCTTCCTCCGCCACGCTGGCAGCCTCCTCGCGAGCCACCAGAATGCGCTCCCAGGCCTTGAAAAACGGATAATAGATGAGAGCGGAAACAGCGAGATCGAAGAACTGAAGCAGGCTTCCACGGATGTCGCCGCCAGTTGCCACGAAGCCGCTGATTCCGACGGGAACGGTAAAGGGCTGCATCACCACCGGTACATGCACCAACCCGCTGGCAAAGCAGATATAGTTGATAGTGACGATAGTCACAGGAGCCATCACAAACGGGATCATCATGATGGGGTTGAGCACCATCGGCACCCCGAACGTCACCGGTTCGTTGATGTTAAAGATGGCAGGCCCCAGCGCGACCTTGCCTACCGTGCGCAACTGTGCCGAGCGCGAACGCAGCATGTAGATGACCAGCGGCCACGTCGCGCCAGAGCCGCCGAGGTGCGCGAAAATGTGGAAGAACGGCTCAGTGACGATACCGGTAGCATGCGGATTACCAACATTGCTCGCCAGCGTCGTGAGCCAGAAAGGGAGGGCCATGGCCGTTACGACGTTCATGCCATGGATGCCGACCGACCAGAGCAGCATCATCAGAATAATTTCCAGCAGCGCGGCGGGATAGCTGTTCTGCACGGCCACCAGCGGCTTGAACACCTGCATAAATAGGAACGGGATCGTCATCTGCTGTACGACCTTCCCATCGACGTAGGTAAACGAACTGACGAACCACTCGACACCCCAGACCAGCGTGATGAGCAGCAGAGTTGGCACCAGGGCCTCGAAGGCGCGGGTGACGTTGCGCGGCACGGTTCTGGGCAGGCGAATGGTAAAGCGCGAGCCACGGAACCAGCGCATAACCTCGGTGGTCAAAATACCGATCAGGATGGCAACGAGCAGCCCCTGTCCGCCAAGATAGGGCAGGATAGTGCCGAGTTGCAGTGTGTTCAAGTCGCGCACAGGCATAGCGGCTATAAGGAAGAGCACCATAGCCAGAATGCCCGGTTGCACCGGCTCCGTGCGCTGATATTGTGCCAGGCTATAGGCAACGCCGAAGGCGAGAAAAACCGCCATCAGCCCGAAGGAAAGTTCATAGGGTACCAGGATAGCTGTCTGGTAGGGGGCAAGCAGCGTCGCCAGGGCAGGAAGGGGGGGATTCGCCAGGATGAGAAAGACACTCCCGGCAATAATCAACGGCAGCGTGAAAATAATGAAGGCGTCGCGAATGGCCTGCAAATAGACGCTGCTCGCCAGCGCGCCCAGTGGCGGCACGAGATAGCGCTCAAACCAGTCGCTGCTGCGCTCAACAATATTCGTCACAGCTTCGTCCTCCCTTCATGCGCACTTGCCAGCAGGCGCAGTACCTGTTCCAGTACCGCTTCGCCGTTCATCGTAGCGTAGTGAAAAGGCTCTATTAACGCTACAGGCTTGCCCGTCGCCATTGCCAGTTTCTCGATACTCTTTCTGAGATGCCGAATCTGTGGCGCGATCAGCACCACATCACACTCTTCGACGCGCCCTGCGTACTCACCCGCGCTCAAGGCCTCGACGGATAGCTCATACCCACGCTTCTGCGCGGCTTCGAGCATGCTATCTACCAGCAGGCTGGTAGACATTCCCCAGCTACACACAATCAAAACTCGAATCATGAGCACCCCCGGCGGTTCCAACCGCCCCCCTTCGCTGCCTGGAGTATCAGCACACTTCTGTGCAATTATGTCATCCAACCTCTCCACACTGCTATACGTAGCAACAATCATGCCATAATCTGTGCTACACGGATAGCACAGATTTATCCAACGGGGTGATCAATGAAAATATCAACCTGGCGCAGAATGCCGACAATGTTGTATGCCTCTTCATCGGGCAGCGGGCGGGCAACCTGCGAACTGAGTATCTGCAAAGCGCGGCGGCAGATGCGCAGTTCGCGAGGATACTGCTCTTCGACCAGTTCCCGCACGCTATCGCTCACATACATGCCCTTCTGCAAGCCGCGTTCCAGGATGATGGCCAGGTGCAGCATGAGACCGGCCAGCACCTCCATATCAAACGTCTCACCAACCTCCGCCTCGATCAGTTCGATCATGCGGTCGATCAATGGCATGGCCAGCAGCGGATTGAGGAACATCAGGCTCTGGCTCAGCGTGGCGGTGATCTCGCGCACAAGGTCCCCACGGCGCGTAAATATAGGAGCGGACGCCGGTTCGGCAAGAAAAACAGCCGCCGATGTACCATCAGAGCTTGCGGCGCACGGCGAAGATGAGGAAGAGAACACCCCTCCATCCTCGCCGGGAGATGGCACAAGCAGAGCAGGGTCGATAAGCGTTTCGCCGAGCAGCGTGCGCAGGCGCGCAATGCCGTCACCGAAGAGAAAGTCGGTGAGCGCGATGTAGGGGTAGCGGTCAAGATGTGGATTGATGGTACCGACCACGGCCACCACGTGCCGGTTGCCGACAAGCCGTCGCACATCGGCCTCAGTCTTACCGGAGAGGCTGATATCCATGCAGACAATCTCCACTCCCTGCTGGCGCAGGTCGGGGAGATGCCCCTCGATCAACTCCGCGATCTTGGCCGCGCTGCCAAAACCGGTCAGGCAGACGGAAAGAATGACTCGTGGTACAGGCATAGCCGAGCCGTCGTGCTTCTCATCGGTCACGCCTGCGCCCGGCTGCATCTCAACAATGTCGCGCCTGGCTTCTTGCTTGCCATTTCCCCATCCATGATTGTTTCCTGATAATAAGGAAGGAGAAAGGCTGGCCGCCAGTTGATCGAGCGTCATATTGCGCGAACGCTGCGCTCTGCGCACGGCCTCCACGATCAGAGGCGCGGAGACACCGGCCACGGCCCGCACCTGCACACCCGTCTGGCGCGTCACCAGCTCTCCGAGAGAGAGCAGCGAGGTAAAATCGACAAGCAGCAAGACGCCACTGCCCTGATCGGCGGCGCGCACCCAGTGCGCTACCTGCGCAACCAGTTCATCCGGTGATTGCTCCAGGCTCAGCTCGACCCAGCGCACAGAGGTCACGCCCACCAGCGTATTCACCAGTTCGGCCAGGCCAGCCGCAATATTGCGGCCATGCGCGGCCACCACAATGCCGACGGCTGATTGTTCCTCACTCAACAGCGCATCAGCGTTGGCAAGCAGGATCGCCAGCACATCCGTCTCGCTCTCCGGCAGGGAAACGCCCAGAGCTGAACGAAATTGCATCAAGGCCACCCGTGCCACCTCATATTCAATGGGATAGGTACGTCGGACAGATTCAATGACCGGGGGAACAATCTGCCGTTCGTCGGCGATGCGCTCCATCGTGCTGGTCAGGTGCATCGCCAGTACCAGCGCCAGCTTCTCCGGGAAAGCGCGCCCGAGCTGCTCCTCGGCATACTGCACAATATAGCGGCTGACAGAGGCGATGCGCTCATCCACCAGCGTTGTTAGCGTCTCGGGCCGCTGCTGGCTGACCTGGTCGGCATATTGCTGGAAATAGCGCTGGATATCCAGGTGCAGCAGGCGATTGATCTCCGTATCGGGCAAACCACCCTTGCGCAGCATATTCAGGTCGCTGCTAATGGTTTCATAGAGGTCCTGGGCGGACTCAGGCAGGCTATCAAGGCTGAGGCCGGTAGGTGTAAAGATGTGCGTGGCATTCAGCAGGTGCTGTACCGGCTCCAGGCGGCGGTGCAGTTCGGGAGTGCGCAGCAGCCCGCGCCGCACGTGATCGGGCAGGATATCCAGGTGCACCTGCAATTCAGAGAGATTGCCGGTGCGATATTCAAGGTAGGCGCGTGCGCAGGCAAGCTGGACATCGGTGCGCAACTGGCCGATATTGCCGGGGCACTCATAGAGCAGCAGTGCCCGCAAAGCCTGCGGCGCGACGTGGATATGCGCCCCGATGCTGCTGCACTCTGTCGTGAAGAAGGCGCGCAGCAACTCGTAGCGCTCCATCAGTGTGCGTTCGTGCAGCCCCGGCAGCGTGATTGTCATAGGAATGCGGCGGCGAAATGTGGGCAGCAGCGTCGCGTTCGGGTCCTCTGTCGTAGCGGCCAGCAGGAGCAGCGAGCAGTGGCGCTCTTTGACATCGCCCAGGCGGCGGAAACGCTCGCGGTCCATCAGGTAAAAGAGCATCTCCTGGCCCTCCGGCGGCAGGCGATGCACCTCGTCCAGGAAAAGGATGCCCCGGTGCGCCTGCTCGACCAGCCCCTCGCGGTCGCGGTCGGCTCCCGTGTAGGCTCCGCGCACCACGCCGAAGAGATGCGCCATGAGCAACTGCGGGTTGCCAGCGTAATCGGCACAGTTGAAGCTGATAAAGGGGGCGTCGGCGGGCAGCGCGTTCAGTTCGAGCGCGAAGGCGTGCATCAACCGGGCAAAGGTCGTTTTGCCGACGCCGCTGGGGCCGTAGAGCAGCGTGTGCAGGCCGCGCGGCGGGTAGAGCATGGCCGCTTTGGCCTGCTGAATGGCTACCTTCAATCCCTCGCCGCCGCCGATCAACGTCTCAAAACTGGTTACAACCGCGCCAACATGCATGGAAGCGGAGACTGCGGGCGGCTGACCCGGCTCATAGATAGCAAAGGGAGTTGGCAATTGCGGCTGCCCACCCTCCTGCTGCTCTGTCGTGTTCCCGTTGCCGTTCGCGCGCAACGGCCCTGTTCCTGTTCCCAGAGGAGATTTGACAACAAAGAGCACAGGTCGACCGGGAATACGTTCTACCCGACCTTCCTGCGCCAATATATTGAGATCACGACTGGCATTTGTGCGATCAACTTCCGCCAGCCTGGCAACTTCGTCCGCGCTGAAGCCAGCATGGCGCCGCAACACGCCATGTTGCGGCGGTCGCTGCTTCTGCAAAGCTTGCAGTGCCTCAAATACCCGCTCTTTACGGAGCAAGAGCTAACTCCTTCTGCCCACATGTTCCAGGGGTCAGACCTGCCAGTAACCACCAGAGTCACACGCTCATATATAAGGGACAAAGGGAGAAGAAGATCATCCGCCTTTGAAGACCTTTACCTACTCATCACTCATTATACTATTACGCTCGCCAGCACCGCAATTTCACATTCTCTCGCAGGGCAGAATCGGCTAAGACCTGTATTACTATGCTCCGTGGCTGCTTTGTGTCATCCGCCATGTTCCATACCTTAATAGCTTTCCCTGACATCTCCTTCTCTTCTTCATCCGCATTGGATACAAATTTATGAAAAAAACTCTATCTCAGGTACGCCAGAACAAGGCAAAGTAGCTACAAAGCTTAATAAAAGAGTTCACTATATATGGGTATTCATGCCCGCGTGCGGGCATGAATACCCATATATAGTGAACCTATCCCCACACCGATTTCGCGACACTTGCTACCAGTTCGAGCTTGCGGCGCTGGTCTTCCAGCGTGATGCGGTTGCCTTCCATCGTGGAAGCGAAGCCACACTGCGGACTGAGAGCAAGCCGTTCGAGCGGCACATATTTCGAGGCTTCCTCGATGCGCTGTCGCAACTCGTCGGGCGACTCCAGTTGTGGCTTCTTGGTCGTTACCAGGCCAAGCACCACCGTGCGGTCTTCCGGCACGTGCTTTAATGGGCTGAAGCCACCCGAACGCTGATCGTCGTATTCGAGCAGAAAGCGCCGGAAATGCGTCAGGTTGAAGATGCGAGAGATCGGCTCGTAGTCGCCAGCGGCATAGAATTTGCTCTGGTTGTTGCCGCGACAGATATGGATGCCAAAGGTGATGCCGGGATGTCCGTCGATGATGGCATTATCCATCTCGATGCAGAGGTCGATCAGCTTTTCGGGGTCGCTGCCGCGCTGGCGATAGCCTTCACGCATCTGGGGATCGAGTAGGGCCGCGTACTGCGGCGCGTCGATCTGGATATAGGTGCAGCCCAGCCGGATCAGTTCTTCCACTTCGCGGCGCGAAAAGTCCACGATGTCGGCCAGGTAGGCATCACGAGTCGCGTAGGCCCCTTTCGATTTCTCCGGGTCATAGTACGCGGCGGCCTGCTGCGCGCTGAGCATAGTCACTTTGCCAGGGTGCGACTTACGCGCTCGCAGGTACGTCCATTCTTCGCCGCACATACTGCGCTTCCATGCCAGTTTTTCCACCACCACCGGGCGGCGCAGCACCAGCTCCTCGCCGCTCTCGTCCCGGAACGGAATGGCCCAGCCGCCAAACTTGTCGAAGCCCTCCAGCGATTCGATGAGATGCCCGTAGAAAGCATAACGGCGCTGCTCCCCATCGGTGATCACATCGACCCCTGCGGCCTCTTGCGTAGCGACAGCCTCGTCTACCGCCCTATCCTCTATGGCCTTAAATTCCGCCTGGCTGATCTGACCAGTCTCCACTTGCTTTCGTGCCTCAGCAAGATACGTGGGCCGCAGCATACTGCCCACAACTTCGCTGCGAAACTCCATGTCTGTAACCCTCCTTAAAAATAGAGCATCAAAAATATCCCTGCTCCTTTTAGTAAGACACATCCTGAATAGTTAGACAAGTTCTCATATGAGAAAAAAGGCTACTCCGGTAAGTACATGAGCAATCATCAGGTGCACGCTGAAAAGAAATACGGCTATTCCCTGATGAAATAGGAGAAAAATGCCGTATATACTTTACATAGCAAAGAGTCCAGCCTTTTTTCCTTGAACTCATGTGACTGCTCTGCAGCGTAGGGAAGGAGTTTGACCGGTGCGAGCGCCTGCTACCATACTCAAAAGTGTCTCTGGGCTGCTTATCGTTGTAGGTTCGCTTATGCTGGGGGGATGTGGATCAGCAGGTATAGCAGCACAAACTGCACAGCCGACACAAAGCATGCAACTGCCAGCGGCGCGCTGGCAGGCTCTCGCTCCGCCGCGATCAGACCTTGCACTGCTCGGCTACGCTGTCTCTCCGGTTGACCCCACGACGATCTATGCTTGTACCAGCAATGGGAACTCGCAAAACCCGATCACCCTCTGGCGCACAGAGGACGCCGCCCAACACTGGTCAGCGCTCCACCTTCCCACAGCTTCCGGCACAGACTGTGAGATAGCGATAGCCCCCACACAGCCACAGCGCATTGCCGTTCTACTGACAAATCCTGATGCAAACACACGACCCTGTGATACCGGTGTCCTGTACCTCAGTAATGATGGGGGAAAGAGCTGGCAGTATGTTCCTTACACCTCCATCGCACCCGAAGGCGCGCAAACCGTCTTCTGCCAGATCACTGCGACCACCCATTACCTTTTCCTGACCTATTCCTTCAGTGGAGAGCAAAAGTCGCCGCAAACAAGCTTGTTGGAGCGTACTGATGACAACGGAGCCAGTTGGACACGTGTTGATACCGCCTTCGGTCCGAACGCCCTCTTCCTGCCCCCACAGGTTGGCGCTGACGACACGCTCGCGCTCACCGCGTGGCACTCACCATACACCGCAAAAGAGACGCCCGTTCTATGGATGACGCACGATGGCGGAAACACGTGGCAGCAGATGGGAGCGCTCCCCAATGGAGCGGATACGTACTTGTTCGCGCCACCCCCAACATCTGCTTCCTGGTCGACTGCGACAACATCCTTCTACGCTCTCGCTGGAGAACAAATCCCTTCCGATCTCTTCCGTTTACGCGTCTTCCAGCATGGGAATGGACAATACTGGACAGCCCTTCCCCCACTGCCAGCACCGGGAGTAAGCGCATCACAACCCGGACTCTTGCAAGCATTGACCGTCACAGTCGACGGGCGCCTGCTCGCCTTTGGTGTTGACCCGAAAAGGGGTCTACCAGGCTCGACCAGTACCAGTATACAACAGAAAATGCTAACCTTCTGGCTCTGGATATGGAACCCTTCCACCTCGCGCTGGCAGGTTCTTCCCACGCCCTTGAATCACCCAGCCGACGAAAGTTGCGCCCTGTGCTGGTTCGCGCAAGCCTCGACTTCCCGTGGCGCATCCTCCAGCACTTATCTCTATATCTTCCACTGGAACGACCCCGACAGCTTCTTCCGCATCCGCCTACCATCAATCTAATACATTGCATTCGCTCTATACCTGCAATCTAAAGTTTTCGCCGTGGCCGATCCTGCCCCATATTCGTCGGCGTAGAAGCCACAACCGATGAGATGAGCGGAGAGTCGCCGCTGCTAAACGCGCCCGGGACTTGAGGGCCACCGCGCCAACGGTATCGCTACGTGCGCTGGGGAGCAGTCTAATAAAGTTGGTAAGCAAACTGTATCACATGAAGTACTTGCTCTTGCCTTCAAATACACGCTCTGCTATACTGCTCGTGTCCTGGAGGTATCAGATTCTATCCGGTTTTGATCGATTACAACACAGATGGGAGATTACGCTTCAGATGAACGCTCAAGATGTGGTTAAGCAGGCTCAAGCAGCCGATTTGCGACTGGTTCGGTTCCTGTATTGCGATAATGGCGGCATTATTCGTGGCAAGACGACGCATGCCTCTAAGCTCGCCTCACGCATGCGTGAGGGTATCGGGCAGACGCTGGCGATGCAGGCTTTTACCGGGGTAGAGACGCTGGCAACGGTTGAAGGCATGGGACCGGTGGGAGAGTTCCGCCTCATCCCCGACCCGAACACTTTCGTTATTTTGCCCTACGCGCCCAACACCGGCACAATGCTGTGCGACATGATCTTGACCAACCACCAGCCCTGGGAGGCCGATCCGCGTTACTTCCTCAAACGCATGGTGGATCGACTGGCTCAAGAGGGCATGTTCGCCGAGGCCGCCGTCGAGCACGAGTTTTATCTGGCCCGCGAAGAGAACGGGCAGTTCGTGCCAGCCGATTCCAGCCTCTGCTACAGCAGCATCGGGCTGGATGAGCAGGCCGAGGTGATCGATGCCATCCTGGCCGCGCTGGAAACCGGGGGCATCTCCATTGAACTCTTCCACACCGAGCTTGGCCCTGCGCAACAGGAGCTTTCCATTCACCATGCTCCCGTCCTGCGCGCCGCCGATAACGTCTGCCTTGTGCGTGAGACGGTGCGCGGCGTAGCACGCGACTTCGACCTGCTGGCGACCTTCGCACCCAAACCCTTCCTCGATCAGGCTGGAAGCGGAGCGCATATCCATATGAGCCTGTGGGGAGCACAGAACAGCGAATTCGCTGGCAAGAACCTGTTCTACGATCCCAGCCAGCGCGGCGGCTTGAGCGAAACGGGCCAGTACTTCATCGGCGGCGTGATACGCCATATTCGCGCCCTCGTCGCCCTGACCTGTGGCAGCCCCAATTCATATCGCCGCCTGCTGCCACACTTCTGGAGTTCGGCGTACGGCGCATGGGGCTTCGATAACCGCGAGGGCGCGATTCGCGTCCCTTCGACCTTCTGGGGCCGTGAAGCCGATTCGATCAATCTTGAGTTGAAGTGCTCTGACCACAGCGGCAACCCCTATCTGGCTATGGGCGCGCTGCTGGCAGCAGGACTGGACGGCATCAAGAACAAGATCAATCCTGGCGAACCCGCCGAGATCGATCCGGGTAATTTCACCGACGAGGAGCGCGAGAAGCGCGGCATTCGCCGCCTGCCCACCACACTCGACGAGGCCCTCAATGAACTGGAACGCGACCGGGTGCTGCTGGAGGCGCTGGGGCCATTACTGGCCACCTCCTACATCGCGGTCAAACGCAACGAATCCGCGTTCTTCAAAGATAAGACGCCGGAAGAGGAGACCCGCCAGCACTTCTATAAGTACTAGCCAATTGCCTTCACATAGCAAATAGCAGAACGCTGGAATACACTATATTCCAGCGCCTTTGTTTTTTGCGGCGTAGTAATAGAGTGATGGACGATGAAAGCTCTATTAAAGGAGAGATCGTGTGCCTGCTCAAACACATGCTGTGTACCGTATAGAGGGTGGTTATCCGGTTATTGGCGAAATTCACTGCCTGGGCGCGAAAAACTTTGTGACGAAGGCGATGGTCGCCGCGCTGCTGGGCGATACCCCCACGACGTTGACAAACGTGCCGCCCATCGGTGACGTGGATATCACGGCGGATATGCTCACCTCCATTGGCGTCACCATCACCCGCTCAGATGACTTGATGGAACTGGACGCCTCCACCATCCGCTCGTCAGAGGTGGAAACTCCCGATTCGGGGAGCAATCGCATCCCCATTCTCTTGCTGAGCGCGCTCTTACAGCGTTTCGATACAGTTTCCGTGCCGGTGCTGGGTGGCTGCAAGATAGGGGAGCGCAGCATCGATTTTCACCTCGCCGCCATCGAACAATTTGGCGGCGTGGTGGAAGTGACAGATGAGGGCATCGTGGCTCGCCGCATTAAACCGTTCAAAGGCACCCATATCCAGCTTCCCTACCCAAGCGTGGGTGCCACCGAGACCTGCCTTTACCTGAGTGTCTTAGCCGAGGGGCGCACGGTTATTTCCAACGCGGCCATCGAGCCGGAAATCTCCGAACTCATCACCATGCTGCGCTCGATGGGGGCTATCATCTTCACCTCACCGGGGCGCGACATCCGCGTGGAAGGGGTAAAACGGCTGTCGGGAACGCGCATCGAGGTGCTGGGAGATCGTATTGAAGCAGCCTCCTGGGCCTCACTGGCCTGCGCCTCGCATGGCAACGTTACCGTCCACGGCATTCGCCCTGACATCCTCGGAAACTTCCTCTCCTACTTCCAGCAGGTGGGCGGCGGCATCGAACTGGTCGGCGCGGACAGCATCCGTTTTTTCCGCAAGGAGCCGCTGCGACCCGCCATTATCGAAACGGACGTCTACCCAGGCTTCTCCACGGACTGGCAGCAGCCCTTTGCCATCCTGTTGACACAGGCGCACGGCATATCCATTATCCACGAAACCGTCTTCGAGAATCGCTTCGGCTACCTGAAAGCGCTGGATAAGCTGGGAGCAAAGACTCAGTTGATGACGCATTGCCTGGGCAGCGTTCCCTGCCGCTACCGCGACGGCAACTACGAGCACAGCGCCATCATCACCGGCCCGACACCGCTCACCGCCGCCGACACCATCACTATCCCCGACCTGCGCGCCGGGCTGGCTTACGTCATTGCGGCAGCCATCGCTCGCGGCACCACCATCATCAACAACATCCACTTCCTCGAACGCGGCTATGGCAACATCGTCCCTCGCCTCGCCGCCATGAACCTGCGCATCGAACGCATCGCGGCAAGCGCATATTCGTAGGCGCCCAGATCGCGCGCAGCGCCGATTGATCAGCAAATGGCTGCCGGGGTCGATCAATCGGCGCCTGCGGGATTCGTTACCGGTTTTGGTTGGTAATATTCAGTATTGGCGCCTGATTAGTATTGAAAATCTGAAACAGGGGCGACCCTCGTAGCTATACCTCAGTCAAAGATAGCTACAAGGGCCCTCCCATAAATACAGGCATCACGATGGACAGGAGAAAGCGGCAAGAGGGCGTCTTTGACCTCAAGCACAGGCAATGTCCTGGCCGACGATCGGCCTGTTAAAGCCACTGATACAAAGAAGTGCCTGGCTACGCTCCGCTGCCAGCCGCACCAGGCGGCGTCGGGGTGTTAGAGGTGGCCTGAGAGACGGCCTGCTTCGTGGTCGAAGCAACATCCTGAGTCGTGTTCTTCACATTGGAGGCCGCCTGCTGCCCGATGTTCCCAAGCTGGCTGCCCGCGCTCTGCACCGTATTTGCCGCCTGCTGCGCAAGATTCTTCAAGTTATCAGCGGTCTGCGAGACACGGTTCGTCACCTGCCGGGTGTACTGGTTAAGCTGCTCATTCTCGGGAAGATTGGCGCGCAACTCCTCAAAACGCTGGGCCAGCAACTGGCGTAACTGCTCGCCCCTCATCGGAGCTATCAGCAACCCGATACCAGCGCCGATAAGGACACCCTTCATAAAGCTATTCATCCTACACATCCTTTCCCGCTTTTGTCGCGTCTGTGTCGTGTATCACTAGAATATACCCGCTTAAACACTACCAGTATGCTTAGTTGTTAAAACCTTTTCTGGGTATTCCGAATACGTACACGCAGAACAGTAGCTAGAGGTTTCACAGCGTCCTTACGACTGGCCATAAAAAGTGCCTCGTTCCAGATGGAACGAGGCATGTAGTTCTGATCGCGCTTGCGGCCTCTCCCTCTCCTGTTTTACCACAAACACGTCTCCTGCTCTACAACCTCATCTTCACATTGAGAGGAGGGAAGAACGGTTACGTTCTCAACAAACACGGACTCGTATATTTCGAGCAGGGCCGTACTCACAACAGCCTCGATGGTCGCCTCGATAGCCTCAACATCATCCGGTGGGAACTCAGTGGACCTGTCTGGACAGTGGACACGCACGTTAATAATACTCATAGCCTTTTCCCTCTCCTTTATCGTTCTGCATCGAAAATCCTGCCTGCTCGCCAGTAGTAATATGATATTGCATCGATCCGCGGAAGCCTGTACAATAGCAGACAGGATTTCTAAGAAGCAGGCGTTCGCAATCTCAGCTTGATAACCAGTATGCCACAGGCGCCGTTGAAAGTGAACTGATCCAGTTATCACTTTGTTATCAAATCGAGGCATTGAAAGCGCCCGCTCCATATTCGCGTTTCCTATCTCGTGGAAAATGTGGAGGTGTGCAAGCAGACAATGGTGAAGAATAACAGCAGGCGTCCACGCTCCCCTCTACGCATGGCACGTGTTGAGCGGGGGTGGTCACAGCAAGAGGTGGCCGATAAACTCGGCACGACAAAAGTCGTTGTCAGCCGCTGGGAAAGCGGGGAACACCTCCCTACACCTTACTATCGCCAGCAACTCTCTGAACTTTATGGTAAAACGCCCGCCGAACTGGGTCTGCTGCCAGCACCGATCCCACCGCCACACGGGGCATGGAACATCCCCATCGCGCACACTCCCCACTTCACAGGCCGCGACGACCTGCTCGACAGGCTCCACGAACGACTCTCTAAGGCAAAAACTGCCGCTCTGACGCAGCCACAAGCCCTCTTCGGCCTCGGTGGCATCGGTAAGACACGCACGGCGGGCGAATACGCCTATCGCCACGGCAACGACTACTCCCACGTCTTCTGGCTGAGCGCCGCCAGTCGTGACAGCCTGCTGGCCGACTTCATCGCGCTGGCCCAACGTCTCGACCTGGCGGAGCAGGCCGAACCAGATCAAACGCGCATCATCGCAGCGGTGCAGCGCTGGCTAACAGAGCACGAAGGCTGGCTCCTCATCATGGACAACGCCGACGACCTCCCTCTGGCCCTGGAGTTCCTGCCCGGACAGCACAAAGGGCACGTCCTCTTCACCACCCGCCACGCGGAAAGCGGCATAGTCGCCAGCGTTGAGGTGGAGAAACTGAGTCAGCGCGAAAGCACGCTGCTGCTGCTGCGCTGGAGCAACCTCCTCGACGACGACAGCCAGCTCGGCTCCGTGCCAGCAGCGGAGCGCGCCGCCGCCGAACGCCTTGCGCGTGAGATGGATGGCCTGCCCCTCGCCATCGTCCAGGCCGGGGCCTTCGTGCAGGAGACAGGCTGCACACTCTCAACGTATCTCAACCTCTACACCACGCACCGCCAAAAACTACTCGCGCGTAAGAGCCGCCGCCACGCCGACCATCCTGAAACCGTCACCACCACCTGGTCGCTCTCATTCCAGCAAATCGAGGAGCAGAGTCCCGCCGCCGCCGACCTGCTACGCCTACTCGCATTTCTCTCCCCTGACGCCATCCCCGAAGAACTCCTCATACGAGGTGCCCCCGAAGCAGGCACAACCCTTGCCCCCATCCTCTCCGACGAGCTCCTGTTCAACGAAACCCTCGGCGTTCTCTTCAGATACTCGCTCATCCAGCGCAACGCCAACACCATCAGCATACACCGCCTCGTCCAGACCATCCTTAAAGAGAGCATGGACCCACAAATCCAACGCACCTGGGCCGAACGCACCATCCGCACCGTCAACGCCGCCTTCTCCGACACCAAAGCCAGCGGCACAGACGCTCACTATCAATCCTACCTGCCCCACATCCAGGAATGTGCCACCCTTATCGAACACTACCACCTCTACTCCTCCGAATCCGCCCGCCTCCTCTTCCAGGCCGGATTATTTCTGTTTTTCCATGGCTTCCACTCCCAGTCCCAATTACTGCACCAACAAGCCTTAACTATTCGTAAGCAGCTATTTGGGTCTGATGACCCCTCTGTCGCTGATAGCCTCAATTCCCTGGCTATCCTCGCCCGTAATCAGGGCAACAATGAGCAGGCAGAAGGGTTACACCAACAAGCACTGTCCATTCGACAGAAGGCACTCGGCCTTTACCACCTCACAACAGCAGAAAGCCTCAATAACCTTGGTGTACTCTATCGCAATCAAAGAAAATATGAGCAGGCAGAACCTCTGCTGCAACAGGCACTCAGCATCTGGGAGCAATTACTCGGCTCCGAACACCTCGACACCTTACATTCTGTCCTCAACCTGGCGAAGCTCTACCTGGAACAACACAATTATGGGCAGGCCGGGCAACTTTTGAATCAGGCACTGGCAACCGGTGAACAAGTTCTAGCACCAGGACACCCTCTCATTGCCCACAACCTCAATCTGCTGGCAAGGCTCTTCTATGAACAGGGAAACTATGAACAGGCCGAGACCCTCTGGAAACAATCACTTGCCATTATGGAACAAACACTTGGGCCTGAGCACCCAGCAATTCCTGAACTTCTCAATGCTCTCGCAGGACTCTACGCTGCTCAGGGTCACTTTACAGAGGCACAAACCCTTTGCGAGAGGGCAATCAGCATCAGTGAGAAGAGACTGGGGGCCGAGCATCCTGAGACGATTGCCTATCGTGATAATCTGACCAGAATTTTGAGTAAAAAGACAAATGAATGAACATGAGTTCGAGGAACATATAGTGGTTATTTGCAGTTTGCGTTAGCAAAAGAGAAAACAGGAGAGTAGTATTCTCCTGCTTCCTCAGCATTCTGAGACGATCAATGCCCGCTATTTGATCTAGCAGTCAATTGTCCCTCCTGTGGGACATGGTCCCATAGGAATGAAGGCAACTGATTGAGCCGTGACATGCTGGCTGGAAGCCACGGTTGTCAGCGAGCCTGCTCCCAGGCCCAGGAAGGTAAAGCCGCTCAGCGAGACCAGCAGTGTGACGAGCGTAAGGTAATAACGGATTTTGCGCATGGGTGTTCTCCTTGTTCTCCTTGTGTTTTCTCTTTCCCCTGCCCTCGCAGAGGCTGTTCACAGTCGGGGTACACCCTGTTCTGTGTACATGAGTAAGTATAAATAGAATAGAAGGACAGAAAAACACCATTTAAGCAATATATAGTGGTCTAATAATGGACAATCTGAGGACATTATGAGGACAGGCGCATGGCATTTGTTTGTCCTGTCACCCCGCTGCCAGGTTGGGTGAATGAACAGAGGATATGTGCTTCCGGGGGTGGAGGCTATATGAAGGTCTGACGGTAAGAAGTTGTCCGAGTGTGTCATTGTGAGGATCAGCACGTGTGATTGACACAACACCGCTTATATGCTACTCTTTGGCTGAGATAAGCACATTGACATTGTCAGATGAGCCTGGTTCCGGTCCCTTTTCATTCCTACCTCCAAACATAGTTAAGGGGGATATGTTTTATTGCTCGGCCTGCAGCCAGTGCCGGTACCGGCACTGGCTGGTAGAAGGTCCATTTTACGACAAGGAGGAACTTCTCTCATGGCACGTACTCCTCTTATGCAAGCCCTGCAGCGCCTGGCAAGCGATCATGCCGAGGCCGATGCGCGTGGCATCTCCGTCGAAGAGGTGAGACGCGAGCACCAGTTGCGCCTGAGTCGGCGTGACCTGCTCAAAGGCGCGGGGGCGGTAGCGGCTGGCCTTGCTGTAAGCAGCCCATTTGCTCTTGCCGGACACCTTAAGAATGCTGATGCAGCAAGCGCACCCCGCATCGGCATTGTCGGCGCGGGAATTGCCGGTCTCAACGCGGCCCTCACGCTACAGGACGCAGGCTATGCGTCAACCGTCTTTGAAGCCTCGTCCCGTATCGGCGGTCGTATGCACTCCAACACGACCACCTGGGCCAACGGGCAGACCAGCGAATGGTGCGGTGAATTGATCGACTCGGACCACAAAACTATCCTGGGACTGGCAAAACGCTTCGGGTTGCCGGTTGTTGACCTGATTGCCGCGCAGCCCAAAGGCTCGCAGGATACCTATTTCTTTTTTGGCAAATACTATCTGCAAAAGGATGCCGACCAGGACTTCTTGCAGATCTACCCAACGCTCAAACAGCAGCTCAAGCTGGCCCCTTTCCCAACGATCTACAACCACTACACAGACTTTGGCTATCAGCTTGACCACACCAGCCTCTATGACTGGATTGAGAAATACGTGCCTGGCGGCCATAGCTCCAACATGGGACAGTTACTCGACGTGGCCTATAATGAGGAATACGGACGCGATACGCCTGAACAGAGTTCGCTCAACCTGCTCTACCTGCTCGCCTACCAGCCAACGCCCAAACACTTCAGCATCTACGGCACCTCCGACGAACGGTACCACATCGCAGGCGGCAACCAGCAAATCCCCGAAGCCATCGCCAACACGCTGCCAGCCGGGTCGGTCAAACTCAACTGGAAAATGACCGCCATCGTGACCAACAGCGATAAAACCGTCACCTTGACCTTCTCCACACCGGGCGGAACGCGGCAGCAGACCTTCGATTACGTCATCCTGGCAATTCCTTTCAGCGTCCTGCGCACACTGGATTACAGCAAGGCCGGGTTCAACAACTTGAAAAAGACGGCCATCACGCAGCTCGGCTACGGCACCAACTCGAAATTGCAGTTGCAGTTCGATTCCCGCTACTGGAATGGCAAAGGCGCATGGCCGGGCATCAGCGACGGCAACATCTACACCGATGTTGGCTTCCAGAACACCTGGGATGTCACTCGCGCCCAACCCGGACAGACCGGCATTATTGTAGACTTCACCGGCGGTACAATCGGGGCATCCTTCAAGCCAAATGGGCCATACACGGCCACTCCCGACCCGAAAGTTGAGCATTACGCCAATGCTTTCGTCAAACAACTGGAGGAGGTCTGGCCGGGGGCGACGCAGCACTATACCGGCACCGCAACCCTGAGCTACCCCACCGGCGATCCCAACCTGCTCGGCAGCTACTCCTGCTGGCTCGTCGGGCAATATACCCTCTTCAGCGGCTACGAGCGCGTCCAGCAGGGACATACCCATTTCGCAGGCGAGCACTGTTCCATTAGCTTCCAGGGCTTCATGGAGGGCGGTGCTCAGACGGGCGCACGGGCAGCAAACGAGATTCTGAAGGTTTTATAGCAGAGTTATAATGCGATCAGCATCTCGGCGTAGCGGGCGAAGGCGGCGTAGGGGCCGATGAAGGGAATCTCTCCGGCGAGTTCTTGCAGGCGCGGGCGCGGGAAGCCATACTGGGCCAGGCTTGCCAGCCATTGCCGCGCCTTCTGCACCCGCGCTCGCTCGTCCGCCGTCAGTGGCTGGTTGGGGCGACCGCGCCCGTAGTTGTAGCGGCGCAGCAGGTCGGGGTCGCGCAGGTAGGCGTGGAGCAAGGGGATGATGACGCGCTGCAAGGCCTGTTCGCCCACACGCTGCCGCAGGTAAGCCGCCAGCAGAACTTCGTCCGGCTCGACGCAGGTACTCATCTGGAACAATAACTTTGCCCGTTCCTCTAACGCCGAGCGTTCTGGATGCAGCAATGCTCCCTGCTCACCCAGCCGCACATCCGACAGGCGACCGCGCAGCACCGCTCCATAGCCCAGCCGACCAACCCAGCCTTCCAGCGATGGAGCGGGTGCGTTGCCGCTCTGCCACCTCTGCACCATCTCGCGGCTCACAGGCCAGCGCAGCCAGATCGCGGGCGGTTTAATCAGAGGGTCGAGAAACAGCACCTCACGCGCCTCGGCCAGAATAGCCTCGATAAACGCCTCCTGCTTCTCGCGCCGGTTATTGCCAATAATCCAGATGTCCACAATACCAGCATTGCGATACGCCTGGTGCCGGTGCCGCCACTCCTCCACATCCAACAGGGCGCACTGGAACTCGACCGCCCAGCGCCTGCCATCCTTATGAGCAACATAGATATCGGCAATGCGGTTCGGCTCCGGCAGCCGCTCCTCCAGCGCGATCATCGCATCTGGAAATTGCTCGCGCAGCCAGCTCGCAATGACCACCTTCCCCCGCACATGCCGCACCGACTCCGCCTCGGTACTCCACGCGCACTCACCCTTCTGATGGGCAAAATGCAACTGCGTTCGCTTCTCTGCCCCACCGCGCAGGTGGACGACACCGCGACAATTCGGACAATACAACTGCCGTTCCCGCGACCACTGTTGCAACTGCTCCAACGGCGTCTCTTCAGCTACTACCGGCTGGCCCTCAGGCCCATACGCAACCAGCACGAAACACCTCTGCACAACTTGATGAACATTTGTACAAAGTATAGCGCATCTGATGGGAGATTTCCAGCCCTCACCAGCATATGCTTAGAGCATAGCCCCTCACTTCCCTATGCTATCAGCATAGTTTTTCCCTTCCTGTTTTTGCTCCTATCGTCGTCAGCAGAAGGACGGGGGCACCGCTAAATTGACCACCCACGTTGCCTCTGCTGGCACGGAACTCCTCGATGACCAGGCGATCCCAAGTCGTTCAAGTCTGGTATCTCAGGCATGAAATCCTCTTTGTGACAGTATTGCATACGTTTCCTGGGCCTCCCTCATGCAAAACGGTCAACGATATGTGGACCACGCTTCGTTCGTGAAGTAGTACTCCTGGTCGAGATCGGCCAGAAGACCGGGTTGCGCAGGATGCCATCGACTGTTCCCCAGATTATCCGCTTGCGGTCGGCCTGGAAACCGGGTTACAATAAAACAACATCCGCACCGTCATATCGAAATATCTGGAGAGTGCATGCCAATTGAAGGAGTTTCTCATGCTTGATTTAACGAGTATCGCAGTAGTCGATAACCATTGTCATCCTGTCTTGCTGAACCAGCACATGGACGCCGTGCAGTTTCGCGGCTATTTCAGTGAGGCCAGCCATCCCAGCTTCGCGGAGCAGCATGTTGCCAACACGGTTTATTATCTCTGGATGCTGCGCCAGATGGCAGTGTTCTACGGTTGCCAGCCCATCGAGGAAGATATTTTGTTCGCCCGCAACCAGCTCGATAGCGACAGTCTGGTCGAACGCCTGCTACGAACTGCCAACATCGACACACTCATCTTCGACCCCGCCTATCCCCTGCTGGACGAGTGCTACTCGCCTGAGCAGTTGGGGCAGCTTGGGCATTGCCGCGCCGCCAAAATGCTGCGCCTGGAAACGCTGATGCAGCGCCTCATCCTCAACTACGCCGACTTCGATGAGATGGTTGAGCACTACTCGCTGGAACTGACCAATGTGCGCGAGCGCGGCTACTGTGCCTTCAAAAGCATCGTCGCCTACCGCACGGGCCTCGACATCGCCGAATGGAGTAAGGACGAGGCGGTTGCCTCATTCAGCGCAGCCAGCGCCGAGGCGAAGGGGCAGGGCTGGCTGCGCATCGCCCACAAGCCGCTCATCGACTACCTCCTGCACATCGCCTTCCAGCATGCTGTCGAACAAAAACTTCCCATCCAGTTCCACACCGGCTATGGGGACACTGATACCGACATGCGCCTGGGCAACCCTCTGCACCTGCGCTCAATCCTGGAACGCAGCGACTACCGGCCCATGTCCGTCGTCCTTCTCCACGAAAGCTATCCCTACACGCAGCTAGCGGCCTACCTCGCAGCCGTCTACCCCAACGCTTACCTCGACCTCTCCTACACCATTCCTTTTGTAGACCGGCTTGAAATGCTTGCCTTCACGCGCCAGGCCCTCAGTGTCGCCCCCGCCACCAAACTCATGTACAGCACCGACGGTGTCAACGTCCCAGAAATGCACTGGGCCGGGGCCTTACGCGGGCGCAGCATCATCGCTCAGGTGCTCCAGGAGATGATTGACGCCGACGAACTCGACGAGGGACAGGCCTACCAGTTCGCCCTGCAAGTCCTGCATGACACGGCGTATACTGTGTACAGGCTGTAGGGCACCTCGGGACGATTGGTTTCAAGCCTCTGCTCATGGATAGCCAGTGCTCGCTTTAAGAGCAGTATTCAATACGGGGTATACTGTGTACAAGGCTATAGCGCCAACGAAGAGACTCTTTCGCACGTGCTATGCCGCTAGCCTTCAGTCTAAGACAGTCTAGCATAGGAGAGACATGGATGACAGACACCTCAAGCGTGCATACATCATCAGGGAATCGCCACCCATCGGGTTCAGCATGTTTTCGTATTGGCGTTGCCGCGCTCATCTTTCACGAAGGGAAGGTGCTGCTGGCACACAGGCGCGACATCGACTGGTGGAATCTGCCCGGTGGCGGTATGGAGGAGGGCGAGACCGTCGATGAGGCGCTACGCCGCGAGGTGCTTGAGGAAACCGGGCTTGAGGTCGAGGTCGGGCAACTGGTGGGCGTCTATTCCAAACCGCTCAAGCAGGAGGTAGTGCTAGCCTTCCGCTGCCATATCCTGAACGGCAACCCCCACGAGACGGAGGAGACTCGTGAGTGCCGCTACTTCGCGCCCGACGCCCTGCCCCCCAATATGCTGCCCAAACACCGCCAGCGCGTGGAAGACGCCTTGCTCAACCAGCAAAGCGCCATCATACGCGCCCAGCGTAGCAGTACCGAGGAAGATCAAAACTTGCCGGGAGAAAATTAAGTCACCAATGAGCGCAATCCCTTAGCGCGTCCTGCATCGCCTGCTCGACCTCATGCACGGTACGATCATGCAGTTGAGCAGCCCATGCTTCATCCCAGGCACCGACATTTTCAAGGAGGTGCTGGCCGCAAGTCAGGGGATCAGTCTCGTTTGTTTCAGACGATGAGCTGTCGTCTGCTGATGTGCCTGTTGAGGGACGGGTGAGGCATATTTCCAGAAGGATGGGACCGTGACCGGCGCGGGCGTCCTGGATGGCAGCTTGCATAGTGGTGTAGACGGTAGCGATATTGGAGCCGCCGAGGGTGATGTGCTTCAGACCGGCAGGCAAGGGAAGGTTTTGCAGACAGGATGTGGGGCCGGAATTTGCCTGAGGTGCCCAGTCAGTTGAGTCGATGCGGGAGCAATCCTGTTCACAGATGAAGATGGCGGGCAGCTGGTGCTCGGCAGCGAAGGTGATGCCTTCGAGGAAGTCAGGCTCGGCTGTCGCGCCATCGCCGCAATAGGCAACGGTAACGGCATTGGCTTTGCGCAGTTTGCAGGCAAAAGCGATGCCAGCCGCATGCAGAATCTGCACGGCAACCGGCGCGGGACCGGTAATGATGTTATGCTTGTGATATCCCCAGTGGAGCATGGCCCCGGGGTATCGACTGCCAACATGAGACACATCGTCGCCACCGTGCATCTGACGCGCACAGGCTTGCAGATAGGTGCGAAACACTTCATAGGCGCTCATGCCGATGGTCAAGACAACGCCGAGATCACGGTAGTAAGGCAGAGTGAAGTCGGTGCCCACCTCGATGCACATGGCGCTTCCCACCTGGGCTGCTTCATGGCCGCGACAGCTCGCAACGTAGCCGATCATCCCCTGACGGTACAGTTGCCCGGCGTATTCATCAACCACCCGCGTAAAAAGCATGCGCGCATACAGGTCGCGCAGGAGAGAGGCTGATATAGTACTGTCTTTTCTACTGCTCACAAAAATCCTGGATTCCCTTGTATTTTACCATCATCGTCAACGCTGCATATTATACGTTGCAATGGGAGTGAGAAGCAATAACCATTTAGGGGGATGTACCCGCTCGTAGAAAAGAGAGAAACTTGATGGCACCAGGCGCGCCTGCGAATTTTATCATCTATCTAACAGAGACAGAAAGAAGTGCGTAAGACTCCCCATGCAAAGCGTGCTTTCTTCTCAAACACCTGATACAACGACAATGGCTTCTCGCTAATGGGGGAAGCAGGGCCTTAAGAAGAGAGAACAACACAACGGAGAATAACCTGCTCGTAATACATTGCTTTTCGTCGCAACGGATTTTATAATGGGCTTAAGAATGGATGATTCGTATTCTAGCCTGGAACGTCAGCGTAGACTTACGGAGGCAGCAAAAGTATGACAGTAGATATTCAAGCAACGGCAGCTTACACTCCAGCACAGCCGCTGGATATTCTTGCGCTCCACCGCACGATGGTGATGGCGCGCAGTATGAACGAGTTACTGAAAAATCGGAAGACACAGGGCAAATTTGCTTTTTATATCGGCTGCGGCGGGCATGAAAGTATGGCAGCGGTGGTCGCGGCGTTGAGCGAGGATGACTGGCTCTCCCTCTATTATCGCGACCTTGCGGCATGGCTGCAGCGTACCGGAGATATCTATGCCCCCCTGCGCGAAGCCTATTCGCGCACCACCGGGCCGATGGGCGCGGGCCGCAATATGCCCTCGCATTACAGTAGCAAACAGCAGCGCATCTTGCCCTCCTTTAGCGAAGTCGGCGCGCTTGCACCATTCGCGGGCGGTGTCGCCTTCGATTTGCAGCGCCAGCAGAGCAAAGAAATCATCCTCTTCTGCACCGGCGATGGTGGTGTGGCGACCAACGATTTCAATGTCCTGTTCCGGCAAGCCTCGGTGTATAAGTTGCCCGTCTTGATCGTCGTCGAGGATAATGGCTGGGCTATTACCACGCCTTCTGTGAACCAGTGGGGCGGCAACCTGGTAGAATGGGCAAAGGGCGGCGGCCTTTACGCCGAAGAGGTTGACGGCAGCAATGTGATGGAAACATATAACGCGGCCCTTCGTCTTTCAGAGCACGTGCGTTCCGGGCAAGGACCGGTTTTGATGCATCTGCGCCTCGGCCTGCTTGACCCACACTCCAGCAGCACCGATATCAAGACCTACCGTAAAAAAGAGGAGATCGAGCTGACGGCGGCAACGAAAGATCCGGTTAAGAATTTTGGCCGCTGGCTCGTCGAAAACGGCTATCTGCGGGAAGACGATATCGAGCGCATCCGCAAAGAGGTGCGGGCGGAACTGGAGCACGCAGAAAACGAGGTGATTCAGGAGCCAGAACCTACTGGCGAGCGCGTGCTGCATCATGTCATCCACATTCCCCAGTGGCGAGAGAATACGCCGCGCGGCAAGAAACGCCCGGAAACAATGCTGGCAGCCATCAACGAGGCGCTGGCGGAACTGGCACAGCGCGACCCCTACTTCTTCGTCTACGGCCAGGACGTGGGCAGCCCCAAGGGCGGTGTCTTCGGAGCGACTGCCACACTCGTCACCCAGTTCCCTGGCCGGGCCATCAGCAGTCCCCTCAACGAGCAACTGATCGTTGGCATAGCGGCGGGCGCAGGCATGATCGACGGCAAGGCACGCTGCGCCGAAATCCAGTTCGTGGATTATCACCAGTCGGCTGCTCAAACCATTCGCCTGGCTGCCCGCGTCTCCTACCAGAGCTATGGCGACTGGACCGTGCCGCTCCTGCTGCGCACGAAATCGGGCAGCGGCGGCGGTGGCCCTATCTCCAGTAATGCCTCCGGCGGCGGCGCCTTCGGCCACTCTAATGCCGGTGAAATGTGGTTCACCACCATTCCCGGCATGATTACCATCTGCCCCGCCACGCCGTTTGACGCGAAAGGATTGATGCTCGAAGCGGCACGAGCACAGTCACCGGTAGCCTTCCTGGAACGCGGACGTCTCTACCGCTCTGAGCCGCCGAAGGATAGCAACGGCAACGTCATCCAGGCCATCGCCGAATACTGGAACGTGCCAGATGGCTACTATACCTTGCCCATCGGCAAAGCACGCCGCCTCCGCATCGGCTCCGGCTCGCCAGACATGGCAATCGTGAGCTGGGGTACGATGGTGCTCGAAGCCTGCACCGCGGCCGCCAATATCGTCAACCAGAGCGGCGGGGCCATCGATGTCGTTGACCTGCGCACGCTCATACCCTTCGACGAAGAGACTATCAAAGCGGCGGTACACGAGGCCAATCGCGTGATTGTGGTAACGGAAGAGGCCGATTTCACCAGCTTTGGCCGCCACATCCACTCCTGGATTGTGCAGAACTGCTTCTACGACCTGGACGCCACACCGGCCCTCATTTCCGCAGTGGCCGCCCCCGCCGCCCCCTATAACGCCCCCGAAGAGGAAGCCTTCTACCCGACAGCCAGAGATATCGAGCGCAAGATCGAGGAATTGCTGGCAGAGTAAGTTCTTCAGCAGAGAGGACAAATGGAAAAACAGGGCGACTGGCGCGGGTTGCCCTGTTTTTCCATTTGTCCTATTCATTCGACGCTCTCCTGGTGAGATGCTATACTGTTTCCGTAACTCTACTGGCTTCACCGTGGGGGACCTATTTGAAAAAGAGTACTATAGACGATACGCTCGATGGATTGACTGGCGCGGCTACACAAGATGTTTTTACCAAAGAGAGAGCGACAGCGGAGCAAGCGGTCGCGCAGCCACGGGGTGTTCTCATAGCGAAATCATCTTATAAGCATGCCATTGAGTGGAGCATTATGGCAGCTCTAGGTATCAGCGCGCTCGTTCCACGCATACTCCTGGCCCGGCAGCTTGACCTTGTCACCGACGAGGCTATCTATATTATTGCGGCGAAGATGTATTTCCCGCTCCTCCTTCATTTGAATTTTACGAATGGAGGTTGGAACTACAACTATGAGCATCCGCCCCTGGTCAAAGTGCTCATTGGGATTAGTCTCTATATCGATGGACGTATGGGGCATGTTGTCAGCGATTTAAAGGCGGCGCGCACCCCAAGCATCATCTCCGGAACATTGCTCATCGTCGCCATCTACTGGCTTGGACGAGCGCCGCTTGGGCGCGCAGTGGCGCTGCTGGCCGCTCTTTGCCTGGCCTTCAGCCCCTGGCTGGTCTATTTTAGCGCCCTCGCCTATCTTGACACAACAATGACCGCACTCATTACGATAGCCTACCTGCTGCTCTGGCATGCGATCAGACAGCCGCGCCTGTACCTGCTGATTGGTGTGCTGGTTGGCCTGGCAGTGGCAAGCAAATACACTGCCGCCCTTGCCATCCCCGCCATCATCCTTTTCACCGCCTATTACTATTTCATTCTATTCCTGCGACTGCCCCATCAGCGGCGGCCTCGTATTCCCTGGCGCTGGTGGCTGATCGCTGCCGTGCTGGCACCGATTACCTTCTTCGCTGCCGACCCGGCTATCTGGCGCAATCCCATTCCTCTCTTAGTGCGCAGTTTTCTCTTTGAGTGGCACCAGTCGGTCGATGGTCACCTGACGTTCCTGGCGGGCCAGTACGGAGGTCACGTGCCACACTGGGCAATCCTCTACATCATTTTTGCCAAGATGAGCGTTTTTGTGACCATTCCCGCCGCCTTCTTCGTTATTTATGAATTGGTAGGACTGATTCGCTTCCACTTCGGCAGGCTGGTCGCGCCAGAGGCAGAGATACCGGAAAGAGCCAGCAAGGCATTCCTGTTGATCTGGCTGTTTGCTATGCTAGGCATGTTCAGCCTGCTGAATATTGCCGTTGGCACGCACTATTACCTGCCGCTCGCGGCGCCCGTGGCGCTCTGTGGAGCATCCGGGCTGGCTATCCTGTTCAGATACAGGCATGGCTTGCTCTTTGCTACAGGCAAGGTGCCGGCAGGGACGCAGGAGATACAGGCTGCTGAGCAAGCGCTGGAAGTGGCAACGGCGAAGCGCAAACGGAGCATCGACACGAGGACAGCGATTGTGCTGGCTGCAATGGCAGCCCTGCTGGCGCTTCCGCACCTCGTCGGGCTGGTAACGGTGCATGGAGCGGAAGGGTACACCAGCGAGGTGTTTCATGGCGAGAACGGCGTTTTGCAGGTGGCATACCCTGCCTATCGCGAAGCAGCGAGCTGGCTGCTGGATCACACGCGCCAGCCGGGAACGGTCGGACTGGTAGCGCTGCCGCAGACGCTAGATACAGGCTATTATGATGTTTCATGGAACACATACAACCATGATCTCATGGGACGGCTGCGTTTCATGGAGGCGCATCCCACCGACCACAGTTTTCCCTACGATTACCTGGTCTGGCCTATGCACCTCGTCCAGCGCGGCTATGCTATCCCGGCTTTCTGGCGTTCTCACCTCGTCCACGTCGTCATGGGAGGAAATACAACGTACTGCTTCATTCTGGCGCGCAATCCTGCCACCGTTTTGCCATAATTCATTACGTACAGGTGAGAAATAGACCATGAAACGCGCTCCCGTTCGCGACATTCTCTGGCTCTTCAGCGGCACCCGTGTGTTGCTGCTGATTATCACATACTTTAGCTACATCCTTTTCACGGCCCCAAGCTATTCAAGCACGCCGGTCGATGTAGTGGCCTTATTTTCAAGCTGGGAACACTGGGATGCTGCGCGCTACGTCTACATTGCGCAGTTCGGATACCAGCAGCGTGATGATCTCGCGTTCTTTCCCCTCTTCCCCATGCTCATCTGGCCGTTTGGCCGTCTCACCGGTAACTACCTTCTGCCAGCTACGCTGATCAGCAACTTCGCCCTGCTGGGTGCGCTTTTCCTGCTGTATCAGATGGCAACGGAGAGCGGCGGAGAGTTAGTGGGACGCCGTACCCTGCTTTACCTGTGTATCTTTCCCACGGCCTTTTTCTTTTTTGCCGCCTACAATGAATCGCTCTTTCTGCTCCTCACGCTGGGCGCATTTATGGCGCTGCGCCGTCAGGCATGGTGGCTGGCAGGCATACTCGGCTTTCTGGCCTCACTCACGCGCTCGATCGGCGTCTTGCTTGTCCTGCCGTACCTCTACGAACTCTGGCTCTCACGCGAGAGTTTCATGTCTTCACGACAGCGCTTCATCCTGAAGCTGCTACCAATTGTCCTGATTCCGCTAGGTACGCTGCTCTACTGCATCTTTTGCTGGAAAGTAAGCGGCGATTTCCTGGCTTTTGCTTCGGTACAGGTCAGGTGGGCAAGGCATACCTCCTGGCCCTGGTACGGCCTGTTCTTAGCCTTCCTGCAACTCTTCTGGCTGCAACCATTTGGCTCGTTCAGCCAGGCACATATCATTCTCGATCTGAGCGCCACGCTTGGCTTCATTATACTGGCCTTTCTGGGAAGGCGGAAGCTGCGTCCGAGTTACACCCTCTGGATAGCTATCCTGATGCTGTTCTATCTCCTCAGCCCGGCCACGACGCAGGCGGACTCGCTACAATCCAACCAACGCTTTGTCCTGGAAATGTTTCCCGGTTTCATCACCCTCGCTATGCTGGGCATCCAGCACCGACGCCTGCACCAGGCCATTATGCTCTTTTTCCCGGCGCTCCAGGCCACCCTCAGCATCCTCTTTGTGATGAATCGCTGGATGGTCTAGCCCCCGTTGGAGAAGGGAAAGCAGACAGCAAACAATCCAGTATCCCCTCTTTCTATTCTGGCTTCAAATAGACTAGAATAGAAAGGGGAGATTTATGAGAGAGGTATTTATGGCTCAGAAGCAGGAAAAAGAGCAGCAAGCGTTGTTAGCCCGGGATATCCGGCACACACCTGCGCGGCCTGAAAGCGTCTCCGCTGGCATTGTGCTGGTGGCTGCGCTGGCGTATATATTCTGTCTCCTTATCAGCATCACGCCTCTTCAGCGGCTGCATAGCACAATCCATTTCGCGCAGGTAAAAACAAATCGCCTGCTGACTATCTGGGGTTCGTGGCTCCCTACTGACCTGCACCTGGCAAAGAACGCCGCCACCTCGCGGCACAGCACCAGCGTCCTCGAATTGATCGTGCTGATAGCGCTGATCTTCGTGATCTATGGCCTGTGCGCCCTGCTGCTCCAGCGCCAACCTGCCAGCAACAAATATACGCTCACATTCTGGCTCATTGCGCTGGCAGTTATCGCGTCGGGGCTGATTCTCGTCCTGGCGCCGGTACTCGTCTCGCCGGTTATCTTTACTTACGCCGACTACGGACTCAGCATCGCGGCCTTTCACGCCAATCCTTATTTTGTGCCACCCACAGCGCACCCGGCAAACCCACTCCTCGCCTTCGACAACTGGCGCAGCTCAACCGCCGCGGACGGCCCTCTCTGGCTGGTCGTCTGCGCGTTCGTCGCGAAAGTAGCCACAGCCCACCCCTTACGCTATCTACTCGCCTTTCGCCTGCTAGGCCTCGCCATCCACCTCGTAAATTTTACGCTGATCGCAGCCATCCTGCGGAACCTGGGACGATCTCCCCGCGTGGTGGCTACCGGCATGCTACTCTACGCCTGGAACCCTCTCATCCTCATAGCCCTGTGCCTGAACGGCTACAACGATTCCCTGGTGCTGACCTTCCTGCTCCTCGGCACACTCCTGGGCATTCAGGCGGAGCAGGCCAGGCACAATTCTTTCCTCCGGCCCGGTAGCTATCTGCCGCCCCTCATTTCCTTCACGCTGGCCGCCCTCATTCAGCCGCTCGTCGCACCCCTTGCTGTCCTGTTCTTACTCCTGCTGGCCCGCAAAGCGTACACTATCACTTCCGACTTCCCAGATTCAACCGGGCGCGGACAGAGACCTCTTGCCATTATCATATCAGGCGTAGCGGTAAGCGGCCTGGTGGTGCTGGCGTTGTATGGTCCATTCTGGATTGGTCACAGCATACCAGCTATTCTATCCAGCTTTCGCTCAGCGCCACCAACACAGTTGGCACAGGGATCAATTTTCGCGGCCCTCCAGCAATGGGGCGCCGTCCATGGCCGCCTGGGAGGCTTCCTTGCGCTGCTCAGCCAGCATCGGGCGTGGGATGCTCTCAGTGTCGTCGTCGTCATCGTCGGCCTTGTTAGTGGGGGAGGGTCTCTGTGGCACGCACCTACCATGCGTAACCTGGCCTTGATCGCGCTTGCTATCCTGACGGTAGTACTGCTCGTCACACCCTGGTTCCAGCCCTCCTACCTGGTCTGGCTCGTGGGCATAGCAGTCATTCTTCTCTCTCCGGACTGGGAGCGCCTGAAGTCGGGCCTGGTTGCCTTTGCGCTAATAATCACCATCTCAGCATTGCTGGTCTATCTCTTCAACAGCTACCAGCCCTCTACAAGCTGGATTCTTCTGACGCCGCTGCTCATCTTCGGGCCACCTGTACTCGCATTTCTTATCACCCTCTTCCTCAAAGACACCTTATTCCTGGCAGAACTCTGGAACGGGGGCGTCCACGAGGGAGCGCCACCCCCTGTTGAGAAGGTAGATATCGAAGGCAGCGAAAAGAGCGGTTGAACGTGTTCAACCGCCCTGCATGGCTACAACCCGGTCGCTTACCGTCTCAACAGCCTGCTTTTCCCCTATTGCTGCTTTCTTTTGTTCCGGGCGACTGGCTTGATAGAAAAGGGCAATGACAACGCCAAGAATGAGCGCGTTACGCAGAGTCACTACCGGGTAGAAAATCGGCTGCAAGGCCACCAGCAAGATGTGACCGGCAGCATCGTAGACGAAGGGGTAGATCAGCGTGGTCAGCAGACAAACGATACCCCAGGTAACAAGCCATTTCCAGTTACTTTTACCCACGATGGCGACAAAGGGGGCAACCCAGATGAGATATTGCGGGCTGAAGACTTTGCCAGTGAGCATAACGATGAGCAAGGTAAGGAGTGTTGCCCGGACAAGCGAAAGCTTTCCACGCCATTGCAACCAGAAGGTGTAGCCAAGTCCGGCAAGCAAAGCCAGTACAGCCAGCAGAGAAACAATGGCAGAAAGCGAGCTGAGAGCATTGAGCGAGCCATAGGTATAGACAAACGTCATAGGAACGTGGAAGAAGCTGGCCACCCACAGGATAGATGCCAGGAACGACTCCACCTGGATCGGGCGCGTATCAAAATAGCTGAGCGGCGCGAGCGTTCCCTGGACGTTGAGCAGCAAAGAGGCCATTTCGATACCGAGGCAAACAAGCGCAAAAACGGCCAGGCCTTGCAGGCGACGCCAGGAATACCACCGCTCCTCGCTCTGTCGCTGTTGCGCGACAAGGAAGGGGAGCACCAGGACAACAGGATAGAATTTGAGCATGGTAGCCAGCGCAAGAAATGTAAAGGCCCATTTCCAGCGCGCGCGCCCGGCACAAAACAGAGCAATAACAGTACAAAAGGCGGGAACAAGATCAAATCTACCGGCCAGAGTGATCCAACTTCCCAGGGGAAGGTAAAGCGCAACGGCGATAGCAGCCCCCCGCGAAACACGCCGTTTCAGGAGAAAATACAGGCCGATAGCCAGCAAGATCATCCAGCAAGCAAACGTAGTCTGATACCATGCCAGCGGTCCCGTCAGGCCAAACAGAAATGGAACCAGCGCGAGCAGCGGATATTCATATGGCAACGCGTGAAACGGCTGTGTCACGGATTGAGAGGCGACGAAGTTCACCAGCCAGCCAGGCAAATGCCAGTCCTGCATATGCTGCAAAATCACCGACTGAGGAACTGTCATGCGGCCCAGTGCACCCATAAAGTCACATTGATGAGTTGGAAGCTGGCCGGTAGCAGTGGTCCCCTGTAAGAAGGCGACAACATAACACTGGTAATGAGCGGCATCAGTTAACAGGCCAAAGAGGCCGATTTGATACTTCACACCCCAGAAGAGGAGCGTCGCCATCACAGCCACGACGAAAACATCTAAAACATGTGGGTGCTTCTGTGCCAGCAAAGACATCGACTTTACCAGACGCTGTTTTTGCTCCCGCTCATGAGCATCCACGAGCACCGATCCGGTCTTTTTATCGGACATATTCCCTGTACCCTGTCAAACGAGGCTTTTTTCACGCAATATCTGAACTATATATTATGAACGGGAATACCCCTCTACAGGTCACACCGACGCATAAAGGCCCCGGCATCAGAGGGCGATTCTCCCAGCCGAGGATGGGAGGAATAGCCAGCACCCCTCAGTCACTTCCTGTTTCATGGCTCTGGGCGAGGTCAGACTGACTGGCGGCATGAGGCGAGGTGGCCCGCGGTGCTTCAGGAAGCTGACCATTCAAGGAGCCTTCTTCCAGTCGTTCCCGTGTCGGCTGCCGGATTTCCTCCGGCGGGCGCAGGTTGCGGAAGAACAGGAAGAAGAGCAGCGCATTGACAGCCTGGAACAAGGCTCCAATCTCGAAAGGCATAGAGATGGACACGTGATCGAAAAGATAGCCAGCAAAAGTCGGGCTAAGAGATGAGGTTGCCTGCGATGGTAGATTAGAAAGCGCGCCGACAGAACCACGTTCCTCGGCTGGAACAACTCCCATCACATAAGATTGCCGCAACGGCAGGCCCAGGCGCTGCACCATCATGCGCACGAGGTAGACCCCACCGGCCAACCAGAAGGAAGGGGCCAGCACCATCGGTACCAGCAGAACAGCCTGCGCCATTCGACTCACGAGGATAGCGCGGACAAGGCCCAGGCGAGCGGCTAAGGGAGCAGCGCTCAGATTGGCAACCATGGCGGCAAGATTGATAAAGCTGTACAGAATGCCGATTTGCGCTGGTCCTACGCCGTAGCGACGATAGAACCAGTAAGTAATGAAGGGGCCGAAGAAGCCAACCGCCAGGCCATTGATGCTATTGGTCACAAGGAGGCGCAGCAGAATGCTCCAGGACTCGCGCGTAATGGGCCAGCGCCACCCACGACCAGACGCAGCAGGGGTAGAAGCTGGCCGTGGCGCCGAACGCGGGCGACGAACTTCCGTGATGGGTATAGCAAGCAAACCCGCCAGAAGGGCAAAAGCTCCCTGCACTATGAAATCTACATGATAGCTGGTAAGGCTGCCAGGACGGGAAAGCCACTGGGAGATTTCCAGCAGCGGGCCGGTACCAATTAAGGCCCCTAGCGAGGAAGCAAAAGCGACACGCCCGAAGAGGCTGTTGCGGTGACGCGAGGGAACCTTTTCCGCCAGAATAGCCTGCTCTGCCGGTTGATAAGGGCCGATTGTGCCGGCCCCAGCCCCGGAGCCACGCCCAAATGAGCCGAGCGCAGCGAAGACAAATAACACTCCCGCCGTTGTTGAAAACGCAAAAATAACGCTTGCCACTGCTGTTATCAGAGGAATAATAACGATGAACGGCTTGCGTCCCAGGCGGTCTGAAAGCATACCAATCATAGCCGACATAGCAGCCGAAACCAGGGCCGTCGCCGTGAAGAGAACGCCCAGCAGAAGGGCATTGAAGCCAAGCAGCGCCAGGTAGATGGGAACCACAATGCTGGCAAGAGCGCGTACCGCGCTCATACTGCCACGCGCCACCAGCAAGAAGCCGATATCGCGGCTAATCCACGCGGGCCAGAATTTTGTGCGCATGCGCCGAAACAGTGCGTATGGCGTCACATACCCATCCGTTCCATTTTCGTTCGTATTTTCAGGAGCGTTATTTATACCCTCCGATTCTCTGTCTCTCAACTTATCCTCATCTAGAATGGTGATATGCCAGGGGACGCCTGTATGTCGCTATGTGGGACTCAATCCCTTACACGAGTGGCATGAAGTGCAGGTGCCTGGTCATCTGAATATATTACATATATTACCATCAATTTATCTTGCTTCAATGCCACTTTCTCCGCGCGTGGCTCGTAAGTAATATGAACGTTGCATACCATCATCAACCTTCATAAGAAGGACGGAATGATAAGAGAGAGCGAACGCTGAGGAAATGGAATGGTCTGGTTATTCAGCACGGGGACTTTTTTTGCGGGAATTCCACTGGCGGCATTGATTACTCTGCAAACACTACAGGCAGCCCTCGACACGCTGGGCTACCCGGCAGTGACACTGTTTATAATGATCGAAAGCATGGGCATCCCCTTTCCGGGAGAAACAATGCTGCTCCTCGCCTCCTTTTATGCCGCCATCAATCACCACCTCCAGATTCCGATTGTGATTGCCTGCGCGGCACTGGGCGCGATTATCGGCGATAACCTCGGCTACTGGATTGGACGCACAGGCGGGCGCGCACTCGTCTCGCGCTATGGCCGCTTCGTCTTCATAAAGCCTGAGCACATTGAGCGAGCCGAACGCTTTTTTGAGAAACATGGCAACAAAACCGTCTTTTTCGGGCGCTTCTTCGCTATCCTGCGCGCGTGGGCAGCCTTTCTCGCGGGCGTCAACCACATGCCCTGGCGCACCTTTCTGCTCTATAATGCGGCGGGCGGTATTGTCTGGGCCACCATCTATGGTCTGCTCGGCTATTTCGCCGGTCGATTCTTTCACGATAATTTCGGCCAGGTTCAGGCCATTGCGCGCACACTTAGCTGGGGCGGAGCTATCCTCCTCATCGTGCTTATCATTGCTCTCTACGTCGCCTATCGTCTCCTGAAAAGACGCAGGCGACTGCAAGAACAGGCTGCTAAGGACGCCTCCATCCAGAATAACCACCACGATCAAGAACTGCCTCCGACTACAACTATACAGAAACCTGCTGCTCCCGTTGCAAGCGAACCGCAGCATGGGAAAACAGATGGAGTAAGGCAGCAAGACAGGAAGCAGGAAGAAATTCCCTATACTGAGCAGTAATCTACCTCTCGGCGCGCAAGTATGCTACAATAGCGAGGCTAAAATATGTTGTAAAAATACGGAGGAGAGAGGTCGCAGCATGGCAACACTGGTAGAAGGTCAGAGATTTGAGCGCTACCGCGTCATCCGGTGGCTGGGCAGTGGAATAGCAGGAGAGAGTTACGAAGTCGAGAACCTGGTACTTCAACAAAAAGCCACGCTCAAGCTTATTCATCCCTGGTCGACGCTGGCAGAACCCGCACGCCGCCAATTCTTTCGCGAGATGCAGGGTATTTGCAGGCTGCGTCACCTCTACCTGGCGGAAGTGCTCGATTACGGCGAAATCGATGCACAGCTTTACATTGCCCGGCGCTTTGTGAGCAGCGGCTCCCTGCTTGGCAGCGAAGGACGCCTCTGGTTTCGTCCCCCACTGCGGCTCACAGAGGCCATTCAATACGCCTGCCAGTTGGCCGAGGCACTTGAGTACATTCACCAGCAGGGATACATTCACGGGGCACTCACCTTGAGCAATATCCTCGTCCTGCGCGGCGCGAATGTCGATCACGCCGCCGATTATGCCCCCTTCTTGCTGGCTGACGTCGGGCTGACACACTTTGCCCGCCGTTTCGGGCAGCCAAAAATGTCGCTTCTGCCCGTAACTGCCGCTCCCGAACAATTTGGCGGGCGCGTAACTCCAGCCAGTGACCAGTTTGCTCTGGCAGTTATTCTCTATCTCTGGCTGGCAGGCCGTCCACCCTATCTCGGCTCCCCCCAAGAGATCGAGCACTTGAAGCTGACAGAGACGATTGCCCTCCTTTCCGGCTTCAATCCCCAGGTGAGCATTGAACAGGAAGGAGTGCTCCGCCGCGCCCTCTCGGTCTATCCCGAAGACCGCTATCCCTCCATGCAGGCCTTCGCCGACGCCCTGACCGCGACACTGACTTCCCCCGCAGCATCAGTACCGACAGAAACAGAAACAGAACCGGTGACCGATTTTGCCTATGATATCACACCACAGACTACAGTGGAACAACAGGCTGGTGAAACCGACACCGGGCCTGACACCACCGTCGAACCTGCCATGACACCAGTGCTGATGGAACCTGAACCCGGTACCGAACCTGCCATTAAGCCGCTACAGGGTGAACTCGATATTACAGTCGAACCCGCTATGACCCCCGTACTCGCAGAACCTGAAACCGCTGCCGAATCTTTTGCTACGCCAGTTCTGACCAAACCGGATAGCACCATTGAGCCGAATGCTACACCGGTACTGCTGGATGATACAACAAACGGCACCGATTCCGAAGAGCGGGAGCCATTACCCCGGCCAGTGCCCGACATCGCCACTCCTGTTCCAGAGCCGGAACATGCCCCGGAACCACAGCCTGAACCCCCGGCACCCACTGTGCCGGGGATTGTTCCACCGGCAGAGCCTGTCACCGAACCGGGGCCTGCTACAGAGCCATTACCCCGGCCCGAACCCGATATCTTTACGCCTCTTCCAGAGCCGGAACATGCCCCCGAAAAAGAGAAGGGAACAGAAACATCCTCAAGGCAGAAAACGCTAAGCCAGAGGCAGAGGGAACAAGCGGCGATAGCACGCCTGGTCATTATCTCTCCCTTCACAACGACTCCCACTGAGATGATTTTAGAAGGCGATGAACTGACGATTGGACGAGCCGGTTCCAGTGCTATCCTGCTCGATTACGATGATAGAACCTCGCGACACCATGCCCTTCTCCGGCGCGAGAACGGGCTATATGTGCTCTATGACCGGCAAAGCGCAAACGGGGTTTTCGTAAATGGTCAAAAAATCCCTGTGGAGACCGAGATTGGCTACCTGCTCAGGAATGGAGACCGTATTTCTATCGGCAATTACGAACTTAAATTTTTCCTGGAGGTGCCGGTAGAAGACTACAAACCGTTGACCGCTTGACTTTGGCCGTCAGCTTAACTTATAGTTACCGCAGCGGTTATCTCGTAGAGTTATGGTAACCGCATAGTCAGAGAGAGGCATAGGGATGATTTCCTGATCCTGGAAGTTAATCTTTTTATTTCTGGCTTATCAAAAGGAGTCTTGGCCCATGCAAGCTCGTGCATATAATGGACAGGTCAACGGACAGATAGGGCAAACAGGTGGTCGCCTGGCGTATAAATGGATAGTGGCGATGGTGGTCATTCTCGGCGTGTTTATGTCGATCCTTGACCAGACCATCGTCAATATAGCCATTCCGCGACTGCAAACTGCCTTTGGCGCGGATATTCACAGTGTGCAGTGGGTGCTGACCGCCTACATCCTGACGCAAGGAGTGGTCACGCCAACGGCAGCATTCTTTTCCGAGACCTTCGGCATCAAACGCTTCTATATCATGTCGCTCGCGGCCTTCACCATCGGCTCCGCGCTCTGCGGCATAGCCTGGAGCTTGCCGGTGCTGATTCTGTTCCGCATCTTACAAGGGGCAGGGGGGGCCGCTCTCTTCCCGCTGTCGATTACCTTGCTCTTCCGCGAATTCCCGCCACAGGAACGCGGCACAGCTATGGGTTTCTTCGGCATCCCGGCCCTGCTGGCCCCCGCCATCGGGCCGACTTTTGGGGGCTACCTCGTCACCTATGCTGGCTGGCAACTGATTTTCTACATCAACGTGCCGGTCGGCATTATCGCCATTATCCTCTGCTCGATTTTCCTGCGCGAGTACCGGCCAGAGGCCCGGCCCAGCTTTGACGTGCCGGGCTTCATTTTCGCCGCCGCCGGGCTTGCCAGTGTGCTATACGCGCTTTCTGACGCCAGCACAGATGGCTGGGGTTCCACTCAGGTCATAGGCTTCATGTCCATCGGCCTGATCTTGCTGGCAGTCTTTGTAGCCATCGAACTCATCATAGCCAATCGTGGCGGCTATCCCCTGCTCGACTTACGGCTCTTTGCCAACGGACCGTTTCGGGCAGGCAATATCGCGAACGTGTTTGTCACGTTCAGCCTGTTTGGTGGTATATTCCTCTTCCCCATCTACCTGCAGAATCTGCGCAGTCTCAGCGCCTTCCAGGCAGGTGTGCTGCTGCTGCCGCAGGCACTGGCCTCGATGGTGAGCGTCATCATCGGCGGGCGGCTGGTAGACCGCATCGGCGTGCGAGCTGTGATGATTCCCGGCCTGATTCTCCTCGCGCTCGCCAACTGGGAACTGTCGTTCATGACCATCTACTCTCCCTATCTCTGGATTCAAGCCATGCTCATACTGCGCGGCCTGGCCCTCGGTGCCACGATTCAGCCACTCACCGTAGCAACACTGGCAGAGATACGCCCGCAGCAACTGGCGCAGGCATCGTCTATCAACACGGTAACGCGCTCGGTTTCGAGTTCGCTCGGCATCGCGGTACTGGCAACGCTGGTGCAGACACAGGCACAGGTTCACTTTGCCCACCTGGCCGAACTCGTCACACCAGGCTCGCCAACCGGAGGGCTACTGCGGGAAATAGAAGCCTATCTGGTGGGGCAGGGCATAAACCTACAGGTAGCACAAAGCACTGCCATCCAGGTCATTGCCGGGCTTGTCCAGCAACAGGCCTATATGCTGGCGATTGAAGACGCTTTCCGGCTGACTGTAGCCGTTATTGTGGTCGCGATCATTGCTACCCTCTTCGTGGGCAGCCGCCGCCATCGCGTGCACCAGACCCCATCTCTTGCCCCCGGCACGCCGGGCGAGACCGAAAGGTCGGAGGCAGCCCTGACGGAAGCCATGATGGGTGGATAAATAAATTGCATTACCAGATGCCCACTGCATGGGCATCCTCAAAAGGAGTTTTTCCCGTGAATTTATTGATTGTCGGTGCTCTATTCATTTTCGCCTTAATAGCAATTCTTGGTGCAGTCTTGCTGACATTGAGCGAGCAAAGGGCCAGCCAGGCTAAGACAACAGCAGCAGCCCCGGCACCCGCACAAAAAGAGGTAGCTGCTCCTTCAGAGAGACGAGGCAGCGGGCAAAATCTTCCCGTTCCTCGCCCGACCACTGCTCCCGTAACAATAGAGGAACAGAACTTACCCGCGCTCGATGGTCGACTCCAGCAGTTCACGGCAGAAATCCGCTCCCTGCACGCAGATGCCATAGAGCTTGAGCACCGCCTCGGTCTCTTTGAAAAAATGGTTGACCGCATGGAGCACACGCGCGACGGCCACGTCAGTATCGAGGAAGAATTGCCTGTTGTAGCTGAATAGCGGGTAATATAGCAGGCAAAACAGCCTGCTATCCAGGCAGGGAGGCAACCATCTGCGCCCATACGGATGAGTTTAAAGAGAAGAGAAAAAATATGCAAACTACAACGAAGAGCGCTTCCCTGATAACGACCCAAGGGCTTGCTTTGCTGAGTCTGGCAGGTGTCGTCCTCTACATCGCAATCGATGTACTCCTGTTCTTCTTGCGGCCTGATTTGTCCATTGTCTACCGTGCAGAGAGTGACTACGGCAATGGCCCGTGGGCGTGGATCATGGACATCAATTTTCTGCTGCGCTGCGCGCTCTCACTCGCGGCAATATTCGCCTTCTGGTACGCTCTCCCACGCACGCTGCTCAGCCAACTCGCGCCTGGGCTGCTGACATTGTGGGCTATCGCGTCGGGCATTCTCGCCTTTTTTCCCGATGATTATGAAGGCACGCCACCAACAACTCACGGCAAGATTCATCTCCTTGCAGCCGCGCTTGCTTTTCTCTGCTGCCTTCTGGCTACCCTGCTGCTCACCGTCGTGCTGGTCCGCCTCTGGCGCGGGCAGCCTATCGTCGCAGCCCTCATCATAAGCTGGCTGATCGCGGCAGTGAGCCTGCTTCTGCTCCTCAAAGCAGGCTTTACCCCCGGGCAGGTCCGCCGGACTCTACGAGCGCCTCTTTTCAGGCTTTGAGCTTCTCTGGATCGCCCTTGCCATGGGCAACCTGATACGGGGAGGCGGAAAGATGAGCCAGGAAGCGGGCAATTAGCCAGTCGTCCTAGAAGGTTAGTTGCTCTCGACCTTCTGCACCTGCGGTGCTATCCAGCGAACGCCGAAGCGGCGCACAATCTGCTCCCAGGCAACAATACCGCTCGTCCCTTCAAAATCGGTCGAAAGAAAGAGTTTCACAGGTCTGTCCTCCTTAAAAATATCATCTGGTTCACCGCCCTCATATAAGCGTATTAACTGACTTGCCCCGAAAAATACGTTATGCAAGGTATCTCACGTCAAAAACATGAAGCCCGGTCCTCCAGCGGCACGAGAGAGATCAATGCTGGCATGCAGACCGGTGCGCGCCGGATACTGCTCATTCACGACCTGGCGCAGGCTCTCGGTCGCAGAGGTATGGACGAGGTTAATGGTACTGCCGCCGAAACCACCGCCCATCATGCGCGCACCCAGCACGCCGGGAACCGAGCGCGCAATCTCCACCAACGTATCCAGTTCAGAACAGCTTACCTCATAATCGTCACGCAGACCAGCGTGTCCCTGCCAGAGGAGCTGGCCGACGGCGTCGTAGTTGCCCTCTTCCAGCAGCTTCACTACCTGCAAGACGCGCTCATCTTCAGCAATGACATAGCCTGCCCGCTTGCGCAAAACTTCCGGCAGAACAGCCTTATAGCGTCCAAACTGCTCAGGCGTAACATCTCGCAAGGTGCGAATAGATTGCGCGGCCTGATTATCAGGCTCGTCCTGCAAGATAGCCTCGCGTAAGAGTTGCACCGCCTCCTCACACTGCTGGCGGCGCTCATTGTAGGCCGAGGAGGCCAGCTCGCGCCGCACGCCCGTATCAATCACAACCAGAGCCAGTTCCGGCGCGTCAAAGAGGATATAGCGATAGTCCAGCGAGCGGCAATCAATGAGTTCGGCATAGCGAGGACGGCCAAGAACCGAGGCCGCCTGGTCGAGAATGCCGGAACGCAGGCCGGAAGCGATATGTTCGGCACGCTGGCACAGCGCTGCTACCTGCATGGGCTGCAAAGTCGCCCCTTCCATACTGATGGTGAAACGACTACCGGAAAATAAGGCAAAAGCGTAAGCGGTCGCAACCTCCAGCGCAGCCGACGAACTCATGCCACCTCCAAGCGGCACATCTCCCCCGATCACGGCATCAAAACCGGAAAGCGCTATCCCCTCGCGGCGCAGTTCGGTCGCGACTCCCAGGATATAGCGCGCCCAGCCTGGAAGTGTCACCCGCTGCTGCTCAAATGAAGCTGGCAGACCCTCCAACGTACACTGCGCATATTCCTGAAAGTGTGTAGACCAGAGCCGCACAATGCCATCAGCCCGCGCCCGCCCTGCAAAGACTGCCACACGGTCGACCGCGATGGGCAGGACAAAGCCCTCATTATAGTCCGTGTGCTCGCCGATCAGGTTCACGCGCCCCGGTGCCCACGCAGATCCCAGAGGGCTGCTATACTCTACATTGTCACCCATGACTACAGGAAATTGTTTTGCCGCCTCACGCGCCGGTTGCGGCAAAAGACCGAGTTTACTGCTCTCCATACTCCGCCTCTGCTTTCGGTTCAGACGCTGCTTTCGCGATTGCCTCACGCAATTCCTGCGCCTTCTGGGCTGGCAGCGAGTCATTTGTCCACTGCATCCAGAGCGATTCTGAGGAGGCAGCATATTTCAGCTTGCCCGGTGCGCGCCCAACAGCCTCGATTTCAACGTGGAGATGGAAACGATCATCGCCAAGCTGGTGAATACCCAGCATATAGGGCATAGGAGCCATCTTCCCGTCGTAGAGGGCATCGTAGCCACGCACCACTTGCAACAAGATGGCGGCGAGATCGTGTAATTCCTGATCGCTCATCTCTGCGAGATTGGCAACGTGGCGGCGCGGGTAGAAATGCGTTTCATAGGGGTAACGCACATATGGCGGCAGAAATGCCTGCCAGTTCTCGTTTGCCGCCGCCTCGTACTCGCCGCCGGAAAGTTCCGCCCGCACGCGACAGAAGGGGCAGCCCCTGCCGGTCGCCTCATCCTGCACCACCGTCTCCATCTCGCGTTCCAGCGTGGGAGGGATGACAGAGAGGCCGAAAGCCTGCCCGTGAGGATGATGCTGCGTCTGTCCGATCGCCTCACCACTGTTCTCGAAGATCATCACCGTCGGATAGCGCGAAGCCAGGTCGCGATAGAGGTCGCGCCAGAGCCGGGTGACAGCAGAGACCTCTTCGACGCTCAATTGTGTGAAGGTGCGGTGATGGTCGCGATTGTAGATGACCACATACGCCTCACCCACGGGAGGCAGCAGCGGAGGGAAATCATTGGGATGCAGCCAGACCCGCGTCTCAGGACTTACCCTGCCCTCTGTGATATCCGCACAGAACGGACAGGCGGTCGTCCCCTCGCGCCGGTTCATGCGATGAGGCGCGTTGACGACATACTGACGCAAAATCGGATTCCAGATCAACGGAGTTTCTTGCTTTTCCATCTATTTTCCTCGATTTGTAAAGCGTTAGTCACGATGATGGTGGGCTGCTCGACTTCCCATCAGCACGCAGCGCCCCTTTGCGGCCAACGCTGCCAGCAGCGTTGCTTTGTCTATCACCCCGCTCCCGTCTTCCTTGTCTCCTGCTGCCAACAGCCACTCGTTCCAGGTGATGCGGTCGGTGAAAAGCGCCCAGGCAACGGGGGCTACCTGCGCTTTCGCCAGGCGCATAATCTCCAGAGCATCCTCAAATCCCGGCTCCAGCTCGCGTACGGGCTTGAGTCCATCGACCGTCAGGGCCTCAAAGGTGCGCAGCGAGCAAATTTCGCCCTCGACTACCTCACAAACCACGCCCAGATACAGTGGCTCGTGTTCCAGTATGCTTCCTGTCCCCGCCTCAGCCTCCGTTTCCCATACACCCGCCACCAGACTGCAAGGCGAGGGAAGTTTCCTCAAAAAATCGTCGATCTGCTGTTTATGCCAGCCATGCCAGGCGTAGCTCTCATCGTTCTGAGCCACTCGCAGCGCGGCATCCAGCAACGGACGGATGGGCTGCCACAAAGGCGAATCGGCGTCAAGCACCAGTAATTCTTCTGCAAACACATCGCCCTCCCACTCGTATGAATAATTACAGTACAGCACCTGGCAGGTGCTGTGTATGCTTTTCCAGTATACACGGCATTTCGTCTTTCGTAAACTTTGCGCTTTCGAGGCACTTTAGCCGCATGTGCCACTCGTCGCGCATCGCGTGGGAGAGCCGGGTCCGGCCCACATCTTTCTGGATGAAGCCTGGCGCTACCTGCCGCAGTCCTTGAACGATTCGGTGATCGGAGATCGCCCTGGTTCTGGAACTATACAATACAGTGTCGCAGCATGCTATAATAGATGCGGCACTTTTGTGGGATCTGGACAGGAAACAGAGCAAAGACAGAAGACATGGACACTACTATTTTCTCTTATTTCCTGGCCGCGCTTGGCGGCTTTGGCATTAGCAGTCTGCTCGGAGCCACCATCTTCGTCGTGTGGTATTACCGTGGTAGCCGAGCCTGGAGCTTTCGCTGGTACCAGCGCAACTGGCATCTGAAGCAGTTGGCCGCACTCGCCAGCCTGTTCTTCCTGGCAATGGTAGCCAGCTACGGTGTCCTGCATCAAGCCTGGGCCTGGTTCTACCTGATAGCGGCGTTTCAGACGGGAACCTGGTGGCTGCGCTGTGTCATCAGCAGCCGGGCGTAGCAGTCTGACACATATGGAACATGTCGCCATCATGCGCCCGGACTGGGGCTTCATCGCAAAAATTGTCACAGGTCAGAAACGCATCGAATCGCGCTGGTACAAACGCAAGTATCCACCCTGGGAGCGGATACAGGCAGGGGAGCGTATCTACTTTAAAAATGCGGGAGAACCCGTCACCGCACAGGCCGAGATCGAAAAGGTGCTCTACTTCTCTGACCTGACCCCTCAGAGCGTCCAAAAGATACTCTCAACCTATGGCGAAGAGGATGGCATTACAGCAGATCAGCTTCCAGCCTTTTACGAACGCTTCAAAGACAAACATTATTGCATGCTTGTCTACCTGAAAAATGCGCAACGCATTCAGCCGTTCGAGATCGACAAGCGCGGCTTCGGAAGCCAGTCCGCGTGGCTCTGTGTCGAAAGTACAGCAAATATTATGAAAAGCAAGCAGCTACTAGATTCAAACACATGATATGCGTTATAATGGGGGTGTCGGTCTCTCCCTTCTGGCTTCTGCTAGAAATGCTGAGGCGGATCCGGTGGTAGCTATTTCGTCAGGGGATGGATACCAACTACTTACAATAAGGAAGGTGTATAGTATAGTGCCGTGGTGTAAGTTTTTTATTCCAAAGATTGCTTCGCCTCACATCAAACCGGGCGATCCTGAGTTAAATGAGCATATCATGTATGCGAAATGCATCAAGGGACACGTGCTTGTTGATGCCAATGACTGGATTCTCTGCGAAAACCTGCCCTCGCCTGAATCAAAGTGCTGGCAAGAAGGGGGAGAAACGCTCTTTACCCTGCTATCTCGCAAGCGCCGCGAGCAGGCAGGCGATACCATGAAAGAGCCTGCGAACGAACCAACCCACACTACCTCTTGATGTTGAAGCCATATGCATATGCCATCGTCCTCATCTCTTTCTTTTCAGCCCGCGCCGCAACATCTAGCGCGGGTTCATTCCTATTTGTTACAGTGGTACGCCGCTGAGCAGCGCGAGTTACCCTGGCGCGCTACCAGCGACCCCTACGCCATCCTCGTCTCTGAGATCATGCTTCAGCAGACACAGGTAGATCGCGTCCTGCCCAAATATCACCAGTTCCTGGCGGCTTTTCCCACCCTGGCCGACCTGGCAGCCGCCTCTACCGCCGATGTGATCTCCGTCTGGGTGCCGCTTGGCTACAACCGCCGCGCCGTCAGCCTGCAATCCATTGCCCGCCAGGTCATTGCAGAATACAACGGGCGTATCCCCGACACCATCGACGAACTGCTCAAACTGAAGGGGGTTGGCCGCTACACCGCCGGAGCCATCGCCTGTTTTGCCTACCGCAGGCAGGTCGCCACCGTCGATACTAACATCCGGCGCGTGCTGCATCGCATCTTCCTCGGTCTGGAACAGGCTGAACCCAGAGTCAGCGACGCCCAGATACTCACCCTTGCCGGGCAGGTTCTCCCAGCCGGAGAAGCCTACAACTGGAATCAGGCGTTGATGGATCTCGGCGCAACCATCTGCACCAGCGCGAACCCGCAGTGTGGAAACTGCCCCTTGCAGACAGAGTGCCGCGCCTACAACGAAATGAGCCAGTACAGCCTCTTCCCATCGGGAACCGTATTGCGTCAGTTGCGCAAGGTCGCCGAAAAGAAAGCCGGCTATCAAAACCAGCCTTTCAAGACCACCAACCGCTACTTCCGGGGTCGCATCGTCGACTTCCTGCGCTCCATCCCCGGCAGCCAGCGCACCTCCTTACCCGCACTAGGCCCGCACATCAAGCCCGATTTCACCGCCGAAGACCTGCCCTGGCTGCAAAAAATCATCGCAGGGCTTGCAAAAGATGGGCTGGTTGATCTCACCGAAGAGGGGGTAAAACTGCCATAAGTGGATTCTTCCCCAAAAGAGGACTATAATTTGGAGCAAATACAGCAGCCAGTTCGCTCTGGCAAAACCGTTCACAAAACGACCATGCACTCACTACTATTTATTCTTGGAGGAATAGAGCTTTGCGACTCAACAATCTTGACCAGATAGGCAGGCAATACCGGCACATTTTCCTCTCGCCCCACCTGGATGATGCCGTCTTTTCCGTCGGCGGCACGCTCGCGGTCCAGGTCAGCACCGGGCTGCGCCCACTCATAATTACCGTTTTCGCGGGCATTCCACCCGCAGGACACCGCCTCAGCCCGTTCGCGCTTCAGGTACAGCGGGAAATGGGATTCCGCGAGAACCCCACAGTGGCAATGGAAGCCCGGCGCAAGGAGGATGCCGCCGTGATGGATTTCCTGAAATGCGATTATCTCTGGCTCGATTATCTCGACGCCATGTACCGGGGCAATCCCGGCTACTATGCCAGTCGCCAGCAGTTGATCGGCGGCGAGGTCAATGCCGCCGACCTCGTCATCGAGCGGCAAATGGCGGAAGACTTACTGACCCTGCAAGAGCGACTGCCCGACACCGTCTGGTACGCCCCGCTCGGTGTAGGACGGCATGTCGACCACCAGATCGTCGCCTCCGCCGCCGACCGCCTCGTGCAGCGTAAGGCGAACGTCAATTTCTACGAGGATTTCCCCTATGTGCTGCAGCAGGGCGCGTTAGAGGCACGGCTCCAAGAGATGGGCGGCACGCTGGAACCGGCCTACGTCGAGATGTCGGAAATGCTGCCCCTGCGCGAAGAGGCATCGGAGATGTACGCCTCACAAGTGCAGAGCAACTTCGGCAGCATCGAGAACATGCGCCGCGACATGTACAACTACACCCACGGCATTCGCCCCGTCCACACCGTCTGCCTGGAACGCTTCTGGGAGCCATAGTTCACCTGTCGCCCATGCGAAACACCCTCTTTCTTAGGAATTCTACATATCGAGGCCGGTGATTACAGCTACTGGCCTCGTTCGTTATACGAATTGTAGATATTTTGAGAGGGTGGAAGAGGAATGAAAGGGATTGAAGGATCAACGCTGGGGCGCTACGAATTACGGCGGCGCATAGGACAGGGTGGCATGGCGGAAGTCTATCTCGCCTACGACCGGCGCGTGCGCAGGCAAGTCGCCATCAAAGTGCTCTACGGGCGCGACGAATCGTTTGTGCGCCGTTTTGAGCGCGAAGCTCTCGCGGTAGGAGCGCTCTCCCACAATCACATCCTGCCTCTTTACGATTTCGGTGAGCAACGCCCCTGGTACTATCTGGTCATGCCCTACGTCGAGGGGGGCACCCTGCGCGACCACCTGCACAAAAAGCAGCGCCTCACGCTCATCGAAGCCGCCAGCTTCGTCGACCAGATCGCCTCAGCCCTACAATACGCCCACGATTCCGGCGTCATCCACCGCGATGTCAAGCCCTCCAATATCTTGCTGCGCCCCGACGGCTACGCCTATCTCGCCGATTTCGGCCTGGCAAAAGCGATACTGGGCGCGGAAGCCCTCACCAGTATCGGTGCCATCGTCGGCACGCCCGAATATACCGCCCCCGAACAATCCAACGGCATCAACGACTACCGCAGCGACATCTATTCACTCGGCGTCATTCTCTACCAGATGCTCACCGGCAAGGTCCCCTTCACCGCAGAATCGCCCATCGCCGTTTCCCTCAAACACATCCAGACAGAGCCAACCCCGCCCTCCCAGCTCAACAGCTCCATTCCGCCCGGCATCGAGGCCGTTATCCTCAAAGCCCTCGCCAAAGACCCCGACGCCCGCTACCAGCAGGCCCAGGAACTCTCCACCGCCTACTGGAAAGCCCTCCACCACGAGCGCCTCTGGACCACTGACAAACTCCCCGCCCAGGCACTCACCGAAGCCCCCTGGCTTGACCATCCTAAAGAGGCCCAAAACACCACCAGTGACAAAATAGATGACAGCAAAAGCACCGCCGGGAATAACAAAGAATCGCTAGCCAACAGCCCGCAGGCACCCACGCGCTCAAACGACAACCCGGAAGAGAACAACAGCTTCCATTTCCACATAAACGCGCAAAAATCCGGTAACAAAAAAAAGCATGCTAAGGGACAAGAAACAAACCGTGGGTTTACCTACACTCCATTTCCCCCCTCATCACCCACCAGAACAACCCTCCGGCGCAGCAGAACAACAATTTTCGCCCTCTTCTGCCTCATCCTCATGGTCGCTATCGTCCCGCTCGGCCTCAACTGGCAAGCGGAGCGCACCTCACAAATCAGGCCAACACAAAATACGCAACAAGCAGCAACACAGCATATCAATACAGCAGCAACCGCAACAGCCGTCGCACAGGCCACCGCACAGGCGCGACTGCAAGCCACCCTGGCCGCTCAATCGCGAGTGCAGGCCACAGCAGGCATCACCACCTCACTTGGCGCGGGCCAGACCCTCTACGCCAACAGCATGACCACCCCCGGCGGTGGCTGGATCGACGACGGCTCCCAGTGCTACTTCACCCCGCAGGGCTACCACGTTCAGACCTACACGGGCCATCTCGAAGCCTGGTGCTACTCCAACCAGCAGCAATACTCCAACGCCATCATCACCGTCCAGGCTCAACTCCTGCGCGGCGACACCTACGGCCTCATCTTCCGTCTCGACCCCACTGCCCGCACCTTCTACCTGCTCGAACTCAACAGTCAGGGCGCATATCGCTTCGTCAAAGCCAACGGCAGCAACCCCCTCAACTGGCTCATCCTCATCGACTGGACCTCCTCCAGCGCCATCAACCCCGGCTACGACCAGACCAACACCTTCCTCATCCTCGCCACCGGCCCCCACTTCACCATCTACATCAACAAACAACTCATCGTCAACAACTTCACCGACCCCACCCCCTACTCCACGGGCCTGCTGGGCCTCCTCGTCGGCGGCAATACCCCCACTGGCACCGAAGCCGTATTTAGTAATGTGTGGGTGTTCCAAAAGTAATGAGCATAACAGTCACCATAAGAAGGGCAACCGCAAGGGGGCGCCTCGCGTCATCCAACCACCCTTGCCCCTACTATACAAAACGGCGCGCTAATACCCGTATAGACCAGGGCCACCCTTGCGGATGGCCTGGGGGGTGATACGGTCGGCCTGCTGGGCACGGTGGTAAGGATTTTCGGCCCAAAGGGAACAAACTACAGGGTCTTCCCTGTTGTCATTAATTGAGCAAAGAAAGTGCTAATTTTGTGAAAAGAGGCTTGCAATTCATGAGCATAGAGAAAACTAAGCTTAGCCCGCTGGCGGTGACAGCATCAGAACCGTATAGTGGGAATGGGAAAGGGGCGGCGGCGCATCGGATTTATCTGAGCATGGGGTCGAATCTGGGGGACAGGCGCGGCAATCTGGCGGCTGCCATTCAGCGCCTGCATGACATCATGGAGATCGATAGGGTCTCTTCCGTCTATGAGACGGAGCCGGTCGGCTACCTGGAGCAGCCACGCTTTTTGAATATCGCCGTTGCCGGGACGACGCGGCTTTCGCCACAGGAGTTCCTGCAACGCGCGAAGGAGATTGAGGTTGCCCTCGGTCGGCAGGAGACGTTTCGCAATGGGCCGCGCCCCATTGATATCGATATCATTTTCTACGATAATCTGACGCTTGAGAGCGCGCCTTTAACCATCCCCCATCCGCGCATGGTCGAGCGCGCCTTTGTGCTGGCTCCTCTGGCGGAGATCGCGCCGGAGGTGGTGCATCCGGCCAGCGGGCGCACAGCTCGCCAGTTGCTTGCAGTGGTATCGCGGGAGGGTGTGAAGAAGATTGCCCCCGACCTGACTATCAAACTGGAACGGGATATCCAGAGCGAACCTCCCGCTGTGCATGTGCGCCTGGGTAAGACGGGCGTAGTCGGGCTGCGCAGGAGCATCCTCATCGGCAATAAGGGACAGCAGCAGCAGTTTGACGTGACCTTCGATATGTATGCCGATCTTGGCGCGGACCGCTCAGGCGTGCATATGTCGCGCTTCAGTGAGTCACTGGAACAGGTGCTGGAAGAAACTACTACCATGAATGCAAGCTGGCCGCAGCTTGAGGTGCTGGCCGAGCACGTGGCAAAAACCATCGCGCAGAAGCAGAAAGTTGCCCGTGCCTCGGTACGCCTGCGCACCAGCTATCCGATGGAGAGATGGACTCCGGTTTCCAGCCGCCGCTCGCAGGAAATCTATGGCTTGCTGGCCGAGGCGGTCGCGACGCGCGAGGGGACGCGCAGGATGGCGGGCGTTGAGGTGGAAGGCATGGTGGCCTGCCCGTGCGCGCAAGATATGGTGCATTCCTACGCAAAAGTGCGCCTGGAGGAAGAGGGCGTTCCCACCGAGATGATTGATAAAATGCTTAGCGTCACACCACTGGCGACTCACAACCAGCGCGGCATCGCTACATTGATGATCGGCAGCGATGAGGTGATCGATGCCAGGGACTTGATCAACATTGTCGAAGGCGCGATGAGTTCCGAGAACTATACGCTGCTCAAGCGGCCCGATGAGTTATACGTGGTCAATAAGGCACACGCGCATCCGCGCTTCGTTGAGGACGTTGTGCGTGAAATCCTACGCGCAGTGGTGGAGAAGTATGTTAATCTGTCGGACGAAACCTTCGTCTGGGTGGGAGAGCGTAACGAAGAGACCATCCACAAATACGACGTGGAGACAGAGGCATGGGGAACGCTGGGAGAACTGCGTGCGGAAATCCTGCACGGCGCAGAGGTTGAGCAGCATACGACAAAGGAAGAGTGGCTTAAGCTGAAGCGATAGCAGTTTGTGGAAAAATGCCAGCTTCATCCTACGGCAACCGCAAGGATGCGATTGTCGTATTACGTGGTAGGTGCAGGTTTGTGGATACTCTTCCAGCAAGTTCTGGAAATATCACAAATTTGTGTCTTTTGCCTATTAACATTGCTAGCATGGGCGTGTTATAATGCTGATACAATAGTTCCTGTATACTGCTAGACACGGTAGTAGACAGAGAAAGATTCTAGAATGATATGGAGATAAGGTGGAGGGAGTTTTACTAGACCCGGCTCAATTAGCCAGGGTCGCGGTCGATGCCGCAGCTGACAAGAAAGCCTCGGACATTACTCTGCTGGATGTTCACGAGCTAACGCCCATTGCGGACTACTTCGTTATCTGTAGCGCAAACAATCCACGGCAGATTCAGGCCATCGCCGATGCCATAGACGAGGCGTTGAGCAAACAGGGGGCCAGAGTGCTCCATCGAGAGGGTGATGCTGAAACGGGCTGGCTTCTGCTAGACTTTGGGGACATCATCGTGCATATCTTTGGTCAGAAAGAGCGGGAATACTACCAGTTGGAGCGCCTATGGAATCAGGCAAAGATGGTAGTCTACCTGCAATAGTTACGGCAGAAAGGCGGTCAACGATGACTTTTTTCAAGAATCGGTTGTTTCTCGAAGGTATCGCGCTTGGTGGCATCTGCGGCATCGTGATTGGTTCGATTATCGCTTTTACACTGGGCGAAAGCGGTATGGGAGCAGTACGCAAGCTGCTCGACGATCGCGCACGTCGCAACGTGCCATTTGAGTATCTTTCCCAGTAGCAGCATCCATATCAACTAAAAAATACGTTTGTTAAGAGGTGGTTCCGTGCGGTATCTGGCAGCGGTCCTCGTCGTAGTGATGTTTTGTGGCTTACTACTTGCGCAATTTTCTCCTGTTAGCGCCACCGGCCCCTCGCACGGATGCGCGCCATCTATTCCCCCTGCGGTGTCCGGTTCCCCTGCGCCCGTTCCAGCAACTCCCGGCATTATCACGCTCAACGAAGTCCTGCTCAATCCAGCTACAGCCTGGAACTGCTCTGATACGGCTGGTGTCAGCTCTCCGACCGATAGCTGGATCGAACTTTACAATCCACAAAGTCAGCCGCTCAACTTATATACCGGTCATGCTATGCTGGATACCGGCCCCGGCACCAACCCGTACTACTTTCCCCTGGGCGCTTCTCTCGCCGCTCAGGGCTTCCTGGTAGTCTTTCCTTTTACCAGGCTTTCTATAAGCTCAACCAACAGCACAGCCTTAAATGTACGTCTCATCATTGATGGCGAGATTATCGATCAGGTGGCCGTTCCCCAGCTCAATCCCGACGAATCCTACGCTCGTATGCCTGACGGCAGCGGCAAATGGCAAATTACTGCCGCACCAACCATCGACGTCAGCAACATGGCGGGGCTGGTGACTCCCACGCCTACTCTTAACCCTACACCTCCCACCAGCACTGGAACCGGGAATAATGGGAATAGCAGCAGTGGCAACACCAACAATGGGAGCAGTAGCACAACACCCG